>OBLV0100000477.1_pt1 | contig 12277 bp, 12 predicted proteins | sample 1520071 | NCBI WGS metagenome assembly OBLV01 (sample SAMEA3888446, study PRJEB22518) | metagenome | reverse complement strand
CCCCGCCGGCGATCTGGCCAAGGTGAGCGCGCAGACCTCGTTGCTATACATCTGTGGAAGCCTGCCGCTGTTCCTCGGAGGTGAGCTCGCTGCGCCGGTGCGCACGATCCGCCGTGGGTTGACCGGCGCGTTCCTGATCACCGCCCTCGTCATCGTGCTCGCGGTGGCGCCGCTCGCCGCCGCGCCGGGACTGCTCCACACGGAGATCCCGGGCGTGAGCGTGGTCGAGCAGTTCGCCGGGATCGGCCTGGCCCGGACGATCGGGATCGGCGTCGCCGTCAGCACCGCCGGCGTGATCCTGTGCGAGTCCTTCGCGTTGACGCGCCTCGTGCACGCCGTCAGCCACTGGCGGATCCGCCCGATCACGCTCGCGATTGGCGCCGGCATGGTTCTGGCAGCGCCGTTCACGCTGATCGATCCGGACGGTTTCTACGACACGCTGCTAAAGCCGTCATTGGTGGCGCTGTGGCTCAGCCAGCTGATCGTGTTCGCGGTCTATCCGCTGTTCGCGATCAAGCACCGCCACCGGGCCTGGCCTGCGTGGACGCTCAGCCTGATCGCGAGCGCGTTCGCGATCTACGGCCTCGTGACCACCCTCCATCAGGCCTCGAGCTGAAGCCTGTCGCGGAAGGTTCTGCGCCGATCAGGCGTCGTGGGTGGTGAGGTGATGAGACTTCTTCGGTTATTGCCGGCGGCATTGCTCGCCGTTGCCCTACTGGCGTCGCCGGTGAAGGCGGTGGTCCGTCACCGGCATGAGACCCACGCCCACCGAGCCCACACGAGGCACCGACACGCCGAGGCCCACACGCAGAGCAAGACCGCGGCCGTCAATCGCGCCGGCGGCGCGATCCTCGCCCTCTCCACGCACACCACGGCACACGCCGCAAGTGACACGACCGTGACGATCGCTGACTTCCAGTTCAGCCCGGCCTCGATCACGATCCACGTGGGCGACACGGTCACGTGGACGAACCACGGGCCGAGCGCTCACACCGCGACGGCCGATAACGGCAGTTTCAACACGGGTGTCCTCCAGAAGGGACAGAGCGCGTCGCACACGTTCAACACGGCGGGCACGTTCTCCTACATCTGCTCGATCCATCCATTCATGCACGGAACGGTCGTCGTGCTGGCGAACACGACATCCACGACTCCGGCGACCACGCCGACCTCGACCACCCCGACGCCAACCACCCCGGCATCGACCGCGCCGGCGTCGACGGCGAGCTCGGGCACGACCGCCGCGCAGTCGAGCGCGAACACCCTCCCGATGACCGGCTTCGCCGTGACCGGCACTGTCCTGGCTGGTGTCCTCCTCACCGGCCTCGGCCTCGTGCTCCGGAAGAAGATCCGCGTCTGACCGGCGCCCAGCACAGATGGGGGTTTGCCCCCATTGGTCAGACGGGCCCACTCCGCGATCTTGGTAAGGCAATCCAGATCGAGGAGACATCAGATGGTCACGGTTCAGGAACATCCGGAGCGCACGACGGCGCCCTACGCGCTGCGCTCGAACGGCAGCCCCCCTCGGCTGCGCGTGCTCGTGGTCGACGATCACCCCGCAGTCCGGCTCGGTCTGCTCCAGCTGCTCGACGACCAGCCCGACTTCGACGTCGTCGACGCCGCATGCAGCGCCGAGGAGGCGCGGTCGCTGGCCGAGCGTGAGCCGATCGACGTCGCCGTAGTCGACTACCAGCTCGGCGCGCGCAGCGGGTTGTGGCTCACCCGGATGTTGAAGCGGCTCGAGCGGCCGCCCGGCGTGGTGATCTATTCCGCGTTCAGCGATGGTCCACTCGCGGCGGCCTGCGTCGTCGCCGGCGCCGACGGTCTCGTGAGCAAGGGCGGCCCCGGCGCCGAGCTGTGCCACGCGATCCGCGCGGTCGCCCGTGGTCAATCGCGCCTTCCGCTCGTCCCCCCTACGCTCGCCGGCGCCATGCGCCGGCGGCTCGGGCCTGAGGAGCAGGCGATCTTCGGGATGCTGCTCGCCGGGATCGATCCGGACGAGATCGCGACCACGCTCGGCATCTCCGACCAGTCGCTCGATTCCCGCCGCTGGGCGATGCTGCACAAGCTCGAAGGGCTGCGGCCCGACCCGGCCGGCGCGCAGCCGACTGCGGGACCGATGAGGCGCAGGCGCTCACCCGGGTGCTGAGCGCCACGCCAAGCCCGACTGCTGCTTCACTGAAGATGAGCGCGATGAACGGCAACGGCTCTGTTCCCGAGCGTCCCGGTCGGCGGCGGTATATCCCGCTGCTCTATCGCGTGGCCGGCGTGAACGCGCTGCTGCTCGTGATCGCCGTCGGGGTCACGATCGTGGTGCTCGATCCGAATCGCGTGTCGTCGTTTCGCGTCGATGCGGAGGGCGCGGCGCTGATCGTCGGGCTGCTGCTGGTGGTTGCGATCAACGTTTATCTGGTTCGACGCGTCGTCGGCCCGGTACAGGCGCTGACGGCGCTGGCCAGGCGCGTCGACCTCTCCGACCACGGCGAGCGGATGCCCGTGTCCGACCCGAACTCCGAGGCCGGGGAGCTGGCCTTAACGTTCAACGAGATGCTCGCCCGGCTCGAGGCCGAGCGCCGCGAGGCGACCGGCAGGGTGCTCGCCGGCCAGGAGGCCGAGCGGCTGCGAATCGCGCAGGAGCTGCACGACCAGGTCGGGCAGGAGCTGACCGCGGTGCTGCTCGGGCTGGCGCGGGTAGAGGCGCGGGTACCCGTGGAACTGCGCGACAATGTCGCCGATGTCCAGCGCGTCGTGCGCGGCAGCCTCGAGGACGTACGCCGGATCGCGATCGAGCTGCGTCCCGAGGCGCTCGACGACCTCGGGCTCCAGAGCGCGCTCGCCGTCCTGTGCGAGCGGTTCACCGAGCGCTTCGGCCTCCAGGTCAAGCAGCAGCTCGGCCCGCAGCTCCCCGAGCTCTCGCCGGACGCGGAGCTGGTCGTCTACCGCATCGCGCAGGAGGCCCTCACGAACGTCGCGCGCCACTCGGGGGCGCAGGAGGCCGAGCTCACGCTCGCACCCGAGAACGGCTTCCTCACGCTGACCGTCACCGACGCCGGCCACGGCCTGCCCGACGGCCTCGTCCCCGGAACCGGGATGCGCGGAATGCGAGAGCGCGCCACGCTGATCGGCGCGAACCTGACCATCGACGGAGATACCGCCGACGGCGGCACGCGCGTGCGGCTGGAGGTGCCGACAGAACACCGTGCCGGCCTCGAGGTCCGAACGGAGAACGGGCGATGACGCCGCTGAAGACACGCGTGTTGCTCGCGGACGACCACGCGCTCGTCCGGCGCGGGTTGCGCCTCGTGCTCGACGCCGAGCCCGACCTCGAGGTCGTTGCGGAGACCGGCGACGGCGCAGAGGCCGTTCAGCGGGCGCTCGAGCCTGAGGTCGACCTCGCGATCCTTGACATCTCGATGCCGCGGATGACCGGTCTGCAGGCGGCGCGCGAGCTTCACCGCCGCCGCCCCGAGCTCCGGATCCTGATGCTGTCGATGCACCAGAACGAGCGGTACCTGTACGAGGCGCTCAAGGCCGGCGCCTCCGGGTATGTGCTGAAGACGGTCGCCGATCGCGACCTCGTCGAGGCGTGCCGGGCTGCCATGCGCGGCGAGAAGTTCCTGTACCCCGGAGCGATGACGCCGCTCATCCGCGACCTGCTGCACGGTGCGCGCAACGACGAGCCGGTGCGGGAGGACCCGCTCACCCCGCGCGAGACCGAGATCGTCAAGCTGATCGCCGAGAGCTACAGCACCAAGGAGATCGCCGAGGCGCTCGTGATCAGCGAGAAGACCGTCGATCGCCACCGCACGAACATCCTCGACAAGCTCGGGATGCACGACCGGGTCGAGCTGACCCGGTATGCGATCCGCCAGGGTCTCGTCGAGCCCTGATCGCCGATGGGATTCCGCTCAGCGGCCATCTGGTCGGTGGTCTACGTCGCCGTCGCACTCGTGTTCGGCTCGGTCCTGGGTCTACTCGCGGGGTGGGACCTCGGAACGCAGTTCCTCGCCGGCTACGTTGTCGAGCGAAGTTTGTCGGTCGACAACCTGTTCGTCTTCGTGATCATCTTGGGCACGTTCGCGGTCCCGGCCGAGTACCAGCCGCGCGCGCTCGCGATCGGGATTGCGCTCGCGCTCGTGCTGCGCGCGATCTTCATCGCGGTCGGCGCCGCGCTGCTGTCGGCGTTCTCGTTCATGTTCTTGGTGTTCGGGATCGGGCTGATCGCGACCGCCGTTCAGCTGTTCCGCCACCGCGACGAGGATCCGTCGGTGAGCGACAACGCCGTGGTTGCACTCGCGCGCCGGCGACTTCCACTGACCGACCGGTACGACGGCAACCGGATCGTCACCCGCGTCGACGGGCGCCGGATGCTGACGCCGCTGTTCATCGTGCTGGTCGCGATCGGGACGACCGACTTCCTGTTCGCGCTCGACTCGATCCCCGCGGTGTACGGGGTCACCACGCACCCGTACATCGTGCTCGCCGCGAACGTGTTCGCGCTGCTCGGGCTGCGCCCGCTGTTCTTCCTCGTCGCCGGCCTGCTCGATCGGCTCGTGTACCTGTCGATGGGCCTGTCGGTGATCCTGACGTTCATCGGCGTCAAGCTCGTGCTCCACTTCGCGCACCTGCAGCACGACTCGATTCCGCAGATCTCGACCGGAGCCTCACTCGGGGTGATCGTGGTCGTGCTCGCCGTCACGACGATCGCGAGCCTGGCGCGCGTCCGCCGTCAGCCTCGCCTCCGCGCGCACGCGGGATCGCTCCGCGCGCCGCACCGCGACGCGCAGGCCACAGATACACGCTAGGCCCCATGGTGCCGCCCCGGCCCGGAGGCAATCCTGATCGAAACGATTCGAAAGGACCCTTCGATGAACGCCACAACCACCCAGCTGACCACGAGGCTCCGCACGTGGGCCCTCGTCGCCGGGCTGACGGCGCTGACGATCGCGATCGGCGCGCTGCTCGGTGGGACGTTCCTGTGGCTGTTCGTCGCGTTCGCGATCGCCTTCAACGTCGTCGGGTACTTCTTTTCGGACCGGATCGCGCTTCGCGTCGCCCGCGCCCGACCGCTCCGCACCACCGAAGCGCCTGAGCTGTACGCGATCGTCGAGCGGCTGGCCGAGCGTGCCGACATCCCGATGCCGAGGCTGTACGTGATGCCCGGGGAGCAGCCGAACGCGTTCGCCACCGGGCGAAATCCTCAGCACGCTGCCGTCGCGATGACGCAGGGGCTGCTCACCACGATGGAGTCCGAGCACGTTCGAGGCGTGCTCGCACACGAACTGGCGCACATCCGCAACCGCGACATTCTCGTCTCTTCGATCGCCGCCACGATCGCCGGCGCGATCTCGGCGATCGCGAGCGTGCTTCAACTGTCGTTCCTGTTCGGGGGAGACGAAGATGACAATCCGCTCGGACTGCTCGGCTCGCTCGCCGTCGCGATCCTCGCGCCGATCGCCGCCACGCTGCTGCACCTCGGGGTGTCCCGTCAGCGGGAGTACCTCGCGGACGCGACCGCGGCGAGGCTGCTTGGGTCGGGCGCGCCGCTCGCCGATGCGCTCGCGGAAATCGACCAGAGGAGCGCGCCGGCGCTCGAGATCGAGCCGGCGACCGCACCTATGTACATCGTCAATCCCCTCGCCGGCGGAACCGTCGCGACGCTGTTCTCCACCCATCCCCCGGTCCGCGAGCGCATTCGCCGGCTTCGCGCCTACGGCCAACGCGCACGGGCCGAGCGGACGGCAAGCGCCGCCCGCCTATCGGGCGCATGAAGCCGCTGCCGCTGATCGGCGGGGGCCTGCTGCTGGCCGGCGTTCTCGCCGGCCAGCAGCGCTTTTCGCGTACGGTCCGTGTGTTGATGGCGGTCGCCGCGCTCGCGCTCGTCGCGGTCGGCACTGGGTTGGTCGAGCCGCCCAATCTCGAGCACGTGATCCGCGACCTCGGCGGGGCGCTCGGGCCGTGGACGTACGCGCTCGTCGGCGTGATGGCGTTTCTCGAGACCGGGGCCGGGATCGGCCTGATCGCGCCGGGCGAGCTCGCGGTGATCCTGGGGGGCGTCGCCGCCGGTCAGGGCGAGGTCGAGCTCGTGCCGATGATCGCGCTCGTGTGGGTGTGCGCGGTCGCCGGCGACAGCCTCTCGTACGTCCTCGGCCGCCGGCTCGGTCGCGACTTCCTGCGCGAGCACGGCCACCGGGTCAAGCTCACCCCGGAACGCCTGAACCAGGTCGAGCGCTATTTCGCCCGGCACGGCGGCAAGACGATCCTGTTCGGGCGGTTCATCGGTTGGGTGCGGTCGCTCGCGCCGTTCATCGCAGGCGCGTCGAGGATGCCGCTACGCCGCTTCTTGCCGGCAACGATCGTCGCCGCCGGGACGTGGGCGGTCGCGTGCACGATGCTCGGCTACGTGTTCTGGAACTCGCTCGATCGCGCGGTCGAGCTCGCCAGGGAGGGCTCGTTCGCGATCGCGGGAGTTGTCGTCCTGACCGTCGCCGTGACCTATGCGGTCAAGCGGTGGCGGCGCCGCACGCCCACGGACGCGGGGGCTAAGGTGCCATGGCATGCGCATCTTCGTGGCAGGGGCCACCGGCGTGATCGGAGTCCGTCTGCTCCCTCTTCTGGTGGCGGCCGGGCATACGGTCCTGGGAATGACACGCTCGCCGAGGAAGGTCGCTGAACTACAGGCGCTCGGCGCCGAACCGGTTGTGTGCGATGTCTACGATCTCGGCGCGTTGCGCGCCGCGGTCATCGGGTTCGAGCCGGACGCGGTCATGCACCAGCTCACCGACCTCCCGGACGACGCCTCCCAGATCGGTCAGCTCGGCGCCCGCAACGACCGCATGCGGAGCGAGGGCACGCGCAACCTGCTGGCCGCCGCGAGGGACGCCGACGCACGGCGGATATACGCCCAGAGCATCGCATGGGAGTTGTCCGGTGACCGCGCGGTGACGGTCCGGGACCACGAGCGCGCGGTGCTCGACGCCGACGGCGTCGTGATCCGGTACGGACAGCTGTACGGGCCCGGCACGTACTACGAGACCACCAAGCCCGACCCGCCCCGGGTCCACGTCGACGAGGCGGCGCGGCGGACGATCCCGATCCTCGATGCTCCCCCCGGGGTCGTCGAGGTCGTCGAATAGGAGACGTGGTGCGGCTTCTGGTGACCGGCGGCAGCGGCGTCCTCGGCCGGGCGTTCGAGCCACTCGCGCTCGAGGCCGGCCACGAGCTTCACGCGCCGCGTCGCACCGAGCTCGATCTGTTCGACCCGGCCGCGGTCACAGCCGCCACGCAGGACGTCGATGCGGTGATCCACCTCGCCACCCGCATCCAAGCCCTCGACCAGCTCGACAACCCGGAGGCTTGGGTCGAGAACGACCGCCTGCGCGCCGAGGCGTCGAGCATCCTCGTCGACGCGGCGCTCGCGAACCGGGTGGCCGTGTACGTGCAGCCGACGGTCACGTTCGTATATCCCGCGGACGGACCCGCCTCAGAGGAGACCCGGATCGGGGAGGTCGCGCCGATCCTCCGATCGGCGCTCGCTGCCGAGCGCGAGGCCGGGCGGTTCGCCTCCGCCGGCCGGCGCGGCATCGTCCTACGCCCCGGGCTGCTCGACGGGCCCGGCACGGGCCACGATCAGCCGGTCACCTCGCTCGGCGCCTCGGTTCACGTCGATGACGCTGCCCGCGCGGTGCTCGCCGCTCTGACGCTCGAAAGCGGCGTCTACAACGTCTGCCGCGACGGTGAACGCGTCTCGAACCGGCGCCTCACGCGAGCCGCCGCCTGGCGCCCGCGGCACTAGTTCGGTCGAGTAGGCTCGTCCGATGACTCCGACGAATGCGCAGTGGCGGCTGGCGGCACGGCCGATCGGGTTGCCCAAGCGGTCCGACTGGGAGTACATCGAGGTGCCCGCGCTCGAGCCCTCGGACGGGCAATTCAGCGTAGAGGTCGAGTACCTGTCGCTCGATCCGGCGATGCGCGGCTGGATGAATGAGGGTCGGTCGTATGTTCCACCGGTCGAGATCGGCGAGGTCATGCGCGCCGGCGGGATCGGGCGGGTGATCGAATCCCGGCATCCCGACTATGGCGTCGGCGAGCTCCTGAGCGGCCTGTTCGGCGTGCAGCGGTATGCGCTCTCGGACGGGAGCGCGGTGAGCCGAGTGGACCCGACCCTCGCCGCGCCGCCGGTATGGCTAGGGGCGCTCGGGCTGACCGGACTGACCGCGTACTTCGGGCTGCTCGATATTGGCCGGCCCGAAGCGGGGCAAACCGTGGTCGTGTCCGGCGCGGCCGGGGCAGTTGGGAGCATCGCCGGGCAGATCGCGCGGATCAAGGGCTGCCGGACGATCGGGATCGCCGGCGGTCCGGAGAAGTGCGAGTGGATCACGGAGGAGCTCGGGTTCGACGTGGCGATCGACTACAAGCGCCGCGACCTTCGCGCTCAGCTTCGCGAGGGGACTCCCGACGGCGTCGACGTGTACTTTGACAACGTCGGCGGGGACATCCTCGACGAGGTGCTGCGCCGGCTCGGGCGCGGGGCACGCGTCGTGATCTGTGGCGCGATCTCTCAGTACAACGCCGAGCAGCCGCCCAAGGGACCGGCCAACTACATGCAGCTCCTGGTGATGCGCGCGTCGATGACCGGCTTCCTCGTGTTCGATTTCGCCAAGCGCTACCCCGAGGCGGTGGCCCAGCTCGCCGAGTGGCTCCGACGTGGCGAGCTCCACTCGCGCGAAGACGTCGTGTCCGGCGGCCTCGACAAATTCCCGGAGACATTCCTGATGCTGTTCCGAGGCGAGAACACAGGCAAGCTCATCCTCCAGCTGGGCGAGGACCAGGCGTGAGCGCGCCGCTCGGGTACGAGCTGCGGTTCTGGCCCGAGTTCGGACGCCTCCTGACCGACACTCTTTTTTGGGCCCCCGCCCGCCCCCCCGCCCGCGCGTCCGAGCGGGCCGAGGGCCGGCAGCCGGTGTTGCTGATCCCGGGTTTCCTGGCCGGCGACGCGTCGCTGACGGTGCTCGCCGGATGGCTCCGCCGCCGTGGTCACGAGGTACGACACAGTGGGATCCGGCTGAACGTCGGGTGCGCCGGCCGCGAGCTCGACCGGCTCGGCCTGGTGCTCGAGGCGTTCGAGGAGCCCACGGTCGTCATCGGACAAAGCCGCGGCGGCACGCTCGCCCGTGCGCTCGCGGCGAGGCATCCCGACCGGGTCGCCGCCGTGATGACGCTCGGATCGCCCGTGCTCGACCAGCTCGCGCTGTCGCCGTCGGTGCTGCGGACGGTGCGCTCGGTCGCGTGGCTCGGGGACATCGGGGTCCGCGGACTGTTCACGAACGAGTGCCGTGATGGTGACTGCTGCTCGGAGTTCCGTTCCCTGCTGGCGGCGCCGCTGCGCGAGGATGCGCCGGCGGTCGCGGTGTACTCCCGCAGCGACGCGATCGTCGACTGGCGCGCCTGCCTCGATCCCGCGGCTGAGTGGATCGAGGTCGACGGCAGTCACTGCGGGATGGCGGTCAACGCCGACGTCTACCGCGAGCTCGAGCGGCTGCTCGACCGAGCCGTGGAGTCGACGTGGAGTCGATGAGCGTTCAGGACGCGACGTTCCTGCACGTCGAGAACGACGTCACCCCGATGCACATCGGCGGCGTGAGCATCTTCGAGGGACCGCCGCCGTCGTTCGACGAGCTCTCGGACATGGTGAGCGGCAAGCTCCACCACACGCCGCGCTACCGCCAGAAGGTGCGGTTCGTACCGTTCGGGGTGAGCGAGCCGATGTGGGTCGACGACCCTTACTTCGACGTCGCCTACCACCTCCGCCACAGCGCAGTGCCCCCGCCCGGCACCGGCGAGCAGCTGCGGACGATGGCCGCACGCGTGTTCTCCCAGCATCTCGACCGGGCGCGGCCGTTGTGGGAGATCTGGATGGTCGAGGGCCTCGAGAACGGTCGCTGGGCGCTCCTGTCGAAGGTCCATCACTGCATGGTCGACGGCGTCGCCGCCACCGATCTGATGTCGGTGATGTTCGGCGACGACGAGGAGGCGCCGCCCACGGACGACTGGCGGCCCGGCCCCGAGCCCTCGGACGTGGAGCTGTTCGTGCGCGGCGCGTACCACCGCGCCCGTCACCCGGCGGAGCAGGCGAGCGTCGCCGTGCGAGCGCGATCGGAGCTGCTCAGGGGCACGGTCAGGATGATGCGCGCCGTCGCCGCGGCGGCGCCGACGCTTCGCCCGTCGACGTCATCGTTGACCGGTCCGATCGGCCCGCATCGCGTGTGGAGCTGGGCGAGCGCCCGGCTGAGCGACGTCAAGGACGTCCGCTCGGGCCTCGGCGGCACCGTCAACGACGTGGTTCTGGCGATCGTCACGAACGGGTTCCGCGACCTCCTGCTCGAGCGGGGCGAGGAGATCCCGCGCCGGCGCACAGTCCGCACGATGGTTCCGGTCTCGGTCCGCCTGCCCGGCGAGCGCGGCGTCTACAACAACCGGGTCTCCGCGGTGTTCGCCCGGCTCCCGGTCGGGATCGACGACCCCGCCGAGCGGCTCGCCCTGATCCGTGACGAGATGGACGAGATCAAGGCGTCGGGGCAGGCGGTCGCCGGCGACGTGCTCGCCCAGCTGTCAGGGTTCGCGCCGCCGTTGCTGCTGGCGCTCGGGAGCCGGGTCGCCACGCGCTCCGCTCGCCTCAACATGGACACCGCGACGACCAACGTTCCCGGTCCACAGCGGCCCGTCCACGCGCTCGGCCGCCGGCTGCTCGAGTCCTATCCGTACGTGCCGATCGTCGGCACGATCCGGATCGTGGTCGCGATCTTCTCCTACGACGGCGGGCTGTACTTCGGCGTCACCGGCGACCGCGATCACGCGGCCGACATCGACGTGTTGACCGCGGGCATCGAATCCGGGCTGGCCAACCTGCACGAAGCCGCCGCCGCGACCACGACCGGAGCGCCGGCGTAGCGGTCGCCGCGCGCAGCCGGTGACTGGCCGGCTACCCCCGAAGCATGCAGGACCTGCCATTCGACGCCGCCCGCCCGGCCTTTGGCAGACGCCGCATGTGGGGCATGCGAGACCTGACACGGCCCCGGCGTGGCACCTCGATTGGCAGGTTATGCATGGTCCGGCAGGGTCCGCGCCGAGCGCCGGCAACCTGCCTCCATCTCCCACGGGTGCCCGCCGTTGAGGACCGCCCACACTCTTCCCGCGTTATGATCGGCGAGGCGAGCAGGTCGCCGCCGGTCCGCGGAAAGGGCAAAGCCCACCTGAGCAGGTTTTCGGCTTCTCGTTGTCGGCTCGTCTCCTTTCCGGCCCGAGATTGCGGACTCCGGGCCTGTGTGAAAGGAGGCCACAGTGCCACCCCGCGGTCTTCCGGGCAACGCCAATCTTGAGCAGCTGAAGAACGGCGCCAAGTCGTTTCAGCGCGCGGTACGCGCCGGCGACGCCGGCGCCGCCGAAGTCGTCCGCGAGTTCCATCCGCGCCTCATGGACGCACAGCCCGGCTCCCCCGAGCTGCAGGCATTCAAGCGAGCGGACGCCCAGCTGGTCGTCGCCCGCTCGTTCGGGTTCGCGAGCTGGACCAAGCTGAAGGCGTACGTCGAGCTCACCCCGCGCTACTCGCGCTCGCCCCACGCCCAGCCGATCGGCGAACCCATCCGCGATCAGCAGGGGCTCGCCGACGAGTTCCTGAGGCTCGCGTGCCTGACGTACGGCGGGGACGATCCCGCGCGGTGGGCGAAGGCGCGAGAGATGCTCGATGCGACCCCGCGGTTGGCAACCGCAAGCATCTACACGATCGCCGCCGTCGGCGACGCCGCGGCGGCGCAGGAGCTCCTCGAGCGCGATCCCGAGGCAGCGAACCGGCAGGGCGGTCCGCACGAGTGGGAGCCGCTGCTGTATCTCACCTACTCGCGCCTTGGTCCGACTCATCCGGGAAGCGACGCGCTCGCGACCGCGCGAGTGTTGCTCGACCACGGCGCCGACCCGAACGCCGGCTTTCTGTGGGAGGGCCTCAGCCCGCCGTTCACCGCGCTCACCGGCGCGTTCGGATCGGGCGAGGGCGATCCGCCGGCTCACGATGACTGGATCCCGCTCGCCCGCCTCCTGCTCACCCACGGCGCCGACCCCAACGACGAACAAACGCTCTACAACCGCCACTGGGACGGGGACGACCGCTGGCTCGAGCTGCTGTTCGAGTTCGGCCTCGGGACCGGAGACGGCGGACGGTGGCACCGCCTGCTCGCGCCCGTGCACGCGACGCCGCGTCAGATGGTCGAAGAACAGCTAGATC
>OBLV0100000476.1_pt1 | contig 12282 bp, 12 predicted proteins | sample 1520071 | NCBI WGS metagenome assembly OBLV01 (sample SAMEA3888446, study PRJEB22518) | metagenome | reverse complement strand
CCGAGATCTACACTCTTTCCCTACACGACGCTCTTCCGATCTCCGCAATGCATCGAGCACTCTTTCCCGGGACAGCGGGTCGAGGTTGTTGGTCGGCTCATCGAGGAGCAGCACGTTGGCAGCAGAGGACACCAGCGCGGCGAGAGCCAGCCGGGTCTTCTCCCCACCCGACAGGGTGCCCGCGGGCTGGTCCAGTTGCTCGCCACGAAACAGGAACGTGCCGAGTAGCGTACGGAGCTGTTGCTCGGGGGCGTCCGGCGCGGCGTGCCGGAGGTTCTCCCAGACCGTGGCATCGAGGTCCAGGGTGTCGTGCTCCTGGGCGAAGTAACCCACCCGCAGGCCGTACCCGGCTTCGACCTGGCCGGCGTCCGGGATCTCCATTCCGCCGAGCAGCCGCAGCAGGGTGGTCTTGCCTGCGCCGTTGAGACCGAGAATCACCACCCTGCTACTCCGGTCGATGGCCAGGTCCACCCCGCTGAAGACCTCGAGCGAGCCGTAGGACTTGCCCAGCCCGCTGGCAGTCAGTGGGGTTCGCCCGCAGGCCGCGGGCTGCGGGAACCGGATCCGGGCCACCCGCTCGGCCCGTTGCTCGTCCTCGGCACCGGCCAGCAGCCTGGCGGCCCGCCGCTCCATGTTCTGCGCGGCGACCGCCTTGGTGGCTTTGGCTCGCATCCGGTCAGCCTGCGCAATCAACGCGGATGCCTTCTTCTCCGCATTCGCTCGTTCCCGACGGCGCCGCTTCTCATCCGCGGCTCGGGCGTCGAGGTAACGATTCCACCCCAGGTTGTACAGGTCGGCCTCGCCACGGATCGCATCGAGAAACCAGACCTTGTTCACCACCGCGGCGAGCAGATCCGTGTCGTGGCTGATCACGACCAGGCCGCCGTCGTGCGTGGTGAGGAAATCCCGCAACCAGTTGACCGAGTCTGCATCGAGGTGGTTGGTGGGCTCATCGAGCAGCAGCGTGGTGTGGGAGCGGCCGCCCGATCCATCCGTGGCACCGAACAAGATCCGGGCCAGTTCGACCCGGCGCCGCTGCCCTCCGGACAAAGTGCGCAGTGGCTGGACCAGCACCCGGTCGGGCAAGCCCAGGCTGGCACAGATCCGCGCGGCCTCGCTCTCGGCGGCGTAGCCCCCCAGCGCGGAGAACCGGTCTTCCAGCTGGCTGTACCGGCGCACCGCGCGGCTCTGCTGTTCGCGGTCGATCAGCTCCGCCATCTCCGTCTGGGACTTCTCCATCTCGTGTAGCAGATGGTCGAGCCCACGTGCCGACAGCACCCGGTCCCGGGCAGTGATCGACAGGTCACCCTCGCGGGGATCCTGTGGCAGGTAGCCCAACTCCCCGGTGCGACGGATCGCCCCCGCATAGGGTGGGCACTGGCCGGCCAGTACCCGCAACGTGGTGGTCTTTCCGGCACCGTTGCGGCCCACCAAGCCGATCCGATCGCCGGGTTGTACCCGCAGAGTGGCACCCGAAAGCAGAATGCGGGATCCAGCGCGCAGTTCGAGATCAGTACCTGTGATCACGTTAAGCTGACTCCAAAGGTGGTCGCTGGCAGGGGTCGATTCCCCGCGCACCACAGCGTGCGGGGGCCAGCTGCACATCAGCTTGTTGCGACCACACGCAAATACTACCGGCGGGCACATCTCGTTTTCGGCGCCGGGCCCCGCGGCAGAGCTCGACCCGACTACGGCCGCAGGTGGACCTCGACATCGCGGGCTCGGCGCGCAGCCTGGTCCAGCACCACGCGGCGCGGTTCGGCGACGTCCAGCACCCCGGGCTCGGCGCGCTCCAGCAACGCGGTCAACCGCGGGTCGGCGGCCAGGGCACGCAGCGCGGCGGCGTCCCCACCGAGAACCACGGCGTCCAGACCCGCAGCCTGGGGAACCAGTAGCCGCGCGACGGTGTCCGCCGCGGCCCGGAGAGCCACCCGGGCCTGGCCCTCCCGCCGCCGGGCGAATCGTTGCTGGGACTGCCCCCCGGCAGCCGACCGACCGTGCACCAACCTGCGGCCGGTGCTGGAGCTCAGCACGACCCCGGCCCGGGCCACCCCGACGCTGTACCCGCCCAAACGGACCAGAACCAGCCCGATCGTGCGGGGCACCAAGAGGTGTTCGATCAGGTCGTCCACCGCGAGACCGGGCCGTTGCTCGGGCGAGGCCGCCAGCGGGCCGAACGGCACCGGAATGAACACGGCCGCGCCGTCAGCTGCCACCACATCCACCCGCTCCGGGGTGACGGTAGTGCTCAGCGGCCCACCATGGCTGGTGACGAAGCGCTCCAGGAATCCGGCCAGCCGCTCGGGCTCCACGCGCACCGCGCGACCACCGCCGGCGAGCTCCCGCATGGGGGCACGCTAAGGCGTGCCCGCTCGTGAGTGGCATTGGGTGCCCTGGCACCCAATGCCACTCACGAGCGCACGCGTTAGCGTGCGGTCGTGATCGATGTGCTGGTGGCGGGTGGCGGCCCAGCGGGCTGGGCGGCGGCGGCGGCGTGCGCGCGGCTGGGATTGGAGACCCACCTGGTGGATCCGGCACCGGATCGGCCGTGGCGGGCCACCTACGGCTCCTGGCGGGAGGAGCTGCCACCCAGTGCCGATCCGGCGGTGGCGGCCACCGGCCGGGGCGAAGCAATCGGCACCACCGAGCACCGGCTGGGCTGGGAGTACGTGGTGCTGGACAACACTACGCTGCGGGATGGCTTTGCTGCCGCACCGGTGCGGGTGGTGCGGGGCCGGGTGCGGGACGCCCGAGCGGATCCCCAGGGGGTCACCGCCGACGTCGGCGGTGACCAGCAACGGGCCGCTGTCCTGATCGATGCGACCGGTGCGGTGCGTGCGGTGCTCGGCGCCGCGCCCCGGCGGCAGGCGACGGCTGAGCAGACCGCCGTCGGAGTGCTGGTCGAGGCGGACGCCGCGCGGAATCTGGTGTCCCCGGGTAGCGCCGTGTTCATGGACTGGCGGGCACATCACGGCGAGCAGGGGTGGCCGACCTTCCTCTACGCCATCCCGGTGAGCGCCGAGCAGGTGCTGCTCGAGGAAACCTCGCTGGCGCGCCGTCCCGCGCTGGGACTACCGGTGCTGCGCCGGCGCCTACATGCGCGGCTGGCCCACCATGGGATCGCCGTGCCACCGGATTGGGAGGAGCGGGTGCGCATCCCGGTGGATCGCCCGCTGCCGCCGGCCCGCAGCTGGCGTGGGCCAGTGGTGCCCTTCGGCGCCGCCAGCCCGCTGGTCCATCCCGCCACCGGGTACAGCGTGGCTACCGCGCTGCAGCTGGCTCCACGAGTGGCCACAGCTGTGCGGGACGGGTTGCACGGCGGTGGTCCGGGGGCCGCTGGCGCTGCCGCCTGGCGAGCGGTGTGGAGCCCGGCCGCGCTGGCGGTCCATGCCTTGCGGCGGCGCAGCCTGGAATCGCTGCTGCGGATGCCCCCGGCCCTTGTGCCGGAGTTCTTCGATGTGTTCTTCGACCTGCCGGCACAGCATCGCTGGGCATATCTCACCGGCCGCGAAGACGTCCGGGGCAGCGCTGCCGCGATGGGCGCGCTGTTCACCACTTCTCCGTGGTGGCTTCGCCGGCGGCTGGTCTCTGGTGCGCTCGATCCCCGGACGAATTCACTCCTCAGCGATGAGGCGACCACTGGCTGATTACGGTCGGCCTGAGTTGCTACTCCATTAGTGGGTAACCCGATCGGGAGTCATACCACCCTGGGGCTGCTGCGCGTAAGTTGCCATAACAGCAGTGTGGCGGCTGATGACACCACCGCGAGGCTCCGCGTGACGATGGCGAAAGCGAGGAACTCATGACCGCTCCAGCCTCTGCCTCTAGTTCCGGATTCGCCCAGTTCCGCGCGAGCCTCAACCGAGATGATCGGACCTCCATCGCAGGCATGTACGGATTCATCATCCTTCTCCACGTGATCGGCTTCGGGGTGCTCCTCGCATTCGTCGTCCCGAAGGGCTATAACCTCGGCGCCACCGGTATCTACGGCGTGGGGGTCGGCGTTCTGGCGTACACCTTCGGCCTTCGGCACGCTTTCGACGCCGACCACATCGCCGCGGTCGACAACACCACCCGCAAGCTGATGTCCGACAACGCGGAGGCAGCCAACCCGCGCAAGCCGCTGTCGGTGGGCTTCTGGTTCTCCCTAGGGCACTCCACGATCGTCTTCCTGCTCGCCTTCCTGCTCTCGGTCGGGGTGAAGGCCCTCGCCGGGCAGGTCGAGAACGACTCCTCCGAACTGCACTCGGTCACCGGCGTCATCGGCGCGTCGGTGTCCGGTGTGTTCCTGTGGGTTCTGGGAATCCTCAACCTGGTCGTACTGATCGGAATCATCGGGGTCTTCCGCAAGATGCGCGGCGGCATCTACAACGAGCAGGAGCTCGAAGACCAGCTCAACAAGCGCGGATTCATGAACCGCATTCTCGGCGGTCTGACCAAGTCGGTGCGCAAGCCGTGGCACATCTACCCGATCGGGGTGCTGTTCGGGCTGGGCTTCGACACCGCGACCGAGGTCGGTCTGCTGGTGCTGGCCGGCGGCGCAGCGGCGTTCAGCCTGCCGTTCTACGCGATCTTGATTCTGCCGATCCTGTTCGCTGCCGGGATGTGCCTGATGGACACCACCGACGGCGTCTTCATGAACGCGGCGTACGGCTGGGCGTTCGCCAGGCCGGTCCGCAAGGTCTTCTACAACATCACCATCACCGCGCTGTCGGTGGCCGTCGCACTGATCATCGGGACCATCGAGCTGGTCGGGGTGCTCGACGACCAGGCCGGCATTTCCTCCGGGCCGCTCGCGGCGATCGGGTCGATCCCACTCGACTACGCCGGCTACGGCATCGTCGCCTTGTTCGTGCTGGCCTGGCTCACCGCGCTGGCTGTCTGGCGGTTCGGCCGGATCGAGGAGAAGTGGTCTGCCAGGTTGGCGCCTAGCCCGGAGAGCGCGGAACAGCCGAGCTGACCTGCACGGCGACTGACCACGCCACCGACGGCACACCGCCCGATAAACCGGTTAGGGGTGCGGAACGCTGATGTTCACCTCGACTTCGGGCTTGATCTTGAGCGCACCGAGCATGGCCGAGAACGGCTTGATCCCGTACTGGCGTTGATCGAGGATGATCTTGGCATTCCAGCGTGCCCCGTCATCGCGCGCCTCGACGGAGATGCGGTTGGTCACGCCGTGCAGCGTCAGGTCCCCTTCGACCTGCGCTCGCTCGCCCTCGCGTGTGACCGACACCGAACGAAACTGGATTTTCGAGTACTTTCTCGGCTCGAGCACCTTCTCCGCGTTGCGCTCGATGTCCTTACGGTTGGAATCCGAGATGTCGTCGGTCACCCGCAACGAACCCGGGTCGAAGTCCGCCGTGATCCCGTCATCCTCCCCCACATCCAGGGACAGGCTCGTCACCCGCAGGGTTGCGTCGTGGCCGAAGGAACTCGCCATTCCGTCAACAAAGACCTTTGCCCTGCAGTCCACCGCTTCAGCGTCGAAAGTTGGCACCCGATCAAACTAACCCGGGAGGATTCAAAGAGTCACCGGCATTCACTCCGATACGACCTCAGCCCCCGGCCGCCATCACTCGATGAGACTATCTATGGTGGCTGCAGACTCCTGCATCGTGGCAGCGAGCCGCGGCCCGTCCGGCAGACCTTCCCGATCAGTGTGCAGTGCGACGAAAGCGGTGCTCTGGTACCAGGACAGACCCACCACCAGAGCATGACCGGCGGCCAGCGGCGCGATCGGGTACACCTGTTCCAGCTTCGCCCCACCGAGAGCGAACGGCATGCTCGGCACCGGGATGCTGGTCACGACGAGGTCGCACAGTAACGACACCACCTGACCGGCTACCGGAGCCGCCACCCGGTGCACCACGGACGGTAGCCGATCGGCCAGTGCCGGTATCGCACCAACACCTCGGGTACTGCCAGCGGCCCGGTTCTGCTCCATCGACGCCCGGATCATGAGCAGCCGCCTGGCAGGATCTCCCTCACCCACCGGAAGCGCGCACACGTAGCCGGACAGCCGGTTTCCCCCGATCCGCTCGCCTGATCTCGCCCGCTGGCTGACCGGTATGAGAGCACGGAGGACCAGCCCCTCCACCGGATCACCCCGGGCGAGCAGCCATTCCCGCAACCCCCCGGCCACGACGGCGAGCAGCACGTCATTCACCGTGCCGCCGTAGTGTGCCCGAATGCGGCGGATCTGCTTCAACTCCAGCGCCGCCATCGCCAGCGACCGCCGACCCGAGGACGAGACCACCAGCGGGGATCCCGGTGCGGGCAGTCGCACGCTGCGGAGCACCGAATGCGCGATGCCAGTCGCCTCATCGAGCCGCTCCAGGACGCTGCCCGCTACCTCGCGCACCTCGCCCGGCACCCGCCACAACCACGAGAGCGCACCCGGTTCCGCCGGGGGGTGCGCACTGTGAAGGTTCCCGCGGCTGCTGCTGGCACCGCCACGGCGCAGTGACACCTCGTCGAGCATCCGCATGCCGATCTCCCGGACGCTCAACCCGTCGCCCAGGGCGTGATGCATCTTGAACAGCACCGCGACCCGTCCCGCACGGAGACCGGAGATCACGTGGAACTCCCACAAGGGCCGGTGTCGCGGTAGGGGCCGGACCATCAGTTCAGCCGCCAGCGCACCCGCCTCGTCAAGGCATCCCGACCCGTCGAGGTGGTGTAGCCAGATATGGTCTCGCGCACGGAATTCGGGATCATCGGCCCAGGTGGCCGCGGCCAGCAGGAATCGGGCCGGCTGCACTCGCCGGTGCAGCAGGGGCAGGCGTTGCGCCCGCTCGGCCAGCACGGCAACCACCCCGACCGGATCGTCGTGCCGTGCGGGCCGCAACACCGCCAGGGCACCCAGGTGCATCGGCGTCACCTCGCGGTCCAGGCAGAGAAATGCCGTGTCCACTCCGGTGAGCTGCACCGGAAAAGCTTGGCACAGCAGCGTGCCGCCACTGGTGCATGAACCGAAACCGCTCCAGTCCGGCGAGGGTGCATGATCGCACCCGTGCAGGTACTGATCGATGCGGACAATCTCGACGTACCCCGGCTGCGCCTGCTGGCCGCTGCGCTGGAGGACGCGAGCAGCGCCGACATCGTCGTGGTCGGCGCGCCCGCCGCGCTCGAGGCACTCGACTGGCCTCCGCACGCGCGCGTGCTGGCGGCCAGCGGCTGGCAAGGAGCGGACCTGGCGCTCGCCCGTTCCTATCGCGCCGATGATCGGCCCCTGCTGCTGGCCACCGGTGATGGCGATTTCGCCCAACTGGCGCGTCGGCACCCAGGGCCGGTGCTGCTGGTCGGTCGAACCTCCAGCCGCTCGCGGGCCTTCGTCGGGCCCCGGATCACCAGTACTGATCCAGCCAGCGACGGCGGCACGCAGCTGCGATCATGGATCGCATTCTGGGGACAGAACGCGGTGACCTAGCTGAGGCGGAGAGGGAATACTCCACTACCCGCGACGCACCGGAGGGAAAGATCATGTCGAGCCTGTTCAGCCGCATCATCCAGGGTGAAATCCCAGGCCGTTTCGTCTGGCGTGACGCACGGTGCGTCGCATTTCTCACCATCAATCCGCTCCGAGCGGGGCATGCGCTGGTGGTCCCCCGGGATGAGATCGACGAGTGGACCGACGCGGAGGACGACCTGGTGGCTCATCTCATGGTGGTCGCCAGGCACATCGGTGCGGCACAGAAAGCTGCCTTCGACGCACCACGCTCCGGGCTCATCATCGCAGGGTTCGAGGTACCCCATCTCCACCTGCATGTCTTTCCGACGTGGGACATTGCCGATTTCGACTTCGCCAACGCCGAGGCAAGTCCAGATCCCGCCGACCTCGACTCTGCGGCGGAGACCCTGCGGCTGGCCCTGCGCAAGGCGGGTCACCACGATCGGGTACCCGGATGAGCAAGCCGTGGATCTCGGCTACGGAGTCAGCGGCCGGAAACCACGCAGCCGCAGGCTGTTGGACACCACGAACACCGAGGAGAACGCCATCGCGGCCCCGGCGATCATGGGATTGAGCAGCCCTACCGCGGCCAGTGGCAACGCCGCCGTGTTGTAAGCGAACGCCCAGAACAGATTGCCCTTGATCGTGCGCAGGGTGCGCCGGGACAACCGGATCGCATCGGCCACCACCCGCAGGTCACCGCGGATCAGGGTGAGGTCGCTGGCCTCGATGGCGGCATCGGTGCCGGTGCCCATGGCCAATCCCAGATCGGCCTGGGCCAGCGCTGCGGCGTCGTTGATCCCGTCGCCGACCATGGCCACCACCCGGCCCGCCCGCTGCAGCCGGCGCACCTGCTCGACCTTGCCCTCGGGGAGCACCCCGGCCACCACGGTGTCTATCCCGACCTCGGCGGCCACCGTACGGGCGACCCTCTCGTTGTCACCGGTGAGCAATACCGGGTTCAACCCCAGATCTCGAAGCTGCTGCACCGCCTCGGCGCTGCTCGGCTTCACGACGTCTGCCACCCCGAGCAGGCCCCGCACCCGACCATCCCAGGCGACCGCAACGACTGTGTGACCGCGTCCCTCCGCAGCATCGGCGGCCGGCACCAGACCCTGCGGCAACGGCACCGACCGCGCCCCCAACCAGGCCGGGCGACCCACCAGCACCTCGGACCCGTGCACCACGCCCAGCCCGCGCTCGGCTCGGAACCCGACCGCCGCCGGCAGCTCACCCAGCCGATTCCGGCCCCCGGTGGCGATCGCGGTGGCGATGGGGTGCTCGGAGGAGTCCTCCACCGCCGCGGCCCGGCGCAACATCTCGTCAGCGTCCTCACCGGCCGCGGGGAGCACCTCGACCAGCGTCATCGTGCCGGTGGTCACCGTGCCGGTCCAAGCGCGCCATCTGGGCCAGGCGGGTGTGCGCACCCACCCGGGAGGCCCGCACCCGCAACCGGCCGGAATAGTTCACCGTCCCCCCGGTGACCGCAGATCCGGGATTGACCTCGCGGGGCACCGATTCGCCGGTGAGCATGCTCTCGTCCACAGCCGACGACCCCTCCACCACCTCACCGTCGGTGGCGATCTTCTCCCCCGGCCGCACCACGAACTCATCGCCGATCACCAGTGCCTCGACGGGGATTCGCAGTTCCTGCCCGCCCCGCAGCACCGCGACGTCCGAGGCGCCGAGCTCCAGCAATGCCCGCAGCGCCGAACCCGCCCGGCGCTTGGAACGCGCCTCGAAGTAACGGCCGGCCAGCAGGAACACCGTGACACCGGCGGCCACCTCGAAATAGACCCGGCTGTTGGCGTGATCGCCGGAGGCAACCAGGTCATGCGCGGTGATGACACCGCCGCTTCCGGCGTACCACGCATAACAACTCCAGAGGAACGCGGCCAGCACACCCATCGAGACCAGGGTGTCCATGGTCGCCGCGCCATGGCGCAGGTTCTGCCAGGCCGACCGGTGGAATGGGTACGCCCCCCAGGTCACCACCGGGATGGTGAGAGCGAGTGAGAGCGACTCGAAGTTGTGTGGCACCTGCCAGCCCGGCAGCATCGCCGCCATCGACATCGCGGTCACCTGGATCGCGAGCACGGCGCTGCCCACCAGCCGTACCCGCTGCACCCGCAGATCAGTACCGGCCGCGCCGGTCCCGGTGGGTATCTCAGCGGTGTACCCGGTACGGGTCACGGAGGCCATGAGGTCGTCTGCTGTGATCCCATCGGGGTAGCTGATTCGCGCTTTCTCCGTGGCGTAGTTGACGCTGGCCCGCACACCCTCCAGCCGGTTGAGCCTGCGCTCGATGCGCACAGCGCACGACGCGCACGTCATACCCCCGATGACCAGCTCCACCTGGTTAGTGGTGAGGGCCTCGCGGCCTCGGTCATCGACGGTGGCCACAGCTCACCTCGCCAATGCGGTGAACTCCACGGTCCGCAACTGACCGTGGTGCTGGAACTCCAGAATCATCCGGTAGTAACCGGCTGTGGGTACGGCGACATCGAAGTCGATCGCCGTGTCCTGGCGGGGGCCGGCCACCGGCTGGGCACTCAGGTAGGCCAGGTCGCCCTCGCGCAGGACCACCAGATGGCCAGGACCCCCGAGCAGCGGGTCGAGATCACTCACGGGCAGGTTGTCCCGGATCACATGCATCCACACCCGGGACACCGAACCGCCGACCAGATCCCCGGTTCGGATCACCGAGTAGCCGTCCGTGGCGTCGGCGATCGTCGACACCTTCGATATCGGACCAGGTTCGACCAATCCCGGTGCAGTCAGGTCCATCCCCAGCGTGACCGGTTTCTTGGCGGTTCCGGGCAGGAACACCGCGATCGCGTGGTAGCTGCCCGGCTCTTCCAGTTCCAGCGGCACCGTCCAGGTGCCATCGGGATCCATGACTGGATAGAGATGCTGGTAACCGGTGAGGTCCCGGCGTACCACGATCAGATTCATCTTCCGGTCACCAACCCGCGTGAAGTCGGTCAGCGGCTTGCCGTCCTTCCCGAAAATGTTGAAACGGAGATTTTCGTACTCCCCCGCGGTGAATAACGTGGTTCTTGGCCGCAGCACGTAACCTTGGCTGGCGATCGCCAGCCCGCCGGGCCCGGTTCCCTGATCGTCGTCGTCGACGCGGTGCCCACCGTGCCCGTGTGAGGGTGCACCAGCACGGCCGACTACTGCTTCCCCGAAGTTGATCCCGAAACCGAACAGCGCGACGAGTCCGGCGACCAAAGCCAGTACCGGCACCGGTGCCCGCATCGGTCCAGACCGGAATTTCCCGAGCCGCGCCTTTCCGACCTGGGACTTTCCGACCTGGGACTTTCCGAGCTGGACCATGTCAGACATCCCCAGGCATCTCAGCCTGAGACCTCATAGCCGGCCTCGTCGATCGCAGCACGGACCGCGGCTCCGTCCAAGGGCTTCTCGCTGGTGATGCTGACCAGCCCGGTAGGCAGATCGACCTGCACCTCGGTGACGCCCTCGATCGCACTGATCTCCTCCGTCACCGCTGTGACGCAATGCTGGCAGGTCATCCCCGACACGGTGTACTCGCTGACCGTGGCCATGTCCCCCATGCCCCCTGTCCCTTTCCCTCGTTGTCTGCGTGCGTTGTCTGCGTGATGGATCAGGAGCGAACCAGGCGAGCGATCGCGTCGGCTGCTTCCTTGACCTTGCCGCCAGGATCGGAACCATCCGTCGCGGCGTCGACCACGCAGGTGGCCATATGTTCTTCCAGTAGTGCCAGAGCGAAGGATTGCAGTGCTTTGGTAGCGGCCGAGACTTGGGTCAGAACATCGATGCAGTATTGGTCCTGCTCCACCATGCGCTGCAGCCCGCGTATCTGGCCCTCGATCCGTCGAAGCCGGTTGAGGTAGGCGTCCCGATCCTTCGTGTAGCTCGCCACGTGCGGTGTCCTCTCCTGATCCCCAGCGATACCCCAGCCGGGTACTAATATACCCCCTTCTGGTATGTCGACCCCTCTCGAGTCGGCGGCCGCGGGCCACGGCGGGGCTAACCCGGGACCAGCACCACCCAGACCGGACCCGGAGCGAAGGTCAGCGGTGACCCATCGGGCAGGGTGAAAGCGGTGACCGCCTCCGGAGCGGGGCGCGACCACCGGCCGGCGAAGGCCTGCCCGTCGCGCAACACGACCGCGTCACCGGAACCCACCGTCAAGGCGAACGGGGATGCTGACCCGGCGGCGTCACGGATCCCGGTGTCACGCACCACAACCCGCTGCAACACCACGGTCGCCGCGCTGGGCCGAGGCCCTGAAGCCGAGGTGAACGGGTCACCGTCCATGGAGAACACCCACCTGCTCACTGCCGGCACCCATTGCACGCCGACGGTGGCCGCCGGGAACCTGACCGTGGTCTCCGCGAGCGGGCGACCGCCGGGGGGCGTAGGGCCGAAGCGGAAACCGATGTCGCGCGGCGGCGAGCCGCCTTGGCGCAGCAGGTTGGCGTTGCCGTACAGGTTGTGCGGCATCGGACGTCGCCGGTCCCGGCGGTAGCCATCGGGCCGCGACTGATCCGAGGCATTGAGCAGCGGGGCCCGCGCAACCAGGGCGTTGACCACAGGCGCGGCACCGGAGAACGCCAGGGCCGGGCGGCCGAAATTCGCCAGCAGCTCCACGTCAGAGGTCCGCGCACTGCGCACCGGACCCAGCACCCTGGGGATCTGGGACTGGTAGACGGCGAGCAACCGGGTCAGACCGCCCTCGACCAGCTCGACATACACCAGGTCTGCCGACTCCACCCCGCTTTGCGGGCGCGCCACACCAGCATTGTCGATCTTGACGCAGAGTACCGGCGCGCTGAGATCAG
>OBLV0100000475.1_pt1 | contig 12285 bp, 14 predicted proteins | sample 1520071 | NCBI WGS metagenome assembly OBLV01 (sample SAMEA3888446, study PRJEB22518) | metagenome | reverse complement strand
GGTGGAGCTGAGGGGAATCGAACCCCTGACCTTCTCGATGCGAACGAGACGCGCTACCAACTGCGCTACAGCCCCCGAGATTGCTGGCCGAGTTTAGCAGCCGGAAGCCAGCTACTCCCCGGCTGCCCGGCGGTAGGGCGGCTCGAAAGATGGCCTCAGTTCGTCGAACACTGGATCTCCGTCATCGGAGTCGAGCGCTTCGGCCGTGGGATGGGGCGCGGCGGGCGCCACCGCAGCTGGTGCCGACGTCTCCTGGACGGGGCGCTCAGGCTCGGGAAACTCATCGGCGGCCTCCTCGCGGATCGTGTCGAGATCGGCGGCAGCCCGCTCCCTGATCCGGGGTCCGGCCAGCCGCGCGGCCCGACGCTCCCGGACGTCCTCCTCGATGCGTACCTGCCGGCGCAGGTAGCTGAGGTAACCGATCACTGCCACGTCGAAGGTGGCATGCACCCACCACCACAGGCTGGACAGGGTGAAGACCAGCACCACCGAGACAATCGCACCGAGCACCAGGCCAACGACCACCCGCTGGCGGAAGACGTACTTAGCCCGCGCCAGCTCGGCGGCGACCTCGGGGTCATATCCACCGCGACCCGACCTGTACCGGCGCTCATCCGCGACAGGCTCCTGATGGGCGGTCCGTACGCCGATCACGCGCACCTCCTGTTCGTGGTGAAGCGCCGCACGGGGGGCACCGGGCCGACGCAGTACTCGGGATTCCAGTACCGACTCCGCGGTATGCATCACCTCCTGCCGCCGTTTCGCGAACATCGGGACGAGTACGACGAGCCATGCCCCCGCCAGCGCCGCGAAAATCAGCGAGCTGGGCACTTCTCGCCCCCTAACCCGTCCACCATGGCCAAGCCGCTTTGTTACTGCCGTGACACGGTAGTCACCGGCAGCGCTCGGACGCCGAAGGCGCGCCGGGGATGATCGCTTTGCCTGCCGGCAGGCACTCGGATCAGTGACGGTAGGCGTGACCAGAGCAGATCAGGCGCGGCACCAGTCCAGAGGCGATCTCATCCTGGGTGATGGCGAGCAAGCGATGATCCCGCCAATCGCCATCCACCTCCAGATAGCGTTGTAGCAAGCCCTCGTCCCGGAATCCGAGCTTGGCCAGCACCCGGAGGCTGGCCACGTTCTCCGGCCGCACAGTGGCTTCGATCCGGTGTAGACCCACCGGTCCGAACGCGTGGTCCACTGCGAGGGCTACCGCTGCGGTACCGACCCCGCCTCCAGCGGCCCGCGACTCCACCCAGTAACCGACCCACGCCGACCTCAGCGAGCCGCGTACCACATTGCCCAAGGTGAGCTGGCCCGCGAACTGCCCGTTCAGCGTGATGGTGAACGGCAGAGCCTGCCCTCGCCGGGCCGTGGCGCGCAGCCCGCCGCACATCACCGGCCACGCCATGGTGGTGAAGCGCTCTGCCCAGCTGCCCTCGGCATCTGGCTCCCAGACACGCAGGTAGTCCTCATCACGTAGCCGCAGCCGGCTCCATACCGGACCGTCCCGTAGCCGCACTGGGCGAAGCGCGACCTGCCCGGCGACGACCCGCAAGGGACCCAGCCGGGCCGGCCAGCCGGGATGACGACCATCAGGGCCTGGACCGAACATGGACGCGCTCAGCCGCGCTGGGCGAGGAAGCTCACAGCCACCTGCTCGCCGACCGGCACCTCGACGGTGTCCGGATCGATCAGGATCAGGCAGTTCGCCTCTGCCAGCGAGGCCAGCAGGTGCGCACCGGAGGTTCCCAGCGGTTGCACGAGATACTCCCCGGTGTCGGGGTCACGCAGCAGTTGCCCGCGCAGGAACCCGCGTCGACCTGCCACGGACGTCACCGGGGACAGCAACCGCGCGGTGATCGTGCGGCGGTGGGGATTGCGCTTGCCGAGGGCGAGCCGGATCAGCGGGCGCACCAGCACCTCGAAGACCACCAGCGCGCTGATCGGGTTGCTCGGCAACAGGAATGTGGCCACCGCGTCCGGACCCAACCGGCCGAATCCCTGCACCGAGCCGGGATGCATGGCCACCCGCCCGACATCCATCGGGCCGAGCTCGCCCAGGGCGGCGCACAACTGCTCACCCGTCTCCCCACCGACCGCCCCGGTCACCACCACGATCTCCGAGAGCAGCAACCTGCCCTCCACGGCTTCGCGGAACCGGGAGGGTTCACCGGAGACGATACCGACCCGATGTACCTCCGCCCCGGCATCGCGGGCGGCCGCGGTCAGCGCGTAGGAGTTGAGGTCATAGATCTGGCCCGCACCGGGGGTCCGCTCGATGTCGACCAGCTCCTCACCGACCGACAGCACCGACAGCCGCGGCCGCGGGTGCACCCGCACCTTCGCCCGTCCCACCGCGGCGAGCAGCCCCACCTGCGCCGCCCCGATCACCATCCCGGGACGAACCGCGACGTCCCCGGTCTGCACGTCTTCCCCGGCGCGGCGCACGTATGCCTTCGACGGCACCGAGCATGCCACCGTGACCCGGGCCGTGCGGCTCACACCGTTTTCGGTGTGTTCGAGCGGGACCACCGCATCGGCCAGGGCGGGCAGCGCTGAACCGGTGGCCACCCGGACCGCCTGGCCGGGCTGCAGCCGCAGTGGCTGCCGCGAACCCGCCGCGATCTCACCCACCACCGGCAGTGTCACCGGCACCTCCGTGATGTCCACGCTGCGCACCGCATACCCGTCGATGGCAGCCTGATCGAAGCCCGGAAGCGAACGCTGCGCCACGACCTCCTCCGCGCAGAGCATGCCCTGCGCCTCGGAGATCGCCACCCGCACCGGTGCGGGACGCACCGCTGCGTCCAGCACCCGCCCGAGCTGCTCCTCCAGCGACTTCACCTGGTCTCCTGCTCCAGCCTGTCGCGCAACCATTCCCGCAGACCAGGCCCCAGTTCGGGATCCGACAGGGCGAAACCCAACGATGCCCGCAACAATCCGCCGGGGTTGCCCAGGTCGTGACGCTCACCGCGATGGACCACCGCATGCACCGGATGACCCTGGTCGACGAGCAACGCGATAGCGTCGGTGAGCTGGAGCTCGCCGCCGGCGCCGGGAGAGATCCGGCGCAAGGCGTCGAACACCACGCGATCGAGCAGGTAACGCCCAGCCGCGGCAAAGGTGGAGGGAGCCGCCGCGGGTTCCGGCTTCTCCACCATCCCCCGCACCCGTTTGATGTCCGGGTCGGCGGTGTCCTCGATGACGAACACCCCGTAGGACGAGACTTGCTCACGTGGGACGTCGAAGGCGCACAGCACACTGCCACCGAGCCGCCGGCGAATCGCGGCCATCGTGATCAACACACCGGTGGGCAGGACGAGGTCGTCGGGAAGCAGCACGGCGACAGCTTCTTCGGAGTCCTCCAGTTTCGACTCAGCGCAGCCCACCGCGTGGCCCAGCCCGAGCCGCTTGTCCTGCACCGCTGTCTCGGCACGGATCAGCTCGGGCGCCCGGCGCACCTTGGCGAGCAGTGCATCCTTGCCGTGGCCCCGCAGCTCTGCCTCCAGACCCGGATTGGAGTCGAAGTACGCCGCCACCGACTCCTTGCCCGGTGAGACGACGAGGAGCAACCGTTCGGCCCCGGCCTGGGCCGCCTCGGCCGCGACACACTCGATCGCCGGGGTGTCGAACACCGGCAACAGCTCCTTGGGAACGGTCTTGGTAGCCGGCAGGAAACGGGTACCGAGCCCGGCAGCAGGCACCACGGCGGTGCGGAACACACCGTTGCCGCCTATCGAGGCACTCATGATGGCCGACCCTATAGGCCGAGCACCCACCCCCGACATGGAGACTTATCGGGGCGAACAGTGGGGTCGTTGCCCCGATAAGTCTCCATGTCGGGACGGAGTAGGCGGTGGGGTGAGCGACAAGTCGGAATGGCGGCGACGGTTGGCGGCGGCGAGGCGGGAGATACCGGCGCACGTGCGGGAAGCCGAGGCGGCAGCGTTGGCAGCGGTGGCCTTACCAGCTGAGCCATCGGACACGGTCTGCGCCTACTGGCCGGTCGGCAGCGAACCGGGATCACCGGAGTTGCTCGAGGACCTGGTGCGCCGCGGCTGCCGGGTCCTGCTGCCCGTTCTCCAGGCCGGTAGACCGCTGGACTGGGCCCAGTACACCGGCCCAAGCGCGCTGCGCGCCGGACCGCTGGGACTTCGAGAACCGGACGGGCCGCGGCTGGGCTGCGCGGCCATCAGCTCTGCGGTGCTGATTCTGGTCCCGGCGCTGGCCGTGGACTGGCATGGAGTCCGGCTCGGGCGCGGTGGCGGGTACTACGACCGCACGCTGCCGCTGGCCACTCCCGGCACCGCACTGGTGGCGATGGTGCGTGATGAGGAGGTGGTTCCCGCGCTCCCCGCGCAACCACACGATGTACCCATGACGGCGGCATTGACCCCGCAGCGAGGATTGTTCCCGCTCGGACTACCCTGAACTGTGCATTTGCGTACCATGACCGCGCTGGCGCATCATCGTATTGGCACTCTCGTGTGCAGAGTGCCAATACGTGGAGGCTAAACGTGCCGACCTACTCCTACGCGTGCACCGCGTGCGAGCACACCTTCGACACCGTGCAGAAGTTCACCGACGCCTCGCTGACCGATTGCCCCGAGTGCTCCGGTCGGCTGCGCAAGCTCTTCTCCTCGGTGGGGATCGTGTTCAAGGGCAGCGGCTTCTACCGGACCGATAGCCGCGCCACCCCCCCGCCCGAGCCCGGTGCGAACGGTAAGTCCGGGTCGGAGTCCAAGGACAAAAACGGATCGGAGACCAGCGGCAAGTCGGGGTCGGGTTCATCCGGATCCGGAGCGGGATCCGACTCGAAGAGCCAACCGGGTTCGAAGACCCCATCGAGTTCGAACACCCGGTCCAGTTCAGCAGCCTCGCGCCCTGCGACGTCCACGGCGTCCTGATCCGCACCACCTCCCGTCAGCAGCAGCCGGGCAGACCACCCCGAAGTTATCCACAACAGCCCCGTTGTCCACAGCCTGCGGCGCCCGCAGCTGCGGGGCAGCCCGATCTTGCCTAGCGTCACACACGTGACGGGCAAGATCGGGAGGTTGGGATGAGGCACTGGCGACACCCCAGCAGGTCGTTGGGATCGATCCTGCGCGAACGGTGGGATGCGCGCCGGCACGGCACCGGCTTCGGCCGGGTACTGGTGCTGCGCCGGGCCGCCGCCGCAGTACTGGTGGGCCTCGCTGCGGTGCTGGCGCTGGTACCGGCGCGGGGGACGGCGGCGACCGACCTGGTGGTGGTCGCGGCGCGGGATCTGACCCCGGGCACGGTTCTGGCTGCCGGTGACCTCACGCTGCACGAGCTGCCCGAGCAGGGGGTGCCTGACGGTGCCAGCCGGGACCCGGCAACAGTGCTGAACCGGACGGTGGCCGCGCCGGTCCGGCGTGGCGAGCCGCTGACCGATGTGCGGCTGGCTGGCCCTGAGCTCGCTCGCGCCATCTCCGCGGATCCCGGCACGGTGAGCGTTCCACTGCGGCTGGCGGATTCAGGCGTGGCCGTGTTACTCCACCCGGGGGCAACAGTCGACGTGGTGACGACCGGCGAGCGGCAGGACGAGACGGTGGTTCTGGCCCGCGGCGCCCGGATATTGGCGGTGCTCGACGCCGGTGCCCGCGCTACCGAACGCGAGGGCAGCTTGGTGCTGGCGGCACTCGATCCCGTTGCCGCGACCCGGGTTGCGGCGGCCTCCATCTCCCAGACGCTGGCCGTGACTGTCCACTGAGGAGGCTAGAGCCAGGATTAGGCGCTGCGAACCGAGCTGATCACCAGGCGGTGTCGTGATGCGGTGGCCGGTTCTCGCGCAGCCACCGTTCGTGCTCACCGCGCTCCGCTTCATCACGGCTCCGGCGGTCATCCGAGGTGCTGCCGGGCAACACATCCCCGAACACCCGATCCAGCCCTCGGTCGCGATTGGCTGCTCTGGAGCGCATGTTGGTACCTTTCCCGATCGCGTGATCGGCCCCCGACCGCGTGATCGGCGTAGTCACCCAGGTCCGATCACTTCCCGCACCTTGATACCAGTGCCAGGATAGGGGTTTCTCGATTCGTGAGCGAAGGGGCTCCCACCATGACTCTCGTAGCAAAGATCAAGGACACGGCTGGGCCTGTTATCGAGATGGCCAGCCCTGTTGTAACGCAAGCCATCGACAAGGCTACCCCTCTCGTGGAGATGGCCTTGGAGAAAGCCGGCCCCTACATCGAGCAGGCCAAAGAAGCCGCTGGTCCCTACGTCGATGTGGCCAGGGAGATAGCTGGTCCCCTGTTCGAGGAGGCGATCAACAAAGCCGGCCCGTACGCGGAAAAGGTCGCGGTCACGGCCGGCCCGATCGTTGATCAGGCATTGGAGAAGGCCGGACCATTGGTCGAGAAGGCAGGCGCTCTCGCCATTAATTGCGTTGAAGTTGCAGTAACGACGGTGGACAAGGCTACCGGTGGGCGCTACCACGATCAGATCGAGAATGTGACCAACTTGGTCGGGGAGGCGCTGAATCGAAACGGCCAGGTCTAAAACCCGTCCCGCGCTACGGGCCCGCAACACCGGTGGTTCGGGCCCGGCGTGGTAATCCCGGCTCAGTCGTGGTCCAACCAGGAGAGCTCGTCGATCACCCTTCCGACCAGCGGGGTGAGGGTGGCCATCCCGTCCCGGACGGCTGCCCTTGACGGCGCCAGGTTGACGACCAGGGTGCTACCCGACACCCCGGCCAGCCCGCGAGACAGACCCGCGTCCACAGCGCCGGCGGCGAGCCCGGAAGCGCGGATGGCCTCGGCGATTCCCGGTATCGGGCGGTCCAGTACACCGGCCGTGGCGTCCGGGGTGACATCCCGCGGCGACACACCGGTACCGCCAACGGTGACCACCACATCCACGCCACCGATCACCGCCGTGTTCAGGGCGTTGCGGATGTCCACCAGCTCCCCGGCCACGACCACCGAGCCGTCGACCACGAAACCGGCCTCTTCGAGCAACTCGGTGACCAGCGGACCAATCGCGTCCTCATGCTCACCATGCACGACCCGGTCATCGACAACCACGACGAGAGCCCGTCCCAGGTTGCGCATGCTGCGTTCCATGGCGAGCACCGTAGCCGGGCGCCAATCAGACCGGAAAGCAAGGTCTGGATCTCCGTGCCGCCGCCGCGTCAGCTGGTCCCGACCTGCTGGCTACCGAGGGTGACCTGGACCTGACGGGTGGTCCCGGACGAGTTCTTCAAGGTGATCGTGACCTTGGAGCCGGGCGTCTCGGAGCGGACGGCGGCAACGAGCGCGTCTCCGCTGTCGATGAGCTGGTCACCCACCTTGGTGATCATATCTCCGGGCTGGATCCCGGCAGCGGCGGCGGCACCCCCGGCAACAACCTCCCGTACCACGGCCGAGCCGTCCTCCGGCCGTCCAGCCGGCACGGTCACACCGAGGATGGCCTGGGTTGCGTGGCCGGTGTGCACCAGCTCGTTGGCGATCCGCCGGGCCTGATCGATGGGGATCGCAAAGCCCAACCCGATCGAACCGACCTGCCCGTTATCGGCACCGAGCGAGGCGATGGCGGAGTTGATGCCGATGACCCGGCCCTGCATGTCGGTCAGCGGACCACCGGAGTTACCAGGGTTGATCGCGGCGTCGGTCTGCAGTGCGTCGAGCACGGTGTCCTGACCGCTCCCTTCGCCACCGGCCCGCACCGGGCGCTCCAGCGCGCTGATGATTCCGCTGGTCACGGTGCCGGACAGGCCCAGCGGCGAGCCGATCGCCACCACCTCCTGCCCGACCCGGACGCTGCTGGAACTGCCCAGCTGGACCGGGTTGAGGTTGTTGACGTTCTGAGCCCGCACCACCGCGAGATCGAATGAGGGCGCCCGGCCGACGATCTGGATCGGCACCGAGCGGCCGTCGTGCAGGACCGCGACGATCGTCCCGCCTCCGTTCGCGGCCGGCTCCACCACATGGTTGTTCGTGAGGATCAGACCGTCGGCGCTGAGCACAACCCCGCTGCCCTCGGCGGCTATCTGGGGGCCGCGAACCCGGAGCTGGACCACGCTGGGCGTCACCCGCTGCGCCACCTGCTCAACTGAGCCGGCCGGGAGGTCCGACACTGGTGAGGTGCCTGTTATGGGCGCATCCAGCGCGCTGGAGGCGCTGGACCGTCCCCCGGCCAACTGGTACCCGACCGCGCCTCCGACACCGCCGGCGACCAGGGCCACGATCAGTGACAGCACGACAGCTCCCAGCGCAGGCCCGCGACGGCGCGGCTCGGGAGCGCCGCCTGGAGGCAGGCCGATGGGGGCGGTGGGAGGTGCTGCGCCACCTGCTGGTGTGGGCCAGGAGCCCGCCGCGGCGCTGCCGGTGTGCGGTGGGGCGCCGTAGGAGGATCGGCTCCATTCCGAACCAGATTGCTGCTGCCTGGGTGCCCAGGGGTCGCTGGGCTGCGGTGGCGGCGTCTCGTCGGTCATAGCTCTAGGGTGTCCTGAATTTCTGAGAGGTGCATGTGAAGTGCCTAGGGGTGTGGTGAGGATGGGCGGCCCGGCAGCTCTAGGGTCATCACCGTGCCGCCCCCGGTAGGTCGGCTGGCGCGCACAGTACCCCCATGACGGGCCGCGACCTGGGCCACAATGGCCAGCCCAAGTCCGGATCCGGGCAGGGTACGCGCATCGGAAGAGCGGTAGAAACGCTCGAAGATGTAAGGCAGGTCGACCTCGGCGATCCCTGGGCCGGTGTCGGTTACCTCCACTGCGGCTGTGCCCTGACCGGTGGGGACCAGCCGGACGCCGACCGTCGCCACCGGGGGGCTCCACTTGGCGGCGTTGTCGAGCAGGTTGAGCACGGCGCGCTCCAGGGCGTTGGCGTCACCGAGCAGGCTCCACGGTGTGAGGTCGGCCTCGAATTGAACACTGACGCTGGCGGCTCGCCGGCTCGCCCTGGCCAGCGCTCGCTCCACCACCTCCAGCAGCTCCACCGGCTCATGCACCACCTGCGGCGCATCTTCGCGGGCCAGTTCGACGATGTCACCGACCAAGGTGGACAGTTCTTCGACCTGCGCCCGCACGTCATCGGATATCTCCCGGCGGTCCTGTTCGGACAGCGAGGGAGCGTCCGGGCGATCGGAGGCGGCCAGTAACTCGAGGTTGGTGCGCAACGAGGTGAGTGGGGTTCGCAGCTCGTGGCCGGCGTCGGCCACCAGCCGGCGCTGGCGTTCCTGCGATTCGGCGAGCGCACCGAGCATGCTGTTGAAACTACCGGTGAGCCGGGCGAGCTCGTCGTCGCCGGAGATCGCGATGGGCCGAAGTTCACCGGTCCGAGCGACCCGCTCGGTCGCCTCGGTCAGCCGTTGCACCGGGCGCAACCCCGCCTGGGCGACCGCGGTGCCAGCCGCAGCGGCCAGCAACACCCCCGCTCCCCCGACCAGCGTGAACACCAGACCGAGCCGGGAGAGCGTCGCCTTGGTCGTGTCTAGCCCTCTGGCCACCACCAAGGCGGTGCCCGGACCAGCCTGCACCGCGGCGACCCGCAGGTCGCGGGCACGGTCGGTGCGCAGCGACTGGGTCTGCTGGCCCCGGGCGACCGCGAGCTCGTCGGGACCAAGCGCTAGGTTGCCGGCGACCACGCCGCGGCCGGTGCGACCGTCGAGCAGGCCCACCCTTATGTCGGCAGCGCCGAATAGACTGTCCGGTATGTCGCCGAGCTGCTCGGCGTTGGCAAGCGTGCTGCGCAGGGCGTCAGCTCGCTGTAGCAACGTCGTGTCGAGCTGGTTGTAGAGGCTGGTGCGGACGGTGAAGAAACCGGCCAGCGACACCAGCGCGACCGCGCTTCCCACGCACACCGCAGCCAACGCGGTGACCCGGGTGCGCAAGGACATCCGTCGATTTCCGAACTCCGGGTCGACCGGCTGGGTCACGGAGGCGTCTCCCGCAATGCATATCCCACGCCCCGCACGGTGTGGATCAGCCGGGGCTCGCCGTTGGCCTCGGTCTTGCGCCGCAGGTATCCGACGTACACCTCCAGCGCATTACCCGAGGTGGGGAAGTCATAGCCCCAGACATCTTCCAGAATCCGGCTCCGGGTGAGCACCTGCCGGGGGTGGCGCATGAACAGCTCCAGAAGGCTGAACTCGGTGCGGGTCAGGCTGATCCGTCGCTCGCCGCGGGTCACCTCTCGGGTGCCCTCGTCCAGAACCAGATCGGCGAACTCAAGCGTGCCACCGGTGATCCCAGAGATGTCAGGGGGGGAGCGCCTGAGCAGAGCGCGCAACCGGGCCAGCAGCTCCTCCAGTGCGAAAGGCTTGGGCAGGTAATCATCCGCGCCGGCGTCCAGCCCGGCAACCCGATCGGAGACGGCGTCCCGGGCGGTCAGCACCAGGATCGGCAGGTCATCGCCCGTACCGCGGAGCCGCCTGCACACCTCCAGACCGTCTACCCTCGGCATCATCACGTCGAGCACCATCGCGTCGGGTCGCTGGGTGGCCAGCACTTCCATGGCCTGCTGTCCATCCCCGGCGAGCTGCACGGTGTAGCCGTTGAACTGCAACGACCGGCGCAACGACTCCCGGACCGCCCGGTCGTCATCGACCACGAGGATGCGCATGCGGCCAGTGTGTACCCCGCGCCTGAGAATGACCTTAGACGGCCCCGCCCAGGTTCAGGTGCAGCCGCACGGTGGTCCCGGCCCGCCCGCTGCGCACGTCGACAAGATCGCAGAGTTGGCGGGCCAGCCACAACCCGCGGCCGCGCGCCGTGGAGCGGCCGGACGGCAGTCGCCCGGCAAGGGGATCAGTCAACCCAGCACCGGTGTCACTGATCTCGCACAACATCGCCTGCGGGCCGGTCCATAACCGGACGGTGCCTGATCCTCCGCCATACTCGATCGCGTTGGTGGCGATTTCATCGATAGCTTGCACAAATCGCTCGACGTCCGGAATGGGCGCTCCCGCCTCGGTGGCGTTGGTGTTGACCAGTGCGCGTAGGGCCACCAGTTGGTCTGCTCCATCGAACCTCAGCCACAGGACCGGAGGGGGCAACTCCGGCAGCGGGAGCGTGTCGTGTTCGGCGCTGAACTCCACCGGATCGACATAGTTCGGGGTCGGCGCGACGCCTCCAGCAGTCACCAGCTCCGGGTGCGTGCGGACCATGTCAGCGATGACATCGGGAGCAATGGCCCGGATGTCGTAGGTGCACACCAGGACCGCGCTCGCCCAGGCGAGAGCGGCGTTCACCAGTGACTCGTACCGGGCCCACTCGGTGTTCTCCTGCGGTGAGCGCCGGGTCCACAGCGGCTCCCCGATCAGACAGAGCCGGCGCCCGCTGCGGCTCGCCGCCTGCACTGTGCGATGCACCGAAGCCAGCGTCCGCACCGGATGCCGGTAGCTCACACTGCTGTCACCGAATTCCACCCGCCCAGCGGCTGCACCCAACTCAGCTCGTAACCATCCCACATTACGGGCCGTCGTCACTATTCTGATCAGGTCGCCGCGGTCCAGGCCGGCGCTCACCGCGGGGATGGTGCCCGCGAGGAAATCCTGCTCGGAGCCATACAGCAGTGCTTGATGCGTCAACGACCCGTCGCCTGGGTTGGCGGCGACGGTGTGCGACACGCCACCGCCCAACGCTGCTCCCTTCGGCAGTCACCGGATGCCAGGACTACTCAACGTCACTGGGAGAAGGATGATTCTCCGGCCGGCCTCGGTCCAGTGAGTCGCACTCAGGGCAGCGGCCGCGAACGGCGAGAGTAGCGGGCGTACCGGGATGCGCGGGAACCCCCGTCCTGCCAGCAGCAATACCTCCAGTACTTCTCCAGTCTCTGAGCGCACACTGCGCCCACCTATGCCATCCCCGGAGCAAACCTCACCGGCGCTCGCCGTTGCCACAGCGCTGGTCGTGCTCGACATTCGCCCCCTCGACCGGGTGCTGGTCATGTTGCCCGACGGCTCCGGGCTCGCCGAGGCCTTCACTGGCGTGATCCAGCATGAAGCGGTGCCACTGCCAGTGAATCCCCTGCTCTCGGCGCACGAGGTGGTGGCGGCAGCCGCCGACGCAGGCGCTCATTTGGTACTCATCCCGGCAGACCGGATCGATGAACTGTCCGGCCTGGACGCCGACCTTCTGGTGCTACCGCCAGGTCCATCCCAGACGCCATGGGCGGCAGCACTGCGGCTGCGCTGATCAGCGGGATCGAGTTCTGATACGCCTTACAGCTGGTGTTGTCGCTCTTCCGGCGCGGGAGCTTTCGCGCCTCGTCTCCAAGATCGGAAGAGCGTCGTGTAGGGAAAGAGGGTAGATCTCGGTGGTC
>OBLV0100000474.1_pt1 | contig 12298 bp, 14 predicted proteins | sample 1520071 | NCBI WGS metagenome assembly OBLV01 (sample SAMEA3888446, study PRJEB22518) | metagenome | reverse complement strand
ACCACTAATAACTTCCAATTCTCCTTGAATTCAACGCCACATATGCTAGACTTGATTTATGTGAGTTTGCTGAGTCCTGCATGTTGAACTTCCCAAAGATTTTGTTCGTGTCTTTGATGTTTCATCATCTTATTCTCAGCACTTGTTTTTGTTACTCATCTGCTATCACGTTGTGTCAAATCAACCAACGCCATTTGACTTGCCCCTGCCTGTAAGTTGTTTGTCTTCCACGCTACGCACTCATCCTTAGATTCCGGTCTTGTTGCGGTACTGGTGCCGATCTGCGTTCTGGTAACTCCCCCGTGTTGAAACCAAATAACGCGATCGACATCCCTGCCTGCCACCTAGTCGTGAACTTGTTGCAGCCGTACCCCGATTTCCTCGAGTCTACCATTCAGTGACTTCCACATGGAGGATCTGTAAAGCGTGGCTTGAAGTCTCAACAAATCCGAGTTCGCTACTTCACATCTCTGCCCCATTCTAACCTTAAGCTCACATTTTTTCCCTCCTTTTTCTGTGTGCCACACACATCTGCACAGTCCTCCCGACGAACAGGATACCACTGCGAAATACGCTGTACCTCGGCCCCGGTTGTCAGCTACCTGGTTGCTCCTTGATTCCTTCCTACCCGTGACACCTGCATCTTAGATAGTTATCCCTATGGAACAGGTACTACGGCAATCCTGTTACCAAGGCATCCTAGTTTTAACTAGCAATGCTCGAATAGATCGTGCTGGGCTTCTCTGCGACAGAAACTCTAATAAACTCCGATTCGTTACTTCTCTATGCCCTCAACGAAGAGGAACTCATCGACGATATGGTGGGCAAACATCCTATTCTTCAATGATCTGAAAACTTATAAGCACTATTCAACCAATGTTACCTGATCCCCTGCATGTTCCTCATCTGCCTCGCAGAATCTCGACTCCCAGGTACCAATTGCACTCAATTATTTTGCGAAACAGACCTATTTACTCTCAATCTAGCCTCCACCTGCCAACGCCGACTCTCAAGATGCAAACCTGCGACTGACAGCAAGGGAACCATCTTCCAATTCAACCAATCCTGTCTCGCTTCCCTTGACCACGCACGCTGATGCTGTAGCAGCCAATGGCACATTGTCTCGGAAGGCAAGGAAGAGGAAGGCGTACAAGTCTTCAGCAGGATATAAAGAGCAGCGCGCCCAAGAACGCCGCTTTGCCTCACAGAACCGGCTTGCTGACTCCATTGCTGCGAACTCGCTTCAGCTCACAACCCACGATCCGTACAGCCTCCTGCCCAAATCATCGAATACATCATCTGGAAGTCATTCCCAGTCAGTCAAGGACGAGATTGACCTCCTGCTCAAGAACCCCACCTTTCGACTCGCTATGCTCAAGACTTTTAGGCCAATCCCTTACCGGTGCATTTGATGTAACTTTTCTTTCAGAAGTCTCGTCTCAATTGATAGTCGCCCTGCAGACCACGAAGCGTCGTCCATGTATACGGCCGTGACAAAGCTCTTCTTGCTTTGAGGACGTTTCGTGACCGGGAGATCAGCACAGCCTATGTGGTAGATCTCATGCAATGTGTTGATAGGCTTGCAACAGCATGTCGCGTCGTCGAGCCTCACTCTCCACACCAGCGGGGGCACTTTGCACAAATACGAATTGGGTGGAACCATGGAATGGGAGAGGGAGAAAATGTGAGTCACTTGCCACCATCTTTTCTGCTTTACATGGATTCCAGCCGTATTTTTTAGATGCCATATCGCCTAGCTCTTCACGCTGACCATCAACAGGATATTGACAAATTTCTCGCGTCAGATTCCGTCAAACTTGCAATGTGAGTCTTGCTGCCCGTCATCCAGACAAGCAGGGTCTTAATGTACCATCTCAGCCGGGTTGGAAACGAGCTTTTCAAGAAATATTTCCCGAAAGCGGCTATATTCCTTAACGAACTGGACGACTTCTGGAAAAAGACCACAAAGGGCCACGTCAGCATGGAGTTTGGTTTCTTTTACACCATGGCAATCAATATTCCAATAACGCGCGAGGTCAAAGCCATTCCACACATTGACGGAAGGAACATTGCTTTCTGTCCTTGTGCTATCTTGCCAATCGGTGAGGTGTTTTCTACTTTTCTATTAGGTTAACTCATTCAAGTCCCCCACGCTGCAGGGTTTTTTCCATCTGATGTGCGGGCGTGGTTTGTAAACCATAGCCTTCGGCTCATTTTCCAGGTGCCTACTGGGGTTTGGACATACACGCTTTCATCACTCATCATCCACTACAACGCTGACACTCAAGGTGAGGTCATTCTGAAATGACGGCAGTTTAATTCCCTAATCATACTTGGAAGAATTCATGGCAGGAGGAGCGCCCGTCAAGCTGGTCACGAATTCAGACTATGAATGGCCAACTGCAACAAATACGACACCTTTAAACGGTATCGGCACTGGGAGGGGGAGCATTGTTTTATATAACCAAGCCTCATTTATCCATTGGCATGTTACCGGGGAGCAATACCTGTACAAGGCTGAGGAGGTGCACGGAGGAATTCAGGGTTTGCGTGCCCTTTTTGCTGCCAAGGCTGAAGATGTCCTGCAATACCAGGAGTAATTAGCAATATGAGCCTGGAAATTATTGTAATGCTATAAATCTGAGTCAGGGCGCTGCCATGGCTAATTGCAATTTGGACATGGAAAACCTCATCACTGACTCAAACCAAAGCATCGCCACTTATGCAATAACTACACTACTAAAAGCGCGTGGCTCCATGAAATGTCCCCGACGTGCTGTAGCTTTCTGATTTATTCTGTTTAACACGTGGCAACCGTGGGAGGTTTTGCAGCAGCCAAACTGTCGCAAGCAAAGTTGTTTTTTTCAACATCAGAACCACGTCTCGAACGCGTCTTTGCTGTTGTCTGGACGTGTCAATCAGAGTCTGTTCATAGTACCTAATTGGTACTACTGTACATACAGTCTTGTCAGACGTTCTGTCCCAAGTGCGTGTGTCTTTATCTCAGATTTATCTCAAGTTGCGCGTGGAAACACTGTCTAACTTTATCTGACTCCTACAGTTCTTTTGTACCCCACACTGCCCTTGATCTCCGTTTTGAAAGCCTCGCAGTCATTTGAAGGTATTCCTTTTAGTGCTTCCTTCGTGGAAACGCTGTATTAGGGTCTTTGAAGAGCTGCGCGTATTTCAACAACGCGATCCTGCTGTCCCTTTGTACCTCACGCCCATCATCATCTCCGCATTGAAAGCCTCGCAGTTATTTGAAGGCATCCTGCATAGTACTTTCTACGTGGAAACGCTATCACAGGGTCTTTGAAGATCTGCAAGTGCTTCAACAACGTGAATTCTTCAGCCCCTTCGTACCCTGCACGCGTCGTTGAATAATTCCAACCACTTCAACAACGCAAACCTTCTGTCTCTCCCTACCCCGCGCACATCATCATCCCCACGTTGAAAGCCTTGCGGTCGTTTGACGGGATCCGTCGTAGTACTTCCTTTGTGGAAACGCTACAATCGGGCCTTTGAAACCCTTATAGTTGCTTGAAGTCGTCCCCCTTGGCGCGTCCTTTGTGGAAACGCTGTATTCGGGTCTTTGGGTGCTGCAAGCACTTCAACACTCGACATCTTCAACCAAGAAACCAAGATCGCGCGTTCACACCTCCCCCACATCTAAATTCACCTTGCGTCAAGCTAATAATATCCAGTATCTACTCCGTAGTGCGTATCTGTTCTTATGGACGACACAGGCTTACTGACATCAATTCTAACTGTTGTTCGGTTTCGTAGATTTGTGTTAAACCACTCCCATTCTTTCTGCTCCGAATCTCTCTAGTCGCCAGCGTGTGATAATTAGGTGTGCATTGGTGTCAAGGATCTAGAATTATATTGAACAGCTGAAAGCGCGGTATACAGAATACATTGAATACGTTAATTCTATTTTGTCTCACCGCCCCCTTGAATTAATCCCATGTATGCAACACCCTAATCACGCCAGTTTGACTGCTTATACAGATTTGCCTTTAGAAGATGAAACGCGGATCCGAATCCGAACCAAAACTGGGCCGCCCGAAGAGACCAAGAGCGACAGATTTGGTAGACCCCTCTTACCCGGGGTCCCTCCCACCCCCGCCCCCACCAACTGCTTCCACTTCTCGTCCGCCTGTTGTGGTCGCACCAAACACTGCGTCATCATCTGCTCCTCGTGTCGCTGCCGAGGCCTCTCGAATCACGGCTGGGCGTCCTCGGTGGGGCAGTATGCGTCAGGCCCTCCTGCATTTGGATGCCCGAAAGCCCCATTGCCTTCCATACCTCATCGATGAAGCCGTTTCAATGACACCAGAGGAAGCACAAAGCAGAATCCAGGCCCATGGTATGTGCACGAAGGCTTGTTATTCAGCTCAGAATGCATTTATTAACCTTTCCCTGCCATGTAGCATATTCCGTGCCCAATCCAGCGTTGCCAGTCGCGCCGTCCAATGAACATTATGGCACAAGGGTGCCATCTGAACGGATATATCACCAAATCCCCACCATCATCTTCCACACGAACGCTGGCGATCTTCCCCTCCCTCCGCGGCCATTGGCTAAGCTTCCGCTCCCTCGCACGTTCCCCGAATTTGACGATACCCTCTCTCCGCGCCGTTCTCCCTCGGTATGGTCTCTTGCTCGGCCCTGGGACCCCTTCTTGCCTTCTTCCATGCCCAGACACGCTGAGATAGTCCCAAACAGGGAAATCGTGCACCAGAACCGTGGTGGTTGCGTCATCGAGCGCTTGGCCGTCGAAAGGCTTGTGGGCCCTGGATCGGTGCTGAAAGAAGTCGAGTCTCGTGTTCTCCCCTTCATACGAGTTCTCACTCGACTCGATATCTTTGGCATCTGGAAGGATGAGACGGGGCCCGATTGTTATTTACTCCTCAATGCGGCGGAGGAGTTGACAAGCCTGCCTGATCTGCGGTCTCGCCTCAAGCGGACTTTCAGTTCCCAGGATCGTGCGGTTGAGGAGGTGGAACGCCTGAACCACAGTATCGATGTGCTGGATGCGATGGATCAGTATGCAGTCAGGGTTGCGTTGGATGCCTGCGCGTTGTTGGGTGGGGTAGAGCTTCCAAACTGGCCTGCCTGCCTCAACTTTGCTGGTGCTTGGTTTGAGGAGGCGAAGCGTAACCTCATGGAGCAACCCGCGTCCTATATTAGCCAGTGTCGGGCAAGGGACTGTGAGAGGTGGGGGGTTCCCTGCTGGGTTGAATCCCCTAAGCGTCAATATAGCCGTTTCGAGGTAACGCCGTTTGACCTTCCAACAAGCGACCGCCACGCCGAGGGTGTTCATCAGCAATGGCTGCGACAATGCCCCCCTGAGAGGGTTCGAAAATCGTTCCTCCCCACGAATCCGCGACGTTTCGATCGCTTTGCACCAGATTGCCCGTTACCCTCGGCTGAAAACTGGGATGCTGTGAAGTCAAAGATAGTGGCCCTGCTCGACTGTGACGCAACCCCCCCCCTCATCTTTCAGCAGTTCAATCATGCAATGGGGCGGCTTCTCGGCCAGGCCATTTGGTCAGGCAAACAGTACGAGGCCCAGCGGCACTCTGACGAGAGTTTTTGCTGGTTGAAGGCGCGTGAGGGAGCGCAGGAAATCCTCCATCGTGGTGTCATTCATGCATCACTGGAGATACCGACTACTTGGGGGATTCCGCAACTCCTAGTAGCGGACAAGACAGGCACAGAGCGCCTCGTGCCTTTTGAAAGCGATGCAAGGGGCCTTGCACAACCAGCGGTTGCAGCTGAGGCGTGGTTCGGAGTCGAGCTGGTGGGATATCAGGCGGGGCAGGAGGAGGAAGCTCAGCGGATCGCTTCATCGTATAACGCCTTGGGCTATCGGTTTGTCCAGGCACCGATTCAGCTGAAGGATGCGCAGGGTCGCACCATCCCTCGCTCGCTCTATCAGATCGAGCTGCTGTTCAAATCACGGAGGCAACAGCAGGATGTGTGTCGTGAAATCCGGGCTGCTCTCCCCTCCCCCACCAACATCTCTGCTTCTCCTGTAGACCTTGACATTGGCAACGATCGGCTCACTCAGTTTTGCTTCAAGGCTGATCCTCATTACGTGAACTGCTTGTACTCGGTATCCCTCTCTGTACAAGAGAGGCAGAGGCTTCTGCAATCGGCGCCTCAGTATCCTGTTCCTCCTGCCACCCATTCCACGCCGTCCGATGTCCGCACATCCCAGGAACTCGTGTATCTCTGGAGGCTCACGCATTTTAGCCTTTTTGGGTATGATAACGAGTATATGCCCCCCGGATATGTTCCCGGATTCGCTGATGCCGCCTATGCCGAGAAGATTGCGGGAAATTCATCACATGCCGCAGCATCGTCATCATCCCAGAAGCCAGCCGCCGACGCCGTGTACCGGAAGCCACCTACCGCCACCCCCTCCCCTCGAACATCACTCCCGATTGCTGAGCTGCCTTTGGCACGTCTTGGCGAGATTGTGTTCGCCCCCTCTCTCCCCTTTCCTGTCGAGGACGTTGACCGGCTGCGACGCCTGTATCTATGTCTTTGGGCGGGCAAACGCCGCGCCCCTTTTACTGCATTGATCTTCCCTTTCCCTGGATCGAGTTACCGCGAGATGCTGGCGTATATCGTGCGGTTAGTGGAGGAATCAAGCAAGAATGGGGTTGTTGATTTCAGCTATCGCATGGGGCCCCCAAACTCGAGTGCCAGCATCTGGGATGAAAAGATCACCCTCGACGCGCGATGCCGCGTGAAAATCTCGATGGACCCGGCGCTAGTTCCAGAATGGGATGCAGCAAGGGATGTTAGCCGTGTCGAAGGGTATGTCACTCAGTGCACGCAGCTGCCTGGCCTTTCACGTGCGCAGAAACGCCGGAAAAAGCAGGCTGAGCATAAAGGAAAGGGGAAAGCGACGGCAGCAGAGATGGAAACGGACATGGATGTGGACATGGACTAGGCTTTTTCTTTCTCTCAGGAAGGCCCCTGTCGCCCTATTCACATTATTTGTATTGTTTATTTTCGTGCTGCATGTCTCTGTGGTCTGTTCATCAACCCAGTGTATGGGGTGAAGGCAGACTAGGAGGAAATGGCGCATCTCCTTTCTTTTTCTCTGTAACGCCCCTCGCCACTATGCATATGTTATTTTTGCTATTCATTGCTATCCACATGTCTCCCTTGACTGTTCATCAACCCAGTGTATGGGGTGAAGGCAGACTAGAAGGAAATGGTGGATCCCCGTTTTTCTTTTTCTCAGTAACGCCTCCCTCTTGACTCTGTACATTTTTTTTGCTGTTTGTTTTTGTTTCCATGCCACGCATCTCCCTGGGCTGTTCATCAACCTGGCATATGGGGTGCAGGCAGAGTAGAGGGAAATCGTGTGTCCCCTTTTCCTACTCCTTTTCCTAATGTATGGAATCTGGGTAGAGAGATTTGGCATTGGTACTAGGTAAGTCTGGTTGATGCATTTTAGCAGGGCCAATCCAGGGACTGAGCGAGGGCGATTCTGTCCATCAGCCCAGTGAATACAGATAGGCGGATATTTGGCTCTTCTGTTTTTCAGTATTTGGCCTTGGCCTCGAGGCCTTTTCAGCAGCAAGAGTTTCAGCCATCTTGCCACAAAGCTCAGCTTTCTCCCGTATTGGCAGCTGGTATTCCGTGCCTTGATCTTTTGTTCTCTGCTTTGGGACCTCAGCGCGGTTAGAGATGCCTGGTATGGCTCGTGCACTGGCCCTTAAGGCCCAAAAATCATCCAAGGGTATGTGCCCCCACCCCAACAAAGTTTCTCTTTTTACAGCTGAGTACCAAATCATGAATCTTGAACATCACAGAACCAGGATCTTCAAAATCTCTTGGTTCAAGCTCGAAAAAAAGGAAGATGGAGTCAGGCCTTAATGAAACCCCAGCTGATGAGCCAGTCTTTAGCTCCATTCCAACTGCAGCCTCTATTCCCTTGCCAGCACTGGACTCAACCCCCCTTGATTCTTTGCACGATGATTACATTAATTATGATGCCGAATTATCACAACCAGATGCCAATAGACTATCTAAGGCTGTGGCTCAGAATGTCGCAACTGCAGGTGCATGGGAGCTGCTCTTACCAAAACTAGTCTACCCTCTTATGGAGCAAGAGCGAAGGAGGAGGAACCCCTCTGAGGCACCAATAGCGATGCGATGCTTATGTGTGAAAAAAGAAGAGAAAGTGCAAGTTGTTTCCTTTTCCAGTATGTACCATCCATTGTAGAATGGGTTAATTATTGCAACTCTGCCTCTGTTAGCAATAACCCCGCTAAGTATTCAGTACTGTGCATGCACGCACCCAGCAATTGTGCTAATTCGGCAAGGCGCATTCACCTCAACTCCCGTTAACCCTCCTAAATGGGCTTTTGATCTTCAATATTTGGCTTTTGTTCGGGAGCAGTTCCTTGCTGGGATTCCCAATTATTCTGCCTGGTGCAATGGTGCCGTCGCATTCCTTACAAAAGAAGGACTCTCGCAGGTTCCCTCAGCGGTGAGCAATGGGAAGGACCAGACCAATATTGGCATTACTAACCAGTTCTCTAGTCAGCCCTTGCTCGCCCTCTATCATCCAGTTTACAGCATTATCAGCTTGTCCTGGACCGCATCCACTCCCTTGTTGAGCAGGTTATTTGGAGCAGTCGCTCAAAAGGGTGTCCCGCCTCTGTCAACAGAAAGGAAGGAGAGGGAAAAGCCCTGTGGACTCCAAGGCAGGAAACCACCACCCCACCACCACATCCCATTCCCTCTTCATCTCGCCCCCCCTCTGTTTGTGCATCAGCGTCGCCTGACATTGGGGTCAAAAAAGGATGCTTAACAATGATGCCACTCAATCTGTCAACAGAAGCTGTCCAAGAGGCAACCTTCGAATCCACTCTCACCATTGACCATGCAGATAGCAGCTTTCATCAACCCCAACCAAATCAACCAAGCCCCTACCTCCAGAATCTCTGTCCCCTCTGCTTTAATGTAACTCTGGATGAGTTGAAGGAAACCCTCCAAGGACTCCCGGATGCTAAAATGTACCCATCTATTGCCTCATTGCCTGTTAACACCCTTGTCTTACCCAGCTGTATCAGGCGTCGTTTTGCTGTTTTAATCTGTCTTGATGGGAATTTTGATCATCGACGGCTGAAGCATGCAGGGTCAGGGGACCAGCCAGTTCCCAGTACCTTCACTTATTTTCTGTCGACGGACGAGGTGGCTGCTACGAAACAGTATATGGAGCAGGTGATGGGGAAAAAGCAGGGCCACTTAGCCAATGACAATGATACCGACCCCGATACCACTCTTCCTGGCCTGGGCTTGCCAGAACACATCTATGGCGGATGCAAGAAAAGGTTCTTTGCCGCTGATGAGGATAATAAGAAGGGGGAGACGTCCGTTTTCAGCGACACAGGGCTAATGTCTATGGTGTGCCGCCATGACCGTGTTTTATTTATGGCGAACATTCGGGATGCAGGAGAGAAGAGATATTATGCCCTCGCCTTGCTCAAGCGGCTTTTCAAGGAGCTTCCAGCATCCTGGACAGCTGGGGTCCTGTATGACATTGGATGCCAATTACATCGTACCATCACCAAGGTATATTTTTGCCCAAACCCCTACCTATACTGTCTCATCTCATTTCAGCATAACCTGGTGCCTGAGTTCTCATCTCGAATTGGATGGGGCGTTTCAGTTTTTCATGCATTTGGCCATGAGGCTGCATGCCAGGCATTATATCACCCACAGAAATGCCCTGGTTTCGGTTGTACTGATGGGGAAGGTTGTGAAAGATGTTGGGCCCTCTTACAGAAACTGACAGGGGTGCTCCGAGTATCTGGGGTACTATCTCCCTTTGCTGTTTCAGTCCTCCTTATTTATCTTGCCCACAGTTCCATCGAAGGATCCACCTTTTGAACCAGCATATCAATTATATGAATCAGAACAACTTTGTCAACCTAGGGTCTTGGCTACGACGCAAGTTGGATGCCTTGTTTCGGAAAAAAAATGCTGCTTCTATACGCATCCAGTCATCTGGCTTCAGCGAATCAGCCTTATCTCTGGAATGGGCAGCACTGAAAGATGATGCAATCCGCCATGTGCCTAGTAAGCACCTTACCCTGTCTCCCCCCTGGTCCGCAACTGCTGAACCACACTAGGTGCATCCAAAACTGCTGCCGCAAAAACAGCTACTGGCATTATTGCGATGATGGATTCCCTTCAGCAGACAGACGGACTCATCAAAGCAGTTAGCATGGCTTCATCTAATGGGGATTCTCAGGAGCTCCTGAGCCTCACCCTTACGCTTGAGGACCTGTTGGACCTTCGGCAGAAGCTATACAGGCGGATTCAGAAGGCAACTCAGCTCCTCTTGGGTAAAGATGCTTCTACAGCTGCTGCAGTGCAGAGGGCCATACAGAATGAGTTCCTAATGAAGCGAATGAAAGCCCATGCCATCCGGCTTAAAATCAGGCACCAGGTGCGAGATGTTCTCCTCATGTCAGTATCCTTCAAGCGCCGGACCTCAAGGGAGAAAAAAGGTAAGCATGTATAACCTGTCAGCCCTGATTTCACTAATATCTGAGCTTTCACCTAGATGCTAAGATTCGACAACAGACAGACAACTCAATTGCGCGAAAGACTCCTGGAATCAAGGCCCTGGCCCGACGTTACAACACCATGTGCCAGGAGCTAGCATCTCATCCAAGCAAAAGGTACTATCCCAATGCATCCATACCCCCTCTCCTAGACCTTCCTGGGCTCTTCAACCCCGATGCCAACAGCCCAATGTGGATGGATGCTTCTCTCAATGACAATGATGAGACGCATGTCCCTCCCGCCTACCTGGCAGACCCAAAGGTTCAAGAGGGAATCCTGGGCTGGCTTCAGCTAGAGCGATGCAAAGAGGAAGAATTCCGAGTTCTAAGGGAGATGAATGGGTTAATTCAATGGGTGGCCCAACGAATTAATGCAATTAAACATGCTCTGTGCTTCTGCCAAGGTTTGCCTTCTCTCCATTACCTTCTGAGCCATGCATCGCTTATCAACCTGTTTCATAGACCCTGCTCTCTCTTTTCAACTAACTATCCAGCTTCAAACAGAGCTGACCATTGGAACGAAATGGATGCAAGATCTAAGTGCCATCATTGACTTCTCAAAGTGGCCCAGCGACATACCCTCACCCAAAGGGAAGCAGAAAGGGAAAGGGCCAGATGTTGAGGAGGATACTGATGACTCAGGCAGTGCTCCCATTATCGAGGACCTTGAGCTTGATGATCAACATGCCCAGTTCTTGCATGCAGCAGATGTTCAAGAGGAGGATGAGGTGGAGAAGTTACTAGGGAAAGTTGCTGAGTGCTGTGAAGAGTTGGCGATCAATTTCAACAGTACTCAGGATGACATTAAAACATTATTTAATTAATTGGGAGCCTTTAGGTTGACTACCAACTCTGCAACTCATATAACCTTGACTTAGCTAGATGTCAGTGAATGTATGAATAATCATAAAATAGCCAGTGAGTGATCAGAAAATATCCTGTGAGCGATCATAAAAGAGCCTCTGAGTGATCATAAAATATACTGTGAGTGTTCCAAAAATATCCATTGAGCGATCATAAAATAGCCAGTGAGCGATCAGAAATATCCCATGAGCGATCATAAAATCGCCAGTAAGCAATCAGAAAATATCCCATAGAATTAGGCAGTGAGTGATCACAAAATATCCTGTGAGCAATCATAGAATTAGCCGGTGAGTGATCATAAAATATCCTGTGAGCGATCATAAAAGAGCCTCTGATGACCATAAAAATACTGTGAGTGATCAGAAAATATCCAGTGAGCGATCATAAAATAGCCAGTGAGCGATCAGAAAATAGCCAGTGAGCGATCAGAAAATATCCTGTGAGTGATCATAGAATTAGCCAGTGAGTGATCATAAAATATCCTGTGAGTGATCATAAAAGAGCCTCTGAGTGATCATAAAAATACTGTGAGTGATCAGAAAATATCCAGTGAGTGATCATACAATATCCTGTGGGTGATCATAGAATTAGCCAGTGAGTGATCATAAAATATCCTGTGAGTGATCATAAAAGAGCCTCTGAGTGATCATAAAAATACTGTGAGTGATCAGAAAATATCCAGTGAGCGATCATAAAATAGCCAGTGAGCAATCAGAAAATAGCCAGTGAGCGATCAGAAAATATCCTGTGAGCGATCATACAATATCCTGTGAGCGATCATAGAATTAGCCAGTGAGTGATCATAAAATATCCTGTGAGCGATCATAAAA
>OBLV0100000473.1_pt1 | contig 12313 bp, 11 predicted proteins | sample 1520071 | NCBI WGS metagenome assembly OBLV01 (sample SAMEA3888446, study PRJEB22518) | metagenome | reverse complement strand
TCGGCCCCGATGTGCAGCCGGTCTACGAGCGCTGGGCGGAGTTCCGCGACTGGGCCGCGGCCGCCGAATCCGGGAACGAGCCCGGCACCGCCCTCGGCGCCGGCGAGCCGTTCAAGCCCGAGGACCTCGGCTCCCCCGCCCCGGCGCCGCGCCAGGTTTTCGGCATCGGGCTGAACTACTCCGACCACGCCGCCGAATCCGGCTTCGAGCTGCCCGGCAAGCTGCCGCCCACGTTCACCAAGTGGCCGAGCTGCATCACCGGCCCCTACGGCGAGGTCACGCTGCCGCCGGACGGGCACACCGACTACGAGGTCGAGCTGGTCGTCATCCTCGGCCAGACGGCCAAGGACGTGACCGAGGACGCCGCCTGGGCGCACATCGCCGGGGTGGCGGCCGGCCAGGACCTGTCCGAGCGGATCAGCCAGCTGGCCGGGCCCGCGCCGCAGTTCTGCCTGGGCAAGTCGTTCCCCCGGTTCGGCCCCGTCGGCCCCTGGCTGGTCACCGCGGACGAGCTGGCCGACCCCGACGACCTGGAGCTGGGCTGCGCCATCAACGGCGAGCAGATGCAGCGCGACCGCACCCGGTCGCTGATCTTCCCCGTGCCCGCGCTGATCAGCCGGCTGTCGAGCGTGGTCACCCTGTGGCCGGGCGATGTCATCTTCACCGGCACCCCCGCCGGGGTCGGCATGGGCCGCGACCCGCAGCGCTGGCTGGCCCCCGGGGACGAGCTCGTGAGCTGGATCGAGGGCATCGGCGAGCTCCGGCACCGCTTCGTCTCGCCGTCTGCCACCGGCACGCCGCACCAGAGCGCCTGAGCGCAACCGCCTGAGCAAGGAGCCCGGCCATGGCACTTCACCGGCTGACCTCGGTCACCATCGGCGTTCCCAACGTCGGGGAGACCGCCGCCTACTACACCGAATTCGGCCTGACCCCGGCCGGCGACGGCGCCTTCACCACCCTGGACGGCGGCCAGCAGCTCCGGCTGGTGCACGCCCCGCTGCGCCAGCTGGTCGAGGTGGTGGTCGGCGCGGACGACGCCGACGACGTGGCCCGGGTGGCCGCCCAGCTGCGCGGGCTCGGCGTCTCGGCCGCGACGGCGGGCGAGAGCGTGACCGCCCAGGAGCCGGTCGCGGGCTTCACCGCCCGGGTCGAGGTCGCGCCGCGGCTGGAGCAGCCGGAGATCCCGGCCACCCCTTATAACGGCCCGGGCCGGATCGAGCGGACCGGCGGCCGGGCTCCCGGCGTCGTGCGGGAGAACCCGGTCAAGCCGCGCAAGCTCGGCCACGTGGTCGTCGGCACCACCGGGCTGGAGGCCACCCGCCGGTTCTTCACCGACGGCCTGGGCTTCAAGACCAGCGACCACATCGGCGACGTCGGCTCGTTCCTGCGCTGCTCGACCGACCATCACAACCTGCTCGTGCTGGCCGCGCCGGTGAACTTCCTGCACCACACCTCATGGCAGGTCGACGACATCGACGAGGTCGGCCGGGGCGCCTGCGCGATGCTGGCGGGCCACCCGGACCGGCACGTGTGGGGCCTCGGCCGGCATCACGCCGGGTCGAACTTCTTCTGGTACCTGAAGGATCCGGCGGGCAACTTCAGCGAGTATTACTCCGACATGGACTGCATCATCGACGACCAGCTGTGGACGCCGGAAGTCATGGAGGGCGCCAAGGGCCTGTTCAACTGGGGGCCGCCGCCGCCGCCGTCGTTCCTGGCCCCCGACGACCTGGCCGCGCTGATGACCGGCGCGCACTCGCAGGCCTAGCGCGTGGACCGCGAGCAGCGCCGCCAGTTCGTCCGCGACCACCGCACAGCCATCTTCGGCTACGGCCGGCGCGACCACGGGCCGGCCATGACCGTCGTCTACTACGTCACCGACGGGGACGACCTGCTGATCTCGACCATGGCCGCGCGGGGCAAGGCCCGGGCCGTGCAGCGCGATCCGCGGGTCAGCGCATGCGTCGTCAACGAGCACTTCCCGATGACCTACGTGCAGGTGTACGGCAACGCCAAGATCGAGACCGATGAGCAGGCCGCCGCGGATCTGCTGCGGCGGATCGTCGAGCTGATGGCCGGCGAGCCGGTGCCGGCCAGCCGGCACGCGCAGATCGCCGCGATGGCGCGCGAGGAGCAGCGGGTGGTGCTGCGCGTCACCCCGTACGCCACCTTCGTGACCCCGCCCCGGCACGTGCACAAGATGTCCGACATCGACACCCTCACCCACTGGACCAGCGCCAGCCAGCCCTGGTAAGCCAGCCTGAGCCCGCCCGGGCCCGCGTTCCCGGCATGACCCGCGACGCACAGGAGATCCGCATGAGCAGTCCGCAGAACCAGGTCACCGTCTCCCAGCTCGGCCAGGGCCGGCCGGTGGTGTTCCGGCACGCCACCGTGCTGACCTGTGACCCCGCCCAGCCAGTGATCGAGAACGGGGACGTGCTGGTCACCGGCCAGCAGATCGCCGCGGTGGGGCCGTCGCTGGCCGTGCCGGACGGCGCGGTGGAGATCGACGCCGCGGGCGGGATCGTGATGCCGGGCATGATCGACACGCACCGGCACATGTGGCAGACCGCCCAGCGCGGACTCGGCGCGGACTGGTCCCTGACGAATTACTTCTACTTCTACTACGTCAACTGGGGCCACGTGATGCGGCCGCAGGACGTGTACGCCGGCAACCTGCTCGCCGCGATCGAGTCGATAGACGCCGGGGTGACCACCACGCTGGACTGGTCGCACGGGCTGCGGACGGTCGAGCACGGCGAGGCGGCGCTGGACGCGCTGGAGGCGGTGCCGGGCCGGTTCGTGTTCGCCTACGGCAACCTTTCGCAGGCGCCGTGGGAATGGACCACCAGCCCGGAGTTCCGCAGCTTCGCCGACCGCCGGCTGACCCGGCTGGACGGGCGGACCGGCCTGGTCGGCTGGATGCTGGCCTGGGACGTGACCGGCGACCCGGCGTTCCCCGAGTCGGCCGCGTTCGCGGTGGCCCGGGAGCTGGACGCGACCGTGACCACGCACAGCGGCGTCTGGGCGGTCACCACCGACGACAGCATCGCCCTGATCGCCGAGCACGGCTACCTGACCGACAAGCTGCGGCACGTGCACTGCTCGTCGCTGTCCGCCGACTCGCTGATGAAGATCGCCGCGTCCGGCGGCCAGGGCTCGGTGGCGACCGAGAGCGAGTGCAGCGCCGGTCAGGGCTACCCGTCGAGCTGGGAGCTGCGCCGCCACGGCGTCCCGGTCTCGCTGTCGGTGGACACCAGCGTGTGGTGGAGCGCGGACATGTTCGCGGCCATGCGGGCGACCCTGAACGCCGACCGGACCCGCGAGCACCAGCTCGCCCACGACCACGGCGACACGGTCACCAACCTGCAGCTGCGCGCCGACGAGGTGATCCGCTACGCGACCCAGGGCGGCGCCGACCACATCGGGCTCGGTGACCAGCTCGGCAGCGTGACGGCCGGCAAGAAGGCCGACCTGGTGCTGATCCGCAACGATTCCTCGCCGGTGATGTTCCCGGTCGTGCACCCGGCCGGGCACGTAGTATTCCAGGCGCAGCGTGCCGACGTGCACACGGTCATGGTGGACGGCAAGGTGCTCAAGTACGACCACCAGCTGCTGCTGGCCGACCGGGTGGCCGAGGCCAGGCGGGTCATCGCCGAGAGCATCGAGCACGTCCGGTCGTCGGTCGGGCCGGACGCCTGGCGGGAGACCATGCACCCGGACAAGCTGACCTCCGAGCCGGTGGACAACCCCTACCAGTACAGCGACTTCCACCACGCCGGCGGCTGAGCACGACGGCGGCTGCGGGCCGCGGGCCCGGGCCTGGTTAGCGGGCGGCCTGCGCCGCGCCGGCCTCGGTCGTCTCGCCCTCGGTGGCCAGCCGCCCCGCGGCGTTCTCCAGGTGCGCGCGGATGAACCAGTGGAACTGCTCCAGCTGGCCGCTGTGCGCGATGAGCATGTCCTGGGTCACCAGGTCGAGGTCATCGGTCTTCTCGATGGCCGCCCGGTGCGCCTCGATCACCCCGTCGTAGACCAGGTCCAGGGCGCCGAGATGGCGGATCGCGTCGTCCCGGCCGAGTGCGTAGTCATCCCAGCTGCGCTGAGCCACCAGCGCGCCCGGCGTCCCGGACGGCGAGCCGCCGAGCGTGGCGATCCGCTCGGCCGTCGCGTCGGCCATCTCCCGGACCGCGTCCACCTGCGGGTCCAGCATCTCGTGCACGGCGATGAAGTGCGGGCCGGTCACGTTCCAGTGCACGTGCTTCAGCGTCAGGGCCAGATCGTTCAGCGCGTTCAGCCGGTCCTGCAGCAGCGTGACGATCGTCTCGGCGTTCTCGGTCTTCATGCCGGGCACCGTGAACGACACCATGAATGAGTCCTCCTCGTTGATTGCCTGCCGGGGCCGGACTTTCCACGGCGGGCCGGGTTATGCAGTCAGGTTCGTCACACCGGGTACGGGCTGGCGAACGCCGCGGTGCCGTCGGCGGCCAGCGAGTACACCTCGCGGCCGCCGATCAGGGCCCGCTGCACCCGGCTGAGCACGTCCAGCGGATCGCCGGACCAGATGACCAGGTCGGCGTCCTTACCGGGCTCGATCGAGCCCAGCCGGCCCGCGATGCCCGCGATCCGCGCCGGGTTGATGGTCAGCGCCCGCAGCGCCGTCTCGGGATCCAGGCCCTCCTTGACCGCGAGCGCCGCCTGGTGCGCCAGGTAGTGGATCGGCACGACCGGGTGGTCGGTGGTGATCGCGATCGTGACCCCGGCCCGGGCCAGCCGGCCCGGGTTGGCCATCGACCGGTTGCGCAGCTCGGCCTTGGACCGGCTGGTCAGCAACGGCCCGATGATCACCGGGATGCCGCGCCCGGCGATCACGTCGGCCAGCAGGTTTGCCTCGGTGCCGTGGTCGATCACCAGGTCGTACCCGAACTCCGCGGCCAGGCGCATCGCGGTCGCGATGTCGTCGGCCCGGTGGCAGTGCTGCCGCCACGGGATCTCCCTGGCCAGCACCCGGCCGAGCGCCTCCAGCTTCAGGTCCCGGTCGACCGGCTTGCGCTCCTGCTCCGGCTTGCGCTGCTCGGCCTCGATCCGGCGCAGGTAGTTGGCGGCCTCGACGAACGCGCCGCGGATCACCGCGGCCGTGCCGAGCCGGGTGGCCGGCGTCTGGTTCCGCTCGCCGTAGATCCGCTTGGGGTTCTCGCCGAGGGCCGACTTGAGCCCGGAGGGCTCGCGCAGCACCATCTCGTCGACGCTGCGGCCCCAGCACTTCAGCGCGACCGTCTGGCCGCCGATCGGGTTGCCGGACCCGGGGTTGACGTTCACGGCGAGCACCCCGCCGCTGATCGCGTCCCGGAAGCCCAGGTCGGCGGGATTGATCGCGTCCAGCGCCCGGACGTGCGCGCAGACCGGGTCGGTCAGCTCGTTGGTGTCGCGCCCGGCCCAGCCCTCGGCTTCCTCGGCCACGCCCACATGCCCGTGCGCTTCGATAAGCCCCGGTAGCAGCCAGGAACCGGCCGCGTCGATCACCTGCGCGCCGGCGGGTACCGCGAGGCCGGCCCCGACGGCCGCGATCTTCCCGTCTTCGATCAGCACGGTCCCGCCCTCGACCGGGTCGCCGATCACCGGGACCACCCGGCCGCCGGTAATCGCCACCGCCTGCGGCATCTGGCCTCCTGTCCGCCGGCCCGAAGGGGCCCGCTGGGCTTACAGTAACGGGCTGCTCCCGGGCGCAACTAAGCTGCTTGCGGCAATACCGCCCGCGGCCATGGCCCGGGGTGGCGCCGGACAGCCGACCGCCGGACCGACCAAGAGGGGTGCTCACCCTGCCTACCGCGAACGGGACCTCGCGCGCCCTGCTGCTGGAGAACATCCACCCCGACGCCGCCGCCCGGCTGAGCAAGGCCGGCTACCTGGTCGAGACCGCGGCCCGGGCGATGGGCGAGGACGAGCTGGCCGGCGCGCTGCCCGGGGTGGCGCTGCTCGGCATCCGGTCCGGCACGCACGTCAGCGAGCGGGCGCTGGCCGCCGCGCCGGACCTGGCCGCGATCGGGGCGTTCTGCATCGGCACCAACCAGGTCGACCTGGCCGCGGCGTCCCGCCGCGGCGTCGCGGTGTTCAACGCGCCGTTCTCCAACACCCGCAGCGTGGTCGAGCTGGCCGTGGCCGAGATCATCGCGCTGACCCGGCGGCTGACCGGCAAGAACGCGCAGATGCACGCCGGGCGCTGGGACAAGTCCGCGGCCGGCAGCCACGAGGTGCGCGGCCGGCGTCTCGGCATCGTCGGCTACGGCAACATCGGCGGCCAGTTGTCGGTGCTGGCCGAGAGCCTCGGCATGTCGGTGTTCTTCTACGACACGGCCGACAAGCTCGCGCTCGGCAACGCCCGGCGGTGCGGCTCGCTAACCGAGCTGCTCGAGCAGGTCGACGTGGTCTCGCTGCACGTGGACGGCAGGCCGGGCAACAGCGGCATGTTCGGCGCGGCCGGGTTCGCCGCGATGCGGCCGGGCAGCCTGTTCCTGAACCTGTCCCGGGGCTTCGTCGTCGACCATGCGGCGCTGCGCCGCAATATCGAGTCCGGGCACCTGGCCGGCGCGGCCGTGGACGTGTTCCCGGCCGAGCCGCGCGGCCCGGGCGAGGAGTTCGTCTCCGAGCTGCGCGGGCTGCCGAACGTGATACTGACCCCGCACGTGGGCGGCTCCACCGAGGAGGCCCAGCAGGACATCGGCGAGTTCGTGGCCGGGAAGCTGCACGACTACGTGGCGGCCGGCGCGACCACGCTGAGCGTCAACCTGCCGGGGGTGGCGCTGCCGCACACGCCGGGCACGCACCGGCTGGTGCACCTGCACCGCAACGTGCCGGGCGTGCTGGCCACGATCAACCGGCTGCTGGCCGAGCACGACGTGAACGTCGAGGGCCAGCTGCTCGGCACCCGCGACGAGCTCGGCTACGTGCTGACCGACATCGGCACCGAGTACTCCCCCGACATCCTGGACCGGCTGCGCGGCCTGGATGTCACGATCCGGCTGCGGACCACCCACCCCGCCTGACCGCCCGCCGGGCCGGTGACGGACCCGGCCTGATCCGGTGCCGTCACGGCGGCGGGTCGGTTCCGACGGAACGCTGGTTCTTCCTGATCCAGGCGGCAGCATCGGCGTAGGCGCGCTTGAGGGTGGCGCCGACGCGTTCGTCTCCGGGATAGATGTTCTCCGGTGAGATGAGGTCGGTCACCCCGGTCACGCGGAGCTGCTCGGCGATCCGCTCGCTGGCCGAGACGATGACGAGCTTGCTGCCGGCCAGATCGAGGGCCCGGGCGTAACGGCGCAGCACCTCCATCAGGGTCATGCCCAAATCGGTGCGGCCTCGCAGGCGGATGATCACTACCGAGTTGCTGGTGGTCGCGGCCGGGGCGGGAAGCTGTGACTCCAGCACCGGGGCGGCAGCGAAGAACAAGCTGCCGTACGGCTGGAGCGCGACGACCTCGTGCGCGGGAAGCCGGGCGGGCGGGTCGGTCTCGGTGAGGTTGCCGTCCGCGTCGAGCTGCCAGCGCTTGATGGTGACCTGGCTGGACTGCCGGATGACATGCAAGATCACCGATACGCCCACGCCGGCCAGCACGGCGTATTGCAGCGGGATGACCATGGTGAGCACGAAGGTGGTCGTCAGGACGGCCTTCTGGACCGGGCCGCTCTTCCACGCCGATTGCAGGTCGGCGAGCTTGATCGTGCGGAAGCCGATGACCATGAGCAGGCCGGCCAGGGCCGGCATGGCGATATGGCCCACCAGGCCGGCGAAGGCGAGGATCACCACCGCCATCACCAGGCCGGCGATGATCAGGGACAGCCGGGACCGGGCGCCTGCGGCCTTGTTCAGCGCCGTGGCCGACATGGAACCGCCTACCGGCATGCCCCGGAAGATCCCGGCGATCACGTTGGCGGCCCCCTGCCCGATGAAGTCCCGGGAAGCATCGGGGTAGCCGCCGTCGGCGTTCGGGAAATTGGCCGAGATCGCCGCCCCCTGGACCAGTCCTACGAACGCCAGCGACAGCGCCGGGACGATCAGCACGGGAACCAGCCGCAGCATCGGGGCCACCGGAAGCGGCAGCGCGCGGGGGATGGCACCAAGGCCGCCGACGGTCGCCACGCTGTGCCAGCCCAGCGCCGCCGTTGCGGCAGAGGTGATGACGATCGCGGCCACCAGCCCCAGCGGCCCGGCCCGGGTGCGCTCCAGCAGCAGTATCAGCGCGATCGTCACGATCCCGGCCGCCAGGGACTGCAGCTGGAGCTGACCGGGATGAAGAACCGTGCTGACCGCCCGGACCACGCGGTTTGCCCCCGCGGCCTGGTACCCGGTGAAGTTGGCCAGCTGCCCGAGCACGATGTTGACGCCGACCGCGGAGATGAAGCCCACCATCACCGTGCTGGACACGTACCGCAGCACCGATCCGAGCCGCAGGAACCCGGCGGCGAGCATGACCACCCCGGTCAGCACCGACAGGGTGAACAGTGCCCGCGCCTGGTCGTCCCCCGAGTGCACCGCCGGGACATCGGCGATGATGATGGCCATCGCGCCGGTGGCCTGAACCGTCATGAAGGCAGAGCTGGTGGCCAGCGAGCCGCCGACCGTGCCGAACAGGTAGGCGTACAGGCCCGACAGCGGGCTGACGCCGGCGAGCAGGCCCGCGGCCAGGCCGTCGGGCACGCTCTCCACGCCGAGCACGAAGCCAGCCACGGCGTCCTTGCCCAGGGTGTCCCGCCCGGTCGGGAAGCGGAGTTTCATGCCCGGCCCCTCGTGCGGATGCGGCCCGGTCACCGCCTGAGGTCCGGGCGGCTTCGTCATAATCCCCGGCATCCCGGGCCGCCCGCCTCGTCCGGCAGGGGTGAGGCCGGATCAGCCGGCATTCCTCCGTCCCGCAGGATCACGCGACCGCGCGGGCTGGCCCGGGGCCGCACGGGCGGGCGATTAACTTTGCTAAGTTATATAGTTTGCTGATATGTTTTTCTGTATGCCCCATACTCAGCCTGCCGAGCTGGCCGCAGCGGACCAGGCCGCGGAGTGCGACGAGGCGCTCAGCCTCGCGCTGGAGCGGCTCGGCAGCTGGCTGCGCCGGGCGACGCCCGCGGTGGAGTGGAACGCGGTCGCGCTGTCCACGCTGGCCGAGCTGAGCCGCCGCGGGCCGCTGCGCATCTCCGACCTGGTGGCCGCCGAGCGGATTACCCAGCCGGGCATGACCAGCCTGGTCGGGCGGATGGACGCGGCCGGGCTGGTCACCCGGGAGCATGATCCCGCCGACGGGCGCGCCACGCTGGTCTGCCTGACCGAGGCGGGCGCGGCGTACGTCGAGCACATTCACCACGTCCGCGCGGGCGTCATTGCCCGCCAGCTGGCGGCCCTGTCGCCCGCCCACCGGGCGGCGCTGGCTGGCGCGCTCGACGCGATGGACGCCCTCGCGGCCCTGCCGCAAAGTCGTGGAGCCCACTCGCTATGACATCAGCAGACCGGAACTCTGCCCAGCTCGCCGCGGCCGGTCCGGCCGCGGCGCCGAAGGCCAGCCCGTTCCGCCAGCCCAAGGCCGTGTTCGCGGTCGCGTTCGCGTGCGTCGTGTCGTTCATGGGCATCGGCCTGGTCGACCCGATCCTGCCCGCGCTGGCCAGCCAGCTGCGCGCCACCCCGGCCCAGGTCGAGCTGCTGTTCACCAGCTACCTGGTCGTCACCTCGGTGGCCATGCTGGTCACCGGCTGGGTGTCGAGCCGGATCGGCGCCAAGCGCACCCTGGTCGCGGGCCTGATCCTGATCGTGGTGTTCGCCGGGCTGGCCGGGTCGAGCAGCACGATCGGCGGCATCGTCGGGTTCCGGGCCGGCTGGGGCCTCGGCAACGCCCTGTTCATCGCGACCTCGCTGGCCGTCATCGTGTCGTCGGCCAGCGGCGGGTTCGGCGGCGCGATCATCTTGTACGAGACCGCGCTCGGCCTCGGCATCGCGTCCGGTCCGCTGCTCGGCGGCCTGCTCGGCAACATCAGCTGGCGGGGCCCGTTCTACGGGGTCTGCGTGCTGATGTTCATCGCCTTGCTGGCCACCGTGTTCCTGGTGCCGAAGAGCGAGCGGCCGGCCCAGCGGTCCTCGCTGCGCGAGCCGATCGCGGCGCTGCGGCACCGGGCGCTGGCTCAGGCCAGCCTGACCGGCCTGTTGTACAACTGGGGCTTTTTCACCATCCTCGGCTACGCGCCGTTCCTGATGGGCCTGTCCGCGCTCAAGCTGGGCGCGGTGTTCTGCGGCTGGGGCATCCTGGTCGCGATCTTCGCGGTGTTCGGCGCGCCGAAGCTCAGGGACCGGTTCGGCACCGCCCGGACGCTGACCACCAGCCTGATCCTGATCGCGGTGATCCTCGGCGTGATCGGCACCTTCCCCGGCCACCGCTTCGTGGTCATCGTGGCGGTGATCGCCTCCGGGGCGCTGATCGGGCTGAACAACACGCTGGTGACCACGGCCGTGATGTCCATCTCGCCGGTGCCGCGCAACGTCGCCTCGGCGAGCTACGGCTTCGTCCGGTTCATCGGCGGCGGGCTGGCCCCGTTCGTGGCCGGGCGGCTGGTGGCCGACTTCAACGTGCACGTCCCGTTCCTGCTGGCCGCCCTGGTCGTGCTGGCCGGCACCGCGGTGATGGTGCCGCTGCGGCACGCCCTGAACGGCGCCGACGCGGCGGACGCCGCGCCCGGGCACACGCCCGGCCGCGCCGCGGAAGAGGAGGCGGTGAGGCTGGTGCCCGGCGATCCGGACGAGGCAATCATTGCTGACCATGCGCTGCGCGGGGAATGACTGAGCCATGGCCGCCCCGCCTCCGCTGCCGGCCCAGCCGCCCGGCCCCGGGCCCGCGCCAGATCCGTCACCGCGGCCGTCGCCCGGGCCCGGGCCTGGCCCTGGGCCCGGGCCGGCGCCGCGGGCCGCGCCCGGGTTCGAGCTCGGCACCGACGGGCCGTCGGCGATCCTGGTCGGCTTCGACGACTCCGACTCCTCCTGGCGGGCGCTGCACTACGCGATCGGGCTCGCCCGCCGCCAGCACAGCAAGATCGTGGCGGTCTACGCCTGCCCGCTGCCGGGCCTGTGCTACGGCGCGACCGTGGTGCCGACGATCTCCGACTACCTGCGCCCGGAGCTGGCGAACCTGGTCCAGCGGATCGGGCGCGAGCATGACGTCGAGATCACGTTCGTGTCCTTCCCCGGCGATCCGGCCGCGGTGCTGACCGCGGCCGCGGCCGACTGGCATGCCGACCTGATCGTGGTCGGCGCGAGCACCAAAGCCGGGCACCGGCTGTTCGGGTCGATAGCGCTGCGCACGGTGCGGGCGCGGCGCTTCCCGGTCACCGTCGTCCCGTAGCGCCGGTCAGCGCCGGGCCGCGGCGGGGTCCACGGCCGCGGGGGGCGCGGCCTGGTCGAGCAGGGCGCGCAGCGCGGTGGTGTAATGCTCCAGTGCAGCCCGGCCGGCGTAGGTCAGCGCGACCGAGGTGCCCTGCCGGGGCGCCTTGGAGGTGGTGAGATAGCCGGCGTCCTCCAGCTTGCGCAGGTGAGTGATGAGGTTCCCGGCCGTCAGGCCGAGCAGCCGCTGCAGCCGGGAGAACGACAGATGGTCGGCCTCCGGCAGCGTGGCCAGCGCGACCATGATCCGCAGCCGGGCTGGCACGTGGATCACCGGGTCGAGGTCGGCGCCGGGGCCGGTCATGCCCGGCTGGGCCGGGCGAACGCGGCCGCGGCGAAGAAGCCCGCGCCGGCCGCCACCGCCTCGATCAGCAGCACGGCGACCGGTCCGGTCTGCGCGGCCACGCCCGCGACCAGCGCCAGCCACACGCCGAGCGCGAACATCGTGCCGTCCAGCCACATGGCCGCGCCGACCAGGTAGATCAGGGCGGTGACCAGCAGCGGCCCGGCGGCGCCGAGCACGCCCTGGGCGGCCGGCCCGGCACCGTGCCGGGCCGCGGCCCCCTCGATCGCGAAGTAGGCGGCGAAGCCGATGGGCCAGGCCAGCCCGAACATCCGGCCCTGGCGGGCCGAGCCGCCGCCGATCCCCGCCGACGCCCGGATCACGATGACCATGGTGACGGCGATGGCGGCCAGGATCAGGACCGCCAGCGTCACCGCGGCGGGCAGCGATGCGCCGCGGAAGGGATGCTGGCCCCGGACCGACGCCCACATGGCCAGCAGGCCCGCCAGCCAGGCCACCCCCCAGGCGGCGTAGACCGGGCGGAGCTGGACCCGCAGCTCGCGGCGGGCCCGCTCCTGGGTCTGCCGGATGAGGTCCGCCGCGGAGATCGGAAGAGCACACGTCTGA
>OBLV0100000472.1_pt1 | contig 12328 bp, 10 predicted proteins | sample 1520071 | NCBI WGS metagenome assembly OBLV01 (sample SAMEA3888446, study PRJEB22518) | metagenome | reverse complement strand
AGGGTGGCGGACATGCTGGGGAAATGGTGGCCGGGTCGCGCTCCGGCTACTTCTTGGCGCCCAACATCCTGTTCATCTTTGTCCCACAAACCGGACATATGCCCTGGGCGGCCCGACGCCCGTTGGCCATCTCGACCTCGACGCCCTCGAATTCTCGCTTCTCACGGCACTTCACGCAATATCCTTCAAAGGTAGCCATCAGGCACTCTCTCCTCGCTTCGGCCGCCGTGACGAACAGACACTATGGCCTTTTTGGGTGCTGCGGCCCAACAACGTGTGGGCCGCAGCACCGACGATGGCCTTTTTGGGTGCTGCGGCCCAACAACAGGTGGGCCGCAGCACCGACGACGGCCTTTTTGGCAGTACTAGCGCGACTGGGCTCAGACCTGTAGAATGTTTCATCTTCGTGCCTGCTCTGCGGCATAGAACTGCATGACGCGGCGTTACACCATTGCGGGTCTCGCCAAGGACCCCAAAGAACCTCGAATGAAAGAAGGAGTGCGGTTGCCCAAGATTCGTCACGAGCGCGAGGAGGACCTCGTCCGCCTGTACCTGGACGAAGTCGGTCGCTACCAGCTGCTCACCAAGGCGGACGAAGCCCGTCTCGGTCAGTTGGTGCAGGCCGGCCAGGAGGCACAGGCGGCCCTGGACTCTTCAGCCACTCTCAGCTCGGCTCAGCGGCGGCAGCACCAACGCGCCGTCCGTGCGGGCGACGAGGCAGCCGACGCCTTCGTTAAGGCCAACCTCCGGTTGGTGGTATCGGTCGCCAGCAAGTACCAGTGGTCGGGCCTACCCTTGCTCGACCTGATCCAAGAGGGCAACCTCGGCTTGATCCACGCGGTCGAGAAGTTCGACTGGCGCAAGGGCTTCAAGTTCTCGACCTATGCCACCTGGTGGATCCGTCAGGCCATTGGACGGGCGATCGACAACGCCGGCCGGACGATCCGGCTCCCCGGCCACGTTGGTGACCAGATCCGCAAGGTAAAGAGGGCCCAGGCGACGCTCGAAGCGCGCCTCGGGCGGCTGCCCAATGACGCCGAAGTGGCGGCAGAGTGCGAACTGACCGAGCAGTCCGTCTCCGACCTGTTGCGCTACGACGACGAGCCCATCAGCCTGGCCGGCCGAGTCGGCGAGGGCGGCGACACCGAGTTCGGCGACCTGATCGCCGATCAGGACGCGGTGAGCCCGTTCGACGCCGCCGCGGCCAACCTGCTACCGGCCGACATCGAGCGGCTGCTCGGCGTGCTGGCCGAGAGCGAGCGCAAGGTCCTCTGGTTGCGCTACGGCCTCGACCGTGGTGAGCCTCGCACCCTCGACGAGGTGGGCGCGGCGATGGACCTCTCGGGCGAGCGAATCCGAAAGATCGAGCGCAACGCCCTGCGCAAGCTGCGGGCCGACCTGGTCGGCAGCGACGCCCACGAGTTGCTGGCTAGCTAACCGTCACCCCAAGGTGGTCGGGCATGAGTTGGCGTGCCTGACCAGCGAGGCCAGCTTTCTTCAGTAGCTGGGTTCCTGCTTCGGTGACACGCGAAGCCGCGCCTTCGGTGCAGATCCCGAGGATGGCCGGACCGGCCCCCGACCAGCACGACGCCAGGGCACCCGCCTCGACCAGCCCGTCCATGAGCACCTCGGCCTCGGGAAACAGCTGACCCCGATACGCCTGGTGGAGGCGATCCTGGGTCGCAGCGGAGCGGAGCCGGCGATGATCGGACAGACCGGCGATGAGCAGCCCCAGGCGCCCGAGGTTGAACCCGGCGTCACCGTGCGGGACCGAGCCAGGCAGCGCGGCACGGGCCGCCTTGGTCGCTAGCTGTCGTTCGGGAATCACCACGACGAACGCCAGATGGGGGTCCAAGGGAAGTCGATACGCGACGGGCGCAGCGTCGACCATGCTGGCCACGACCAGGCCTCCGAGGGTGGAGGCTGCGGCGTTTTCCGGGTGGCCGTCTCGGGCCGTGGCGACAGCGAGCGGATTGGGCGCGCCGGCGGCGGCCGCCGCGGCCACGGCCAAGGCGGCCGAGGATCCGAGCCCACGGCCAACCGGGATATCCGACCAAACGGTGATGGCGAGGCGGTCGTGGCCGACGACGTCGGTTGCGATCTGGGCGGCCAAGTGGGTGGCGTCGACCGGCAGGTCGGCGCCCTCACCATGGCTCGTGACCGACAGCCGATCCGCCGGTTCGACGCTGACCTCCACATACAGCGCGAGGGCTACTGCAATGGCATCAAAACCAGGACCGAGGTTGGCCGACGACGCAGGGGCCCGGGCGCGCATGGCGCCGACAGTACCGGCCGTCCGGCCGACGCCGACCGCCTGAGTCGACCCCCGCCAGATCCTTACCGTCGGCCGCGGCAGCCGGGGTGGCCACAACGTGACGTCCCACCGTCAACTTCTGCCGACCCCCCGACCAGTGCCGCCGAGGTCTGGGCACAAGATGACACCCCACTGTCATCTTCTGCCCACCCCAGGGTGTTATCGGCTGGCGTTGCGGGTGTCGAGCTCCTCGACGGTCATCAGCACGGCCCTCGCCTTGGAACCCTCCGACGGGCCCACCACCCCGCGCTGCTCGAGGAGGTCCATCAGCCGACCGGCCCGGGCGAAACCGACCCGGAGCTTTCGCTGCAGCATCGAGGTCGACCCGAGCTGGGAACGCACGATGAGATCCAACGCCTGCTCCAACAGGGTGTCGTCGTCGGCGTCGTCTCCGCCACCCGAGCCGCCGACGCGGGCGCTGGACTCCTCCCCTTCGACCCCTTCGAGGTACTGGGGCTGGGACTGCCGGCGCCAGTGGGCGACCAGCTTGCGCACCTCCTCCTCGCTGACCCATGCCCCCTGGATCCGCCGGGGCACGCTTGAGGAGGCGCCGAGGAGCAGCATGTCACCCTGCCCAATCAGCCGCTCAGCCCCGGGCTGGTCGAGGATCACCCGGCTGTCGGCCAGCGACGAGACAGCGAAGGCCAAACGGGAGGGAATGTTGGCCTTGATGACACCGGTGATGACGTCGACCGACGGCCGCTGGGTCGCGATGACCAGGTGGATGCCGACGGCCCGGGCCATCTGGGCGATGCGGCAGATCGATTCCTCCACGTCGCGCGCCGCGACCATCATGAGGTCGTTCAGTTCGTCCACCACAACCAGGATCAAGGGCAGTCGCTGGTACTCCGGTGGCTGGTCCCCCATCAACGCCGAGGGCGCGACGCCGGCGTCGGGTCGTAGGTCGCCGCGGTCATAGGCGGCGTTGTAGCCGGTGATGTCGCGCACACCAACCTCGGCCAAGAGGTCGTAGCGCCGCTCCATCTCGTGGACGGCCCAGGCAAGGGCGTTCGCCGCCTTCTTCGGGTTGACGACTACGGGGGTGAGGAGATGCGGGAGCCCGTTGTACTGGCCCAGCTCCACCCGCTTTGGATCGACAAGGATCATGCGCACCTGGTCGGGTGTGGCTCGGACCAGGACCGACGTGATGAGGGAGTTGATGCAGCTGGACTTGCCGGCGCCGGTCGCGCCGGCGATAAGAATGTGCGGCATCTCGGCCAGGTTGGCCATAACGGCGCGCCCGGCGATGTCCCGGCCCATGGCCACCTCGAGGGGATGGCGGGCCTGGTGGGCTTCGACCGAACTCAGGATGTCGCCCAGCGCGACCAGCTGACGTTGCTTGTTCGGGACCTCCACGCCGATCGCGGAACGGCCCGGGATGGGCGCCAGGATACGGACATCGGCCGACGCCATGGCGTAGGCGATGTCCTTGTGCAGGCTGGTGACCTTGGCCACCTTGACTCCGGGACCCAGCTCCAGCTCGAATCGGGTCACGGTCGGACCGACCGTCATCCCGACCAGCCGGGTCTCCACACCATGCGCGGCGAGGGCGCGCTCCAGGGTCTGGCCCTGGGCCTCGACCAGCTTCTTGTCGATCTCGGCCGTCTTGGACCGCTTCAGCAGGGCCAGCGGCGGGAGACGCCACGCCCCCTGCTGGCTGACCCCGGCCAAGGGGATCCGCAGTTGCTGGCCCTCGCCTGGCGCTTCGGGCACCGAGACCTCCCGCACGGCCGCGGCCGACGAGCCTGCGGTGCCGCCGGGCTCGGACGCCGAAGCCGACGAAGCCACCGAGGCCAGCGCCGCCGAAGCCGCCGGCGCCGCCGACGCGGGCATCGGAGGGGCGTCGTCCGGCCGGGCCGAGAGGGCCGATGGCTCCGACAGAGGAGGAACATGGACATCCTGGTCATACAGCGGCGCGGTCACCGCCGGGTGACGCTGCGCCGCCGCCAGCCGCTCGCTCTCGTTCCCGATGGTGGTCAACCACCCGACTCCCCGACCGACCCCGCGACCGCCGACCCGTACGACAATCAAGAGGTGGTGGCCGGCCCGGCGCAGCGGCGTACCGGTCAACAACAAGAGCGACGCCAGCAGCACCGTCGCCAGGACGAGCCCCGCCCCCCACGGGCCTAGCGACTCACGCAGTGGCGCCCCGACCAGCGCGCCGACGAACCCGCCCGCCCCGGCGAGACGGGCGAGGCCGGGGTGGCTGAGGTCCCACCGTTGCGGCCCCCGGCCCAGGTGCAAGAGGCCGCCCGCGGCCACGAATACCCCGAAGCAGCCGAGGACCAGCCGGCCGACCACCTGCCGGGGACGGTCACAGATCAGGGCGATACCGATGACGATCAGCGCCGGCGTGACGAGCACCCGGCCCCAACCGATCACGTCGCCGGCCGAGACCGAGACGGCGTTGCCGGCCGGGCCGGCGAGCCCGCCATAGATGCCCAGACCGGCGAGGACCGCAACCACGAGAAGCAGGACCCCCCACAGGTCGTTGGCCTGGCGCCCGAGGGCGGCGCCACAGGCGCGCCCGAAGCGGGTGAGAAGAGGCGGCGCCGGCGGCGCTTTGGCCGCGGGACGCGCCGCCGCCTTGCCCGCCGCGGGACGCGCCGCCGCCTTGCGCGCGGCCGGCTTCCGTGCCGACACCGCCTTCTTCGAGCCCGTGGCCGGAGACGCCGAAGAGGTTGACACGGTCTTGCGCTCGGTCGAAGTAGCCACAGTGGACTCAACGGTAACACTGACCCCACTAGTCACAGGGGTATCAGCAGAAACTAGACCTGCGTCACCACAGGAACGATCATCGGTCGCCGGCGAGTCCGCTCGCTCACGAAGCGGCCGAGGGCCTGGCGGGCACGACGTTTCAGCGTCTCGTAGTCGGTAGCACCACTGTCGGCCGCCTCTTCGAGGCTGGCCACGACGGCGGCCCGGGCCTCGTCCAAGAGGGCCTCGGCCTCAGGGGCATAGACCCAACCGTGGGTGATGATCTCCGGGCCCGTCAGGATCTCGCCGGAGTCGGCGTCGACGGTCACGACCACCACCACGACGCCCTCCTCCGCCAGCACCCGGCGGTCACGCAGCACGCCCCGCCCGACATCGCCGACGATGCCGTCGACGTAGAGATAACCGGCCGGCACCTGCCCGGCGAAGTCCACCCCGCCGTCGGTGAGCTCGATGACGTCGCCGTCCTCGGCCAGCAACACCTTGGCGCTGGGCACGCCCATCTCCTGGGCCAGCCGGGCGTGGTGGGTGAGATGGCGGAACTCGCCATGGACGGGGATGAACGCATCCGGCCGGGCGATCGCCAGCAGCGTCTTCAACTCCTCGCGCTTGGCGTGGCCGCTCACGTGGACGGCCGCCAGGCCGGAATGCACGACCTCGGCGCCGAGGCGGCAGAGGCCGTCGATGACCTTGCCGACCGGTGCTTCGTTACCCGGAATGGCGTGCGACGACATGATGACGAGGTCGCCGTCGGTGAGGGTGAGCCATTTGTTCTCCCCTGCCGCCATGAGCGCCAGGGCCGACATCGGCTCGCCCTGGCTACCGGTCGAAACGACACAGACCCGCCGGGGATCGAGGTCGCCGATCTTCTCGATGTCGACGAGCGCCGAATCGGGAATGTGCAGGAGGCCGAGGGAGCGGGCTAGGGCCACATTTTTCCCCATGGAGCGGCCGAGGGTGGCGATCGTCCGCCCGGTAGAGATGGCCGCGTTGGCGATCTGCTGGATGCGGTGGATGTGGCTGGCGAAGCAGGTGACGATGATGCGCTTGTCGGTGTGGGCCCGGAACAGGTCCAGCACCACCCGACCCACCGCCCGCTCGCTGTCGGAGTGGCCCGCCTCCTCGGCGTTGGTCGAGTCCGACAGCAGCAGCCGGACCCCCGGGCCCGAAGCCAGGGCGCCGATGCGGCCCAGGTCGGTCAGGCGGCCGTCGACCGGCGTCAGGTCGAGCTTGAAGTCGCCGGAGTGCAGGATGATGCCCTGCGGGGTGTGGAAGGCGGTGGCGAAGCCGTGCGGCACCGAGTGGGTGACGGGAATGAACTCGACGTCAAACGGCCCGATCTGGCGCCGCTCGCCGTCGCCCACCGGGTGCATGGTGGTGCGGCCGAGGAGGCCAGCCTCCTCGATGCGGCTGCGGGCCAGCCCGAGCGTGAGGGCCGAGCCGTAGATCGGGACCTGGAGCTCGCGCAGCAGGAAGCTGAGCCCACCCACGTGGTCCTCGTGGCCGTGGGTGAGGACGCACGCCTCGACCCGAGCCGCATTGTCCCGCAGGTAGGTGAAGTCGGGAAGGACCAGATCGACGCCGGGCATATCGACGTCGGGGAACATGATCCCGCAATCGAGCAGCAGGATGCGGTTGGCGACCTCGATGCAGGCGCAGTTGCGCCCGATCTCGCCCAGGCCGCCGAGGAAGACCAGCCGGACCGGGTCAGCCAAGCTGATCCTGCTGGTGACCCCCGGATCCAACCGCTGTCGACGCCATGCCGCGCAACCGGCCCAACACCTCTCGCGCCTGGTCTTCCAGTCCGGCCTGAGAAGGCCCGAGCGGCAGGCGGCACTGGCCCGCGGGGAGACCCAGCGCCCGCATCATGGCCTTGGCCGGGATCGGGTTGGGCGTCACATCCCCGCTCTGGAACCGCCACGATTCCAGCAGCCGGGCGTTCAGCTTGCGGGCACCGTCGATATCGCCGTCGAAGAACGACGACACCATGGCGGCAATCTCTTGGCCGGCCCAGTGCGCGGCAACGCTGATGACGCCGGCGCCGCCCACCGCAAGCAACGGCAAGGTCAAGGCGTCGTCGCCCGAATAAAGGTCGAAACCGGGTGGCGCCTCGGCGATGAGGCGAGCCGACTCGGCCGGGTTGCCGGCAGCGTCTTTGACCCCCACGATCGTTGGGACCTGGCGGGCCAGCGACACCAGGGTCTCGTGGGCGACCTTGCGGCCGGTGCGCACCGGGATGTCGTAGATCAGGACCGGGAGGCTGGTCGCCGCCGCGACGGCACGGAAATGGGCGTCGAGACCGGACTGGGGCGGGCGGCTGTAATACGGCGTCACTGCCAGGATGCCAGCTACGCCGGCGTAGGCCGCCTGCTTGGTGAGCTCGACGGAGTGGGCGGTGTCGTTGCTGGTCGAGCCGGCGATGACGGGGACCGTGACGGCGCGCACGACCGCCTCCCAGAGCGCGACCTTCTCCTCGTCGGAGAGCACCGGACTCTCACCGGTGGTTCCAGCGACGACCAGCCCGTCGCTACCGTGCTCGACCAGCCAACGAGCCAGGGCGACGGCCCCATCGATGTCCAGGTCGCCACCCCCGGAGAACGGCGTGACCATGGCGGTAAGAACCGCGCCGAATCGCCCGGGACCCATAACGGCAGCCTACCCCTCTCGCGACGGGCCGCCCCGCTATTCCGCTGAGGCGGCCTCCAAAGAACCCGAGGCCACCTGGTACACCTCGAACTCCTCCGCGGTGTCGGTCCAATCCTCGAAATGGATCACACCCAGCTCCTGGAATTTCTTGCGCAGCCACCCGTCGGCGGCATCTAGGAGTCCGAGTTTCTTGCAGTTGGGAACGATCTTGGAAAACAGCAGTTGCTGGAACAGCTGGCGGTCGGCCGAACCGTCCATCATGGCGAAGGCGTCGGCCATGGGGACGCCCATGCGTTCCCAGACCTCTTGCTGCACCAGACGGTCGCGCATGCGCACCGCCGCCTCGAACGCGAACTCCTGGCGCTCGTGGATCTCCGCCGCCGTCAGCTGCTGGTAGAAGTCCTGGAGGCTCAAGACTCCGAAGGCCACATGGCGCGCCTCGTCGGCCATCACGTACCGCAGGAGCTGCTTCAACAGCGGCTCGCCGGTGAGCTGGTAGATGAACCCGAACGCCGCCAGCGCCAGGCCCTCGACCATGATCTGCATCCCGAGGTAGGTCATGTCCCAGCGGCTGTCGGCGATGATGTCATCGAGCAGCGCTCGCAGGTGGATGTTGATCGGATAGTGCCCGGAGAGCTTGGTATCAAGGTATTTCGAGAAGACCTCCAGGTGGCGGGCCTCGTCCATCACCTGGGTGGCGGCGTAGTACTTGGCGTCGATCCAGGGCACGTTCTCGACGATCCGGGCGGTGCAGATGAGCGCGCCCTGCTCGCCGTGCATGAATTGCGAGAGGGTCCAGTTCTGGCTCTCCACGCCGAAGCGGACCCAGTCCTGGTCGTTCCACTTGGAGAAGACGGTGTGCGAGAGGTCGAGGCCGCGGTCGAAACCGCCCAGGTCCTCGACACGCGCCATCAGGATCCGCTCCTGGTCGACGTCGGTGTCCCACGGCAGGTCGCTCTGCGCGTTCCACATCGACGTCTTGGCCTTCTCGTACAGCCGGCTCAGCTTGGGCCGGGCGCCTTTTTCGTAGTCCCAGGTGAAGATGGTGTCGTAGTTCGCCTCGACCTGGTGGATGGCCTCGGTGGTGTCGGTGTTGGTGAGCTCGACGATCGAGCGATCGGTGGCGCCGAAGATGGCCATGTGATCTCCTAACAGAGGCCGTCACCGAGCTTTCTACAAGCAACGCTGCGACACTACTAGCGGGCCACCTCCTCCACGGTGGCCTTCGCCATGCCGTGACGCCCGATGCAGTCGTAGGTCTCTTCGAGGATGTGCTCCCGCCGGTCCTCGATCATTCGCACGCGAGGCTACGGGTATGAACGAGTCGACCCGCGCTGTCTACGAAGCCGATACGGGGGAATGGGCTGCCCTCCGGCCGCCCCGGTTGGGCAAGGTGGCGGTTGCGTTTTCCCATCGCTGCCTTCCCGGTCGGCCGATCGTGGACCTCGGGTGCGGCCCGGGCAACTACTTCCCGACCCTCGGGCGCCCGCTGGTCGGTCTTGACGGGGCTCGGGCCATGCTGCGCCAGGCCGCGGCCGTGGCGCCCGAGGTAGGGCTCGTCCAGGCCGACCTAGCCGGGTTGCCGTTTGCCCCGCGCCGTCTCGGCGGCGCGTGGGCCCGAGCGTCGTACCTGCACCTGCGCCGCCACGACCTGCCGGGCGCCCTGGCGCAGCTGCACCGGGCCATGGCGGTCGGGGCGCCGCTGGAGATGACGTTGCGGATAGGCACAACTGAGGGGGAACTGCCCGACGACGACTTCCCGGGCCGGTTCTTTGCCTTGTGGGAAGCCGACGACCTGGAGGCGGTGGTGGTTGGGGCCGGGTTCTCGGTCTCGTCGATCGACACCAATGATGACTGGTTCACCGTTCGGGCTGTCGCCGAGCGAACCCTCCCGGACTTTGTCGGCCCGGGCATGCGGCTGCTGCTGTCCGGGCTCAACCCGAGCGTGTTCTCGGCCGACGCCGGGTACAACTACGCCGGACCGACCAACCGGTTCTGGCGGGCGTTGGTCGGGGCGGGACTCGTGACGCCGGACAACGCTCGCCGACCCTTTGCGATGCTGCGTGGAGAGCACATTGGTATGACCGACATGGTCAAGCGAGCCACGCCCGGGGCCAGTTCGCTTTCCGCGGCCGAGTACCGCGCCGGCGCGGAACGTCTGCGGCGGCTGGTGGCGTGGCTACGGCCCGGCGTGGTGGTGTTCGTTGGATTGGCGGGCTACCGCGCCGCTATCTTCCGGCGGGCCGTCGCCGGAGCGCAGGCGGCGCCCTTCGGGGGCGCCACCGCGTACGTCATGCCGTCCACCAGCGGCCTCAACGCCGCCACCAGCCTCTCGACGCTGGTCGAGCACCTCCGCCGCGCCGCTCAGCTGGCCGCGCCGTAGCTCGTCGGAGATTCTGGTTACGGCTGGCTGCCAAATTTGGCAGCCAGCCGTCACCAGTTTCTCTGGCCGTGGCCTTAGGAGCCGCCGTCGGTGCGCACTGGGAGCTGGAAATCGGCGAATTGGTCCCGCAGCGTCTTCTTGGAGAACTTCCCGACCGACGTCTTCGGCACTTCGTCGATGAACACGCAGGCGTCGGGCACCCACCACCGAGCGACCTTGGGCCGCAACCAATCGAGCAGCTCGTCCTCGGTCAGCGCCGACCCGGGCCGGCGGACCACACAAGCGAGGGGCCGTTCCTGCCAGCGCTCGTCGGGGATGGCGATCACGGCCGCTTCGACGACGTCGGGATGGGCCATCAGCTCGTTCTCGAGGGCGACGGAGCTGATCCACTCGCCACCGCTCTTGATCAGGTCCTTGGTCCGGTCGACCAGGTGGATGTAGCCGTCGGGCCGCATCGTTCCCACGTCGCCGGTCTTCAGCCATCCATCGGTGGTGAACGACTCGGCCGATCGGTCGTCGTTGTAATAGTCCCGGGCGATCCACGGTCCTCGTACCTGGATCTCGCCGCTCGCCTCGCCATCCCAGGGCAGCTCCTCGATGGACCCGGGTTCGACGATGCGCACTTCGACGCCGGCGGCCGGTATGCCCTGGCAGGCCCGGATTTCGGCGAGCTCCTCCTCGGTCTGGTCGGCCAAGGTCGATCGGATCACGCACACCGACGCCAGGGGGCTCGTCTCGGTCATGCCCCAGGCGTGCAGGATCGGAACGCCGATCTTGGCCCGGTACGCCTCGGACAGCGATTTGGGCACGGCCGAGCCGCCGCCCACGATCCGGGTGAGCGCCGACAGGCTTCGGCCATCGAGCAAGGGCAGAACCCCCATCCAGATGGTCGGGACGCCGGCCGCCGCCGTCACCTGTTCGCGCTCGATGAGATCGGCAATTGCGATCGGCGTCATGTCCGGGCCGGGGAAGACCAGGTTGGCCCCGGCGAACACTGCGGCGTGGGCCAGGCCCCACGCGTTGGCGTGGAACATCGGTACGACCGGGAGCAGCACGTCGCGTTCGCGAACGGCCAGACCGTCGGCCAGCATCGCCGCCATGGAATGCAGCACGGTCGAGCGATGTGAGTACACCACACCCTTCGGGTTGCCGGTGGTGCCGCTGGTGTAGCACATGGCCGCCGCCCGGTCCTCGTCGACCACGTCGAACTCAACGGGCGAGGCGGCGGCCAGCAGCGTCTCATAGTCCGCCAGCCGGGGGTCCTCCGGTAGCGCGGCGCTCGGGGCGCCGCCGGTGTCGTCCATCACGACGATGTGGCGCACCGTTTCGAACCTGGGGACGAGCGGCCACAGCAGGCCGATCAGGGTGCGGTCGACGAAGATGACCTCGTCTTCGGCATGGTTCACGACATAGGCCAACTGGTCGGGGAATAGCCGGATGTTCAAGGTATGCAGCACCCGCCCGGTGCAGGGAGCGGCGAAATACAGCTCCAAATGCCGGGTGCTGTTCCAGGCGAAGGTCGCGACCCGCCCGGCTGCGCTGATCCCGAGGGTGTCGAGCACAGCCCCCATCCGCCGAGTCCGGTCGGCCCAGGTGGCGTAGGTCGTCCTCGTGACCGGCGCCGGCCCGTCGGCCGGTTTGCGGCCGGCGGTGACGACCGTCTTGTCCCCGAAGAGTCGCTCCGCCCGGCGGAAGATGATCGGCAGGGTGAGCGGCGTGTTCTGCATGAGGCCCTGCATGGCCAAGTTCTCCCTCTATCCGGTGGCTCGCCCCCCTAAGGTCGGCCCCGAACCGAGGCTACAACGGAGGTCGCGCGGTTACAGGCCGAGGAGGCGGTCCAGCCCGATGGTCACCCCCGGGTGGGCGGCCACCGCTTTCACTGCCAGCAGCACTCCGGGCATGAACGAGCTGCGGTCATAGGAGTCATGCCGGATCGTCAGGCTCTGGCCGTTGGTGCCGAGCAGCACCTCTTGATGCGCCACCAGGCCTCGCAGGCGCACCGAGTGGATCCGGATCGCGGCGGGCCCAAGGCCGCCGCGGGCGCCGGCCACCCACTCGATCTTGGTGGGATCGGGCCCCCATTCCGAAGACGCCGCCGCCATGCGCTCGGCGGTGGCAACGGCGGTACCCGAAGGGGAATCGATCTTGCCGTCGTGGTGCAGCTCGATGACCTCGGCCGAGTCGAACCACGGCGCCGCCAGCTCGGCGAAGCGCATCATGAGCACGAGATCGGAAGAGCGTCGTGTAGGGAAAGAGTGTAGATCTCGGTG
>OBLV0100000471.1_pt1 | contig 12332 bp, 12 predicted proteins | sample 1520071 | NCBI WGS metagenome assembly OBLV01 (sample SAMEA3888446, study PRJEB22518) | metagenome | reverse complement strand
ACCGAGATCTACACTCTTTCCCTACACGACGCTCTTCCGATCTGCTGCTCGAAGGTTGTGATCGTCGACGAGGCCAACGCGACGTGCGCGGCCGGCGCCCAGGTCGCCGCGCTGATCGCCGAGAAGGGCTTCGAGTCTTTGGACGGCCCGGTCGTCCGCGTCGCGACGCCCGACGTTCCGATTCCGTTCTCGCCACCTCTGGAGGCGGCCGTTCTGCCCGGCGTCGATCGCGTGAAGGAGGCTTGCCGTGAGCTCCTCGCCTACTGACGTTCTGGTCGACGTCACGATGCCCCAGATGGGGGTGTCGGTCGCCGAGGGCACGGTCATCGCCTGGCGCGTCGAGCCCGGCGACCGGATCGAGGCCGAGGCCACGATCTGCGAGATCTCGACCGACAAGATCGACACCGAGGTGCCGTCGCCGGCGACCGGCGTCGTGACCGAGATCCTCGTGCCGGTCGGGGAGACGGTCGACGTCGGGACCGTGATGGCGCGGATCGCAGTAGGTGGTGGCGGTGGCTCGCCCGTGCAGCCGCTCGATGGCGGTGACGTCGGCCCCGCGACCGCCGAGCCGTCCCAGCCGCTCGATGGCGGTGACGTCGGCCCCGCGGCCACTGAAACACCATCCCCCACACCAGCGCTGCGGAACGGCAACCGGCGGTACTCGCCGGTCGTCCAGCGGATCGCCTCGGAACACGGAATCGATCTGAGTCGGGTGCCGGGAACCGGGCGGGGCGGTCGCGTGCGTAAGCAGGACGTGCTGGCGTTCGTAGAAGGCGCCCCGGTGGAGGAGCCGCCGCTGCACATCGAAAGCCCGTACCGGCCCGAGCCGGTGGCGCCCGCGCCGCCTGCAGCGGCCGCGCCCGCGGTCGCCGGTGGCGAGCTGTCGCGGATGCGCCGGCAGATCGGCGAGCACATGAAGCGCTCGCTCGACACCACTGCGACCTGCACGACGTGGATCGAGGTCGACATGAGCCGCGTCGAGGCGGACCGCGCGCGCCTCGGCGTGACCGCGCTGGCGTTCGTCGCCCGCGCGTCGATCGACGCGATCCGCGAGCACCCGGCGATGAACGCGTGGCTCGAGGGCGAGAAGTACACGCGCCACAGCGACGTGAACCTCGGGATCGCGGTGTCGCTCGGCGACGACGGACTGATCGTCCCCGTCATCCCGCGCGCACACGAGCTGTCGGTCGAAGGGCTCGCCGCGCGTGTGAAGGACATCGCGCGACGCGCCCGGGCGCGCCAGCTGACCCCGGACGACGTCAATGGCGGCACGTTCACGATCACCAACCCCGGCCAGTACGGCTCGATCATGGCCACGCCGATCATCAACCTGCCGCAGGTCGCCATCCTCGACTTCGAGGCGGTCATCAAGCGTGCGGTTGTGGTGACCGACGCTGACGGAAACGACTCGATCGCGATCCGGCCAATGACGATCCTCGGGTTGAGCTGGGATCACCGGGCGCTCGACGGCGCCCTGGCCGCGCAGTTCCTCGCGACCGTCAAGCGGAATCTGGAGGGCGTGTCGTGACGCCTGAGATCTGGGTGTGCCATTTGGGCGTCGTTGATTACCGCGAGGCGCTCGAATTGCAGGAGCGCCTGCGGACCGCGCGCCAGGAGGACCAACTACCGGACGTACTGCTGACGCTCGAGCATCCGCCCGTGTACACGCGCGGGCGCCGGTCGGTGCCTGGGGAGCTGCCGTTCGGCGAGGACTGGTATTTGGAGCGCGGAATCGAGATCGTCGAGACGCAGCGAGGCGGCAAGGTCACCTACCACGGTCCGGGCCAGCTCGTCGGCTACCCGATCGTGCGCGTCGACGACGTGGTGGAGTACGTGCGGAGGCTGGAGGACGCGCTGGTGACGGCGCTGGCCGACGAGGGCGTTGCGGCGCGATCGCGGCCGCGCGACGGGCACCGGTTCACCGGCGTGTGGGTCGGCGAGCGGAAGATCGCGTCGATCGGCGTTCACCTGTCGCGCGGCGTGTCGACGCACGGGTTCGCCGTGAACGTCGAGAACGACCTCGAGCCGTTCGGCTGGATCGTCCCGTGCGGGCTCGACGGCGTCCAGATGACATCGTTGGTCTCCGAACGGGGCCCGGGAGGGATGAGGTGCTTCCGCCGGCGAGTGCAGTGGCGGGTGGCCGAGGCGCTCGGGCGCCGGCAACGGCTCGTCAGCCGTGCGCGGCTCGAGATCGGGGTCCCAGTAGTTTGAGGAGAAGCGGCCGCAGCTCGTGCGGCCGCCTCGTCATCTGCTTCCACGTCGTGCGGATGATCGTCCAGCCGGCCGCGATCAGCCGCTGGTCCCGGACGCGATCTTGTTCGAGTCGCTGACGGCTCGTGTGCCACTTGCGGCTGTCGGCCTCGATCGCGACACGCCGGTCGCGCCAGACGAAGTCAGCGCGTATGGCCGGGCCACCGTCGTCGAGGATCACAAACGCGTTGCACTCCGGATCGGGGATACCGAGGGGGCGGGTGATCGCGAGAAGTGCCTCTTCGTTTTCGTTCCAGGTCGGCGTCCTGCCGATGTAGTGCGTCTCGAGGACGTTGCGAACGGCTTTGGCGCCTGGACGCGTGGGGTGGCGGGCGAGCTCGTCCTCGATGGCCGTGAGGTCAAGGACCTGGAGGATCTCGGCCTGATCGAAGGAGCGCTCGAGCTGACGGCCGGTCACGGCCTCGGCGAGGTCGAGGAGCGTGCGGGCGACGGTCGTGCAGGGGATGTTGTTGACGACGGTCACGTCGTGGTCGGTGAGGGTGGTCGAGCAGTGGACCTTGACTCCCTCGTGTTTGCGCCTCGAGCGGCGCGGCACGGTGACGTCGATCTTCGTCCCGCCCCAGTCCCGGAGTTCGAGCAGCGCGGCCGCCGAGCGGTGCGACAGGACCGCCCCCGGACCGCAGGCGAGCACCGCCGCCATCCAGAGCCCCTCGCGCTTCAAAAGATGTCGCGGGATCAGCGAGTAGACGCCCGCGTGCAGCCGGTTGAAGTGGCCGTCGACCGCGCGGTGCTGAATCGCGCGGGGGGACAGTGCCACCTGCGTGAGGTGGAAAACGCCGTGCTGCGCGGCCGCCAACGAGGCCGGCTCGAAAAAACGACGCATATCGTCGTTTTCTCGAGCCGCCTCTGACATAGGGCCGATGGTGCCCAAGAAAACGTGACAGGTGTGCGACACGGCGCGCCAAACCGACGCAACGGACCCCCTATCCTTGGGGTATGTCAACGCGGTCGAGAGCCAACCCTGGTGGGAACCAGAACGTTCTGGCGATTCTCGGCCCGGATGTGCTGCCGCTCCGCTCGAAGAAACCGTCCTGGTTCAAGGTACCCGCGCCCGGCAGCCCGAAGTACCGCCAGCTCAAGGGCATGATCGAGTCCGAGAACCTGCACACCGTCTGCCAGGAAGCGGCGTGCCCGAACATCGGCGAGTGCTGGCAGCGCGGCACCGCCACGTTCATGATCCTGGGCGATACCTGCACCCGCCGCTGCGGGTTCTGCAACGTGAAGACCGGCAAGCCGACGTGGAACGACCCGCTCGAGCCGGCCCGCGTCGCGAGAAGTGTCGCCAGGATGGGTCTCCGACACGCGGTGATAACGAGCGTCGATCGCGACGACCTTCCGGACTACGGAGCGCAAGCTTTCGTCGGTGTGATCCGCCAGATAAGACGACAGGCGCCCAGATGCAAGGTCGAGGTCCTGACCCCCGACTTCCGCGGCGAGGAGATGCCGCTGGCGAAGGTGATCGCCGAACGCCCCGATGTGTTCAACCACAACGTCGAGGTCGTCCCCCGCCTTTATCCCCTGGCGCGACGCGGGTCGAAGTTCGACAGATCCTGTCGGGTACTACGCAACGCGAAGGAACTCGCCGGCGACGACGTAACGACCAAGTCGGGGCTAATGGTCGGGCTGGGCGAAAGCTTCGAGGAGATGCTCGACGCGCTGGGGACGCTGCGGCAGAATCACGTCCAGGTCCTGACCGTCGGTCAGTACCTGAGGCCCACGGAGAACCACCTGCCGATCGTGCGCTACTGGCACCCCGACGAGTTCAAGGAACTGGAGACGGCCGCGTACGCGCTCGGGTTCGAGCACGTGGCCGCCGGCCCGCTCGTGCGGAGCAGCTATCACGCCGACCAGCACGTGCCTCAGCGGGAGCCGGGTGTCGGCCCGCTCGCGGCAAAGGAGGCCAGCGCATGACCAAGAAGCGCCTCCTGCTGATCGTCGCGGTCGCGATCGCGCTGAGCCTGATCCTTGTTCCGGACGCGCTTGCGGCCGCCGGCGGCGGCTCCGCCGGCTTCGGTGGCGGCGGCGGCGGCGGAGAAGGCGGTGGCGGCGGTGGCGGTGGCTTCGGGTTCTTCATCCTGATCCAGCTTCTCTTCCGCATCGCGGTGCTCGGCCATGGCCTCGGCGCGCTCGTCCTGATTGGCCTATTCCTCATCTACCTGGTCATAACCCGAGTCATGCCGGGTGCTCAGCGATCCTGGACGGCCCGCGGCAGCTCCGGACCGAAGGCCCGCCGCGCTGTTGCCCAGAGAACCCGCCGCGTCCAGGCGGCCGCGGCCGAGGCGGCGGAGGACAATCCCGCGTTCGCCGCCGACGCGGTCAAGGCCAACGCCACCGCGCTGTTCAAGCAGGTCGAGGCCGCGTGGGATCGTGGCGACCGCACGGCCCTCGCCAGGCTCGTCGGCCCCGACCTCCTCACCGAGTGGGAGCGGCGCCTGAGTGACCTCGACCGGCGCGGCTGGCGAAATCGGGTTCAGATCATCGGAGAGCCGACGGTCGATTACGTCGGCCTGAACCACAAAGGCGACTCCACGGACACCGTCACCGTGCGCATCGAGGCCAGGCTCCGCGACTACGTCGAGGACCGCGCCGGCCGCCACATCAAGCGGGCCGGCCACCTGAGCGAGACCGTCCGACTCAGAGAGTTCTGGACGCTCGCCCAACGGAATGGCCGCTGGGTGCTGATTTCGATCGAGCAGGGCGCCGAGGGCACGCACGCGATCGACGACGCGATCGTCGCGACCACGTGGTCGGACGAAAACGCGATGCGCGACGAAGCGCTCATCGAGGGCGCCGTGAACGATGCCGTCCCAGACGGCACCAACGTCGCCGAGGTCGCCGACCTCGACTTCAAGGGCGACGCGCACGCCGCCGCGCTTGACCTGAGCCTCGCCGACGGCCGGTTCGCCCCCGACGTGCTCGAAGTGACCGCGCGCCGCGCCGTGACCGCATGGGCCGAGGCCGTCGACGGCGACGATTCGCGACTGCGGTCGATCGCGCACGGCCAGGCGGTCAGAGACCTCCTGCACCCGGGCGACCCAACGGGAAGAACCCGGATCGTCGTGCGCGGCCCGAAGGTCCGCCAAATTAGGATCACCGGGCTCGACGCAGCGGCCCATCCCCCGACGATGAGTGTCGAAGTCGAGATCGAAGGCCGGCGCTACATCGAGGATCGCGACACCACCGCCGTCCTCGCCGGCAGCCCGTCGCGCGCAACGAAGTTCACAGAGCACTGGACGTTCGCGCTCGACGGCGATGCGCGGCAGCCGTGGTTGATCGCGGGCGTCGGCGCCCCGGTCCAGCTGGCGTAGACCGACTCCGGAGGGGCATAAGCTCCTCACGCCGCCCGTGATCCCGCTGAAGGACAACATCCCCACGGACCGGTTCCCGTTCGTGACGTTTGCGTTGGTCGTCGCGAACGTGATCGTCTACATCCTCGCGGTCCGGCACGGCGGATCGCTGATCAGCGGCCCGACTCCCCAGACTGAAGTCAAGTACGGAGCGATCCCGTTCGCGCTCACACACCCCGGGGACCAATGCGGCCTGATCGAGAACGGTCAGGCGCTCGCGTGCGTCAAGGGGACGCTTCCGGGCGCGATCCCCACGTGGCAGACCGTGTTCACGGCGATGTTCATGCACGCGTCGATCATCCACATCGGCGGCAACATGATCTTCCTGTGGATCTTCGGCAACAACGTCGAGGACTCGATGGGCCCGGTCAAGTTCTTCTTCTTCTACCTCGCCGGCGGGATCGCGGCGCTGGCCTTGCAGGTCGCGATCTCCCCGGACTCGACGACGCCGACATTGGGCGCCTCGGGTGCGATCGCGGCTGTGCTCGGCGGGTACATCGTCCTGTATCCGCGGGCGCGCGTGCTCACGCTCGTGATCATCATCTTGTTCTTCACGGTGATCGAGTTGCCGGCACTCGTGATGCTCGGCATCTGGTTCGCCGAGCAGGCGGTTTTCGCGGCCGCCGGCCTCACGACCGCGACCGGTGCGGGTGGTGGCGTCGCCTACTTCGCCCACATCGGCGGGTTCGCTTTCGGCGCGCTGACGATCAAGCTGCTGGCGACCCGGCGCCGTCAGATCCCCTCGCGCACCCCGGTCTACTGAGAAGGCCGCATGCGGCTCGCCGTCCTGACGCTCGCCCTGTTGTTCATCGGGGCGTTGGGCGCCCTCACGGTGCGAGACATCCATACCCACGGTCTGACGCCGGTGGCGGTGCTCGCAATCCTGATCGTGATCGTGTTCACCATTGGAGTCATCGGGGCTTTGCTTCATCCTCCACGGCGATGAGCGTCCTGCAAGGAGGGCGAACCCGCCGCCGATACGGCCGCCGGCCGGGGCCGGCCCGCCGGCGCACGGGCGGCTCAAGGCCCGGGCACGCCCGCCACGTGGTCGCGCTGGGGATCGGCGTGGTCGTGCTCACCGCCGGCGCACTGCTCGGATTGATGGCGGCGCGCGCCACCGGACCGGCGACCACCACTTTCCCGGGGGCGACCCCAGCCACCACCAAGCACCCGGTCGCCCCGCCGAAACCGGTGCGCGGCGACTACGGAATCGCGCTCGCCCCGCCGGCGCAGCAGATCCACGTCAAGCTCAAGCTCCCCCTGAAGAGCGGAGTGCTGTTCGACGTCAAGACGGGCCGCGTCCTTTGGGAGCGAAATCCTGCGCAGGTCGTGCCGATCGCGAGCCTCACGAAGATGATGACCGCGCTCGTCGTGGTGGCGCATGCGAAACCGAGCGCCAAGGTCCTGATCACCCAGGATGCGCTCGACTACACGGGCTCGGGCGTCGGACTCCTCCCGAAGGGCAAGCACGTGCCGCTGATCGCACTGCTCTACGGCCTGCTCCTCCCCTCGGGCAACGACGCGGCGATCGCGCTCGCGGATCACGTCGCGCACACCCAGTCGAACTTCATAACCCTGATGAACCAACGCGCGCACGATATGGGCCTGACGTGCACCCACTACACGACGGTGTCCGGGATCGTCGATCAGGGCAATCACTCGTGCGCGTCCGATCTTGCGCTGATCGCGCACACCGTCCTCGAGCAGCCGCTGCTGGCGCAGATCGTCGGCTCGCGCAGCGGGATTGTGCCGTTCCCGATCAAGGGCGGAAAGCTGTTCCTTTACAACAACAACCCGCTGCTCGTCCTCCACTATCCCGGGACCGACGGCGTCAAGACGGGCTTCACCGACGCCGCCGGACAGTGCCTGGTGGCAACCGCACGGCGCGGGAACCGGTGGCTCGGCGTGGTCCTGCTGCATTCGGGCAACACTTACGACCAGGCGATGCAGTTGCTGAACGCGGGCTTCGCCGCGCGCGCAGCCTAGGGATCTCGACGCAGCCTCGATGCGTGAAGCCCGCCGCTGGTGGGTAATCAAACCCCGACCCGGTCAGTGCGCAGAGAAGGAAGGCAGATGTCCCCCGCCAACTACCAGACGATCAAGCTCGGCAAGGGCAAACACACGGATCCCGAGGATGGCGCGTGTGTGATGGAGCTCGCCTCGATGCTCGCCGATGAGCCGTTCACCGACCACCCGGCGTCCGTATGCCCGGTCATCGGGTCCTTCCTGCGCTCGTATAACGACTCGATCGACTCCGAGCGGCGCCAGGCGCTGTATGAGTACGCGTCGAGGGTGGTCGACAGCCGCGGGAACGCGAAAACGCAGCGGATGAGAGCAGAGCGTCTGGCGGAATGGGCCGAGCAGATGCAGCGCAGCCGCAGGACCTGGTTCATGCTCCGGTCGCCGTTGCGCGTAATCGGCCGACTGCGCCGGCCACCGATCGAAGCGATCGGGACCTACGCGGTCCACTCCATCCCGAGGCACACCAACCGGACCCACGCGGCGGTGCTCGCGTTGATCGACGAGCTGCTGGAGATGTCAGCGCGCGACGAGCGGGTGTCCGCGCGGGTGCTCGCGGCGGCCAAGGCGCGCACGCCAGACCCGACCGTCTGAACCTCGACCCACCATCAGATGAGCAGTATCAGTCGGATCCTCGCGGATGACCCCGAGTTGACCGACGGCCTGGCCGGCGAGCGGCTCCACGCGGCGGTCCGCGATTGCGTGGCGGGGACGTGCGAATATCCCGCCGGCCCGTGGTCGCCTCCGGACGGGCTCGGCGACATGAGCTTCGGAATCGGGCTTCTGATTCTGGACGGCCTCATCGCCCGGCGGGTCGGGGTGGCCGGGCGCTTCGGAGCCGAGCTGCTCGGGGACGGCGACCTGATGAACCCATTCCACGGCGCCGACATGAACACGTCGCTGCCGCGAACCGGAAAGTGGCGTGTCCTGCGGCCGAGCCGGATGGCGATCCTCGACAGCGAATTCGCGTTGCGCGCCACCCGGTACCCCGAAGTGGTCTCGGCGCTGGTCACGCGAGCGCTCCGACGCTCACGCCACATCGCGACGAACATGGCGATCGTCCAGCAGCCCCGGATCGACCTGCGCCTGCACATGCTGTTCTGGGAGCTCGCCGACCGTTGGGGCACCGTGCACCAGGACGGGGTTCACGTCCGGCTGTATCTGACGCACTCGATGCTGTCCGACCTCGTCGCGGCTCGGCGGCCGACGGTTACGAAGGCGCTCGGGGAGCTCGCGGCCCGGTCCGCGGTGGTCTGGACCGGGACCGACTGGCTCCTGCCCGGCGAGCCACCCGCCGAGTTCGACGACCTCGGCTCGCTGACGATCGCCGGCGCGGCCTAGCCAGCACCGACAGGCCGGGAGCCGCGCCCGGCCCCCCGTGTGCAAAGCTTCTGCCCGCTTTGGCCAACGTGGTCGGACAGCGCATTCGCCGCCGTGAGGACCCTCGCTTCCTGAGAGGCGAGGGGAGGTACGTCGACGACCTGTCGCTGCCCGGCGCGTTTCATCTCACGTTCGTGCGCTCGTACATGGCGCACGCCAAGGTGACCGGCATCGACACGTCGGCGGCCGAGGCTGCCGGCGCGCAGGTGTTCGTCGCCGGCGACACCGATCTGGGAGTGAACCCGCCTCCGCCGTTCATCCCGATCGATCCGCAGATGCACCGGCCGCTGATCGCCTCCGATACCGTGCGGTTCGTCGGCGACATCGTGGCGATCGTGCTCGCCGACAGCCGCGAGGCTAGCGTGGACGCCGCCGAGCTGGTCATGGTCGACTACGAGCCGCTGCCCGCCGTGACCGACCCCGAGGAAGCCGCCCGGGACGAGACCGTGATCTATGCCGGCGTCGGGACGAATGTCTGTCTCGCGGTTCCGCCCCAGGAACCCGACCCGAACCTGTTCGAGGCCTCCGACGTCGTCGTCAGGGGCAAGGTCATCAGCCAGCGGCTGGCGGCGTGCCCGATCGAGCCGCGTTCGAGCGCGGCGCAATGGGGCGAGGACGGACGGCTGACGCTGTGGATCAGCTCGCAGACGCCCCACCAGGACAAGATGGTGCTTGGCCTGCTGCTCGGCCTCGAGCCCGAGAACGTGCGCGTGGTGGCGCCCGACGTCGGCGGCGGCTTCGGCGCCAAGGGCATCGCAGTCGAGGACGTGATCGTCGGATGGGTAGCGCGCGCGACGGGCAAGCCGGTCCGGTGGACCGAGACTCGCAGCGAGAACATGGTCGCGATGCACCACGGCCGTGCTTCGGTGCTCTCGTTCGAGCTGGGGGCGAGCCGAGACGGAAAGATCGACGCGCTGCGGTTGAACATCATCGCCGACGCCGGCGCCTATCCCGGGATCGGCGCCTTCCTGCCCAATCTGACCGCGATGATGGCCAGCGGCGTATACGAGATCCCCAAGATCGAAATCGACATCAAGGCGGTCGCGACCAACACGACCCCGATCGGGCCGGTCCGCGGCGCCGGCCGACCTGAGGCGACCCAGATGCTCGAGCGCGCGATCGACCTGCTCGCGGCCGAACTGGACCTCGACCCCGCCGAGGTGCGCCGGCGGAACTTCATCCCCAACGACGCGTTCCCGTTCACGACCGCGTCGGGTGCCAACTACGACATCGGCGACTTCGGCGGCGCGCTCGACCTCGCGCTCGAGAGCGCCGGGTACGAGAAGCTCCGCCAAGAGCAGGCCGGTCGGCGCGAGAGGGGCGGCACGCGCCAGCTCGGGATCGGCCTGAGCGCGTATGTCGAGGTGACGAACGGGATCTCCGAGAGCGAGTTCGGCGGGGTCTCGATCACGGCAGCGGGCGAGGCGATCGTGCGCACCGGGTCGTTTTCCCAGGGACAGGGCCACGAGACCACGTTCGCGCAGATCGCGTCCGAGCGGCTCGGGATCCCGATCGAGAAGATCACCGTTTCCAAGGGCGACACCGACGTGGTCCCCCGTGGCACCGGCACATACGGCTCGAAGTCGACCCAGATCGGCGGCGTGGCCGCCGGCAAGGCGTCCGAGGAGGTGGTCGAGATCGGGAAGCGGCTCGCGGCCGCCGAGCTCGAGGCGGCGCCGGAGGACATGGTCCTCGACGTCGACCAGGGCCGGTTCCACGTGACCGGTGCCCCGTCGCCGGCGCTCAGCTGGGGCGATCTGGCCTCGCGCCTGGAGTCCCAGAACCGGCTGGGCGAGTTGAGCGCCGAGGTCGACTTCCAGGCCGCGCAGCCGACGTTCCCGTTCGGCGCGCACGTCGCGGTCGTCGAGGTCGACACCGAGACCGGCGCGGTCGAGCTCAGGCGGATGGTGGCTGTCGACGACGCCGGCCGGATCATCAACCCACTGGTCGCCGAGGGTCAGGTCCACGGCGGGGTCGTCGCGGGCATCGCCCAGGCGCTGTACGAGGAGCTCACCTACGACTCCGAGGGCAACCCCCAGAACGGCAACCTGGTCACGTACGGCATTCCCGCCGCCACCGAGCTGCCGGCGATCGAGGTCGTGGGGATGGAGACGCCAACGCCGATCAACCCGCTCGGAGTCAAAGGGATCGGCGAATCGGGGACGATCGGCGCGACCCCGGCCGTCCACAACGCGGTGATCGACGCCCTGTCGCCGTACGGGGTACGTCACATCGACATGCCCGTCAACGGCGAGACCGTGTGGCAAGCGATCCAGGCCGCCGGCAACGGCGCGGGCTGACGCGCGCCCCCGGTTAGGCGTAGGTGAAGGCCGACTCGCCGCGGCCGGGTCGTCTGCGAGCATCCCGAGCCAACCGGTCGCGGACCTCAAGGGCACCCTCGCTTGAAGCAGTTCTCCGATCCGCATCTAGCGGCGCTGTTGACGCTGGTCATCGGCATCGCCGCGAGCGTGTGGGGAGCCCGGCGGCACCCCGGCCCCTGGATGCGGTGGTTCTCGATCGGGTTGGCAGCGCTGATCGCCGCCGGCTGGATCGGCGAGTACGTGGCCGACGTCGTCCTCGGAACCTGGTCGGTCCAGTACACGCTCCCCCTCCAGCTCACCGACGCGGTCTCGGCAGTGTCGATCGTCGCGCTCCTGACGCGCCGCCAGCTGTTCGTCGAGCTCGCCTATTTCTGGTCCTACACGGCCTCGCTGCAGGCCGTGCTCACCCCCGACCTCAGCAAGACCTTCCCGAGCGTTTACTACTTCACGTACTTCATCTACCACGTCGGCGCGATCGTGGCGGCGAGCTTCCTCGTGTTCGGATGCCGCCTGTACCCGCGACGTGGCGCGGTCTGGCGGGTGTTCTGGATCACGATCGCTTGGACGGCGATCGCCGGCACCGCCGACGTGATCACCGGTGGTAACTACATGTATCTGGCGAGCAAACCCGTTCACAACTCGTTGCTGAACCTGATGGGGCCGTGGCCGTGGTACATCGCCGGCGGGGTCGTCCTGGGGCTGGCGCTGCTGCTCCTCGTGGACGGGCTGACGAGGGCGTTCGGAGGGGTGCCCGACCCGAGAGGCCCCCGGCAGCCCGCGCTTCGGTAGCGTTCGGCGCCGCGATGCGCGCGATCGTGTTCGAGCGGAACGGAGGCCCGGAGGTTCTCGAACTCCAGCAGCGGCCGACGCCGACCCCCGGCGACGGGCAGGTGCTCGTCGACGTCGAGGCGGTCGGCGTCAACTACCGCGACGTGTACGAACGCAACGGCGGTGGCTACGGCTCGGCTCCGCCGGCGATCATCGGCGTGGAGGG
>OBLV0100000470.1_pt1 | contig 12350 bp, 10 predicted proteins | sample 1520071 | NCBI WGS metagenome assembly OBLV01 (sample SAMEA3888446, study PRJEB22518) | metagenome | reverse complement strand
CGCTGAAGGCCGAGGTCGACAGCCTGCGGCTCAAGCAGCAGCCGGACGGCAGCGTGGACCTCGGCGAGCACGAGGCGCTCGAGCTCCGCGTCCAGGTGGACGCCATCAGCGCCGCCGTCAAGGGCCTCGCGCCGCGCTTCCAGCACCAGGCCGACTACCTCGCGGCCGTCCAGGACGACCTGCGCGCCTGGGCCGACGGCGGCTACGGCAAGCCCGACTTCACCGCCGCGCTGGGGTGCTTCCGCCCCGACCTGCAGCGCGAGGACGGCATCCAGCATCTCGTCGTCTTCCCGATGTACAAGCAGAACGGCTCGCGCGACACGTGTTTCGAGGCGCTGATCGTGAACGTGCCGTGGCCGGACTGGATCGCCGAGCTCGAGCGCACCCGGTACGACAACCCCAAGTACGTGCCGGTCGAGCTAGTCGACGCGACCCGCGGCTACGACTCAGAATGCGCGGTGCTGTTCCCCGAGACGGTGTCGGTCGCAGGACGGCCGGTCTCGAACTTCGGGGCAATCTTCTGCGACCGTGAGGCCGCCCGGCTGCGGCGCCTGGCCGGCGACGCAGCCGATCTTCTTCGGTTGAACCTCCCGCCGGACGCGGCGTGCATGCTGGCCAGCCCCGGGATCTCACAGCAGGCGTACATCCTGTGGGACCTGATCCACGATCGCGCGCACAGCCGCGGCGATCTGCCGTTCGACCCGTTCATGATCCGACAGCGCGCGCCGTACTGGATGTACTCGCTCGAGGAGCTCCGCTGCGACCTGACCGCGTTCGGCCAGGCGGTGTCGCTGGAGTCCGAGGGCGTCACATTTGCCCGGTACGTCCAGTACTCGATCCTGCTCGATCGGCTGCTGCGGTTCCCGATCACGGGGTCGCGCGTCCGCAACTACGACGGGCTCGGGGGGCAGCTGCTGTTCGCGTTCCTTCATCGTCACGGCTACCTGCATTGGACCGACAACCAGCTGACGGTCGAGTGGGACCGGGTCGGCGAGGGCGTCGCCTGCTTGCGGCACGAGGTCGAGGAGCTCTATCGGTTCGGGATCGATCGCACCAAGCTCCAGCACTGGGCCGCGGCGCACGATCTGGTCGCGGCGAGCGTCCCACCGGCGGCGGGCTCGCAGTGGATCGCGTCGGCGCGCGAGTTCACCGACGTCGAGGATCCGCGACCGTACATCGACCTCGTCCGGGACGACGAGTTCCCGCTTTCGATCTTCTATTCGTCGCTGAAGGCTAAGCTCGCCGCGTGAACTCAGCGCGCGGGTTCGCCTCAGACAACTCCGCCACGATCCACCCCGACGTCCTTGCGGCGATCTCGCGGGTGAACGTCGGACACACGTTCGGATACGGACACGACGACTACACGCGGTCCGTCGAGGCGCGAGTGGCGGGGACGTTCGGCCCGCAGGCGAGCGCGTTTTTCTTGTTCAACGGCACCGGCGCCAACGTCGTGTCGCTGCGGGCGGCGTGCCGACGGTTCGAGGGCGTGATCTGCGCCGAGACCGCGCATTTGAATGTCGACGAGTGCGGGGCGCCGGAGGCGATCGCCGGGCTCAAGCTCCTGCTCGCACCGGGCGTCGACGGCAAGCTGACACCGCCGGCGGTCGAGAGCCGGATCGCGCGGATCGGCGACGAGCACGCGGTGCAGCCGCGCGCGGTGTCGATCTCCCAGTGCACCGAGCTCGGGACGCTGTACACCGTCGCGGAGATCCGGGAGCTGGCCGATCTGGCTCACGAGCACGATCTCGTGCTGCACGTCGACGGGGCCCGTCTGTCGAACGCGGCGGCGGCGCTCGGGGTGGCGCTCGCCGAGGTCGCGGACGGGGCGGACGTCGTCTCGTTCGGCGGCACCAAGAACGGGCTGCTCGGCGCCGAGGCGGTTGTCCTCCTGAACCCGCAGCTCGCCCACGACTTCCTGTACCTCCGCAAGCAGTCGATGCAGCTCGCGTCGAAGATGCGGTTCCTCGCCGCTCAGTTCGACGCGCTGCTGACCGATGAGTTGTGGCGGCGGTGCGCCGGCAACGCCAACGCGATGGCCTCGCGGCTGGCCGGCGCGCTCGGGGGCGTGCCGGGTCTCAGGATTACCCGGCCGGTCGAGACCAACGCGGTGTTCGCGACGCTCCCGCCGCCGCTCATCGAATCGCTCCAGCGCGACTTCCCGTTCTACACGTGGGACGAGACGGTAGGAGAGGTACGGTGGATGTGCTCCTGGGACACGACCGAGGAGGACGTGGACAGATTCGCGGCGGCGGTGCGCGACGCGCTCGCGGCCTAAGAACCGCCTGAGAATTCCGTAACTTCCCGGCCATAAGTTGCCGTCGGCGGCTGCATAGGTTCCGCGGATCTTGGCCTGGCGGTGGACAGTCTTGATCGCGTGTGTGCTGGGCGTTGCCTTCCTGGCGCCGGCCGCGAGCGGTACCCCGGCGCTCACGACCAGCGTGTTCGCGTCGGGCACGGGCATCTTCCATACGACGCCGAAGGGGCGGGAGGCGATCTCGCAACCGGACGACATCACGTCTCTCGGCGCCGACATCTTTGTCGGCTTCCAGAACGGCGTCGGGCCACAGGGGCAGGCGAGTACGACCGGCAACCTCGACAGCACCGTCGTCGAGTTCGATCCCGCCGGCCATGAGGTCGCCCAATGGGACCTCGTCGGCAAGTGCGACGGGCTGACCGCCGACCCGCGGACCGGCGAGGTGATCGCCACGATCAACGAGGACGCACACTCGAGCCTGTACCTGATCCGGCCGGGAGGCGCGGCCGTTCACTACGCGTACGCGCGGCCGCTCCCGTCCGACGGCGGCACCGACGCGATCTCGGTCTACCACGGGCTTGTCCTGATCAGCGCCTCCGCACCGGGGACGACCGGCGCGGCGGCGCCCCAGGCGCGCTACCCGGCCGTGTACCGCGCGACGTTCGACCCGGTGGCGCGGACGGTGAGGCTGCGGTCGCTGTTCGGCGACGAGGCTCGCGCCAAAGTGGCGAACATCGGCGCCGACCACGGCAAGTCCGTGCGCCTCGCGCTGAGCGACCCGGACTCGAACGAGGACGTGCCGGGGTACGCGCGGCGGTTCGCCGGCGAGTTCATGCTCACGAGCCAGGGCGACCAGGAGCAGATCTTCGTCGCCGGCGCCGGCCGTCGGCACCGGGTGCTGTCGGTTCTCAAGCTGACGCACTCGGTCGACGACACCGCGTGGCCATCGGCCGCGGACGGGGCGCTGTACACGACCGACAACGGCAACGACACGATCTACAAGATCAACGGCGGGTTCGACCGCGGGTCGGTGTTGGTCGCGGTCACCCCTTGCGACCAGAATGACGCGCCGAGCACCTGCCCGGGGCCCGGCTTCCCTGCCAACTACCTCGGGGAGCTGAACCCGGACACGGGTGTGATCGCCCGAGTTGCCCTCGACGGTCCCGCCGTCGAGCCTCAGGGCATGCTTTTCCTGGCGCCCTGATCGACGATGCAGCGGTTCTCGATCCGGCCGACGCCCTCGACCTCGACGACGACCACGTCGCCGTCCTTGAGGAGCAGCTGCGGCTCGCGGCGGTAGCCGACGCCACCGGGCGTGCCGGTGAGGATCAGGTCGCCGGGCTCGATCGTGGCGAACTCGGAGACGACGCTGACAAGCGTGGCGACGTCGAAGATCAAGAGCTCGGTCGAGGCCTCTTGCACTTTCTCGCCGTTGACAAACGTCTTGAGGGTCAGCGGGGTGTCGACTTCGTCGAGCGTCACCAGGTCCGGGCCGACCGGGGTGCTGGCATCCCAGGCCTTGCCCTGGAGCCACTGGTGGGTCTTGTACTGGTAGTCGCGCATCGAGACGTCGTTGGCGATCGCGTACCCGGCGACGACGTCGAGCGCCTTGTCCGGGGGTATGCGGCGCCCGCGCTCCCCGATCACGACGACGAGCTCGCCCTCGTAGTCGATCGCCTCGCTCTCGGGTGGCAGCGGGATTGGGTCATACGGCCCGGTGAGGGTGGTGGCGAACTTCGTGAACAGCACCGGGTAGTCCGAGTGCTCTCGCTTGGTCTCCTCGATGTGAGCGGCGTAGTTGAGGCCGACGCAGATGACCTTCCCGGGCCGGGGAATGACGGGGCGCCGGCGCAGCTCGGACACCGGTATCGCCGATTCGCGGTCGAGCGGAGGGTCGTGCAGCACGGACAGCGGGGTGGCGCGGCCGAGCTCGTGGATACGCTGGAGCGGGATGGCGGTGTCGCCCTCAATGGCGACGGCCATCGCGGTGTCGTTGTGCACGACGGAGGCAAATCGCATCGCGGCCGGAAAGATACGTGGACGGTTCGCGCGATGTCCGGCTGACTTCAACCGTACGGGACGCAAGCTAGCCTGCGCGGCGCAACGTTTGAGGTCGTCGCGGGTTTCCATGATTGGTTGCAGGAGGTATCGAGACAATTGAGGTCCCGACGGTGGTCTGGGGTCACGCAGGGGGTCGTGATTGCGCTGGTGGCGGCGTCGGCGCTGCTGGCGTTCGCGCCGACCGCGTTCGCCCAGCCTGCGGTGGCGGTGTTCCCGAGTCCGAACACGAACAGCGCGCTGCCCCAAACCCAGATCACGTTCAGGGGCATCCCGGCGAGTCAGATCGGCCACTTGACCGTGGTCGGCTCGGCCTCCGGAGCGCACAGCGGGACGATCGAGGCCGACTCCGACGGTCAGGGTGGGAGCTTCATCCCCAGCACGCCGTTCACGGCAGGCGAGACGGTGACCGTCACCACCGGCCTGAACGTGACGGGCGGCACGAATGGCAGCTTCCAGTTCGGTATCGCGGTTCCGTTCGGGACGATCAATCCGATGAAGCTGCCGATGGTCCCGGCCGGCTCCAACGGCGTCCAGCACTTCCACTCGCGCCCCGATCTCCAGCCGGCGTCGATCACCGTCAACAAGAACTCGTCGTCGGCCTACGGCGGCGACATCTTCCTCACCCCGCAATACGGCCCGGTGCAGGACGGCCCGATGATCCTCGACCCGTCGGGCAACATGATCTGGTTCCAGCCGCTCCCGGCGAACCAGCTCGCGACCGACTTCCGCGTGCAGACGCTGAACGGGCAGCCGGTGCTGACGTGGTGGCAGGGCTACACGAACAACGGCTCGGGGCGCGGCGAGGGCGTGATCTACAACAGCGCCTACCAGCAGATCGCGACGGTGCAGGCGGCCAACGGCCTGCAAGGCGCCGACCTGCACGAGTTCCTGGTCACGCCGCAGGGCGATGCGTACATAGTCGGAGTCTCGCCCATTCACTACGACGGGATGAAGCGCCCGCTGATGGACGCGGTGGTCCAGGAGATCGACATCAAGACCGGGCTCGTGCTGTTCGAATGGCACGCGCTCGACCACATCCCGATCAGCGCGTCGTTCTTCAAGAACGGCGCGCCCGGCGCCGTGTTCGACCCATACCATCTGAACTCGATCGCGCTGGACACCGACGGCAACCTGCTCGTCTCGGTCCGCAACACCTGGGCGGTGTACAAGATCGACCACCAGACCGGCGCCGTGATCTGGGTGCTGGGCTCCAGCCAGAACAGCTTCAAGATGGGCGCGGGCACGCAGACCGCCTTCCAGCACGACGTCGTGCTCGAGCCGAACGGCATGCTGACGATGTTCGACGACGGCGCCGGGCCGCCGAGGGTGCACTCGCAGTCGCGGGCGCTCGAGGAGTCGCTCAACGAGACCAGCAAGACCGTGACGCTGGTCCGGCAGTTCGAGCACTCGCCGGGCCTGAGCGCGAACTTCGAGGGCGGTGCGCAGCTTCTCCCCGGCAACGACCTTTTCGTCGGCTGGGGGCAGCAGCCGTACTTCACCGAGTTCAACTCGGCCGGGCAGGAGGTGTTCGACGCGCGCTTCACGTCGAACACGTCGAGCTATCGCGCCTACAAATTCGCGTGGGGCGGGCAGCCGGCAACGCCGCCGGCGATTGCCGCGGCTCCCAACAACGACGGCACCACGCAAGTCTGGCCGAGCTGGAACGGCGCCACCACGGTCTCGTCGTGGAGGGTGCTCGCGGGATCGAGCTCGAGCAGGCTAACGACGCTGCAGACCGTTCCCAAGAACGGGTTCGAGACCGCGGTGTCCGCGCCCACCGGCATGGGGGTGTTCGAGGTGCAGGCGCTCGACTCGCACGGCAACGTGCTGTCCACGTCACCGACGACTTCCGTGGGGCCCCACATCGGGATCGCCGGCCGTACCGCGTTTGTGTCGAGCAGCGGCACCGGCGGGCTGCCGGCGGTCTGCGACAACGGCTTCGCGTGTCACATCGCCGTCACGATCACCGCCGGTCGCACGCTGATCGCGCGCACCGGCACCGAGAAGATCCCTGGCAACGGCGGAGGGCTCGTCTACTTCTCACTGACCGGCGCCGGACGGTCGATGCTCGCGCACGCCCGCGGCAACCGGCTACTCGTGCGGCTGACGGGCAGCTCCGGGAAGCTCAAGCTGAACCGCCTGATCACGCTGGTTCGGTTCTCCACCAGTGGGGCGGCGCCGGCGCACAGCGCCAGCCAGTCCGGCACGCTGCGAGTCCTGGGGGGGACCAACTTCGTGTCATCGAACGGAGTGGGCGGGATTCTCGCCGAGTGCCTGGCCACGACACCCTGCCACACCAGCACGACCGTGTCGGTCGGCGGGACGGTGATCGGCTCGACCGGGTCGGAGCTACTCGGCGGGCGGGACGTCGGCTACCTGATCTTCTCGCTGAACTCGACCGGCAAGTCGATGCTCGCGCACGCCCGCGGCAATCAGCTGGGCGTGTCCGTCAAGCTCTCGGACGGCGGCGCCACGGGGACGGGCTCCGTCTCCCTCGTCGGCTTCCGCTGATTACGCGGCGCCCGGGGGCCGTAGTGGGTAGGCTGCCCGCCGAGAATCCGATGCCGCAGCTGATGATCGTCATCGCATCGACGCGCCCCGGCCGTGGCGGCTGGCCCGTCGCGCAGTGGTTCATCAAGCGGGCGACGGACGACGGGCGCTTCGAGCTCGAGGTCGTGGACCTCGTCGAGTTCAGGCTGCCGCTGCTCGATGAGCCGAACCATCCGCGGCTGCGGCAGTACGTGAACCCGCACACGCACGAGTGGAGCAGGCGCGTGGACGCCGCCGACGCGTTCGTGTTCGTCACGCCCGAGTACAACCACGGCTATCCCGCGTCGCTCAAGAACGCGATCGACTACCTCCACCACGAGTGGCGCTACAAGCCGGTCGGGTTCGTCTCCTACGGCGGCGTGGCCGCGGGAACGCGCTCGGTCGAACAGCTACAGCAGGTCGTGACCGCGGTCAGGCTGACGCCCGTGATCGAGCAGGTCAACATCCCGTTCTACCAGCAGTTCATCGAGGACGGCGAGGTTCACGCCAACGACGTGATGGAGGACGCCGTGGGCGCGATGCTCGATCAGCTGGTCAGGTTGGAGGATTTGCTGCGGCCGCCCCGCGAAGAGGCTCGCGCCGCGGTTTAACGCGCGGTCCAGCCCTGGTCCAACGTCACCGGGACGCCGGTGAACGTCCTGCCCGCCGGGGTCAGCAGGAACGCCACCACGTCGGCCACCTCGGACGGCTCGATCAGCTGCTTGACCGCGTGCGGCGCGAGGATCACCTGCTCGATCACTTCCTCCTCGGGGAGGTTGTGCGCCTTGGCCTGATCGGCGATCTGCTTCTCCACCAGCGGTGTTCGCACGTAGCCTGGGCACACCGCGGCGGCGGTGATGCCGTCGCCGGCGCCCTCGAGCGCGAGCGTCTTGACCAGGCCGAGGACGCCGTGCTTGGCCGAGACGTACGCGGCCTTGTACGGCGAGGCGACGAGGCCGTGGACGGATGCGATCGCGATGAACCGGCCGGCGCCGGACTCCTTTAGCGCAGGCCATGAGTACTTGGCGAGCAGGAACGGGCTCGTGAGCAGGAGCGACACGATCGTGTTCCAGCGCTCCGTCGGGAACTCGGCGATCGGCGAAACGTGCTGGATGCCGGCGTTCGCGACGATCACGTCGAGCCTTCCGAATTGGTTCAGCGCTGCGTCGACGCTCGCCTCGTTCGCCTCGGCGGTCGTGAGGTCGGCCTCGAACGGGACGCCCGGACCGTCCGGGTCGGGTTTGAGGTCGACGCTCAGGACGTCCATCCCGTCGTGTTCGAGGCGGGTGGCCACCGCGCGGCCGATTCCGCTGGCCGCCCCGGTCACAAGCGCGGCCTTGCCCTGCTGCTCGCCGGCGCTCAACTCGCGACTCGCTTGCTCGCCGGCGAGGAGGCGACGAACGACTCATAGATCTCCGCGAGCGCCTTGCGCTGGCGGGCGGTCAGCCGGCGGTCGGCGGCGATCGCGACGAGCACGGCGTTGTCCTCCCCTTCCTCGCCGGGGGGCGTCATCCCGGCCTGCTCGTAGAGCGCGTCGGCTGACAGATGGAGCGCCTTGGCGATCCCGTCGACCACCTGTTCGGACGGGGCCCGCAGGCCACGCTCGATCTGGGACAGGTACGGATTGGAAATTCCGGCCAGTTCCGCGAACTGGCGCATCGACATCTCGGTGAGTTCGCGCTGCCGGCGGATGATCTCGCCCAGCGCGGCCGAGGAGCGGTGGGCCATGTCATGAGAATAGGCTGACCGCGCGCCCGTTGTCGGCCGCCTCGTACAGCGCCTCGATCGTTTTTGCCTGACCGATCGCGTCCGCTCGACCCAGTAGCAGCGGCGCCTCGCCGCGTATCGCCGCCGACATGTTCTCGGCCTCGAGCCGGTAGGAGTTGGTGGGCTCGATCTCGATCCGCTCGGTCTCGTCCTCGCGGATCACGTCGATCCCCGGTTTGCGGCAGTGCCACGGGTCGGTCAGCCGCAGCGTCCCCTCGTCGCCGACGACCTCGAGCAGATCCTCGCTGACGAGGGCGAGGCCGGCGTCGAAGTGGGCCGAGATCTCGTTCGGGAATCGCATGACCGCGGCGAACGCGACGTCGACGCCGTCGCCGCCGATCGCCTGCTCGCCCGTCACCCTAATCGGTTCGCCGGCGATGAGACGCGCGCCGCTGACGCAGTAGCAGCCGACATCCATCAGCGCGCCGCCGTCGAGCGCGGCGATGAGGCGGACGTTGGCCGCGTCGTGGGCGACGAAGCCGAATACGGCCCGGACGATCCGGACGCGGCCGATTGCTTGTTCGGAGAGGAGCTCCATGAGCCGGCGGGTCTGGGGGTTGTGGCGATACATGAACGCCTCCATCAGCAGGCGGTCGTTGCGCTCCGCTACGTCGAAGGCTCGTTCGACATCCGTGACCCGCCGGCTGAGCGGCTTCTCGCAGAGGACATGCTTTCCCGCCTCGAGCGCTCTGATGGTCCACTCGATGTGCATCGAGTTCGGGAGCGAGATGTAGAGCACCTCAACGTCGGGATCGTTCAGCAGGGCGTCGTAGCTGCCGTACGCCCGTTCGATGCCGTTGCTCCGTGCGTATTCGTCGGCGCGGGGCCGGTCGCGGCTCGCCACCGCGAGAATCTCGACGTCCGGCGACTCACGGGCGCCGGCGAGGAACAGACGATTGATGTGCGCGGTTGAGACGATTCCCCACTTGACCGACATACCTAGGACACTAAATCGAACTTTGACCAGCCACGCCGTCGCATTCGCCCCCGGTCGCGCGAACCTGATCGGAGAGCACACCGACTACAACCAGGGCCTCGCGCTTCCGTTCGCGATCAGCGAGGGCGTGATGGTTCGCGCGCGTGCGTCAGCCGACGGCCGGATCGAGGCGCTTGCGGTCGACGTGGGCGAGCACGACAGCTTCTCGCTCGACAGTCCGGGAAGGGCTCGGGGATGGCGCGCCTTCGTCCGGGGCGCCGCCGGGGAGCTCGAACGGGCCGGAGCGAGACTCCGCGGCGCCGAGCTCGAGATCACCGGCACGGTCCCCCGCGGCGCCGGTCTTTCCTCCTCGGCCGCGCTCGAGGTCGCGCTCGTGCTCGCGCTGCTCGCCGTGAGCGGGGAGGCCGAGCCGGACCGGATCGAGTTGGCCAAGCTGTGCTCGCGGATCGAGAACGAGTGGGTTGGGGCGCAGACCGGCCTGCTCGACCAGATCGCCTCGCTCTGTGGAGTGCGCGATCGGGCGCTGCGGATCGACTTCCGCTCGCTCGACGTGCGGCCGGTATCGCTCGAGCTCGGCGACTTCAGCCTCGTCACGGTCGACTCGGGCGAGAAGCACATGCACGCCGGCTCGGGCTACAACGAGCGTCGTGCCGAATGCGCTCGGGCTTGTGAAGAGCTCGGCGTGGCGAGCCTCCGGGACGTGACGCTGTCTCAGGTGGATGTGTTGGCGGCGCCTTTGTGGAAGCGTGCGCGTCACGTGATCACCGAGAACGAGCGGGTGGACGCCGCGGTGGCGGCGGTTTCGCGGGGCGACATGGCGGAGCTCGGCAGGCTGATCGACGCCTCGCACGCGAGCCTTCGGGATTGTTATGAGGTATCGACGCCCGCGGTCGAGGAGACGGTCGGGCGGTGCAAACGCGCCGGCGCGCTCGGTGCGCGGATCATGGGAGGCGGGTTCGGTGGCCACGTCATCGCGCTGATGCCTCCGGACGCCGGTCCGCTCGATGGTGCCGTCGAGGTTCGTCCGGATGACGGGGCGCGGGTGGAGGAGTCATGAGCGTGACGGTGTCGCTCGGCTCGCACGGTCTTGCAGCGTCCGACGTCGTGGCGGTCGCGCGCGCGGACGCGGTCGTGGTATTGAGCTCCGAGGCACGCGAGGCGATGGAACGGAGTGCCGCGGTTGTGGTTTCGCGGGCGGCCTCGGACGAGCCCGCGTACGGGATTTCGACCGGATTCGGCTCGCTCGCGATGGTCCGGATACCGGCCGAGGCGCGCGCCGAGCTGCAGCGGGCGCTGGTCCGGTCACACGCGGCGGGGATGGGTCCGCCGGTGGAGCGCGAGGTCGTGCGCGCGATGATGTTGCTCCGCGCACGGACGCTGGCGATGGGGTGCTCGGGAGCGCGGCCGCTCGTGGCCGAGCGGCTGTTGGAGCTGCTTGCCGCCGGCATCACGCCGCTGGTTCCCGAGCACGGTTCGCTGGGAGCGAGCGGCGATCTGGCGCCGCTCGCGCACTGCGCGTTGGTGCTGATCGGGGAGGGGTTGGTCGTGGGTGCCTCCGGCGAGCCCTTGCCGGCGGCGGACGCGCTGGCGGCGGCCGGGATCGAGCCGATCGAGCTGACCGCCAAGGAGGGGCTCGCGTTGATCAACGGCACCGACGGGATGCTGGGGATGCTCGTGCTGGCGTTGTCCGACCTGGAGGGGCTGCTACGCGTCGCCGACGTGGCGGCCTCGATGTCGGTCGAGGCGCTGCTTGGGACCGATCGGGTCTTCGCCGAGGATCTGATCGCGTTGCGGCCCCAGCCGGGGCAGGTGGCGAGCGCCGCGAATATGCGGGCGCTGCTGGCGGGGTCTGAGATCGTCGCGAGCCACCGCTACGGCGATCCCCGAGTACAGGATGCGTACTCGCTGCGATGCGCGCCGCAGGTCGTGGGGGCGGCGCGTGACGCGGTCTCGTTCGCTTATGGCGTCGCCGAGGTGGAGCTGCGCTCCGCCATCGACAACCCGATGGTGCTCCCCGACGGGCGCGTGGAATCGTGCGGCAACTTCCACGGGGCGCCGGTCGGGATGGCGTGCGACTTCCTGGCGATCGGAGCCGCCGAGGTGGGCGCGATCGCCGAGCGCCGAACCGACCGGCTCTTGGATGCCACGCGATCGCACGGGCTACCGCCGTTCCTGGCCGCGAACCCCGGCGTCGACTCGGGGATGATGATCGCCGGGTACACGCAGGCCGCGTTGGTGGCCGAGAACCGGCGGCTGGCGGCGCCGGCAAGCGTCGACTCGCTGCCGACCAGCGCCATGCAAGAGGACCACGTCTCGATGGGGTGGGGGGCGGCGCGCAAGCTGCGGGTGTCGGTGGCGAACCTCGCACGGATCCTCGCCGTCGAGCTGTCGTGCGCGGCACGTGGGTTGGATTTGAGGGCGCCTTTGATGCCGGGGCCGGGTACTGCAGCGGCTTTGTCGGTGGTGCGGTCGCGGGTTCCCGGACCGGGTCCCGATCGGTACATGGCGCCCGAGCTGGCCGAGGTCGAGGCGTTGGTCCGGTCGGGCGTGGTCCTGGCGGCGGTCGAGGCGACGATCGGCCCGCTGCAGTGAGGTCTCAGCGAACCGCTTTGAGCGCCGGGTACAGCGCCCGGAAGCGCCCGCGCCGCTCCCGGTAGGACTCGATCCACTCGGGCACCGGCTCGATCAGTCCGCGCGGCTTCACGGTTTGTTCCACCGCGATGTGGACGTCCGGCCATACGTTCGCAGCCACTCCCCCGAGGATCGCGGCGCCGAACGCGGCGCCCTCGTCGACCGCCACCG
>OBLV0100000469.1_pt1 | contig 12386 bp, 18 predicted proteins | sample 1520071 | NCBI WGS metagenome assembly OBLV01 (sample SAMEA3888446, study PRJEB22518) | metagenome | reverse complement strand
GAAGTGGCGCCCGGCCTGGCCGCCAGGAGCCATCGAGGGCCGCGTGGGTAACACTGGCAGGATGACCCCCGAAGCTCTGGCGCGCGACCGCGGCATGAGCGGCAAAGTGTTAAGAGGCTGGCTGCGGCGCCAGTTTCCCCGCCGGATGTGGACTTAGCGGTCCCCCGGAACGGCGGCGCCGAAACACGCCCCAATGATCGCACGCCCAGGTGCTCTCATCGGGCGGCCGACTGCCCGATCGCCGTGAGACTCCGAGCCGCCGATCAGGGTCACTCTCGGTTTGGCCGGTATTCGCTCTTCGGGGACGCGGGGCCCGTTGGACAGGGATCCCGGAAAGTGCCGCGGACGGGTATGACAGACTGTGATACATTGCGTCTGTGGCAAGAGCGATCTCGGTCCGACTAGATGACGAGGCCGATAAGGCCCTGCGAACACTCGAAGCCGCTGGCATGACCCAATCTGAGGCAATCCGCGAGGCGCTGGTAGACGCGGTGCGCCGGATGCGGCGCAGTAAGGAACTCGCCGCCGAGGTGGCCGCACTGGAGGCCGACGTCGATGACCGCGCAGAGATGAAGGCCGTAGCCGACCTTATGGAGGCATTGCGTGCTCCGTGGTGACGTGTATCGGTTCCGTCCTCCCAAAGGAATAGGACACGAGCAACACGGCGATCGCTACGGTGTCGTCGTCCAAGCCAACGAGTTCCTGCCCCGGTCCGTGGTAATCGTCGCCCCAACATCGCGCAGCGCCAAGGCGGCGTCTTTCCGCCCGGAGGCCGACATAGCTGGTGAACACACTCGAGTGCTCGTCGAACAAGTCGGAGCCGTCGACAGTGACCGCCTCGGAGAACTTGTCGGTCACCTGAGCGCCGAAGAAACCTGGGGCGTCGACGAAGCGCTCCTCGCCATCCTCGGACTTCATTGATCGGGAAGACGCCCCCCAACCGGCGGTCGGTGATACCCCCTTCGGTCGTCGCCGACTCAATGTTCGGGGCGCGCGCGGCGCCGGTGGAGTGCGATCATCACGGAGTGGACGAGGAACACTGCCGGGTACGCAACACGACCTACGCTCTCTTCGTCGAATTGGGACGAGCGCCCACGGCCGAGGATGTCGCCGAGAGGGACGGACTGGCGACGGGCACTGTTGAGGAAGCATGGCGGCGGCTTCACGATGATCACGCGCTCGTGCTTCAGGGCCGCGAGATCCGAATGGCGAACCCCTTCTCCGCCATACCAACGGCCTACCGAGTGCAGGCGGTGAATCGCTGGTGGTATGCGAATTGTGCGTGGGACGCGTTCGGGATCTGCGCCGCCCTCCATGTCGACGGCGAGGTCAGCACCTCGTGTCCGGACTGCAGCGAGCAGATCACCGTGGCGGTCCGCGACGGTCAGCCCGACAATACAACGCTCCGTTTCCACTGCCTCGTTCCGGCGGTCGCGTGGTGGGACGACATCGTCTTCACCTGAAGCACGATGAACCTCTTCTGGTCGGAGGAGCACATCGAGGCGTGGCTGGGCGGGCGCGCACCTGAAGCAACCATTACCGTGACGAGGCTCAGCGAACTCGCGCATGCGTGGTGGCACGATCGCCTCTCGCCCGACTGGCGCCCACACACCCGGGATCACAACCAGGCGATCCTCGATCGACTTGGACTCACCGGATCGTTCTGGCGGCTTCCGTGACCAACTGCGGGTCCTTGGAGCGACACACCGCACGCGGCCTCAACGTGCCGCCGGCTGTCGCTCGCGATGCGTCCGTCAGCCGGCGTTCGGGGCGACATTGGGCTTGCCTCGGCTGGTGACGTTGGGGGGCAGGGTGATCGAGCCGGAAGCGGAGTCCGCGTCCCAGTCGACGATTTGGGACTCCGCTGCCTCTCTCCATTGATCGCTCAACTCCGAAGCTGACTAATTTCGATCTTGAACCGGCGGGTATCGACGAATACGTTCAGTTCCTCGCCTCGAGCGATCAGGCGGGGCGAACCGAGTAGAGGCGACTGTCGGGCATCGTCAGCTCATAGAACGCACCCGTCGTCAATTGTCGGTCCTCGAGTTGGCCGTCAACGATACGCCAGCGGTTCTCCTGATATCCCGCAACCAGCGCCACCCAATCACCGTCGGTCCCGACGAGCAGGACACGAGCACCGCCAACGGTGTTACGCCAGCCCGTCACATGGCCATCGGTTCCGATCCGAACCACCGGGAAGTCCGAGTAGTAACAACTCCAGACCGTCTCGCCGCTCACGTTCAAGGCGTAGCAATCGTCCACCGCCCCCCAGTCCAAGTCGAAGGAGTGGTGCCACAGCTCGTTAAGACTCGGCCCAAACTTGACGATTCCATGCATTCCGACCGGCTTAGGGCCGCGATGACGCCACCCGTAGTCCCGGTAGACACCCTCATCGAAGTACCCGACCCACACGTTGGATCTTTTATTCAATCTGGCACCTCCGATTCGGCTTCGGTGCAGACCACCCCGTCCGTCGACACGATGACCCTTACCCCGACCGGCGTCAGTGAACGCGCCAGCAGCACACCAAGTTCCCGGAACGGGAGTGCAACCACGATCAGTTTTCGGGCGGCGCGGAGGCGGACTCCGAGGCCACCCGGGTCGCGTTCGAGCATCGCCGGCTCATGTCGTCGTGCGACTGCCAGGCAATGTGCTCGAGCGGCTGGGACCACGACTCGCCCGCCTCGCCGAGTCGGTCAGGCCGAAGCACCACCGAGACCCTCAGCGGCTCGTCCGCACCTGGGCATAGCGTGCTAGGGCCTCGGCCCGTTCCTCGCCATGGTCGACGATCGGCGCCGGGTAACTGTTGGGCGGGCCGCCTGGGAGTTTCCACGGCTCGAAGATGGCAGGCGCCGCCAAGCCGGCCAGTTCGGGGAGCCACCGGCGGATGTAGCTGCCGTCGGGATCGTGCTCCTTGGCCTGGCTCGTCGGATTGAAGATCCGGAAATACGGCGCCGGGTCGGTGCCGGTCCCGGCGACCCACTGCCAGCCGTGGTTGTTGGACGCCAGATCGCCGTCGACCAGGGACCGGAGGAACCATCGCGCGCCGCGGCGCCAGTCGATGTGCAGGTCCTTGACCAGGAAGCTGGCGGTGACCATCCGGACCCGGTTGTGCATCCACGCCTCGGCCGTCAGTTGGCGCATCCCCGCGTCGACCAGCGGGTAGCCGGTACGGCCCGCCGTCCACGCCGCGAAGAGCTCATCCGTCCCGGTTCCGGTGTCGGTCACCATGGAGGCCCTGGCCGGCTGCAGCGACCGCCAGGCCGAGCTGGGCCGGTGCCAGAGGACGTCGGCGTAGAACTCGCGCCACGCCACCTCGACGCGCAGCTTCTCGTGGGACTTAAAATGTCCCAACCGGTCCAAGACCTGGCGGGGATGGATGCAACCGAACTTCAGGTACGCCGACAACCGGGTGGTGGCGTCGACCGCGGGTTTGTCCCGGTCGGTGTCGTAGCTCTGGATCGGTCCAGCCAGGAATTCGTCGAGCCGGGCCAGCGCCGCCGACTCGCCTGGCGGGGGGCAGATGCGCCGAGCCGATCGGTCCGGCCGGGATCCCGTCCGATCTCAACCCGTCGATCCAGGTGATCGCCGGCGGACTCGGGTTGGGACCGAACCAGCCAGGAGCCTGCCAGGCCCGGTAGAACGGAGTGAACACCTGGAACGCCGTGTCGCCGAGGGTACGAACCGTTCCCGGATCGACGGCGTACGGCGACCCGACCCGCTCCAGGCTCCGCCCGGAGGCGCGCAGCGCGCCCTCGACCTGCTCGTCACGGCGCCGCCCGAAGGGGCCGAAGTCGGCGGACACGAACACCTCCGCGGCGTCGACCTCCGCGGCCACTTCCGCCACAACCTCGTCCGGCTTACCGTCTCGGACGACCAGATGGCCGCCAGTCGAGTCGTCGAGCGCCTGCAGGCAGCCCGACAGGAACGACCTACGAGGCTGACCCGACCGACGCCACAGCCTGGCATCGACTACGAACAGGGCCACAACCGGCTCCCCCGCCGCTGCCGTCTCCGCCAGCGCCGGATTGTCGGTCAGACGCTCGTCCCGTCGGAACCACACGACGGTTGTCACCCGTTCGAGCCTGTCATACGGCCGCAAGCGCGGGCCAAACCGTTCCTTAATGGATCAGAGTGACCAGGCTGATAAGGCTGAGCCGACGGCCGCGGCCATGGCAAACGGGGCGAGCGGCTCGCATGTTCGCCCGCCGCTCCCTCATGCCGTCGCCGGGGGAATGAATCCGACGAGCACGAAACGGGTGGCAAGGCGACCAGGAGGTCAACGGCCAGAGGCGCCGTGGTGGTGCGGGGTCTCCCGGTGGCGGGACGGCCCGTGGTGTTGCTGTTGTGCAAGCGGATCTGGCCCTGCGTCGACGCCGGTTGCGAGGTGGGCGTGACCCCGAGCGTCCGTCTTCGCAATCTGCGTTGCGCTCGAAAAGGGGAACCCAGGCGGGGTTTCCCCGCAAGAGCTAGTGGCCGCCGCATTACTACAACCCATATTTCGTGGCGATATCCGCGGTGCGGTGCCCGATCACCTATGCGTACGCCGGCCGGCCGCAGTCGGTGGTACTCCTGTCAGCAAGATCCGACGTCGAGGAATGACTGATCGGTCGACATCACGGCCGATTAGATCCCTGTAGGTCAACACGCATTCGACTGGGACGCGAACGCGACGGCCCCTCCCGGCGTCGTCACGCGTGGATTTGTCGCCCACCGCGCCCAGCCTGAACCTGTCAACCGCGGTCCCGACCGGCCATCAGCCCACGCCCGGAAAGGTCATCGCCGACGCGGCGTGACGCGTGGAGGTCCGGCCACACCGACGCCCCGACGGGCGACACCCCGGGGATCAACGGCAGGGTACCTTCGTCGCTTGCTTGGCCGGGGTGGCCACGACGACAACGCCGAGCCCGCCACCGCATACGACTCGCGGTCGACCGAGGACTGCAAGTCGCGGCGGTGTGCACCGCCAATACCGAGACAACGACCGGTGACGCTAAGCCCCGGCGGCACAGTCGAAGTCATGCTGCCCGCCATGCCCGAGGCGATCAGTTTTTCGGCTGTTCAGACCAGCAATCCTCCTGCCGTGACTCGGCCCGCTCCAACCATCTACCTACTGAATGCTCCGGTTGCAGAAGATTCTGTTCTCCCAGGGTCATGGGTGTTTTGCACCAGGATCAGCGCGGCTCGGAGGGCCTAGGCAGGCCGCCCGGAGGCTCGACTTGGAGGCTGGCGGTGGAGTGGCAGGATCGCATGGATGCAACAAAAGGTCCGAGACGTGTTCACGGTTCCCATCGCGATCGCAACTGCGCGAGAAGTCGTTGATTCCACCCGGAGTGGTACGCTCGCACTGTGACGTAGAACCCAAGGCGGGTGTAGGCGGCGTGGTTGCGGCGGAGGACGGGGATGAGGTGCCGTGGTAGTCGTCGACGTCGAGGTCGCCGAGCCAGCGGCGGCGGCCTACCCGGAGGCCCCGGCGGCTCACGGGTCTGGCAGCCAACCACCGCAAGGAGTACTCCGGCGCGATCATGGACCGGTGCTCGCCCTGACCCATGAAAGCGGGCGGCGCCTCGCCGAGGTGGCCTCGCTTCTGATCGTCATCGCGGGCATCTGGCTCATCGTGGCCGAGGTGTCGGGCGAGCGGTTCAAGACGTTCAGGTTGACCGTGGTCGGCGCCGCGCTGGCCGTCGCCGATACGCTGTTCATCATCGCCATCCGCTCCGCCGGCTTCGCCCAAGTCGTGATTGCCGGTTGCCCTGCAAGCTGGGCGGCTGTGCGGCGGCCGCCGCCGGGTGGCTGGGATGCCGGTACCCGCTCGCTCAGCGGGCAGCTTCCCCGATGACTTTGCCGAGCTGTTGACGTCGGATCTTCCGCACGGCGTTCGCCGTCGGCCTACGAAAAGGGGGAGCCCCGTGGAGATCATCAATCTGGGCGCCGCCGACGGCCTGCCGCCGGTGAACTGGGAGGCCGTCACCGGGAAGCTGGACGCGGGGTCGGCACCGGCTCCAGACGCCCACAACGCACGCACGACCTGGCTGGCGACGGTCAACGAGGACGGCACCCCGCACGTGACTGCGGTCGGCGCCATCTGGCTCGACGGCGCATTCTTTTTCCAGACCGGCGCCGCCACCCGCAAGCGCCGCAACGTCGAGCGCGACCCGCGCTGCTCGCTCGCCGTGTCCATCCGCGACGCCGATGTCGTCGTTGAGGGCGACGCCGCCCAGGTGACGGACCCGAGCGTGGTGGCCGATGCCGCCAGGGCGTGGGCGGACAACGGGTGGCCGGTGGCGCTCGACGAGAGCGGCACTGGCATCACTGCCCCCTTCAACGCACCGTCGCAGGGACCGCCGCCATGGAACGTGTACCACATCGAGGCGCGCTCGGCCACGGTGGTATTAGGCGCGGAGCCGGGCGGCCTGACCCGCTTCCGGTTCTGAGTCCGGCATTGAACGGACACGGGGCGAAGCGGCACCGCCGTGCCCGCGGTGATCCTTGACTCCCAAGGACGCACCATCGGCGACCAATGGGAATAACCGTCGTCCCGGACTGTGTTTGTGCGGTTGAGGGTGTGCAGCCACCCGCGTGCGGACGACATCCCATCGGGAGCCACGGGCCGTCTCCAGCACTGGCATCACTGAGATGTCGCATGTGGTGGTACCCGAATCTCTTGCGAATGTCCGCCCTGGGAGGTTGTCCGCGGTGAAGACGGACTTGGTCGTGTTGCCGATTCCGTCGATCACCGCAACCTTGTTTCCGTTGGCGTCGTAGCTGGTGGTCGTCGACGGCGACACCGTGGTGCCCGCACTGTTCTGGTAGCTCGTACCGATCGTCTGGGACACCAACTCGTTTGGGGGTGTAGTCCGTCCGAGTCTGGTTGTCGAGCGCATCGGTGGTGAGTACGACCTTGCCGTCCCGTCGTAGGTATAGGTCTCAGCGGTGACCTGCGTACCGTCATCAGCCGGATTCGGTTCGCTCTCCGTGGCCTCCAAGTTGTCGCTCGTCCAAGGGAACCGACACAGCGGTTGCTCGCGTGCGGATCGCTCGGATCGGTGCCGGTCGGCAACGTGAGCTTCACCGCGTTGCCGTCGCCGTCATAGGCGGCGACGGTGGTGCACAGTCCGTTGCCGGAGGAGTTGGCGGGGCTTCGTTTGTCCTTGGCGGCGAGGGCCCGAGGGTGCGGGCAGCGCTGCCGGCGTATCGGGGTACTGTCGGAGTCGTCCCGATCGTCCTGGTCGTGGGCGATGCTTTCCATGAACTCCGGGTTCGGGTTGCTGACGCCGCCGCTTCCGGCGAACGCCTGCGGGCTGTAGGCGGCGACGGCATTGCCATCAGCGTTGTACACCTCGCGGGTGCCCACATTGGTGGCGCCGCTAGGGTCGGGGAGCCCGGCATAGGGGGCGTCATCGCCGGGTCCGAACGAGCGACCGCCGGCCATCGTGACCTCGGTGACGGTGTCGACAAGCCGGTGGTCCAGGTCGTAGCTCCACGCCGAGACCCGCGTGCTGCCCGAAGGTGCCGGCGTGACCTCGTTGATAGGGTCTCCTGAGGGGTTGTAGTTCAATGCGGTTGTGTCGTAGGTGACGCCAAACAACCCTGGTTACCCCGAACTCCACTGGCCAATACGGACGGTCTTTGTGCATGATCAACGCCAGCGACAACACCAATAGGGGTACCGCCCTCAACGAGTTTTATTACGCCGACCGCGTCATTGACCTCGACCAGTTTTACGTGGCGATCACATCGTGACCGTCACAAGGGGCGTCGTCTACGCCGACTACCATCAGTTCGCCGTGAGCTACGCCGGCGGGAACTTCCCAGGCCCGGTCGTCAGCGAAAACGGGCTGGCGGACCTGGCAGAGGGGGGCGTGATCATAAAAACTGGGATTTCCGCCGGGCTGGTTCACGTCCTCGTCGAGGTACGCACCGATCCGCTGGGGGCGGTCGACGACTCGTGGGATGAGATCGTCGAGGTCAGCCTGGACCCAACCCCATCCAGCCGTCAGTACAACCCTCAGGAGAAAGCACTCCTGGGTCTCACAAACGCCGAGACGGTAGCGGGTAATTTGAGAATTGTGACAATGATGGGTTGGCCTTCAACCCCGTTCCCGAGGCTAAACGCCACGGGTGGTCCGTGTCGCCTCCGCGTTCACGCCCGCGGACGGGCCGACAACTACGATGGAGTGGACGAAGAGCCCCGAGAGGAATACCTCCTGGCGACTTGGCCTGCGCCGATGTCGGAGGTGGTCATCCACAAGCTGGCCACCGATCTCTAGGTTGCGCGGCCTCGCGGGACTGATCGAGCGGGGTCAGGCCGCGCCGTCTCGGAACCGTCGTCAGCCCGCCTGATCCTCCCTATCAATTGGCGGAGTGCACGGCTGTCGGTATCCGGCGGTAGGCCCGGCGGGAGTCGCGGGCGTTGGCCTGGGCGTCGGCGAGCAGCCGGAGTCAGTCCTCGAAGCGCAGCTCGGTTCACGGTCCGGGCCGCTCCTTCTGGTCGGCGAGGGCCAGCGGCCATGGCGGACAGCCCCGAGGGCCTCGAGTTTGGCGATGGTGGTGTTCACAAGCATTCCTTCGTCTCCTCGCCGGCGTAGTAGTCGCCGCCGCGGAGGTCGTCTTGGTCCGGTGGTGGTGGCGTCACCGGGGTGGGCTCGGGTGGGGGCGGGGGTCCAGGGTTCTCGGCCAGGATTCGACTTGACCGAGGTGTAGCAGAGCGCCCGACCGCTAGCGGGACCTTCCGCCCCTAGAGGTTTTGGGCTGATCGGGGCGCGGAAATTTCTTTTGAAATGGGCCTCGGAGCAGTGCGCTTGCGTGTCGCGAGTGCTCGCGATTGTTAGCGCGATCTGTGTGGTACATGAGGTATGGCCTCGATCGTGCATGAGAGGGTGAGCGGGGAGACCTATTACTACCTGCGGGAAATGGGCCGGATAGACGGGATACCCAAGATGATCTCGCAGCGTTATGGGGCAAGGCGTCCGATATCGGGGCTGCCATTGACGGAGCGGCGATGCAGCCGGAACTGACCCGCCATCTGGCCTTCGGGGATTTGGCCGCCACCTGGAAGGTGCTGGAACGCCTCAAGGTGGCCCCATCATCGACGATGTGGTCGGCCCCCGCCGATGCGACGCCGCCGCCTCGGTCGGAACATATGTGGCGTTGGCCGTGTTAAGCCGGTAGTCGCCCCGTGCTCGAAACTTGCATTCGCCCAGTGGTGGGCCACGACCGCTGGCTGCGGCTGGCGCCGGCCGGGTTGGACAACCGCCGCTTCTGGGACGCCATAGACGCGATCGGCGCCGAACAGCTCATCGAGATCGAACGGGCGAGTCGCCGCGGCAATGGTGGAGACCTTCGACGTGGGCTCGGCCGGGCTGGTGCTGGACATGACCAACTTCGCCACCCACATCGACTTTGCCAACGACAAGGCGCCCATCGCCCAGCGCGGCCACGCCAAACAGAAACGCGTCGACCTGCGCCTCGTCGGCCTCGGCCTGGTCGTCTCGGTCGCCGGCGCGATCCCGTTGCTGTCGCATGCCTATCCCGGCGACCGCACCGACGTCAACCAGTTCTCGACCATGGTGGCCGAACTGGTGAAGCGGTGGGGGACGATGGCCGCCGAGGTCGACGATCTCAGCTTGGTCTACGACGTCGGCCAGGACCCGGCCACCAACCAGGCCCTTCGTACATCTAATCTCCGCGCGACTGGAGGGAGCGTCGGCTCATGTTTGGGTGCCCGGGGAGGGCGCGATCGCGATCGACTAGCAGAACCTTTCCAACCCGTCCCCGGGCGTTCGGATCGAGGTCACGCGGAAATGGCGGGGAACGTGTAGGGGCGGGCGTCGACGAACTGCCAGCTGTCGCCGTCGCGACGAAGCAACGCGGTCAGGTGGACGACGAGAACGACCTCACCGGTGGACGCGGTGATGGTCTGGTCGCCATCGACGAGGGCATGGTTGCTTTCGACGCCACGGACAGAGGCGACACCGAAGGTGGTCGAGGTGCCCCGCAACATGCCGTCGAAGTACTCCGAGTACATGGCGGCGACGGCGCTTCGCCCGTCGGATCGCTGGCCGAAGGGGTTGATGAGGGAGCCATCGGCGACAAAGAAGTCGGCCACCGCGGAACCGTCATTGGTCTTCCAGGCATCCGCGAAGAGCCTGAGGAACTCGGCTACAGCATCTGCGGCCTCCGCCTCGTTGGTCGAATCAGACTGGGTTTGTGTGTTTGGTGTCATGTCCATGACGATGCGCCAGATCGGTGTCGCAGGGCATCGGGAGAAGTCCCTATCTACGATTCAGGATGTGTCGACCGAGGTGACCCTGGCGGAGATGGCGGTGCTGCTGGCCGTGGCCCAGGACTACGCGCTTGGGCAGACCCCGGGGTCTCAATTGCGCGCGACCGCGCTCGGCCAGCGCCTCGCCACGGCGGCCGGTGCCGACCCGTCGGAGCGGGCGACTACGTGGTGGACCTCGGCATTGCGCTTCTTGGGTTGCACCGGCCATGCCTTCGATATGGCAGTGGTGTTCGGCGACGAGATCGAGATGCGAGCCCACGCGGCGCGGGCGGACTTCGCTAACCCATTCGATGTGATGCGGGTGATGGTGAGCCACGCCGGGTCGGGTCGGTCCGGTGTCGCCCGGCTCCGCACGGTCCTGTCGGTCGTGGCGGGCGGTAAGAGGGCCGCCGAACAGAACTTCCGGACCGCCTGCGAGGTCGCCGACGTCTTCGCCAAGCGGCTCGGTGTCGACGAAGCGGTCGTGGAGTCGCTGGGGTGCTCGTTTGAGCGCTGGAACGGCCGTGGCCTGCCGAATGGCGCCCGGGGCAGCGCGATTCCCCGACCGATGCGGATGGCGCAGCTGAGCCAGGATCTTGAGATCCTCGCCCGTATCGAGGGGATCGCCCGGGCCCTGGAGATCGTGGGCGCCCGACGCGCCAAGGCCTATGACCCGACGCTCACGGACCTTGTCGTCGAGCAGGGCGCCGGCTGGTGGGAGATCGCCGAAGCGGCCGACCCCTGGGATGCGGCGCTGGCAGTCGCCCCGCCCTGCGCGCCGCTCGGCGCCGATGCGGTACACGAGTCGCTGCTGGTCCTGGCGGACTTCGCCGACCTCAAGTCGCCCTGGATGGGCGGGCACTCTCGGGCCGTCGCCGCCCTGGCGCTCGAGGCGTGCGGGCCCGCCGCCGAAGCTGCCGCCCTGGTCCACGACCTCGGTCGCGTCGCGGTTCCCAACACCATCTGGGACAAACCCGGCCCCCTGACACGAGACGAACGGGACCGAGCCGAGACCCACGCCCTGGTGACCGACCAGCTCCTCCGGCGAGTGTCGTACACCGCGACGCTGGCCGGGCCCGCGTGCGCGGCGCACGAGCGCGCCGACGGCTCGGGATATCACCGGCGGATCGGCAGCAGCCACCTCGACGACGCCCATCGGGTCATCGCCGCCGCCGATTGCTATCAGGCCATGACGTCTTCACGCCCATATCGCGGCGCCCGTTCACCGCAGGACGCGGCAACCGAACTTCGGGCCATGAGCGCCGCCGGCCGCCTCGACGGGGAGGCGGTCGAGCGGGTCCTAGCCGCTGCCGGTCACCGCCGCGCCGTCCGCCCCCCGCTCCCCGCTGGGCTGACCGCCCGCGAGGTCGAGGTGCTGCGGCTGCTCACCCTCGGCCTCACGACCCGCCAGGTCGCCGACCAGCTTGTCATCACCGCGAAGACCGCGGATCACCACGTGCAGCACATCTACACCAAGATCGGTGTGTCGACCCGAGGAGCCGCGGCGCTGTTCGCGATCGAGCACGGCGTACTCGTGGCTGAGGCGTGAGGACGAACGCCGCGCGTCCACCCAGACCCAACTTGGTGGAGACGTGACCCAGGTCGATTCTGGACTCGCCAGTACCGGGCCGCCGAGGTGGCGACCCGGCAATACAGCATGCCAGCAACACGACCCGATGAGCGGCGAGACGCAGAACTCGACGTAGGCGCTGTTTAGCGGGCAGCGTGTAAGTTGGGGTGGTATCCGGAGTTGGGGATCCCCGCGCTGGCCAGCCACGGCGCCGAGGCGGTACGTGACGCCGTCGCGTCGGCGATCACCTCCGCCGCTTCCAGCCTGAAACTGTCAGCCCTCCGTCCCGACCGGCAATCAGCCCACACTCGGGAAGGTCATCGCCCACGAGGCGCGACTCGTGGAGCCCGGCTACGACGAGGCGCCGACGGGTGACGCCCCGGAATCAACGGCAGCAACCTCCGTGGCACTTGCTTGGGCCGGGTAGCTACGACGACAACGCTGAGCCCGCTGGCCGCGGACGACACCGCGCCGCCAGTACCGAGACAACCACCGATAACGCGCTAGAGATCGGAAGAGCGTCGTGTAGGGAAAGAGTGTAGATCTCGGTGG
>OBLV0100000468.1_pt1 | contig 12406 bp, 11 predicted proteins | sample 1520071 | NCBI WGS metagenome assembly OBLV01 (sample SAMEA3888446, study PRJEB22518) | metagenome | reverse complement strand
TTGCGCCCAGCCGGGGTGACGCGCCTGCACCTCGAACCCGCCCCCTTCGAGCGGCACCAGGTCGAACACCTCCTGCATGTCGTGAACCTGCGCGCCCAGCTGCTCGGCGAGGTAGAGGTAGTTCGTCGTCAGCTTGTTCTTGGCGTTGTGACCACAGCCGTTGTTGCAGTTGCCGCAGGAGATGCAGCCGGTGCGCCGGGGCCCGACCCCGCCGAAGTACGGATCTTCGGCCTCGACTCCCGGCGTGCCGAAGTAGACGCCGAGTGGAGCCTTGTTGTGGGTCTCCCCTCTGCCGATGTCGTTCGCGACCTGCTGGATGGCCCGATCGACGTCGGTGGGCATGTACGGGTAGCGAACGACGCCGAGCATCCTCGCGGCCTGGTCGAAGTACGGCGCCAGCTCATCGGCCCAATCGGTGATGCCGCACCATTCCGGCGCATCGAAGAACTGCTTCGGTGGGACGTACAGCGTGCTCGCATACACATGTGAGCCACCGCCGACGCCGGCGCCGGACAGGACGAGCACGTCGTCGAGGTACTCGATTCGCTGGACTCCGTACAGCTCCGCGGCGGGAAACCAGACGAAGTGCGCCAGGTCCCATTGAGTCTTCGGGATGTCCTCGTCCTTCCACCGTCTGCCGGACTCCAAGACGCCGACCCGGTAGCCCTTCTCCGCGGCACGGAGCGCCGCGACGCTTCCGCCGAAGCCGGAGCCGATGATCACTACGTCGTAGTCGAAACTCGCCATGGTTGTCGAACCTCCTCTCGCGTCCACACTCGCGGTTAATGCGCTGGTTCGCGCCCGTGGAGCCCCGGGCTCCGGCGACGCGTCAACCCAGTGGAACACCCTGTGCGTTCGGTTGACCCGGGGGTGCACTGGGGCGACCCCCGAGACACGCCGGTACACCACGGGCGCGATGGATCGCCGAAAGCGCGACCGTGAGCGGCGGTTCGATTCCGAATTGAAGGAAGACACCACGGTGGCGATGCAGACCAACGGCTGCGGCGGTCCGAGCGAGAGAGCGCTCCGTCTGGAGGCTGTGGCGATCGTCACGGGTGGCTCGGTTGGAGCCGGCCGCGAGATCGCGCGCGGGCTGGCGCTCTGGGGTTGGGCGATCGTCGTGGTCTACCTCGAGCATCAGCGCACGACCGAAGCGGCCGTCGGGGAGATCCTCGCCGCAGAAGGCAGGGTCGTCGCGGTCCGTGCCGACCTTGCCGATGACCTCGACGTCCACCGCCTGTTCGCCGAGTCGAGCGCCGCGTTCGCGGGCGTCGACGTCGTCGTCCACACCACGACGGACAGCCCGTCCATCCTCTTCGAGCACGCGGCCCGGCACGTACGGCGCGGAGGCGCGATCGTCAGCGTCCCCCCCGCGCTCGGCGTCACACCCGAAGCCACACGGCAGCTCGACGAGCGCGACATCACCGTCGGCAGGGCCGACCCCGAGGGGGCGCTGTGCCTCCTGGACACGTGGCGACAGCAGGTTTTTTCCTGAGGCCACGGCGGCATCATTAGAGTTGGTAAGGAAATGCCGACCATCCGGGGGCTCGGTTTCCTCGGCCGTACTCGCGAGCGCGAACGCATCGACGTGATGCTCGCTCGGGCGCAGGACGGTCAGAGCGCCGTTCTGGTGATCCGCGGCGAGCCGGGAATCGGGAAGACCGCGCTGCTGCGGTACGCCGCGCGGCAGGCCTCCGGCATGCGCACCACCGAGGTCGAAGGCGTCCAGGCGGAGATGGAGCTGCCGTTCGCGGGGATCCATCGGTTGTGCGCGCCGATGCTCGACAAGCTCGGGGAGCTCGCGGAACCGCAGCGGAACGCGCTTCGAGTCGCCTTGGGCGTGTCGTCGGGCGATGCCCCCGCCAGATTCCTGATTGCTGTCGCCGTGCTCAACCTTCTCTCCGCGACCGCCGAGGAGCGGCCGCTCCTATGCTTGGTCGATGACGCTCAGTGGCTCGATGCCGCCTCGGTGCAGGCACTCGGATTCGTCGCACGGCGGCTGCTGGCCGAGCCGGTGGCGATGGTCTTCTCGCTGCGCGAGCCGACCACCACCCGGGCGCTCGACGGTCTACCGCAGCTGTCGCTCGTAGGCCTCGACGAGGCCGATGCGAGCGCCCTGCTGTCCAGAGCCGTTCCAGGTCGGCTCGACGACCTCGTCCGCGACCGGATCATCGCCGAGACCGGAGGCAATCCATTGGCCCTCGTGGAGTTGTCGCAGCGGATGAGTCCGTCGGAGCGAGCCGGAGGCTTTGCGCCACCCGCCGCGCGCGACCTTCCGAGTCGACTGGAGGAGGGGTACCTGCAACGCCTCAGCGGACTGCCCGAAGCGACGCAGCGACTCATGCTGCTGGCGGCAGCGGAGCCGCTCGGCGACGCCGCACTGTTATGGCGGGCGGCCGACCGACTCTCCACCGACCCGAGTGCACTGGTTCCCGCGACGGAAGCCGGGTTGCTGGAGATCGACGACCGGGTTCGGTTCCACCATCCGCTCGTCCGCTCAGCGGTCTACCGAGCCGCGTCGCTCGACGAACGACGACTCGTGCACGACGCGTTGGCGGAGGTGAGCGATCACGAGGTCGCCGCCGACCGCCGCGCCTGGCACCGCGCGCTCGCCGCCCCGGCGCCGGACGAAGCGGTCGCCGCCGACCTCGAGCGCTGCGCGGGACGAGCGCAGAGCCGTGGAGGCGCTGCGGCCTCGGCCGCGCTCCTCGAGCGCGCGACGGCGCTGACGCCCGACCCGGCGCTCCAGGCAGCGCGCGCGCTGGCCGCGGCAGAGGCGAGCTTCCAGGCCGGCGAGTTCACGGCGACGGACCGGCTCCTGGCCACGGCACAAAGCGGCCCGCTCGAAGGCTTCGCGCGCGCGCGAGCCGCCCTCCTCCGAGGCCACGCTGCCCTCGTCTCCCGCTACGGCAACGATGGGGCACCGTTGCTCCTCGACGCGGCGAAACAGCTCGAGGCGTTTGACGTCAGTCTCGCTCGCCGGGCCTACTTGACTGCGTGGCACGCCGCTGTTACTGCCAACCATCTCGGCGGAAAGAGCGTGCTTCTCGAGGTCTGTCGGGCTGTGCGCTCCCTCCCGGCGCTGCCCCCGGACCCGAACCCACTCGACTTGGTGATCGAAGGCTTCGCCGTGTTGGTCACCGACGGACACGCGGTCGCGATGCCGATCCTCGAGCGCGCAGCGAAGGACATCCTGCAGCTGCCGGTGGAGGACGTCGTGCGCTGGGGTGTGCACGTTGGCGGCGTGCCGTTAGCGATGTGGGACGATGAATCGGTCGCGGTGTACGAGCGACAGGCCCGGGTCGTCCGCGAGGCCGGCGCGCTCGGAGAATTGCCGATCCACCTCCAGGCGTTGGCATTGGACCGCGCGTGGCGCGGGGACTTGGCCGGCGTAAGACGCCTGATTACCGAGGCTGAGAGCATCGCGACGTCGACGGGGAACCAGGTCCCGCCCTTCGCCCTGCTGCGAATCCTGGCCCTGGAGGGGCGGGAAGCAGAGGCCCGCCGCTTAATCGAGGCGATCATCCAAGAGGGCACGGTACGAGGCCAGGGCGTCGCGGTGATGGCCGCCTACTGGGCCGCTGCGACGCTCAATAACGGCCTCGGCCGCTTCGAGGAGGCGGCAGCGGCGGCTGGGCAAGTCGTGACGAACGGCATCCTTCCATGGCTGTCGATGTGGGCACTGTTCGAGCTGGTAGAGGCGGCCGCGCGCGTTGGTGACACGAAGGTCGCACAGGATGCACTGGACGAACTCGCGGCGACGACGCAGCCAGCTGATAGCTGCTTCTCGCGCGGCATCGAGGCGCGCTGCCAAGCGCTGCTCGCTGATGGCGGCGCTGCCGAAGCGTCTCACCGTGAGGCGATCAAGCAGCTCGATCGAGCCGGAATTCGCATCGAGCTCGCCCGTGCGCATCTGCTCTTCGGCGAGTGGCTGCGTCAAAAGGGCCGTCTCGGCGAGGCGCGCGAGCGGCTACGCGCGGCCAAAGAGATGTTCGCCGAGATTGGGATGGAAGCGTTTGCCGCACGCGCCCAGGGGGAGCTGGTTGCCGCCGGCGCGAAGCTGCGCAAGCGTCCAGTCGAGCCGCGTGAGCACCTCACGCCGCAAGAGGAGCAGATCGCCCGGCTCGCCCGAGACGGGCAAACCAACGCGCAGATCGGTGCTCAGTTGTTCCTCAGCCCGCGCACGGTCGAGTGGCATCTGCACAAGGTCTTCGGCAAGCTCGGGATCGACTCGCGCAGTGGCCTACCTGCCGCTCTGCCGCGACAGGACCGGGACGCCGCCCGCTTGTAGTAGCTAAGCGTGCTCGGGGGCACGCGTCGCGTTTTGCGCCTCGACCGCCTTGACGGAGTTCACGAATGCCTTCTGAAGGACGCCCTTGCCCACGGTGCCGAGCACGATGCCGAGAAACCGCCCTTTGAGGTTCTTCCCCTCGCGGACGACGACGTAGTCGATCTCGGTCGTCCCGTCGGGCAGCCGTTTGAACGTGTAGGTGTGGCCGGAGTGGCCGCCCCATGTGTTGGAGTCGGTGGTCTTCGCCACGAGTCGATCGGGATCGGACCAGTCGTAGGCAAGGCGCTCCCAGGTGCCGCGCGAGCCCTCGGTGACGTCGGCGTGGTCTGCGCTCTCGGAATGCACCTTGAGGTCCGCGTCGGCGCTGTTCCCGAACACCTTCGAGCGGCCCGGCCCGAAGTCCGTGAGGGCGGCGATGTACTGCTCGGGGGTTGCCGTGGTCGTTTGCCTGAAGTGGATCGTGGACATGGGGACTCCCTTAGCTCGGGGTGTGCTGGCATGCCAAATTCACCGATCCGGGGTCCGGTCGCGCCCGTAATCCCCCTGGTCCACCCACAGCACGTCATCGCGCGGTTAGTTTTAACCATGTCCACCATCCGCGGGTCGGCGTTCGTGGGTCGGAGCGCCGAGCGCGACGTGCTCGACGGACTGCTGGCGAGGGTACGCGAGGGCGAGAGTGAGGTCCTGGTCATCCACGGCGAGGCGGGCGTCGGCAAGACCGCGCTGCTGCGCTACGCCGCTCGGCAGGCGTCCGGATTCCGCGTGGCAGAGCTCACCGGCGTGGAAGCGGAGATGGAGCTGCCGTTCGCGGGGATTCATCAGCTCTGCGCGACGATGCTCGACCGGTTCGACGCACTCCCGGCCCCGCAGCGGGACGCCCTGAGCGTCGCCCTGGGACTGAAGGGCGGGGAAGTGCCGGATCGATTCCTGGTCGGCCTCGCCGTGCTGAGCCTGCTGGCGGCGGTGGCGGAGGAGCGGCCGCTGCTGTGTCTCGTGGAGGACGCACAATGGCTTGACGGCGCCTCGAGCCAGATCCTCGGCCTAGTCGCGCGCCGGGTGCGCGGCGAGTCGGTGGCAATCGTCGTGGCGATACGCGAGCCGGCCACCGAGCATGACTTTCGCGGCCTGCCAGAGCTGCGCCTCGAAGGGCTGCCGGAGCAGGATGCCCGCGCGCTACTGCGCGGCGTGGTGACCGGCCGCCTCGACCAGCGCGTTGGTGATCGGCTGGTCGCCGAGTCCGGGGGAAACCCGCTTGCTCTGCTGGAGCTGCCTGGACGCATGACCGCCGCCGAGTTGGCCGGCGGCTTCGAGTTTCATGCTGCGGGCGGGCTTCCGGCGCACATCGAGGACCACTACCTCGAACGCGTCGGCGAGTTGCCCGAGGCGACGCAGCGCTTCATGCTGCTGGCGGCGGCCGAGCCGTTGGGCGACGCCGCGCTGGTCTTACGCGCGAGCCGAACGCTCGGGATCGAGACCGCCGCGCTCGGGCCTGCCGAAGCTGCGGGCTTGTTGGAGATCGGGTCGATTGTTCGCTTCCGCCATCCCCTGGTGCGCTCGGCGGTCTATCGCGCAGCGCCACCTGAGCGCCGACAGCGCGTGCACGAAGCTCTCGCGGAGGTAAGCGATCCCGATTCTGATGCCGATCGCCGCACATGGCACCGGGCCCTGGCGGCAACTGGACCGGACGAAGACGTAGCCGCCGAACTCGAGCGGTCGGCCGGAGGGGCGCATGCCCGCGGTGGCGCCGCCGCCTCGGCGGCGTTCCTGGATCGCGCAGTCACGTTGACCCCCGACCCGACCCGGCGCCGGGAACGTGCGCTTGCTGCAGCTGAGGCCAGCCTCGCGGCGGGCGCGCTCGCCGCAGCTCGCGGTCTGCTGGCGATGGCGGGCGCCGGGCCACTCGAAGAGTTCCAGCGCGCGCATATCGACCTGCTACAGGCCCAGCTCGCGTTCGTCTCCAGCCGAGGAACCGACGCGACTCCGCTCCTACTGTCCGCCGCCCGCCGCCTCGAACGACTGGACATATCCGTCGCCCGAGAGACATACGTGGACGCCTTCGCCGCAGCGCTGTTCGGTGCAAGGCTCAACGGCAGTGTGGGGATGGCCGAGATCGCGGACGCCGCGCGCGCCGCGCCGCAGCCAGTTGATGCCGAGCTGGCCACGGCGGACGTGCTGCTGGACGCGCTGGTCGGTCTCGCCGGGGACTACGACAACGCGGTTCCGAGCTGCCGCAAGGCCGTGGAGCGCCTCTCCGGCGAGAAGGCTTCGGCCAAGGAACGGCTGCGCTGGCTGTGGCAGGGTTGCGTCCTCGCCCTCGAGATCTGGGACGACGAGCATGCGCGTTCGCTCTCGCATTCGAGCGTCGACATCGCGCGTGAGACGGGAACGCTGAGCGAGCTCGCGCTCGCCCTCAGCGCGCGTGCGCCGATCCTCGTGTTCTGCGGAGACCTCGCGGCCGCCGCGTCGGCGGTTTCCGAGACGGAGTCGGTCGAGGACGTGACGGGCATCCGGGCCGCCCCGTACGGCGCGTTGATCCTCTCCGCCTGGCGGGGCAGGCCGGCCGAGACGACAAATCTCATCGAGACGACAGAGCGCGAGGCGGAGGCCCGCGGCGAGGGCATCGGAGTGGCCATCAGCGCGTACGCACGCGCTGTCCTCTGTAACGGGCTCGGTCTGTACGAGCAGGCCCTGGCCGCCGCCGTCACCGCCAGCGGGCACCGCGAGGCGGTCGCGGAGAACTGGGGACTCAGCGAGTTGATCGAGCCGGCTACGCGCTGCGGAAGGACCGATCTCGCGGCGGATGCCATGAATCGGCTGACCCACAAGGCACAGGCGGCGCGCACCGACTGGGCGCTCGGCATCGAGGCACGTGCCCGGGCGCTCCTCGCCGATGGTGGCGACGCCGAGCACTGGTTCCGCATGGCGATCGAGCATCTTGACCGAACCCGCGTACGCGCCGAACTCGCCCGCACGCATCTTCTGTATGGGGAACGGCTGCGGCGCGAGGGTCGTCGGGTGGACGCGCGCGCCGAACTCAACACGGCGCACGAGTTGTTCACGTCGATGGGGATGGAGGCGTTCGCCGAACGCGCCGCCGGCGAGCTCCTCGCCACCGGCGAAAGGGCGCGCCGGCGAATCGCGAGGACCCGCGACGATCTCACCTCGCAGGAGCGCCAGATCGCCCAGCTCGCCCGCGATGGACTCACGAACGCGGAAATCGGCGCCCGTCTGTTCCTCAGTCGACGCACCGTCGAATGGCACCTGCGTCACGTGTTCTCCAAGCTCGGGATCCAGTCCAGACACCAACTGGAAAGCGCACTTCAGGCCTCCGAATCCGAAGCCGTCGCGACGTGAGTCCGACGACGGGTGCGGGCACGGGGCGAATCACGGGCCCAGACCCGGGGGTTCACGGGCGCGACGGAACGCTCGACTCCCGAGGATGCGCTACATGCAGACGACAACGAGCCCACAAGCCCAGTTTCGTACCGTCGCCGGAGTCCGGATCCGCTACGCGGACAGCGGGGGCTCACAAGGATCCACGGTCCTACTGACCAGTCCGTGGCCTGAGAGCGTGTACGCGTTCGCGCCGATCTGGCCCTCGCTCGCCGACCACGCCCGCCTGTTTGCTATCGACCTGCCCGGCTTCGGCGGATCCGAACGCCGAGACGAGCTCCTGTCTCCCCGGGCGATGGGCCGGTTCCTGGCCGATCTGATCGCCGAGGTCGACATGGGCAGGCCTCATATCGTCGCGCCTGATGTGGGCACCTCGGCTGCGCTGTTCGCGGCGGCGGCACATCCGGAGCGGATTGCCAGCGTAACCGTCGGCACCGGCGGCGCTGCCGTGCCGATCGAGCTCGGTGAGCCGCTTCGGTCGTGGGTCCTCGACCCCGACCTCGACAAGTACCGCACGATGGATCCACGCGCGATCGTCAACGTCGCGATCGACACGATCGCCGGCGGGGTACCCGACGACATCCGCGCCGATTATCTCGACTGTTACGACGGCGACCGCTTCGTCGAGTCGATGCGCTACGTCCGCAGGTACCCCGAGGAACTGCCCGAGCTGGCGAAGCTGCTGCCGCAGATCTCAACGCCGGTGACAATCATCAACGGTCGTCACGACCGGGTCGTTCCGCCCGCTAACGCCGAGTTCCTCGACGAGCGACTGCCCAACAGCCGGGTCGTGCTGATCGAAGGCGGTCACTTCATCTGGGAGGAGGCGCCGACGGAGTACGCCGCGATCATCCTCGACTCGATCAACGGCAACTGGGCATGACGCGGGTGCCAATGCACCGGGGCATCGACGGGGGCGCACCGTTGCGACGGGCGAGCGAAAACGAAAGGCTGCACCCAACTCCAGTAGACCGGGGAGGTCACATGAGTAGCACTAACGTGAGCAGCGATACCGCGGCGGAGGCCCCGGAGGTGGCGACCGTCGACATGAAGCTCGAGGTGGTGACGTTGGGCGTGTCCGATGTCGACCGGGCGAAGGCCTTCTACCAGAGCCTCGGATGGCGGCTGGATGCCGACATCGTGCGGGGCGACAACTTCCGGGTGGTTCAGCTCACGCCGCCGCACTCTGCGTGCTCGGTGTCCTTCGGGAAGGGCGTCACCAAGGCCGAGCCTGGCTCGGCTGAGCGCTTGATCCTCGCTGTCGATGACATCGATGCGGCCCGCGAGGCCCTGGTCAGCCGCGGCGCTGAGGTCAGCGGGGTGTTCCACCTCGATGGAGGACCCGTTCCGGGACCGGATCCAGAGGGACGTTCGTACCAGACCTACGCCTCGTTCAAGGATCCCGATGGGAACGCGTGGCTGCTCCAGGAGATCAAGACGCGGCTCCCCGGCCGGGTGTGGGAGGACTGACGATGGACATCGCTGCCCTGGCCGATCTCCTTCACGAAACGTCCGGGCGTCACGGGTCGTTCGAGGCGGTCGCTCCGCCGCACGACTGGTGGGACTGGTACGCGGCGTACATGGACGCGCGCGAGCGCGGGAACACCCCCGACGAGGCGTCCGCGGCCGCCGGGCAATACATGGCCGACGTCAAGCACATCGTCGTCGTCGCGTCCCCGGCAACGTAGAGGCCGTGCAAACGTCGTTCAGGACGTGATGAACCGACGAAAGTAGGACTCAATGAGTGCAACTGCCGCGACCACCGGCGGGTATCTCGTATCCCCCAACAGAGTGGTCAGCGCTGCCAACGGGATCGAATATGCCTATCGCGAGATCGGCGACGGAACGCCGCCGCTGGTGCTGCTGCAGCACTTCCGCGGAAACTTGGACAACTGGGATCACGCGCTGATCGACGCGCTCGCGTCCGGTCGGCGGGTCGTCACGTTTGACAACGCCGGCGTGGGCGGGTCGACCGGAACGACGCCGAGCACGATCACCCAGATGGCGCAGGACGCAATCGTGTACCTCGAAGCGATGGAGTTCGACGAGGTCGACGTGCTCGGGTTCTCGATCGGCAGCTTCGTGGCCCAGGAGATCGCGCTGATAAGGCCCGCGCTCGTCCGCCGTTTGGTCCTGGCGTCGTCCGCCCCTCGGGGCGCCGCCGGGATGCACGGCTGGGCGCCGGAGGTGATCGGCGCCGTAGGCGCGCCCGCGCCCAATCCGGACGGGTACCTCGGCGTATTCTTCACGCGCTCGCCCGCGAGCCGGCAGTCGGGGATGGCGGTGCTCGGTCGGCTGACCGCGCGAAGCGAGGACCGGGACAAGCCGACGACTTGGCAAACCCGGCAGGCGCAATACGACGCGGTGTGCGCCTGGGGGATCCCCGATCACGGTCTGCTGCAGCGGGTCAGCGCGATCGACGTGCCCGTGTTCGTGGCGAACGGCGATAGCGACCCGATGATCCTGCCGCACTATTCATATTTGCTCGCCGGCTTGATACCCCAGGCACGCGTGAAGATCTATCCGGATTCGGCGCACGGGTTTCTGTTCCAGCACCACGCCGAGTTCGCCGGGGACGTCGAAGCCTTCCTTGCTGCGCCACCTGAGGAAGTACCGCACACACCATCCGGCCCGCTGCCGAATCCGGAGGAGACACACCATGACTAGCATCCCTAGCAGCCAGTCCACCGAGGGAGTGCCCACATACTCGACGGGCAGGGATCCCGACGGCAGGTACGCCGATTACTACCCGGCCTGGCTAGACAACCTCGCCGACGACGTCACGATCGAAGGCTCGCTACTGGATGGGGCGGCGCTGGGACCGGACGCCGTTCGGACCATCGTGGGCGCCATCCGCACGCTGTACGAGCGCCAGCAGTTCAACTTCGCCGGCGACTATCGCGACAACGGCTGGATCGAGGATTACACCGCTCAGGTCGACGGCGAACCGATTGGCTGTGCCGTCCTCGTCACGAGGAGCGCCACGGGGCAGACCCAGCATGTCGCCGCGAACTATCGGCCGCGCAGCTCGCTGCTGCTCTTGTCGCGCTTGGTGGGCGAGAAGCTCGCCGGCACCCCCTATGCCAAGCACTTCCTCGCCCCCGAGTCCTGACGCGGACTCCCTTCACCCGCGAGGGTCTGGGACGTCCGCGAGCGTGCTCGCACCAACGAACGGACAAGCCTCTCGCAACGGGACGGTCAAGGGACCGTCTGCCGTCACGGGCAGGAGGTTCCAGCGCGGATCGTCGTCGCTCCATCGGTTCACGATGGCGTCGACCGTGAGCTTCTGGAGGTGAGGATCGAGCAGGCCGTTGGCCGTCGCGAGATCGAGTACCTGCAGATACGTGCTCACCGCATCGGTCGGGAGCGCGGCTGCCACGGGCGACACGGAGTCCGCGACGTCACGCATATCTACGAGGACGAAAACTCCGACCACCTCGGCGGACACACTGGCCAGTGAGGCGGCGAATCGTTCGACGGACGTCCCGCTGGAGATCGCATCGTCTACGAGCAATACCCGGCGCCCCGCCACATCTGCCCCTCGGACCGGTGGTTCGTCGAGCTCGTGACCGCGATACCCGGGCTTACGGACGAACGCGAAGGGAAGCTCTGCCGTCAGCGATATCGACGCGGCGAGCGGCACACCGGCAGTTTCGGCGCCAACGACGACCGCGACATCGATGCTTCGGGCGAACCGTCCGCCGCGCGCCCCGAGATCCCGCAGCAGTCGGTGATCGGCATAGGCGCTCTCCATCGAGAGCGCATGGATAGGAGTGCGGGCATGATCCCAGCAGCTGGCGCCGGCTCGGACCAGCCCGGGAGCGGTCGCGACGCGAGTGGCGAGCAGCTCGTCCGTAACCGGCAGCGGGGCCGAGTCGCGCTCGGTCCGGGCCAGAACGGATTGCTCCAGGACTGCCGCGGTGGGTGTGTCTTTCGGGTCCATTAGTCGCCCTTCTGTCTCGCGGTCGTGGTGAGAGATAGCTTGCGTCGCGGCGTGCCCCGTCGCGCCCGCATATCCCCTAGTTGACCCCCGGGTCTGCTCCGGGTTCCGCGCCGTCGCGACTCGAGTCATCCGATGGGCTGGACCGGCCACGGACGGCCATCAGGGCCGCGACGACCGCGTCGGTTGAGTCGGCCTGGGTGATGAGGTGGTCGAATGGGGGCGCGGCGCGACCGGCGAAGGAACGCGCGAGGTGCAACGGTGAGCCGCGCGAACCGAATGCGTCCGTACCCACGAAGACCATCGCCATCTGATTCGCCGGAGACGCGGCGCCGTTCTGAGCGAGGTCTTGGAAGATCTCTCGGAGCGTGCCGAAGCCTCCCTCGAAGTAGGCCACTCCCGCGTCCGCGATGCTCAGCAGACCGTCCTCACGAACGGCGTTCTGGAACAGCTTGGCGATGTGGGTGGCGAACTGGCTGATCGGCTCGTCGTCATAGCGCCAGGTGGCGACGGCAAGGCTCGGCGCGCCGGGGCGCAGGGCGGCTGTGATCTGGCGTGCGGTGTCGAAATACCGGGCTTCGTTTCCGCGGTACACCGGGCAGCGCATCAAATCGTCGATGGCGGCATGCAGCTCTTGGTCTGGACGGCCGGCAAAGTAGGCGCCCAGGTTCCCCGCTTCCATGATGCCCAAGCCTCCGCCAGTAGCCACGAGGAGTCCGGCCTCGCTGACTGCCTTTGCCGTTGCAGCCGCCAGTCGATAAGCGGGCACATCCCTGGGGGTC
>OBLV0100000467.1_pt1 | contig 12408 bp, 12 predicted proteins | sample 1520071 | NCBI WGS metagenome assembly OBLV01 (sample SAMEA3888446, study PRJEB22518) | metagenome | reverse complement strand
GTCATCGGGGATCACACCCAGTCCCCCACCACCCCACTAGGGACCCCCACCACCCCCACCCGGAACGGACTAGGGGATCTGCACCTGCGACCCACCCGCTGCGAGCACCGGCCGGTCAACCTGCGGAGATGCCATAACCGGGGGTGAGGATCCCGCGCGGGTCGAACGTCTCCTTCGCGGCCCGCAGTTGCTCCCAGCGCGGCCCGAAGTGGGTACGCCAGTCCTGCGGGGACATCGGGACGGCATTGATCGGGTAGGCGGTCCCGCCGCAGGCCAGAACGCGGTCGCGGATCACCCGGTTCGCCTCGATCTGCACGGTGACGCCGGCGGGATCGTCCGGGCTGGCGGTGCGGAGCAGACCGAACAGCCAGACGAGCTCCGAGCCGGGTACCCGGGTCAGCGGTGCGCGCAACCGGTCGGCGCGCAGCGGGTAGACCAGGACCAGCCCCGAGTTACCCAGCTGGCAGAGGGCACTGCTGGCAAGGACCTCACCGGCGAGCGCGGCAGCATCCTGCGCCGGCAGGAAGGTGGTGAGCCAGGGGTGCGGATGCAGCCACTCCCCGCTGGCCCGCAGCGCCGCCTCGCCAGTGGCCATCCGGTGCGCGAACTCCCGGTAGGGGAGATGGTCGATCTCCCGGGCCGCCCGGTCGTCATGGAGACCGTCGGGCAGCGCCGCGCCATCGGGCACTTCCAGCGGGGTGTGGTATGCCGCAACTTCCACCAGGTATCTCCAGGACCCGGGTGCCTCCAGCACGATCTGGCCCTGCAGAAAATCGAACCGACCCCGCAGAACCAGGTCGCGCTGGTCGTCCAGGAACGTCGCGAGGTCGTGGTAATGCAGCCGGTAGCGTCGAACCAAGGCGGGCGCGGGTACCACCCGGAGGGTGGCGCTGACGGTGATGCCACATTGCCCGAGCCCCGCCCGGATGGCGTCGAACAGCTCCCGGTTCCGCTGCGGCGAGCAGGTCACCAGCCGGCCAGTCCCAGTGACCACGCGCAGTTCCTCGACGGTGTCGACCTGAAACCCGTAGCGGTGGCTGGTACCGCCCACACCACCGGCAGCCAGGGTTCCACCCACCGAAGTGTGCAGGTAATCGGTCAGCACCGCGGGGGTGGTACCACCAGCGAGAGCTGCCTCCAGGACCGCGCTCCACAACGCGCCGCCCTGGACGACGATCCGGTCCGCGTGCGGCTCGCTCACCAGGTTCAACCCGGACATGTCGATGACGATGCCGCCCGCGCACTGTGCCTGTCCGTAGCTGGAGTGGCCGGCACCTCGGGCTGCCACGCTCAGCCCGTCCTCACCGGCGAACCCCACGATCTCGGCCACATCCGCGAACGTCGAGGGACGCAGCACTGCCCGCGGTAGGTGGTGCACCAGATGACCGAAGTCCTCCGCCGCCCACCGCAGCCTGGCGTCATCGCAGTCCACCGCGCCTCCCCCGAAGCACTCGGCCCTACCGGCGTCAGGAACCCTGCGTGCGCCGAGTTCCACCCCATGGTTGTCCAGATCAGGCCCAGAACAACGCTGGCGTGGAACTCGGCGCACGCAGGGCAGGTGCCGGGCGGCCGGACCGGTCAACGCGGCAGGGACGAATCAGTGGTAGGTGGGCTCGGCGGAGAACTGGGATGTGGGGTGCCGCCCCCATCGCCCGTGCCGGAGAACGCCAGCAGGATCACGACGACGAGTGCGAGTAGCACACCGAGCAGCGCGCGCACGTTAGTGAAGATGTTCGTGACGATGGCCGAGAGCAACGCGCCGAGCGCGCTGATCTCGCTGGTCAGAGCCCTGCTTACGACAAGGAGGGCGATAATCATCATCACCAGCAGGACCGGCGAGTCCGGCAATCCCCACCCCGAAAGCAGGTGATACCGGAGGTTTGTCAGAGGGGCTACAGTGTTCATGGCGTGCTCCCTGGAGCGGGTACTGCGGTGCCTGCGCGGCGGAGTCCGTCGATGAGATGCAGACGCCCCCGGGTCGCGGCCAACGATGTCCGGGGGTGTTTGCTGTTGTGGTCGCTGGCCCAGCGCCAACGTGGTGGAGACGCAGGACCAAGCCTGAGTTCGGGACGGTTATCTCGCGATTCCCGATAAGCTTCCACTTCACTGAATTTCAGTGAAGTTTCGCCTGAACCCTGGCTTAATGATATAAATAAGATTACGATTCGGCAACACGAACGACGGGCAACCCGGCCACGGCCGTGTGTACCTGCGACGAAGTCGTAGAATGTCAAACTTCGCTTATACCGCAAAAATTCGCGATCAACAGTGAAGTTCGGTGGACAACGGCGGTATCTCTGAGGGTCGGCTTACCTCACTCGATGAACACGGCAGGCCCCAGGTTCCGTGGCGCGGTGTCGATTCCCTCCGGACCGAGTCGACTCGCGAAGAACTCTGACTTCCCGAGGGCACCCTTCCAGTGCTCCGGCTGGCAGAACCGGTTGGTCCCGGTCACGATGACACCCGCCGGCACGTCTCGGGTGACGGTCGCGCCAGCGCAGACGTAGGCGCCCGGGCCGACAGTGACGCCACCGATGACGATGGCGCGCCACCCGATGAAGACCTGCTCAGCCAGTACGGGGGAGGGCTCCATCGACTCCGGACCATCCCACGGTCGGGTCGGGTCGAGCTGGCGGTGGACGAGATCACCGAAGATCCGGCACGACTGTCCGACCTTGCTCCGCTCCCCGATCAAGCCCGCGATGACACACCCGTCTGCGATCTCGGCTCTCGCACCGATGGTGGCCCGATGGATCACCATCACATCGTTGCCTATAGTCGCACCGCCTCCGACCGACGTGTAGGAATCAAAAATACAGCGCTCACCGGTGATCACTTCCGCACCGATCACGCAGAAGTGCCCGATCTTACAATGAGCAGCGATCTTCGTCGGTCTGTTTCGACGTTCCCACTCCCCTTCCTGCAGCGGCCGGTAAGGAGTACCGATCCGAGCGGAATCCGCAACGTGCGCCTGAGGATCGATGATGACGGAGTCACCGGCGTGGTCCACGCAGTACTCCATGACATCGCTCATGATGAGACCCTTTCCGATGAGTGCTTGCGTAACACCGAGAGCGGCGAGTGGAAGAACGATTCATGCAAGCCGAGCCGTTTAATGGCAGCAGCCACCGACCCCAGTCGATCAATCCCGTCGAGGCGACTTCGCCATGCGGATTGATCCACCCGCCACGTCTTGATATAGGCTGCACAGGACTCTGGGCTGATCGCTGCACGACGCCGCTCAGCTTCACGCAACGCGAGCAAGGCTTTGGAACCCGGCTTTATATCACCGAGGCCCCGCATGGCGGATTCGATAAAATCCCGCCGACGATCGAGAAAATATCGCCAGAAACCAGTCTCGGTACCCATACCATGCAAGCGAGGGTCATGCAGCAGAGAGAAGAGTCCCTCTGCGAGCGTGTCACCGAATTCCTCAGCTACCGCCCGCGATAGGTCAGCGAACGGGTCGTAGGGGAGCTGTTTGGCGGTTCCCGAACTCCCGACGACACTCTGTGCCACGCTATCATGAAGAAAGAACCAGTCCTCGTTGTAAACGTCTGGGAAAAAAGAATGTTGGCGTTCGCAATTGACGAGAAGAGCGGAACCCCCAACGAAGACTTTCTGGGGACGCCCCGCTTCCCGGTTAGCATGGCAGACCACAGAGTTGTCCGGCTGCCCCTGCACTGCCAGCCCGACCATATTCAATCGATCAAGTGCGGCCGCTCCCTGGCGCACGCTCATCTCGTCGACATCATAAATATCGTCGTCCAGCAGGAGCATGGAACGCCAGCCGGCGATCCGGGCAATCAGCAAGGCGAGGTTGCGTTTCAGGCTGAGATCGCCAAGCCTGTTTACCTTGACATCGACGATGCCGGTGGTGGCGAACGCCAGCAGTGGATGCTGGTAACCGGTCGGTAGCCCCACCGCAACCCACCGAAGGGCGGGCCATCGTTCGGCTAGCCCGGCAAAATCCTCAGGTTCAGCCTTGCGGCTGCACAATGCGACGAACAAGCAGCCCAACTTGGTGGCGAGATCGGCAGCGGTGGCCAGATGGTGTGTCGCCCGGGAAGCAGGCACCACCACTGCGTCAACCGCGGGCAGCGAGCCCGGCGCCGGGAACCGCAACAACTGCTGGTGCGAGTCCCGATGGGAGAGACCGGCAGCAACCGATCCAATAATGTGGGTAACCATCTCAGTCCGTGGATACCCATTGGAAAAGAATCGTTTCTCGACGCCTCAGGTCTGGAGTACTGGTGGCGTGATCGAAGACCCGGACTCTCATGAGGAGCCCGAAAGAATTCGCGTCCCCAAATATGGTAGCCAGCTGCCAGTGATTTTCTTCTCGCATGACGCCGTCAGTGAGGAAGCGAACCGCACCGTAAACTCCGCGCGTGAAAACCCCGCTACAGATGGTCAAGGTGCGTGCCACATTATTCGGGTTCGGCGCGCGAAAGAACATCCCCACATCTTCGATGACCGCTTTCTCCGGATCACCATCAACAAATCGTGGGCGAAAATACTGCGGTTTTTCACCGACTGTCTCGAATATCTCCCCGGTCTTGAGCTGCGGATCATCGACTTGGCGTACAGGGAGATTGACGAGACTGGCGATTCTCTTCGTGGCGCTGTTGACCCAGGCACTTCCCAGCAGAACGAGATGTGCGGGGAGATCATCGTCCTCCAGCCGGCTCGCCAACTCATACTGAACATCAGATTCCGGGTTCTCACGTCGAACGTGCCCGTGCAGCTCGACCAGCGCATCGAGATCTGCATAGCTGCTGAGTTGCACGTAGTTGTGGTACTCAGCCGAAGCGAATGTCGGCGGCTGCGCGTTGGGACCGCAGATGATCCGGACGGGTCCGTCGTCAGGAAAACGCCAGAGCGATCGCGACCGTTCCCTCTGACTGCCGGTCGTGATACCGAGCGCAGCCCCTCGCAGCTGCTCCAACTCCGCGGCGAGACGATCCCGTTCGGCTCGCTCCGCATCGTTGAGCTCGTCATCGGGAAGCAGACGGATGGCCGGTTCCAGCGAGCGTCTGGTGGCAAAGAACCGTGCGTATTGAGCAAGCCGTGACGGCGGGGGGACCTTCTGCGTGGTGTGGCTCTCCCAGGACGAGATGTTGGACAGCACCACGCCGAAGGCGTCAGCCAGTTCCTGCTGGGTCAGCGGCCGGTCCGGCCAGCATTGCTTCCGCAGCTCGCGAAGTCTGCGAGGGAGCGCGGTCGAGTCTGGCCGGAGGCTCATGTCATCACCTCAACAGCGCCGAACTTCACTGAGGTTCACTGCTTGCACCCCAACAAGACCAGATCTTGCCACCACTTGAACGGCTCGGACCAGAAGACCCGTTGATCCATCGGGAATCCCCCTGTTTCGACACAGCTGGCGACCTGCGCAAGGTTGGAACGTCTCAACTTGTCTTCATGCTTTCACTCACTTCGGGTGGTGAAGACGTGAAGAGAGTGGAGTCGGCTGCCGTGCCTGGCACAACGATCGAGTCCACCCACGGTCACGGCATCGACACTCTTGACGCAACGCAGGCCGCCGGTGCCTGCCCCTGGCGGTGATCGGTTCCCGGGCGGTCAGTTCCCGGGCGCAGGCCGCAGGCTGATCGTCATGCGTTCCTCGTGTCGCGTGCCATCGCCCGGTATCGGCTGTTTCTCGTTCGTGCTCACGAAGCCGCAGCTCTCATATAACCGGCGAGCCGGTTCGTTGTCGTCAAAGATCCACAGCCAGGCTACTGCGACACCCGAATCGCGCAATGATTCAAGAACCAGCCTGATCAGAGTGGACGCGATCCCGCAACGGCGAAATCCAGGTGACACCCACATATACTCCAAATAGCACTCGTGCGCGGGAGTCCGCAACCCCCAGGTGGCTCCCAGTAAGCCCACGGTGCGGCCCTCCGCAAAAGCAATGGCCCACTGGCCACGAGAGAACTCGGCTCGCCACTCTCGTTCGCCATAAGTCGACTCTCGCTGGTAACTCGACAAGAATTCGCCTGGCGACTCGGTCAACGCTGCTAATCGAGCGTCGCGCAGGTGCGACCACTGATTCTCAGTGAGCATCTGCGCTTCTGGCACGATTATTAATTCTGCCATAGAGGTCCGGACGGCGCGGTGACCGGTAGGATCACCTGCTCACCGGTGACCGGCAGCGCCACGAGCCCGGTGTGGTCGAGAATGAGTTGGTGGGGCCGCTGCAGCACAGCGACCCCACCAGAAACTACGAAGTTTCCTTCAAGTGCGTTGGCTCAGCAGTTGCCGCCGTTGGCGCTGCCACCGTTGCCGCCAACACCGTTACCGGCGCTGTTGGTCTGCGAGCCCAGCAGGTTGATGTTCAGCAGGTTGATGCCGATGCCACCCTGCCCGTTGCCACCGTTGCCGCCGACGCCGCCGTCGCCACCGGTGCACCCGCCGCCGGTGCTGAACATGGACATAACGGTCCGTGCCGGGAGCAGCTCAGCGTGCTGCTCATCGATCTCAGCGAAACACAATGCGTCAGACATGAATATTCTCCTCACAGTAGCCCCCAGTGGAGGAGGGCCGGGAACGGAACGCCGCATCGACAACGTTATCGATTCGGTCAGCCACACCATGTCGAGGAATAGCGTCACTGACAACATGCATTTCACACCTAAGTTCGCAACCGATCACTTAGCCGCGGAGCCGCTTTCTGCGACTGCTGAGCGACCAGCAGGTCGCTACTGAGATCTTGACGGTTCATTACTGACGGGGAGGCCGCACGTAAGGTGTTCACCGCGCCGGTTCAATCCTCATCAGCGCAGCTAGACGACCCTTCCGGACCTTCACCAGCAGTACTGAGCCCGCCGGCACCCGAAGCGGGCGGCATTATCCACCCGAATTGCGACAGCTGGCATGAGACAGCAGACCTCGTATTCGATGAGCATCGACCACGCTTACTACCTAGGGCCCCGGACAACGGCTACCAAGGTGACCGGAAGGTCTCGTCACATAGCGGTAATCACAGATGACTTAACGCCGAGCACTGCGAGGCCAGTTTTCCGCGCCCGTGGCGCGGATATCACCACTTAACCGCTGCGTCCGACCGATACTCAGTAGCCATACCGATTTTCGCCGACGCTGCGTGACCGGCAGGTACCAGAACGGGTCCCCTCGCACGGCCGTGGCTTCCTACCGGTCGCCGCCCTCGGCGCTCAGCGCATGCAGAAAGGTCAGGGCCGCCGCCTGTGCCTCGCCGGCACGTTCCAGGTGCGGCGAGTGCCCGCAGCCGATGAGGTCAACCCGGTCGGGAGAGGTGGGCAACCCGTGCTCGATGGCTTTCAGTTGACTGTCCGTGGCGTACGGGTCGTCGGTGCCCCACAGCAGCAGGACCGGGCAGGACACCCGGGGTAGGCAGCTCTCGATGTTCCAGCTCCGGAACTCGCTGGAGAGCCACACCTCGCTCCAGGCATTGAACATCGCATCGGGCCGGTCATGGACAGCGGCCAGCCGGCGGGCCAGGTCACCCTCACGGTAGGCCCGCACAGCCGTGGCCACCCCCGCCACCGTCGCGGGCTCGACGAAGACGTGCGGTGCCATCAGGACAAGCCCGGAGGTGGGCTGGGCACCCGCATACAGCAACGCGATCGATCCACCGTCGCTGTGCCCGACGAGCACCGGACGGCACACCTGCAACCTATCCAGAAGTTCAGGGAGCACGTCGAATGCCTCGAGATGGAGATAGTCCGCTGATCGGGGGACCTGGCCGGGGGCGGAACCACCGTGACCGTGCCGGGAGTAGACCAGTGCAGACCGGCCGCTGGCACGGGCGATGGCGGCCGGGAAACGTTCCCACATCGCCACGCAGCCCAGCCCCTCGTGCAGGAAAACCAGCGGTTCCCGCGCCCGGTCACCCTCAATCCACCGGTACTCCACCGCGCCATGATCAAGATCGATTAGAGGCAAGTAGTTCACTCCTCAGCGTGGGGAAACGGCCAGGTGAAGGGTGGGTGCACGCGCGCAGCGATGAGATCGTCGCGAGCGTCGGCGCTGGCATGGTCCATCCTTCCACCCCGACCAAGGCAAGCCTAAACTCAATGAGAAATTGAGGGAACCCGTGGTGGGAGCCGCACCGATCCCACCGCTCGAGTCGAGCTCACCCGCCGTGCTGGTGGATGCCGCCGCTGGCGACGTGCCCGAACTTGCGCACCTGGCCGGGCACGACCACGAAGGGGCGCATCATGCCCTCGTCCTCGTGGTCGAGGATGTGGCAGTGGTAGACGAAGTTGCCACTGGCGCCGATGAACCGTCCCGCGACGCTGACGAGCTCACCGGCGTTGACCCGGATGGTGTCCTTCCAGCCCTTCTCGTTCTCGTCGAGCACACCCGCGCGCTGGTAGGTGACCGGGATCGGCGTGGGTGTGAGGACGGTCCCGCCCTCGGCGACGTTGAATCCCTGCCCGTCGTAGATATCCCGGCTCAGCGCCTGGAACTCCGTGAGGTGGATGTGCATGGGATGGCTCAGCACGACATCCGGCAGGTGCAGGAAGTTCCACACGGCCCAGCGGCCTTCGTCGATGAAGAAGGTGGTCGTCTCGTCGAAGTCCTTGGCCACCCGCCGGAACGTGCGGACCTTGCCGGAGGGGTCCTTGACCTGGATGACGCCGTCCACCGCGGTCTTGCCCGGCGGCGGTGCCGGGATCTGCGCCGGATCGGTGATCTCGGCGAGTTCCCACAGCTGCGGATGGCCGTCGCCGGAGGTCCCCGGTGGAGCCAGCGCGACCCATTTGTGGTCATGATCATCCGGTAGCGTGCTGCCGTGCTCGACTCGGAAGTAGGAGGTGGACAGCATCTCGGGCAGCACGAAGTGGTCGTGCGCGGCGTGGTCGCGGACCCGGAACTCCATCACGTCGGGCTCAGGAGCGGCGTCCGCGGCGGTGTTGGTCAACCGCAGCCGTTGGCCGCGGAACGCGCTGAAATCGACCAGCACGTCGGCCCGCTCGGTCGGGGCCAGGATGAGACCTGCTGCGGGCAACGGCACCGGCTTGGGTAGCAGGCCCCCATCGGTGCCGATCTGCCGGATGGCATCGCGCTGCGAGTTCCCGTCGGCGTCGAGAAGGTCGAACTGGAAGAACCGGGCGTTGGACGTGTTGAGCATCCGGAAGCGGTACCAGCGGGCCTCCACCTCCAGGTGCGGCCAGATCACGTCGTTGACCAGCGTAAAGGGACCGCTGAACGCGACTGCCACCGGCTCGGCGTTCGGGTCGGGGTTGGGCACCACGCCCACCTTGTACAACAACCCGCCGGTGAGCTCGCCCGCCTGGTCGGTGTCCAGGTTGCGATCGCAGATGATCAACGGGATCTCGTGGCGACCCCGCGGCAGGCCCAGGGCGTCCTCTTCGCCGTCACGGATGATGTACATGCCGGTCAGCCCGGTCATCACATTCCATCGCGTGATGTTCATGGCGTGGTCGTGGTACCACAGCGCGGTGGCCTGCTGGTCGTTCGGGTACTCGGCGAGCTGGGAGTCACCTCGCAGGACCGCGTTGTGCGGCCACCCGTCGTTGCCGCCACCGGTCTTGGCGCCGTGCAGGTGCACCGCGACCCATGCCGGCAGCTCGGCCACCCCGTCGATGATCTTCGCAGTAGCCGGGTCGTAGCCGGGTGAGTTGCTCGGCGCCTCGGCCAGCGGCACCATCACCGCGGTGAGGGGGAACGGGCCGTCCTCGATGTCGTTGGTCCAGCTGACCCGGAGCCGCTGCCCGCGGCGAACCTCGAAGGTAGGGCCGGGGAAGTGCCCGTCGAAGGCCCACACCATCGTCGGTGGCAACTGCGAGTGCAGCCGCACCTGGGCGCGCCTGACCCGCACGGTGACGTGAGCCAGCTCTCCCCAGGAATGCGGCCGCAGCACCGGTGGGACGCGCAGCGGGTCCGCGAACTTGGTGAGTCCGAAGTCAGGTCCCGGCTTGACACTTGTCATCACGTTGCTCCTCATCTCGTTCTTCGGCGCAGGTCTTCGTAGCGGGCTCCGTGGTCGCCCATCCATCCAGTGGGTCCAAACCAGGCAAGCACAAGAAAGAGGGCGGGAAGCGCCGTTGAGATACCTCAGGTGGATGCGGGGAACTGATGGGAAACTTCAGCCTCGCTGTACCGCACAGCGACTGGACAATACCGCTCGGCAAGTCTGACCCGGCATGCGAGGTGTATCACTGGGATTAGCGTCCTATCGTGCATCGCATGAATGTGAGCAGTGACGATCCTGCCGAAATAGATCTGCAGGTGGCCGAACATGGTCCCGATGTTCGGGTGGTCACCGTAACGGGTCAGATCGATGTCGGGACAGCATGGAAACTGAGCGCTTTTCTGATCGCACAGCTGACCGTATCCCGGGTTGTCATCCTGGACCTCGACGGTGTGAGTTTCCTGGGCTCATCGGGCCTGTCTGCGCTGTTCGAAGCGAACGAACTCGCCATCCAGCAAGATCATGTTTTGTTATTAGTGTGCAGCTCCCGACCCGCCAACCGGGCATTATCGGCCGCCGGGCTGCGGGAATACTTCATCTTTTCCAGCAGCGTCGCCGATGTGGTGACCGGCTCGACACCATACGGAACATTCCGCGCAGGCCCAGCGTGGCAATACGTCGACAAGTCCTGGAAAAAGCACCTCAAGGTCGTCGCGACGCAGTGAGATGAGCCGCAGCGGTCAGGCGATGAGGTCCAGTGCGATCTGCAGGGCGGCTTCCCGGGTCTGCTGGTCGGGGGTGTTGAGGCGCTCGCCGGCGGTGGCGCCCATATGCAGGGCGACCAGGGCGAGGCGGGCCCGCAGCCGGGCGGCGATCTGCTCGCCCGGGCCGGCGAGCAGGTCGGCGAGCCGGGCGAACCTGCTGCGCAGCTCGTCACCGGAGGCGACGTCGCGCAGCGCGGTCTGGCCCTCCTGCAGGAACTGGGCGAGCTGGGTGGTGCGCTCGGAGAGCAGGGCCTGGTAGCGGCGCAGCACCTGCTCCCTGGTGGCGGGGGTGGCCGGTTGCCGCTGCGCCCAGCACACGAGGGCGTCGATCTCGGCGAAGAAGTCACCGATCAGGCTGGCGAGGATCTGCTCCTTGGTCTTGAAGTGGTAGTACACCGCGGCCTTGGTGATGCCGAGACGCTCGGCGATCTCCCGCAGCGAGGTGCCGTCGTAGCCGCGCTCGGCGAACAGCTCCAGCGCGAGCGTGCGGATCTGCTCACGAGTGTCGGTCCGCCGTTCGTCCCGTTCACTTTCGTTCGCCGTCACCATTCTCACCTTACTTGTCGACCGGCTAGCTAACAAAATTAGCTAGCCGGTCGACAAGTAAGTAGGAGACAGACGGGAGAGGTTCGATGACGACAGTGCTCATGACCATGGCACGGCACGCTCAGGTGCCCCGGCGGCCCCAAACCAAGCGGCCCCAGTCCAAGCGGCCCCAGTCCAAGCGGGAGATCTACACCGCGATGAGCGGGTTGATGATCGCCATGCTGCTGGCGATGCTGGACAACCTGATCGTGGGCACCGCGATGCCGACGATCGTCGGTGAGCTGGGCGGGATGGCGCACCTGTCCTGGGTGGTCACCGGATATGCGCTGGCCAGTGCGGTGTCCACGCCGGTGTGGGCCAAGCTGGGCGATCTCTACGGTCGCAAGGGCGTGTTCCTGGCCTCGATCGTGGTGTTCCTGATCGGGTCTTCGCTGGCCGGGTTGTCCCAGGGGATGGGCGAGCTGATCGCCTTTCGCGGGATCCAGGGTCTGGGAGCGGGCGGGCTGATCGTCGGAGCCACCGCGATCATCGGTGACCTGGTGCCCCTGCGCGATCGTGGCCGCTACCAGGGCCTGATGGCCGCGGTGATGCCAGTGGCCTTCATCGGCGGGCCACTGCTGGGCGGCTTGCTCACCGACCACCTGAGCTGGAGGTGGACCTTCTACATCAACCTGCCGCTGGGCATCCTCGCGCTGGTGGTGACCACGCTGACCATGCACCTGCCGGGCCGCCGCGCCGAGGTGTCCGTCGACTGGGCCGGGGCAAGCCTGCTCGCCGCCGGAGTCGCCGCACTGACCCTGCTGGCCAGCTGGGGTGGTAGCCAGTACGCCTGGAGCTCGGCGCCCATCCTGGCGCTGGGTGCGCTGGGCGTGCTCGCGCTGGGCGCGTTCGTTGCCGTCGAGCGCCGGGTCGCCGAGCCGATCCTGCCACTGCGCCTGTTCACCAGCCGCAACCTGACCGCAGCCGTCGCGCTGACCTTCCTCACCGGGTTGGCGATGTTCGGGGCGGTGACGTTCCTGCCGCAGTTCCAGCAGAGCGTGCAGGGCGCCTCGGCCACCAGCAGCGGGTTGCTGCTGCTGCCGTTGATGGGCGGCATGCTGGCCACATCGCTGCTCGGCGGGCAGCTCGTCTCCCGCACCGGGCGCTACCGGGGCCTGCTGCTCGCCGGCTAGATCG
>OBLV0100000466.1_pt1 | contig 12416 bp, 18 predicted proteins | sample 1520071 | NCBI WGS metagenome assembly OBLV01 (sample SAMEA3888446, study PRJEB22518) | metagenome | reverse complement strand
GAGATCGTGATGTGACTGGAGTTCAGACGTGTGCTCTTCCGATCTCTACCGATTTCGTTGTTGATCAAGTTTCAGACATTGCCAAAGTATTTGACGGCGAAGCGTCGAAACTAGAAACTCTCGCGAAGTATGCAAACGCGAAAGTAAAAGAGAAGTGCTTATATAAAGCCGATGTATTCCGCGATTGTGCGAGACTTGCCAGACAGATAACTGTCTCTCGCGTTCCTGTTAATGCAACAACCTGAGAAAGGGATTTCAGCAATGTCACTATATTTTCAATTGCCACATGAAGCTGGAAAACTTCCGGTTCAACTCGATATTACGAGGTCGGAAGGCGGCTTTGCCCATTTGCAAATAAATGGTGTATCAGCAATTTCGTTTAATCCAACATCTGGTGCCGTATCCGTTCACTATTCGAACGGGAAAAACATGCAAGTTGGAATAATTGACGAGGGCCGCTTCACCGGCGATTGGTCATGAGATATCCGACATTTGTCTACCCGCAAACGCTCAATGTGTTCGCAATGTCGGTTCCAGATCATACCATGTTGGTTCGTGCTTTTGGGTGTGGCATGAAACATGCATTGGTATCCGGTGCCGTCTTACTGGCAGTCTTTGGCGGCGGTGCGATTGTCACACCGCAGGAACACCAAGCGCTTTACCAATATAACGATCGATCAAGGAAATGGGAGCTTGCCCGTATAGAGGCAAGAGACTAAAAGAAATGGGCCTAGAGGATTTTGCTTGCCAGCACCTCTAGGCCCTGTTCTGTTAACGCCCGCCGAAAGGTTCAGCCGTGGCTGTTTCTGGTTATAAGGGTGCCTGCCCTCTGGGTCAAGGCATATCCGCCCCTCATGTCCTCGGATTAATTCGGGGGTTTCTCCATTGCAAATTCAAGTCCCGCCATGGTTGCAATAGCGACATCCTTTGTCGCGCCCATGGGAGGGCTTAAGGTTGGCTCGCAAACCTCTTGATCAGTTGTCACCTGCTTACCGTCGCCGCGTCGAAAAGGCGGAAGCACAAGGAAAATCCCGACAACAAGCGAGAGGGCACAAGCAAGCCGAACACAAAAGCCGCGCTCTCCATAATCGCGAACGTGGCGAACTGACAAGCGCCGAGCGGCAAGAAGTCAGACGATTCGCGAACAAGCAAGCGGCAAGAGCTTCAAAAGATGCTGGACCCATCTACGAAAAAATGGTTGCATATATCAAACGCTTGCGCGGCGGGATGGGTCCATTTCGCGCGATAAAGGATGAAGTGAAGCGACTTGAACGGGAATATAAAAGAGCAAAGTACGTGAAGGTCGGAAAAAATAAATGGGTGAAAAGAGTTTTTGAAGATGGCGAAGCAGGACTTTCGCGGATAGCACACGATTACGCCGTGGCAGATATCGAATGGATGTTTTATCACTGAGGTTCTAAAGGTTCTGGGAATTTGGATCGATACAACCGGCTTGCAAAAGAAATCATAAAAGCCGAACAAGACTTAGAAAACGAGCGGGAAATAAGAAAACTCGAAAAGGCGTTGATAAAGGCGCAGAAGCGCAAACAACGCTTACCGTTCATAGGTCTAGACGGTGAAGGATGGGGGAAGGATTCTGTTGGGAGACAGAACTATATGATGATGTGCAGTTCGCACGAACCAACAAGCGTCCTTTATACCGGTGAACGCCTCACAACATACGAATGTCTCGAATTCATTCTAGAACAACCGAAAGAAGGAATTCTTGTCGGGTTTTCGTTTGGCTATGATATTTCCATGATTCTTCGCGATTTGACGAAAGAACGTGTAGACAAACTGTTCGAGAAGAAAGAACGCGGCCCCGGAAAATCACTCTATACATATTTCGGCGATTACGCTCTCGAATATTTGCCGGGACAGTTCTTCAAAGTTGCACGGTGCCGCGACATCAAAATGGAGGATGGCAGCACCATAACTGAAATCATAAAGGGAACGAACCGGACGGTTTGGGAAGTGTTCGGTTTCTATCAGTGCAAGTTTATTAAAGCGCTGGCCGATTGGAAAATCGGAACTGATTATCTCGAAATGGTTTCGACAATGAAAGATGCACGTGACGAATTAGAAAGCCAGAAGATAGAGGACATCGAATTCTATTGCCGGTCGGAATGTCGGTTGTTAGCTCAACTTCTTGAGGCATTGCGAACCGCGTGTGAAGAGTCGCAAATTGTCCCGCGTTCATGGAATGGTGCAGGCAAGCTTGCAGCAGCGTTGCACAATGATCACGAATCGATAAAGCGAAAAGACGTGGAAATGATATTGCCCAAACAAGTTCAGCAATGGGCTGACATGGCGTATTATGGCGGACGATTCGAGATAACCAAAGTTGGAAAGATCAAGGGACCGATTTACGAGAATGATATCAATTCTGCCTACCCGGATGGCATGGACGATTTACCGTGCCTTGTTCACGGAAAATGGAAACATTTGAAGGGTCGCGCTGCACTAAAGGCAACTGGACTTTACCTTGCAAAATGTACCTTTGATCATCCTAACGACTCTTATATATGCGGATTGCCCATTCGCTCTAAATCAGGTCATCTATATTGGCCCCGCCGTGGTCGCGGCGTTTATTGGTCATGTGAGATTGAAAGCACGCGAATGCTTGGCGGGACGGTGAAATGTTCGGAAGCGTGGGTTTATGAAAAACATTGCGACTGTAACCCGCTCGCATGGGTGAAACCGCTATATGAGTTTCGCAAATCGCTCGGCAAGGCAACGCGAGGATATCCAATCAAACTTGGTCTTAACTCGTTATATGGCAAATTCGCACAGCGTATCGGTTCGGCCCCGTGGAGAAACCCGTTATGGGCTGGATTGATCACGTCTCGAACGCGTGCGAAGTTAGGCAACGCTGCGTCCCAGGCTCCCGAAAGCATCGTGATGATGGCAACGGACGGCATATATTCCACTAAGCCGCTAAACCTCCCGGTCAGTGACAAGCTAGGCGAATGGGAGTGCAACGAGTATGAGAGCATTTTTGTAATTCAACCCGGCCTATATGAATGTTCTTCCGGCGACGGTGACAACAAGGTGAAGTCGCGCGGCATATCGAAAGGCGCGATTAAAGAAAGTCTACCGGTGTTCATATCCATGTGGGACGACTTTGTTGCAGAAGCCAACTTGATGTCATCAATCGGTGTGAAACTACCGGAAGCACCGAAAGTTCCGGTTAAGGTCAGGCTGTTCACAGGCCTAAGATTAGCGCAATCTCGGGGGAAACCGCATGAAGCTGGGAAATGGGAAGATAAGATAAAAGTTATCAACATGGATTGGAGATTAAAACGAAACGGCGGAATATTGATAGATGATGCTATAATCACTAGACCGCGCGACGGCGACTTGAATTTAGAAAGTGTGACATATTCCGACGAAATGGTCGGACATTCTGATACTGATCCATTTCGCGAGGATTTCTTTGATCAACCGGACGGAATGAGGATTGTGGAATAATCCGAAATCTGATATTTTATCCGAATTCTATTGACCGATGTGAAAGGAAACCGACTTATGGCTAAAATCAACTCAATGTCTGACTTAATCGCTCAAGTTGAAAGCAGCGGAAATCAATTTGCAATTAAATTCGAACCAGCGTGGAGCTACACCACACCCGCGAATATTCAGCGGTGTGCCGACAAGATGAAATGCAATGAAGTCACCGCGAAAAATCTTTTGTGCAATTCATGGGGCTTATTTCAAATCATGGGATCAGTTCTCTATGATTTGTCGTCGCCTGGATATGAGCCAAATTTGTTTGCCTATTTAAATTCGCTTACTACGCAAGGCGATTACTTTATGCATTTCAACGCTAAATATTGTGGTGGTGTGACTCTTGAAGAATTCTTGACCGACAAGGAACGGGCATTCGAATTTTGCCACCGTTATAACGGCGACATCGATGCATATTATGCGCGGTGTATGCAGGTCTATAATGACAACATGGCCCCGGTATCATGACAGTCTCTCGAATAATTATTTTCATTATCGCGTTGATAATTGGTGGCGCGATAATGCATTATCATGATGTTCCTCCCAGGACGTTAGCAGCGAGCGAGTGAGTCGAGCCTCCCTGAAAGTCAACTTAAAGCCCGGTGTCAACGCACCGGGCTTTTTCTTTTGAAAGGGATTTATCATGGCGAGCGTGCAACCAAGCTACAATGCAATGACGAACGCGGTACGCCCGCCGAACGGTCAATCCGCGTCGATTTTCGGCACGATTGATTACACCGCAAAAGATATCGGCCAATGGCAGTCTGATGGATCAGTGATAATTAATTTCGCTTCTATATTGCAGCAGAACCCCGGCTTTCTTCCACAATCAATTATCATCACGAATCCGAATGGTGATAGTCTCGCGGTCTCGATTAATCCTGGTTCGTTTAATTATCGCATTTCGATGGGGCCTGGCACTATCGCGCGGGATTTATGTCCGGCATTTACAACCGGCCTATCGGTGCAATTCGGCGCACTGACTCAGAGATATATATGGGCACCCGTGACATACATGATCACGAATTTCCCGCTTGTACCTGAACAGATATCGCTATGGAAAGTTTCACAGAACACGAACAGCTATTTTAGCAACACACAATTTTCACCGGCAAATAGTGGTGAAAGCACAGCGATATATACAAATAGTCAATCTGTCCCGGTTCTAATTGAAAGCCTTGATCTGGAATTTGCGAATTACTTTGATTTTCAAAATGAAGGGTCAGTCGTTTATCAATTGTTTTTATATACTGCCTCGGGTTCAACAGGTCCGATTATTTTGGAATATTTCTCGCTTAGTTGGGATATTAAACCGCGAAGTAAAACATTCCAGACATTAGCATCTGGTTTGGTGTTAATGCCCAAAGATGAATTAATTGTCGGCATTGCTACCGGTAGTCCTCCAAACAACACGATACAATCGGGTATTCCACAAGCATACGTACATGCATCTGCCATCGTAGCGGAATTAACTTATATTCTTTAACACACTCGATAATTCGATTTTTAATATGTAAAATTTGGGTCGGACTAATCCCGCCCATAATTAACAGGTGCATATATGGCAATCGTAGTTCCGTTTGTTCAGTTAATTTCCCGTGTTCTCGAACGCCCGAAACGTCCCGCTGGCCCTGTCGTTCGCCTCTTCTTTTTAGATTGGAGCGAAACCAATGAATATATTATCGACATGTCCAATGCAGACAAGGAATGGGAATTCCTGTGTAATTCCATGAAAGTCAATAATCTGAGTAACGCCAATGCCGTTACGTTGACACAGCCGGTTAATGCGAATTTTGGCGATGCTTGGCAAGTTTCGGCAGGTAAAATTGAGATGCTCCCGGCAGTCGCAATCGTGCCGTTTCATCTGACAATTGCCAGCACTCAGGTCGCCGGTAGTTCATCCGTTCTGAGTCTCTATAATTACCCGCAATCCGCGATTGTCGCGGCATAATATATAAGGAACGACCATGTTTAAGAAATCCAGCGGAATTCCAGGCGCGGCCCCCGCTCCCAGCGTCAACCCGGCAATGGCCGGAATGCTTAAGAGTTTGATCGGTCCTGGCATGGCAAAAGATTTAGAAGCATTTGGTGGCTTCATCCGAAATCTCGATGAACGGTTGAAAAACATGGAAACGGACGTTGCATTGATTGCATCGCACATTCGCGAATCTAAAAGTGCCGCGATTGCTGAACGACTAAGCGAAGAAACGGGGGATACGTCTCATGGCTGATAAACCCGGTGAAACCGATACAAAGCCCGACGATACGTTGAAATCGGCGGAAGAATTGGCAAAAGAGGTTCAGACTGAATTGCCACAAAAAACCGAAGAAGTTGAAGATGTAATTGATAGCGGTAACCCCGACGAAATCGCGGAAGCAGTGAAGGAACATGAAGAATGGATAATGGAGAAGCTGTCAGAACTGATGAAGGCGAATTCTTCAGCGCCGGAAATCAAGGAAGCGATAAGCCAATTAAGAAACGAAATGTCCGAAGTGCGCGAAATCCTGAAGACGATATTGGACCAAACGAAACGCAAAGCGCCGTTGCAAGAATCGACGGAAGCAGCGAAAAGCCGCGTAGAGGGCGCAAGCCAGGAAGTGGATCAAAGCGGAACGCAAAGCCCGCCGAAGAGCCCGGTCAACTGGATTTAACCACACTCGCTTTTTATATCGCGTTAGCTCATAATTTCGTCGGCAGCATCGTACTAAAGACGAAAGCGTTTGATTTAGAAGAGGACGAGGCAAATACGATTGCCGAAGGCTTTTTGCGTATGTGTGCCGAACATGAATTTGTACCAAGTGGAAAGGGTATGGCGACGATTGCGTTTATCGCCACGCTTGCAACCATCGAAATGAGCAAATTTAGGCTGTATCGCGAGGAACTGAAAATGAAGCGCTTGCATAACGAGGCAGCGCAACAAAAACAGAACCAGCAACGTCCTGTTGAACCCGCGCGACCCATGGGACCGCCACCGGGTTCGTTGAACGCAAGTATGTCATCATTGGCCGCTTGAAATGGCTGATCAACGCAAAAGCCTAATTCCGCAACGCGGCGAGCGGGCAATTGTATTTGGGCAAGCAGGTAGTGGAAAATCCATTGCCTGCGCCTGGATGTTGCATTACATGCCGTTGCCAATCGTAATTTACGATACCAAAGTATCGCCGTCTCTCGTGTCATGTTTTCCTAGCGCGGATATCGTTGACGGATTGGAGAAATGGAACGCGAAACTTAAAAAGCCGGTGACTATTCTACGTCCGTCACCGGAAGAAATTTCTGACCCAGTTTTTCTAGATGATGTCTTATGGCGTCTTTATCTGAAAAAAGAATCAATGACGATCTACGTAGATGAAGCGTTAGACCTCCATCATAATGGACGTGCAGGTCGCGGACTTGTTGCGTGCGTATCGCGTGGGCGTGAACAGGGAATAACTCTTATTGCCGGAACGCAACGCCCCGCATGGGTGTCTCTATATCTTGCATCTGAGGCACAGCACTATTTTGTTTTCAAATTACGCTTAAAAGCTGACCGCGACCGAATTGAACAAATTACGGGTTTCAAACTTCCGAAACTCGAAAAACATCATTTCGTTCACATTGATAATGATGATGATCCCGTATTATATGGACCTGTTCCCATGGAGATTGACGCGGATAGGCGCGACCGTCTCTTAGCACTGGAATAGCACGCGGCCATTATCAGCGCCGCTCCCCTCAAAATTTGAAAGGAAGCGGCGCACATGCTGTCGCCCAACTTGGTGAACATTATCACCGTGGCAGTCATTGCCGTGGTTGCCTACGTTGTTGTTTTCGGCGGCTTGAAAGCTGCCGGTTTATCCCTGCCTTACGTGAATTCGTGAGGCACGATGTTTAACACATCCCTTTTGAAACCCGGAAATCTTATCTTCATCGTTGTGGTGGCGCTTGTCGCTATTGTCGCGTGGAAAATGGTTTCCGCTAAGTTCAGTCTTTTCGCGCCAAACGGCAATTCCGGCAATTCTGCACAGAATGTGCAGCAGTACCCGAATTAACCCGCTGGATCATGAGTGACAGCTTTTAAAGGAAATTCGCAGAAATGTCGCAATCCGTAACGCAAGTGAATTCGCAGGGGCCGCAGAGTTCCGGCCAGATGAATACGCAGCAGAACTATCAGCAGCGTATGAACCTGATGAACAGCAACCAGGGTCAGTTGACCATTGTTGCCACGCAGAACGCCGCCATGGGTTCATCCATTCGGCAGAACCTTAACAACACCGGTATCACAACTGGCGTATGGCTGGACGTCGCCATTCCGATTGCCAACAGCACGGCGGAAGCCGTCAACCTCACCCCCGCGCAGGGTGCGCCATGGACCGCGCTGTCGCTGATCAACGTGAAGGACTATAATAACATCAACCGCAGCTATCTGACCGGTTATCAGCTATTCCGCGTGAACACCCGCCGCCGCTGGGAAGTGCTCGGAATGCCCGGTTTTGACGGATTGGCCGATCCCAGCTTTGTGCTGCCGGGTGTCACTGACCCGTGGTATGGCAACCCGGTTGTTCCGACGAGCGTTCCCGCGAATGGTTCTGCGAATCTGACTTTCTCCATTTACGTGCCGATTGCCTATCAGGGTAATCCCCGCCTGAATCGACGCGGTGCGCCGAACTTTGATTTGCGCGGTGCCATTGTCTCCCAAACATCCATTGGCAATCTGTCCGTGAACGTGAATCTGGCAGGTTCGCTTTTCGCTGCCGGTGCGCCACTCTCGGCGGTATATGGCGAAGCGGTCCCCGCAGGGATCACCGTGGGTAACGCATCGATCACGTTCAGGCAGGAATGGTTGTCGCCACAGCGCGTCGGCGGTCAGTATCCGAACCCAGCTTTGGACTTGCTGACCGTGTACGAGTTGAACGGGAATATTCTCGACAACTCCAATATCGTCGCGAACAACGTGAAATGGATCAACTACCCGCCAGTTCGCGAAACTCTTGCTGTTTATCTGGATTACGTGAACGGGACGGAATTGAACGCGGGAACCGACATCAACGAGATTGACATGGTGGTCAACTCCAACAATGTCTGGCAGCAATGGACCGCTTTGGGATTGTCCATGGAAAATCGTCTGAAAGGCGGTGTTGATATGCCACCCGCCGCATACGATCTGACCACGCGGCAAAAACCGGTGCAGGTGGCTTTGGCCGGTAACGTTCAGTTGAAATTCAACCCGTCCAATGTGCAGGCCGGTGCATATCTTCTCGAATGTTTCGAAAACTTTTATCCACTCGGGATGCAACTCCCCGGTGTGGTCTCGGGTTCGTAACCGATGGCGAACAATTCATCAGCACCACAGCAGGCGAGCATGGCGCAGGGGGTCCCGGTTTTCGGGACCTCTTCACCAAACTCGTCAAACTCGCATCCTGCATCACGTTTGATGCAAATTTTGGATTCCAGCTTTTTCGGAAATCCGATGTGGGAATATGCTTTCTTTCTCATTTTCATCTTCGCCGTGCTAGGCGTGTGGCACTACTTTGTGACCACGCTTCACCGATTTTCTCGGCGTGATATCTGATGAAAGGTATACTTGGCTGGTTGGTGCTTGGGTATCTGTATTATTTGCTGATTTCCGGCAAAGTCGTTCAGTTCATCCAAGTCGCCAACCAGCCAAAATCTTCTGCAAGTTCGTCCAGTTCTGCCGGTGGTGCGTTAACTACCATTTTCGGAAGCAACGGGACGACACAATCGAACAACCAAGCAGCGGCGGCGAATGTAGACCCAAATCAGTCTGGCATAATTTACGGGGGCGGAAACTAAATGGATATCATCGCGATTGGCGTGATTTTAGTTTACGCCGTCTACGCAGCGTATCATGGGAACGCAGTGCAGGCCGCTACGTGGAATGCAGAAGAGTTCGGAAGCGGCATATGGGTTTTGCTCGGCGTGTTCTTTTTATGGTTGCTCCACGGAATACGCGACATCCAGACGCCCGTGGATATTTTTATCGTGATCATCGTTCTGGCAATTGCCATGATCCAATATAAAAATGTCGCGAGCAACCTGCAAACCGCTTGGGCAAGCATGACCGGGACATCTTCGTCCACATCGTCAACTTCGACGTCTGTCGGTCCTGTTTCCAGTTCAACCGCTTCGCCCATCTCGGCTTCAACGCTTAGCAGCATGGCCGGAATGCTGGGATGAAATTTGGAAGTGTTATCGATATTCTAACTTTCATCCTGATCATTGCACTTTTTGCGCTAGTGATCAAAAAATCGTCTCAATTCACAAGTTTCGTACAGTACGGTTCATCCGTGTTCAACAAGTCAATCGGTGCCCTTGGCGGGCAAAATGTGGGGTAAACAATGGATCAAGTTGCGAAAGAGTTTTTCGGCATTCTGTCCGCCTTTATCGTTTTGGCGGGAATAATCGGTCTCGTCGTGTACCATTCGGGTACGACTGCTGATATTTCGGCAGGCTCGCAGGCTTTCAACTCGGCACTGAGCACAGCGACATTTCAGGGTAATGGATCAAGCTTGGGCGGTCTCGGCGCTGCTGCTAGCTCCATGAGCTTGACCGGCTTTGGTGGCTAATCTGTGCAGCTAACAAAAACATTTGTCACGACCGTCGGAACTGGAACAGGTAGTGCTTACACTTCCGTGTTTACAGTTCCGGCGAATTCGCGACTTTTGTCAATCGCGGTGACAGTTGGTTTCCAATCGACATTATCTGGAACCGGCATTTTAACACTCGGGCTTAATGGTGATCCAAATTATTTGGCCGCTGCCCTAGCAGTTGCAAACGGCGCAATGGTTAGTTTTTCATCAAAAAATAAAGGTCCGATTTTCATGCCGAATGGTGGTGATATCGAAATATATCTGACCGGGTTTTCATCGTCATATCTTTATTCGGTATCTGCCGAGTATGAAACTTATTCGTGAGGTTCGCACATGTTCGGTAAAAAGAAGAATTCCAATCGTCCCAGCCAAATTCAACGTCCCCTCTATATGGGTGACCAAGGTACATGGACCCAGCGCGGACCTGTTGGCGTTGTTGAACAGGTGCCAAATCCGCCTTGGATTGGAACGACCGATGTTTACACTGGAACTGTCGGAATGAGCTATATCCGCACATTGCTTTACATGTCGCCGTATATCACGCCGAACGGTTTAAATCCGTACTATGCACCGCCAAACTCTGGCAAAATATCGAATTGGGGTCAACCACTTGCGCCCGCCGTGGGCGAAGTCGAATTCTACGGAAGTGGAGGTTAAGATGGCCGATGTTATGGGCTGGGTGAAAGCACATCCAACGGAAGCTGCCGCATGTGGTATAGGCGCATTGTTGCTTCTTGTCGGTCTCATTATGATGTCAGGCGGATCATCAACCGATGGAACAGCCCAAATTTATTCAAGTTATCTGCAATCGCAAAGTCAGGCACAGCAGGACCAAGCGCAATTGCAGCTTGCTCAAATTCAGCAGGAACCGGCATTACAGTCGGCGCAGCTTCAAGGGCAAGAACTGAACGATGAACTGTCGTATCAGAACAATGCGCTTTCTGCCGGGACATCCGAACAAAACAACGAACTATCCGCGCAACTTGGCGCACTTGAAATGCAATACTCAAATGAGGGAAGCACGGAAAGTGACCAGTTGCAGGAACAGTTGGCGCTCGCTTCAATCGGTTCAAACGAAAATGCCGACAATAACACAACTGCATTGCAGGAAGCGTTAGACGGATATAATTCTCAGTACAGCCAATTAGCACTGAGTCTACCTTACCAATTGTCAGGGCTGACAACCAATGACAACGACTCACTTGCAGGTCTAGAAGATCAGCTTGGTGTACAGTCACAGCTTTACAGTGAACTGTACGGCGACACCGGAATCACTAATATTCTCGGCGGTGTCGGTGGCCTGCTTGGCGGTTCAGGCGGCTTACTTGGCGCTGTTGGAGGCTTCCTATAATGGCAATTGCACCCCTCCCCCATGTTGCGCCGCTTGATCCACATCCTTACCGAAAATATTTTGTTTGGGGTGCTGTCAGCATCGCTGTTATGCTGTTCGGTGCCCTGCTTTGGTACATGGAACAGCAGAAAGCAGCCGAGAATGCTGCAAATGCCCAACAGGAAGCAAGTCTCGTCAATTCGCTGATGTCTCAGTCATCCTATGACTCGTCACTGTCCGATACAGATGGCGGATATGGGTCAGGTTCAGGTGGACTGCTGGCCGGTGAAGGATACGTAACATCGCCTACCGTCACCACGGCAAGTAGCGCGGGAACAGGTACGACGAGTCTGACAAATAACACATCCGGTTCTTCACTTGCATCACAAATCGCGAGTTTAGAGAAACAGCTAAGTTCTGCCGGAACTAACCAACAGAAAGCGATAGCATCGGCAGTCGCGAAATATACGAGCGCATCAGCCGGTCTCAATTCTGAAATTTCCTCTCTGACCGGACAAGTAGGCCAGCTTAATTCCGACAACCAAGCAAACTGGAATGTCGCGCAAGGATACGAGACAGCTTATCAGAATTTGGAGAATGCCGTTAACCAAATGCTAGCACCTCATGCCGGTGAAAGTGCGGCGCAATCCATTTCTAACTATTCGGGTGCGGTGAAGGCGGCGGAAGGGTACACTTAAAATGAGTGATACCCTTTCGGGTTATTCGGCGTTTCCAGGTTTCACATCGCAGGTTGAAGGATGGATTGACGACGCTGCCCAACAATATGGAATTTCACCCGATTTTCTTGCAAATGATCTAGCAACAGAATCGTCGTTTAATCCATCTGCTGTCAACTCTGAAAGTGGTGCAAGCGGGATTGCTCAATTTATCCCAAGTACTGCCGACATGATGGGCGTTGACCCTATGGACGAGCAATCATCAATTTAAGATCGGAAGAGCGTCGTGTAGGGAAAGAGTGTAGATCTCGGTG
>OBLV0100000465.1_pt1 | contig 12465 bp, 16 predicted proteins | sample 1520071 | NCBI WGS metagenome assembly OBLV01 (sample SAMEA3888446, study PRJEB22518) | metagenome | reverse complement strand
GATCGTGATGTGACTGGAGTTCAGACGTGTGCTCTTCCGATCTGCCGATCTTTGCACTGCGGCACCCGCTGACCGTCCTCAAGGGGCAGATCGTCGCCCTCACGGTCCCCACCTGGGCACCGATGTTCGCCTTCGAAATCGAAGGCGAAAACAGCTGGCGCGGCAGTCGCCTGCCCGAACACTGCGTGGCCAAGGAAGACATCCAGAACGGCCACCCGCAGCAGGGCGTCGGCAAGACCAAGACCTACGGCTGCTTCTACTCCGAAGCGCGCCTGCTCTACACCGCGACGCTAGTGAAGAAGCCTTAGTGGCTAAAGCGCAGCTTGGCGCAGACCGCAATAAGGGCAGTCGCTGACGTCGAGGCCGATCAACTGGTCGCAGCGGCGGCAGGCGCGGAGGTTCGCCGGCGTGCGCGGCAGCGACGAGGCGGAGGGGGCGAGCGGCAGCACTTTGGCCACCGGCTCCATCTCCTCGCCGGTCTCGCGGTCGACGTAGACCTGGCCCGGCTCGGCGTAGGCCAGAGCCTCGCGGCCGGAGGCCCTGGAGCGCATGCGGTAGAGCTGACGGTCGTTCATCGCCGCGAAGACTATTAGCTTGGACGGTCCCGATGCGCGTCCTCGTCTTCCACGGCTACATGCTGCGCGGGACCGGCAGCAACATCTACAACGTCAATCTCGTCCGGGCGCTTGTCCGGCAGGGCCATGAGGTCCACCTGCTCTGCCAGGACCGCGAGGTCCGCCCCGAGGGGGTCCACGTCCACAACCCCGAGATCGGCGGCCTGCTCCCCGTCTATGTGAAGGACCCCTACCCGGGCTTCGAGGCGAAGGCCTTCCCGGAGCTGAGCGACGAGGAGCTGGGGCGCTATCTCGACGCCAACGTCGCCGCGGTCCGCGCGGTGGCCGCGGCGGCCGGGGGAATCGACCTCGCGCTCGCCAACCATCTGGTGATGGGGCCGCCGATCCTGGCTCGGGCCGATGTGGCGCCGTTCGCGGCCAAGGTCCACGGCTCGGCGCTGGAGTACACGGTGAAACCGCATCCGCGGTTCCGGCCGTATGCCGAAGAGGGGGTGCGCGCGGCGAGCGGAGTGCTGGTCGGCTCGCGGCATACGGCCGAGTCGTTGTGGGCGGCGCTGCCGGCGGTCGATGGGCTCCGGGGGAAGACTCGGCTGGGCCCCCCGGGGGTTGACATCGAGGAGTTCCGGCCCGCGGGTGGGAGGGACGAGCTGGTGGTCTACGTCGGGAAGCTGATCGTCTCCAAGGGGGTCGACCTGCTGATTGCCGCGTGGCCACTGGTGCGGTCCGCGCGTCCCGATGCGCGGCTGCAGGTCGCCGGGTTCGGGGGGTACGAAACAGGGCTACGGCGGCTGCTGGCGGCGCTGGAGCGTGGCGATCTGGACGATGCGCGAGCGGTGGCGCGGCTGGGCTGGGCGCTGGAGGGTGGCGAGCGGAAGCCTCTGCCGATCCTTTCGGCGTTCCTCGCCGAGCCGCCCGCTGGCTATGCGGAGATGGCCCGCGAGGCCGCCGGCTCGGTCGAGCTGATCGGGCGGCTGGAGCACGAGGAGGTGGCGGCGCTGGTGCCACGGGCGCAGGCGCTGGTGATGCCCAGCACCTTCCCGGAGGCGTTCGGGATGGTCGCGGCGGAGGCCGCCGCGGCGGGAGCGCTGCCGATCTCGGCCGGGCACTCGGGGATGCTGGAGGTCTCGCGGCAGCTCTCGGAGGCGTTGCCGAAGGACGTCGCCGGGCTTACCTCGTTCCCGGTCGGGCCCGGTGCGGTGGAGGGGATCGCCGCCCGGCTGAACGCTTGGCTGTCGCTCCCGGAGGAGAAGCGGGAGCGAGCCCGGGCGGCGCTGGTCGAGACGGTCGGCAGGCTCTGGAGCTGGGACGCGGTCGCCAGCGGGGTGCTGGCGGCGGCGGCCGGAGAGCTCGATGGGCTGCCGTTCCCGTGAGCCGTGAGCCGGTTAGTGCCAAGCGTCACCTGGGGTCGGAAATCCTCCCGCCGCCGCTTCAATAGAATGCCCGCCGCCTGATGTTCGGCCGCCTGCCCATAGTCAAGATGCTCGCCGCCACGGTCGCGATGGCGACCGTCCTCTCCGTTGTGATGGTGTCGATCAACTGGGACGGCCAGGAGGCCTCGACCGCGGCCCCGAAGATCGACGATCTCCTCAACGTGATGATCGTGATCTCGTCGTTCGTCTTCTCGCTGGTGATCGTGATGCTCTTCTACGCGCTTTGGAAATTCAAAGCGAAACCGGGCGACGAATCCGACGGCGAGCCGATCCACGGCAACACCCGGCTCGAGGTGGCCTGGACCCTGATCCCGACGATCATCGTCCTCTTCGGCGGCGGCTACAGCTGGAAGGTGCTGCACGAAATCGAAGAACCGGCCAAGAACCCGCTCACGGTCGACGTCTTCTCGCAGCAGTACGCCTGGAGCTTCGGCTACCCCGGCAAAGGCAACAAATTCGTCGAGGGCGAATTCCACGTCCCGGTCAATCGCCAGGTCCAGTTCAAGATGCACGCCCAGGACGTGATCCACTCCTTCTGGGTGCCGGAGTGGCGGATCAAGAAAGACAACGTCCCCGGCATCACCACGACCGCGATCGTGACCCCGGACAAGGTCGGCACTTACCAACTGATCTGCACCGAGCTCTGCGGCTTCGGCCACGCCTCGATGCGGGCCAAGGTGGTCGTCGAGTCACCGGCCAAGTTCCGCGAATGGGTTTCGGGGCTGAAAGAGACGATCCCGCAGCCGTTCATGGACTCGATCAAGCAGGACACGGAGACGAACCCGGTGCCGCTCAACGCGGGCGGGGCATAATGAAGGGGCACTGATGGTGGCTGCGATCAAGCGACCGGGATGGATTCGTGGCGCGCTCGGCGCCCTCGCCGCGGCGGCGTTCGGCTTCGGCCTCGTGCTCGCATTGCGCGCGATCTCCGGCCTGCCTCTCTACCAGACGGAACAGACCGGCTACCCCCACGTGGTGGTGCCGCTGATCCTCGCCCCGCTGGGCTTCCTCGCCGGCTTCGGCTGTTTCGACTACTGGCTGCGCTGGGCCGTCGGCATGCCGACGATTCCGGAGGACCATTCCCAGCACGGGGCCAAGAGCTGGAAGGACTACTTCCGCTTCAACACCGATCACAAGGTGATCGGCATCCAGTACATCTGCACCACCTTCGTCTTCTTCTTCATCGGCGGCCTGATGGCGATGCTGATCCGGGCCGAGCTGGCCCAGCCGGGCACCCAGATCGTCGACGCGGCCGAGTTCAACAGCCTCTTCTCCACCCACGCGGTGCTGATGATCTTCGTCTTCGTGATCCCGGTCTTCGCCGGGATCGCCAACTACGTCCTGCCGCTGATGATCGGCGCGCCGGACATGGCCTTCCCGCGCCTCAACGCGCTCAGCTTCTGGATGCTGCCGCTGGCCGGGCTGCTCTTCATCGGCAGCTTCCTCGCCCCCGGCGGCGCCTTCGACGCCGGCTGGACCGGCTACGCGCCGCTCTCCACCGGCGCCCCGCTCGGGCAGTCGTTCTTCAACCTCGGGGTCCAGTTCGCCGGCGCCTCCTCGATCGCGACCGCACTCAACTTCCTGGTCACGATCATCACCATGCGGGCGCCGGGGATGACCTTCTGGCGGATGCCGCTGCTGGTCTGGGCCAACCTCTCGACCTCGCTGCTGGTCGTCGCCGCGACCCCGTTCATCGCCGGCGCCCAGTTCATGGTCCTCTTCGACCGCATCCTGCACACGAACTTCTTCCAGTTCGCCTCGGGCGGCGACGTCATCAGCTACCAGCACATCTTCTGGTTCTATTCGCACCCGGCCGTCTACATCATGATGCTGCCCGGATTCGGGATCATCTCCGAGGTCATATCGACCCATGCCCGCAAGCCGATCTTCGGCTACCGGCTGATGGCCCTGGCGCTGATCGGGATCGTCGTCCTCAGCTACTCGGTCTGGGCCCACCACATGTTCGTCGCCGGCATGTTCTCCTGGCTGCGCGTGCCGATGATGCTGACGACGCTGCTGATCGCGGTGCCGACCGGGATCAAGATCTTCTCCTGGCTGGGGACGCTCTACTTCGGCAAGATCCACACCCGCTCGACGGCGATGTTATTTGCGCTCGCCTTCATCGTCACCTTCACGATCGGCGGGATCTCGGGCGTGATGCTCGGCATGGTGCCGATCGACATCCACGTCTCCGACACCTACTTCATCGTCGCCCACATCCACTTCGTCCTCTTCGGCGGCTCGGTCTTCACGATCTTCTCCGGGATCTACCACTGGTTCCCGAAGATCACCGGTCGGATGTACGACGAGAAACTCGGCCGCGTCCACTTCTGGGGGACCCTGATCGGGACCTGGGGCACCTTCATCCCGATGCACTGGATCGGGATGGACGGGATGCCGCGTCGCGTCGCCGACTACGCGACCCAGTTCGGCAACTGGAACCTGCTGATCAGCTGCTGCGCCTTCTTCCTCGGTGCCTGCCAGCTCGTCTTCCTCTACAACATGATCGTCAGCTGGCGCTTCGGGCCGAAGGCCGAGGCCAACCCGTGGCGCGCCAACTCGATCGAGTGGCAGGTCTCCTCGCCGCCGCCGATCTTCAACTTCGACGAGATCCCGCGGGTCGTCGGCGGCCCCTACGAGTACGGCGTGCCCGGGGCGCGGCACGCGATCATGGCCGGCGAAGGCGCCGAGGTGCCGGCGGCGGAGCCGAGCGTGGTGGGTTCGACGTGAGCGCCGCCGAGGAGCGGAAGCCGCTGCTGATCTTCCTCAACGAGGTCGCCGGTGGGCGCAAGCTGCTGCAGGCCGTGCGCGACCGGCAGGACTCGATCTCCGGCGTGGTCGTCGCCGCGCCGCAGAACCAGCCTTCGGTCGGGCAGCTGATCGACGCCGGCGAGCAGCGTGAGGCGGCCCGCGCCAGGGTCGAGGTGACGATGTCGGTGCTGGCGGAGTTCGGCATCGACTCGGTCGGCGAGGTGATGGACCCCGAGCCCTCGCTGGCCCTCGACGACGCCACCCGCGCCCATCAGCCCGGGGAGGTGCTGCTCTCCTGCCTCTACGACACCCGTTTCGGCTTCACCCGCAAAGACCTGGTCGAGTGGGCGCGCGAGTGCGTCGAACCGGAGGCGAAGCTGACCCACATCCCGGTCCGGATCGAAGACGACGCCGTCCGCTGGGACGTGATCCACACGCTGGTTGTCGCAACGAAGACCGTCGCCGCGCCCGATCTCGTCAACAGGCTCAAGGAGCGCGCCAAGGACAGGCCGCACCGGTACACGATCGTCTGCCCGCGCGCCGACGACGTCAGCGAGGCCGAGATCGTCCGCGACCTGGCTTCCACCCTGGCCGAGCTCTACAGGGCCGACGTCGACGCCACCGGCCAGCCGATGAGCCCCGATCCCTTCCTCGCCGTCAAGAACGCGATCGAGCATTACCGGATCGACGAGGTCCTGATCTCGACCTTCGCCGGCGAGAGCTCGCGCTGGCTGGAGGAGAACCTGGTCGGCCGCGTGCGGGAGATCACCGAGAAGCAGGTCGAGCACATCGAGGTGGGTCGTCCCGCCGCCGCCGTCGCCGCCGCCGTGGCGGAGGGAGGGGAGTCCTGATGGAGAGCGCATCCGTTGCCCTGGGGCACGATCACGCCGAGGAGCACCACGGGCCGCCCGAGGCGAACCAGAGCTCGCGGATCGATCGCCAGACGCTGGGCATCCTCCTCTTCATCGTCTCCGAGGTGATGCTGTTCGGCGCCTTCTTCGCCTCCTACTTCTTCCTCCGGGTCGTCGTCAACCCGTCGTCCTGGCCGCCGCACCCCTACGAACTCCCGGTCGCCGTCGCCGGCGTCAACACGGCGATCCTCGTCTCCTCCAGCTTCACGATCCACTATGCGCTGGAGGCGATCCGCCGCGGCAACCGCGCCGGCATGAAACTTGGCCTCCTCCTGACCTGGATGCTGGGCGCCACCTTCCTCTTCATCCAGCTCAACGAGTACGTGCATCTCGGCTTCAGCGCCCGCGACCTCTCGTTCGGCTCGATCTTCTACAGCCTCACCGGCCTCCACGGCGCCCACGTCTTCGTCGGGCTGATGCTGCTCACCTTCGCCTCGATCCGCGCCTGGCGCGGCCACTTCGGCCCCGACGCGGAGGATCATCTCGGTGTCGAGGTGCCAGGCATCTACTGGCACTTCGTCGACATCATGTGGATCATCGTGTTTCTTACCGTCTACATCCTTTAGCCGGCCGCTGCAAACCGGCGCATCTCGCGGTCCTCGGTCCCATGACCTGCTTGGTTTTCGCGGCCGTGGCGTGGATGTAAAAGGGAAGATGGGTGGGATGAGGATTTCTGAGGAGGCGGTTTTTCGCTGGGTGTTGATCGTTGCCGTCGCGGCCGCCTCGGTGATCGCTCTGACGCTGCTGACGCGTCCTTTGGTCGGGGCGCTTTGGGGGCTGGTGCTGGTCTGCTGGGGGTGCGTCCATGCCTATCGCTGGATCGAGCGCAAGCGGCGCGGAAGTTGAGTCAAAGTTCTTACATTTTGCAGACAACGGATTGCAGGTATCTCCGTAGCCTGGCAGCATGTACGGCGTGAAGGAGAAGTGGACTGACGAGCGGCTTGACGACCTCAACGAGCGGGTCAGCAACGGCTTTGATCGAGTCGATCGGGACATCCGGGATCTCCGGAGCGAAATGAACACTCGGTTCGATTCGATGGAGGAGCGCTTCGACGCCCGCTTCGATGCCTTGCACAGGCTCCTTATCCGGACCGCCGGTGGGGTGATCGCGGTCCTGCTCACCACCGGCGTCGGGTTGGTCGCTACGCAGCTCTGAGCTGGCGGCGCCGGCCGAGCTCGATCGCCGCCAGGGTGAGGGCGATCGGGACCGTAGCCGGCAGCTCGTCGACGGCGAAGAAGAGGCAGTCGAAGGCGATGCCGAACGCGGCGGCGAGGCAGGCTGCGGTCAGCTGCAACTGGCGGTCACGGGCGAGCAGGGCGCCGAGGGTGGCGGCGATGAAGATATCGCCGAACCCCATCACCGCGGCGCCGAAGTGGACGAGTTGCAACCGCGGCAGGCCGCCGGGGGAGGCGGAGTTGAGGACCGCGTTGGGGCTCTGCAGGAGGTCGGAGGCGACGAACCAGGTGTCGATCGCCGCCATCGCGTAGATGCCCGCCTTGAGCCAGCCACCGGGGACGACTGCGACGAGCAGCCAGCCGAGCGAGACGCAGGCGAGGGCCGAGAGCGCCAGCGCCGCCGTCTGCCCGGCGAGGTCGCCGCGGGCGGCCCAGGCGAGCGCGAACAGGGGGACGACCAGCAGGGCCAGCGGCGGTCGGCTGCCGCGCACGAGCGCTGCCAGCGCCAGCGCCGCCAGCGGCGGCACTCCGAAAAGCGCGAGGTAGGTGAGGACCTGCGCGCTGGCCGAATCGAGGCCGATGGCGCCGATCACGACGACGATCGAGAGCGGCGGCAGCAATGCCCACCAGCGCGTTCGCAGTCGTTCCAGCGCCGGCAGCTCGAACACCCGCGGCGCCGCGACCAGGGCCGCCTGCAGGAGGCTGAGGGCGCCGATCGAGAGCCAGAACGGCAGCACGCCTCAGAGCGCGCCGGCGGCGGCTCTGGCGGCGCCCTGCTCGTCCTCGTGCGGCGCCGGGGCGGCGCCGACGCCTCGAGGCTCGAGCCGGCCGGCGGTGGCGACGGTCCAGAGCATCGCCAGCCAGTTGCAGGTGGCGACAGCGACGTGGACCCAGACGATCTCCCCCGGCAGTTCCAGATACCACTGGAGACCGCCTATGACGCCCTGCAGCGCCAAGAGGGCCAGGACCACGGTGAGGGGCCTGATGGCCCTCCTATCGCCCCCAGGGCGTCGCAGGAGGAACCAGACGCCGATAGCCGCCAGGCCGTAGGCGGTGGCGATCGCGGCATGGCGCTGGACCATCCATTCCAAGGTCTTGACGCCCTCGAAGGTGAAGCGGTGGACCAGCTCGGTGCCGTGGGCGCCGGCGTGAGGCCCGGAGGCGGTGGCGATCGTCCCGGCCAGGATCGTCAGCTGGCCGAGCGGGATCAGCGCTCGCACCGCCCAGACGCCAAGCCGGTCCGACGAGCGCCGCCGCTGCCACGGTTCGTAGCGCGAGCACCAGGCGAGCGCGAAGGCCGCGTCCAGCAGCATCATCGAGAGGATGAAGTGGGACATCACCAGCCCCGGCGCGAGGTGGTACTCGACCACCAGCGCTCCCAGGATCGCCTGGCCGATCACTCCCAGCGGCAGCAGGCCGCCGAACAGCGCCAGGTGCCAGCGGTAGGGGCGGCGGAAGAAGGCGAGCACGCTGGCGGCGATCACTGCGAAGCCGACGACCCCGGTTATCAGCCGGTTGGTGTACTCGATCACCGCGTGCGATTCGAGCGGTGGGGTGGCGCCGCCATAGCACTTGGGCCAGTCCGGGCAGCCGAGGCCGGAGCCGGTGAGGCGGACGCCCGCCCCGGTGAGGACGATCAGGGCGAGGGCGCCGAGGGCGACGGCGGTCACCTGCGCGTATCGCTGAGGGGATATCTCGAGGCGGTCTCGGAGGCGTTCCCGCATCGTCAGGAGATGATGGCAGCGGCGCCCTGGCCGCCGGCAGGGGTTGGCCCCCTAGGGCTCAACCGCCCTTGGGCTTCGAGCCGCCCTTGCCGCCCGAGGTGCTTTCGATCAGGTATTCGACCAGCTGTTCGAGTTCTTTGGCCGGGATCGTCTGGGCGAAGTTCGAGGGCATCACATTGGCCGGGTAGCCCTTGGCGATTTCCTTGTTCGGGTCTTCGATGTCCTCGTGGATCTGGGCCGAGGTCTGGCCGGGGAGGGCTTCGTCGAGGTTCGGGCCGGTGACGCCGCCGGAGCCGGCGGCGGCGAGCGTGTGGCAACCGCCGCAGCCGTTGTTGGCGAAGACCTGGGCGCCGGGCCCACCCGGAACCTTCGGCGGCGCCGCGCCGGGCACGCCGGCGTACTGGCCGACGTAGGCGGCGACGTCTTCGAGGTCCTGGCCGCTGACGACATCGGGCGGCATCGAGACCGCCGGGTCGTCGTTGCTGGGCCGCGGGTTCTCGACCTGGGCCTTGACGATCCCTTCGATCGTGTGGCTGTTCTCGCCGGCTTCGCGGGCGGCGGCGAAAGCGTCGTCGAGGTCGGGGCCGACCTGGGCCGTGGTGCCGGCCTGCGCAAGCGTGTGGCAGACGCCGCATTTCTGCACGAACAGGGTGCGGCCGCGGGTCGTGTCCTGCGTCGCCGTGCCACAGCCAGATGCGGCCAGGGCGACGAGCGCCAGGGCGGCCAGGGCGAGCAGCGGGCGGATGATCGGCGAGGGGTTCGACATACGGCTGACGGCGGCCGGGAGTCTATATGTCACGGCCTCCTGAAAGCTTCGTGTCAGGCGTCGATCTTCGGGTAGTCTTGCGTCGATCGGCACTATCTCCATTTCGGCGAGAGGGGAGGACGCAGATGCAGGTGAGGGACGGGATGTCGGAGGTGACCGTCAGCGTCGGCCCCGCGCACACGCTGCGCGAGGCGGCGAGGATGATGGTCGAGAAGGCGACCGGCGCCGCCCTGGTCGTCGACGCCGACCTGCCGACCCCCAGCATCGTCACCGAGCGCGACCTGTTGATTTCTGTCGCCCGCGGCGAGAGCCCGGACCAGGAGAAGGTCAGCGAGCATATGAGCGAGGGCGTGATCGCCGCCGAGCCAAGTTGGAGCCTCGAGCACGCCGCCGCCGAGATGTCGCGCCGCGGTGTCCGCCACCTGGTCGTCTTCGAGGGCGCCGACGCGGTCGGGATTCTCTCGATGCGGGACATCGTCCGCTGCTGGACCTCCGCGGGCGCGACCTCGGAAATGGAAGCCCTGAGGGGCGTATAGGGCGCTTCTGAAAGGCTAGGAGCGCGGCGGGGCGCTGATCGTCTCGACTGGCAGCGCGGCGCCGCGGGCGTGCTGCCTGCGGGGCAGCGCGTAGAAGCTGCGGATCGCGCCGCGGACGAGGCTGGTGAAGGCGCAGATCACAAAGACGGCGCCGACCACCGCGTAGAGCGGTGCCGGGAAGATGAAGCCGTGGGCGTAGATGCCGGCGACGAGGCCGAGCAGGCCGAGGGCGAGAAAGCCGGGGGCCCAGGAGGGCCTCGGCGTGTAGACGACCTCGCCGGGCTCGGGAATGTGCCGGTGCTCGCTCATCAGCCCTGGGCGATGTAGAAGAGCGCGACGATGAAGGTGAGCGCAAAGATCGCCGTGGCGAAGCCGGCGGCGACCAGGCCGGCGGTCATGTTCCTGCGTGCAGTCTCGCGATCCACGCTCGGATTTCTATCAGGCGGGGCGGAATCCCAGCCCCGTCGATGGCGCTAGAGCTGCGAGTCGATCGCCATCGCCAGGAACAGCAGCGCGAGGTAGGCGAGCGAGAACAGGTAGGTGCGGAGGGCCCAGCGGCGGTCGGCGGTGCGCAGCAGCTTGACCGAGCAGTAGATGAAGCCGGCGCCGAGCAGCATCGAGGGCACCAGGTAGGCGATGCCGAGGCCGCCGGCGCAGAAGGGCAGCTGGGTGACGGCGTAGAGAAGGACGGTGTAGAGGAGGATCTGGCGGCGGGTCTCGTCCTCGCCGCGGACGACGGGCAGCATCGGGATCCCGGCCTTGGCGTACTCATCCTTCATCAGCAGCGAGAGGGCCCAGAAGTGGGGCGGGGTCCAGAAGAAGACGATTGCGAAGAGGAAGAAGGCCATCCCGCTGAGGCCGCCGGTGACCGCCGCCCAGGCGACCAGTGGCGGCATCGCCCCGGCGGCGCCGCCGATGACGATGTTCTGCGGCGTCGTGCGCTTGAGCCAGAGCGTGTAGACGAAGACGTAGCCGAGGAAGCCCCAGAGGGAGAGGGTCGCGGCCAGTGGGTTGACGGTCGTCGCCAGCAGCAGGAAGGAGGCGCACTCGAGCGAGGCACCGAAGGCGATCGCGGCGCCGGGAGAGATCCGGCCGGCGGCCACGGGCCGGTTTGCGGTGCGGGCCATGGTGCGGTCGATGTCGCGGTCGACGGCGTGGTTGATCGCGCCGGCGCCGCCGGCCGAGAGGGCGCCGCCGAGGCAGGTGAGGAGGATCAGGCCGAGCGAGGGGTCGCCGGCCACGTACATCGTCGTCACCGTCGTGAACAGCAGCAGCGACTGGACCTTCAGCTTGGTCAGCGTCAGGTAGTCGCGCAGTACGGAGGGCGCCGCGGTGGGCGCGATCGTCGCAGTTTGGGCGCCGCTCATGCGGAATTCGCCGGGTGGGGCACCCGATCAGGCTACCGGCTGCGACTCGCGGGTCGCCTGCTCGCGGCGGGCGGTGCGATTGGCGATCGCCTCGCGGATGTCCCGCATCGGACGGGTGCTGCGGACGTCCGGCAGGACGTCGAAGTTGTGCGGCTCCGGCGGCGAGAGCGTGAACCACTCGAGCGTGTCGCCGCCCCAGGGGTCGTGACCGGCCTCGGCGCCGTTGACCCGGCTCTGGATCGCGTTGACCAGCGTCATCACGATCCCGATTCCGAGGATCAGGGTCCCGACCGAGGCGATCAGGTTGTAGGCGTCGAGGCCTTTGCCGGAGAAGTACTTGTAGGCGTCGATCACCTGGCCCTGCTCGGCTCCGGCGAAGAAGAGGGGGACGAAGGCGACCAGCATGCCGACGACCATCGTCCAGAAGGAGAGGCGGGAGAGGTACTCGCCCATCGTCCGGCCGGTCATCTTCGGGAACCAGTAGTGGAGGGCGGCGAAGCCACCGAAGACGGCGCCGCCGACCAGCGCGAAGTGGGTGGAGGCGGTGGCGTCGGTGGTGTTCTTGATCTGCCAGGCGGCGGCGACCAGCGACTGCTCGAGCTCTGCCGCGAGGCCGATCGAGATCATCGAGATCGCGCCGATCGCGAACAGCAGCGGGGCGCGCATCCGCAGGGCGCCGCCGACCAGGGTCGAGATCAGGTTGAAGAGGACCAGCCCGAAGGGGACGACCAGGATCAGCGACATCAGCATCGCGAAGTACATCCAGCCGATCCCGATCGGCGCCGTCAGCATGTTCTGCATCCAGGCGAGGGTGCCGACGACGGCGATCACGGCCAGCGAGGCCATCACCGCGGGGCGGTTGAAGAGCGGTTTGCCGGCGAAGGTGGCGACGATTTCGGCGATCGCGCCGAAGGCGAAGATCAGGATCAGCATGTAGGCGCCGGTGAAGAAGATCCAGCTCAGGTGCTGCCAGAGCAGCGGCGCGCCGCCGGAGCCGTCGGCGAAGAAGATGCCGTCGTAGTTGCGATCGATCATCAGCATCGTGATCGCCGCCAGCATCACCGAGCCGATCACGATCATCAGCCAGGAGCAGATCGCGCCGGCCCAGGCGAAGACCGGCATCCGCCGCCAGGCCATCCCCGGCGCCCGCAGGTTGCGCAGGGTCGCGGTCAGGTCGATCGCCAGGAGGACGAAGCCGAGCGTCGCCAGGCCCGTCGAGGTGGCCCAGG
>OBLV0100000464.1_pt1 | contig 12509 bp, 10 predicted proteins | sample 1520071 | NCBI WGS metagenome assembly OBLV01 (sample SAMEA3888446, study PRJEB22518) | metagenome | reverse complement strand
TCGTGATGTGACTGGAGTTCAGACGTGTGCTCTTCCGATCTCCGGCGCCTGCGGCTGAATAGTTGTGGCGGTGAGGAACCAAACCAATCTGTTGCTACGACAGGAAGGCATGGGAGTGCGTAGGCCGGCTCGGGCATGACACCAGGGCCCGAGGACCGCGATGACCGCGATGACCGCGATGACCGCGATGACGCCACGTTGCTCCGCGCCGTGGCGCGCCGGGACGAGGCGGCACTCGCCTCGCTCTATGACCGCCACGCCGGTTGGCTGACCATCCGGCTGACCCGGCGCTGCCCTCGGCCCGACGTGGTCGACCATGCGATCCAGGACACCTTCCTCGCCCTGTGGCGCGAACCCGGTGCCTACCGCGGCGAAGGAAACGTGGCCGCCTTTATCTGGGGCATCGGCGTCCGCCGTCTGATCGATGCGATCCGCCGCGACAGCCGCGAGAGCCTCCCGCGACGTCGCCTGCCGTGGCGAACCGCCGAGCCGCAGTTGGTCGTGTCGGCCGAGGATCAGGTGCTCCTCGGTGTCGAGCACGGCCGCCTGGGGCAGGCGTTGGCCGATCTGTCACCAGAACTGCGAAGTGCGATCGAGGCGACCGTGCTGGATGGCCTCAGTTGCGCCGAGGCGGCGGTGCTGCTCGGGGTGGCGGAAGGGACCGTCAAGTCCCGATGTCACCGAGCCCGTCAGGCGCTGCGCGCCGCACTGATCGAGATGCCAATCGGGTCCGAAACACCACGCTCCGCATGGGAGACACGATGAGACCGTCCTTGCCCGAACAGCCCGAACAGCCCGAACCGCCCGAACCGCCCGACCGGTCGAATCGGCCCGACCGGTCGAGTCGGCCCGACCGGCCGGCCGCCGCCACGGCCGACCCCGCGACTCGGGCTGGCCGGCCCGCCACCGCCCCGGCCGACCAACAGGCCCGAGCTGCTGGCCACGCCACCAACGAGCTGCTGGCCGGCTATGCCGCCGGTTCCCTCGACGGCGTCGCGGCCTGGTCGGTCGAGGCGCACCTGACCACGTGCGATCCGTGCCGCTCGGCTCTGTCGAGCTATGCCGGCGCTCAGCGGGTGGCGCGAAACCGCTCGGTGCTGCTCGCACGCGTCGCCATTCCCGAGGGCGGTTGGGCCAGTCGCGTCCTCGGCCGCATCGGTTTTCCGGACCACGTGCTTCGCCTGCTCGCGGCCACGCCGTCGTTGCGGCGTTCGTGGTTGCTCGCCGTCGGAGCGGTCCTGGCTACCGTGACCGGGGAGACCCTCCTTGTCAGGTACCTCTGGTCCCGCCACATCGGACACATGCCGGCGGACTCGGGAATCCTTGTGCCGTTCCTACTGGTTGCACCCCTGCTGGTGCTGGCGGCAGTGGCGGCCGCCTTCCTGCCGGTGTTCGATCCCGCCTACTGGCTGGCGGTCGCGGCGCCCGTGTCCGGCTTCACCTTGCTACTGATCCGGACGGTCTCGGCGCTGGTCGCCGCCCTCATACCGGTGGTCTGCGTCGCGTTCGTGGTGCCGGGACCGGAGTGGTTGCCGGCGGCGCTACTGCTGCCGTCGCTGGCGCTCTGCGCGTTTGCGCTGGCGGCGATCACCGTCGTCGGTCCGCGCCTCGCCGCCATCGCCTCTGGCGCCTTGTGGGCGGTACCGGTCGTGCTGCTCGCGCTGACGCACCCACCGCTCGCGGTCGTGCAATGGCATAGCCAGGTGATCTGCGCGGCGGTGTTGCTCGGAGCCGTCGCCATGGTGGGCCTGCGTCGAGAGCGCTTCGAGTTCGGCTGGCCACGATGACCCACGACAAGGTGACTCAGGACAATTGGACCCAGGACAAGGTGACCCAGGACAAGGTGACTCAGGACAAGGTGACTCAGGACAAGGTGACCCACGACAAGGTGACCCACGACAAGGTGACCCACGACAAGGTGACCCAGGACAAGGTGACCCACGACGAAATGACCGACGGACGGGCCGCCATCGCCGTCGAGGGGCTCTCGCGACACTACGGATCGGTCCGAGCGCTGCAAAAGGTAGATCTCACCCTGGATCGCGGGATCACGGGCCTGCTCGGTCCAAACGGCGCCGGCAAGACCACACTGCTGTCGGTCCTGGCGACGGTCAACGAACCCGACGCCGGACAGGTCTCGGTGTTCGGGCTCGACCCGCGCGACCGTAACGAACGGGTGGAGATCCGTCGCCGGCTCGGCTACCTCCCCCAAGAGCTTGGTTACCACCGGCACTTCACCGTGGCCGCCTTCCTCGACTATGTGGCGATCCTGAAGGAGATCGTCGACCGGCGCCGGCGCGCCGACGAGGTGGCGCGGGTGCTGGCCGTTACCGGCCTGGCCGAGGTGGCCCGCCGGCGCATACGCACCTTGTCGGGGGGCATGCGCCAGCGACTCGGAATCGCTCAGGCGATGCTCGGCCACCCTGACCTGCTCATCCTCGATGAGCCGACGGCGGGGCTGGACCCCGAACAGCGCCTGCGGTTCCGGGAGCTGCTGTCGAACCTGCCGGGCGACCCTGTGATCGTTCTCTCCACCCACCAGGTCGACGACATTGCCGCCATCTGCCCGAGGGTCATCGTGTTGCTCCAGGGTCGCATCCACTACAGCGGCACTCCGGCCGGACTGGCCGGAACCGCCACCGGCCATGTCTGGGCGGCTGATCAGCGCGACGCGCGAGCCCACCTTTCGTGGCGGGGTGGCGACAGCCGGTGGCGTCATATCGGCGAGCGCCCGCCCGATGGGGCCGAGACGGTCCCGCCCACCGTCGAGGACGGTTACCTGATGCTCTCGAACGCGGCTGGGGGACCATGACGGCGGACGGCGACACGAGCGCGGACCGCAAGACGGGCATGGATTCCCACCGGCTGCAGGCCGTCCTTGGCCTGGCCCGGTTCGAGACGTACCTCCTGTTTCGAAGCGTCCTGGTGTTGGCGGGTCTGCTCGTCGGCGGCCTTGTGGTCTATTTCCAGGTCTGGTCGTCCCAACCACTTTGGTGGAACGTCTCCTGGGTGATCGGCTATGGGCAGCTCGTCCTCGCCATGGCCGTCCTGGCGGCGGGACAACTGGCCGCCGCAAGGGCGCGCCGCGACGACATGCAAGATCTTTACGACAGCTTCCCGATCTCGACCACAACGCGGACCCTCGCCCACCTGATCGCCCTCATCGGCGCGGCGCCGGCCAGCGTCGTGCTGATCGGCGCCACCGCGGCATTCGTCGACGGGCACGCCGTGGGTACTCCCAACCCGGCCGCTCTGGTCGGCGGTGTCATGCTGGTGCTCGCCGCCGGGGCAGCCGGGATCGCGGTGGCCCAGCGCTTCGTCCGGCCACGGGCCGCGGTACTCGGCGCCGTCGTGCTGTTCGTTCTGTTCAACCTGTCTTTCCGGAATTCCGGAGCGGTGCCCTGGCTCTTCCCTTGGACCACTCCCGATCAGCTGAATTCGCTGCCGAGCGCGGTGGCCGGTTACCCGCCCGCCGTCGCCCACGCCGTCGAACTCGCCGCCCTCGCCGCCCTCGCCGCCCTCGCCGCGTTGGCGACACACACAGCGCACAGCCGACTGCGGGCGCGGCTGGCGGCGGCTGGCGTGCTCACCGCGGTGGTGCTCTGCCTCGCCGGCGCCGCGCAACTGCAGCCAGTACCCACGGCGGAACTCAACCACCTGGTGACCGAGGTCGCCGACCCGGCCTCGGTCCAGCACTGCACGACGGCCAACCAGGTTGAGTACTGCTTCTATCCCGGCTTCGGATCCTTGCTGCCCACGGTCGAGAGCCCGGTAAACGCAGTTCTCGCTCGCCTGCCGGCCCGGCCGGCCCAACATCTCACCGTGGCGCAGTCCAGCGATCTATCTCTCAACGATCAGCCGCTCGTCCATGGTCATGACAAGCAGCAATTAGCCAGCTGGAACATGGCGCTGGATGGGGTACCGGCCCGTGTCGCGGCGGCATCGGCGATGTATCTGAGTGTCTCGGACTGGCCCACCGGCGCCAAGGTGGCAAACGCACGCTTCGACCTGGCCCTGGGCGCGGCGGAATGGGCGGTGAACCTCCAACCGACCACTGGAACGGGCACGCAGTCGACACAGACCACGCAATGCGTACCCCTCGACCAGGCCCGCGAGGCGATCGCTATCTGGTTGGCGCTGCTTGCCACCCACCACTCCCCGGCTGGCCTCGGCGGATCTGGCCACAGGTACGAGTACACGGGCGTGGAGGTCGCCAACACCCTGGTGCAAACCTGGACGTATCCAGGCGAGTTCGACCAGTACGTCTCCTCACCTGGACCACAGACCACGGCCATGGGCTACCTGCTGGCCAAGGCGATGACGGCCCTGCCGGTACCGAGAGTCGAAGACGTCCTCGACGCCGCATGGGCAAGCTGGCTGAACGGGCGCAGCACCGACGCCCAGCTCGCCCACGCGCTCGGCATACCACTGCCCAGCGTCCCCGGACCTCCCGCCGCCAAACCCGGGCCGCATCGGCTGATCAGCTCGGCTCCACCCATATCGGGCGGGCCGCCGCAGAGCCCGGTGTGCCCGTGAGACGGTGTGTCATCAGGGCCCTGCCGGCGCTCGCCCACCACGTCACCCGGACGATGCCGTGGGCCGCGCTGTTCTCTGGGTGCCTCACCGGCACGGGCATTCTCGGCTTCATGGCCTTCGTCGCCGACCGGTCCCATTCGCCACTCAACCCGGCCGCAGTCCGGCTCGCCTTCCTCCCCGTCCTCGCCGGGCTGGCGTTCGTCCCCCGAGCCACCTTCCGGCCGCTGACCCAGGCCACGCCGGTCCCGGCCTGGCTGAGCACCGCCGGCCAGACCCTCTTTGCCGTCCCGGTCCTGGCCGTGACCGGCTGGGTGCAGCTCCGACTGGTGGAGCACACGATCGCGGGCCCCGTCCCCGCGATCTATCCGCTCGTGGCCCAACTCGTCGGATGGAGTGCGCTCACGCTGGCCGCCGCCACGTGTTGCGACCGTTCGCGATACGCCGAACTTGGCGGGGCGGTGGCGGCGCCGATCAGCTTTGCGATCATTGCCGCCTGTTGGTACACGCCGGCTATCCACCGCTTCCTCGTCGCACCACCGGCCAAGCCCCACGCCTCCACGGCCGCCTGGGGCGCGATCTCATTGGCTTCATTGGTGGTGATCGGTGCCGCGATGCGCGACCTTTGGCACCGTTATCAAACTGACTTGGGGAAAATGGTCAGAATCGGCGACCGCACGTCCTCGCGCCGACCACGCGCATCATCATGCGGCGGAGAAGCTCAAGAGGAAATGCACCCTTAGTTGATGTGAGCCGCGGAAAACAACGCCGAGGTACTCGTGCGGGCCGATCTGGCGGATCTCGTCGCGCACCATTCGTGCGACCCGTGAGGACTTGGAGTAATCGAGCACGATGCACGGGCGACCGTCGATCCAGCTGTCGCCAAAGCTGACATCGGCGCGAACGGCCGGCCGGCCGAGTGGCGTCAGCAGGTTGACCAGATCCCGGCTTGCCGGTCGGAACAGCTTTCCCTGCCACATCAGCATCCGAGTCACCGTTGCCACCGGCCCGGCAAGGCGGGTGCCGGGTGCGACCACGACGGTCCCCTGGCCCCGGCCCGAGGGGATCTCGCCGGCCGGGCTCGCCCCGAACAGCTCTTGGAGGTTGACCCGCGACATCTGCATCGGTGCCTCGACCTGTGACATCTCATCGCCCCTTTTGATCGCCACTGATCGCCATTCGCCGCCCGAGGGTCGCCCGGATCACTCGGCTCGGCCCCGGCCTCCTAGTCTGCGGCGCTAGCCGCTCCACCAGGCCCGGCGTTCGCCCACCAGGTCTGGACTACGTGGCCGCGACCACCTCGTACGGGCAAGCGCCGCCTCTCACCGCAGGCCGCGGGCCAACGGGAGCGTCCAGGTGAAGGCCTCGGCCTGCTGGCCGTAGAGGCGCCGCAACTCCAAGTTGGACTGTCGGGCCGCCTGTTCGATCTCGGCACAGGCGGCGTCCAGGTCGGTGCGGGTGGCGGCACTCACCGTCACATAACCGGAGAACCGGTACTCGGCGTGGCCATCGGCCAACTCCGACTCTCGCCGGATGACCCCCTCGGCCTCGCGCTGGCGGCGGGCAGTGGCCAGGAATCCGGCTTTCCGGCGCAGCTGTTCGTCGGCTAGGTCGGCGGTGCGGGCCGCCTGGACCTCCCGGGCGGCGCGTGCGGGCGGAACCGGAGCCATAACGACCGTCGCGGCCCGGCTGCCTGAAGTCGCCAACAACAGAGGGCTCAAGAAGTCGGGGCCGACCTCGATACGGGGCCATTCGGCGACCCAATAGGTGGCGTGCCAGGACCCTTCGGCCCGCCAGGAGGCCCAACCTTCGTCGCTCGCGAGCGGCCATGCGCTACCGGGTTCAAGCGGCTGGGTTGAACCGTGCGGGCGGACCCCTCCCCCCGGTCCGAGCGGCTCTCGGCCGGCGAGCAACAACGATGGATCCACGGCGGCACGCAACGTTGCCGTCACCTCCCCGACGGTCAGTACCCGGTCGACGACGAGGTCGGCGTTGCGGAGCTGGCCCTGAAGGAGCCTGAGTTCGCGTCGCAGCACGGCGCAGACCGCCGCCTGGCCCCGTCCCTGCGTACGAGCCGCCCGCGCCGCCTTGCGGAAATGGACGGCCAGCACGACCAGCGTCACATGGGCCTGGCCGACCGGCCCGGCGCCGCTGATCAGCTCGGCATAGCTCTCCCGCGTCAGCTCGCCTCCGGATCGACCAACTGGGCGGGCGGAATCCTCCAGGTAGCGGTGCAGACCATCGCGCTCGCCGGGCGTCGCCCGCTCGATCCACTGGAGGCGATGGACGGGGCCACCGTCACGGCACAGCCCGGCGAGGACGGTCCCCCACGCGTCGAGGCGCCGTTGCTTCTCGGTGAGGTCGAGAAGGGAAAAGGATCTCCCGCGGACCGCGATCATGGCGGCCAGGGTGCCGGCCTTGACATCGCGGACCACTCCCATCGGGGGCGATCCCGCAACCTCGGGAGCGGCAGAGATGCTGACGCCGTGCAGGACGGCCGGCGGCGCGGCCCGGGCGGCGCCGGCCTCGGTCGTGCCTACCCGAGCCACGTCGGAGAGTGCGGGCTGGACCGCCCGGCGGCGAAAGAAGGTCGTGGCGACAGGCACCCAACCTCCGGGGGTACGGCCGGCGACATTCCAGCATGCGCTGGCGGCCGTCGCCCCAACATCCAGGATCGCAACCAACGCCCCCGCGGCGCCCGGGAGCAAACGCAGCGCGGCGACGGCAACGAGACCACCGACGCCGGCTACCACCAACTGGGTACCGGATACGCCGGCAATGAGCCCTCGGCGCTCGAGGGGTGGGAATCGGTACCGGCCACCGTCGTCGGTCATTGCCGCTACCCGCCGGACCCGGCGTCGGCGTCGACCGTGGTCCGTAGCCGAGGCCCGGGATTGGTGTCGGTCCCGTCGTCGGGGGGCTCGGTATTGTTGAGCTCGCCGCCCTCGGTGATCGTCTGCGAAATGGCCCCGCCTCCACCGCCATTCGCTTTGATCGCCTGGCTCGCGGCCGCCGCTTCTACCTGTCCGGTCACGGCGCTGACAACCATGGCCGTTGCCCGCGTGGCCACGGCGAGCGGGCGGCGCTCCATGCGCTCCAGATGGCCGATGACACCGGCTTCGACGATGGGTACCAGGCGCAGGAGGGTGAACGGGGCGAGCGCGGCCAGGAGCAGGAGGGTCGCGCCCTGCAGAATCGTGGTCACACCGTCATTGGCCGTGATCATCCCCGACGCCAGGTCGATGACGACGACGATCACGAATTTGCTGAGGATCAGCGCGACCAGTATCTCGATCATGCGCCGGGTCCAGTGGACCGTCCCTCGCCACACCAGCCCACTCATGGCGATCGGCAGGAACAACACCACCACATAGATCGCGCTCGTCCGCAGCAGCAGCTCGATCCAGATGAGCATTGCGCCGACGAACAAGATCAGCATCACGAGCATCGCCAGCGTGAACCCCGTACCGGGCGCAACAGCCTTGCTGACGGCGACGATGGCGGAGCGAAGGGCGGACAACGCCTGGTCGGTGTTGCCTCCCAGGTCCCCGGTGACGGCCGATGTCAGGCTGTCGGTCAGATTGATCGCGGTCGCGGTAAGGGTTATCGCGACCACACCGCCCACGATGGCAACCGGAACGTAGACGCCGCCGGCCCTCACCAGCTGGCTGGCATCGCGGTGGATGATGGCGCTGATGAGGCCGACCATCATGAGCGGCAGCAGGATCACCACCGCCAGGCCCCGCAGCGCGTCGGCGTGAGACTCGAACCATTGGCTGTTGAGGTCGACCTTGGTCGTCTGGGTGATGTCCGCCGCCACCAGCTGCAATTCGGAGGTGAGCCCGTCGGCGATGAGGTTGCCAAACTCGGCGAAGACGGCGTCGGTCGCATCATGAACCGCTTCCGCCCCCAGACCGCCGAGTGGGTCGCACAATAACCCGGGCAGGCACGGCAGACCGCCAATGTCGGGTTCATGGATGGGGGCAGGAATGACGGGCGGCAACATCGCCGGCGCTTCAGCGGCGCGGGCATCAGCAACGCCGGACGCCGCGAAGGCGCGTGGGGCGCCTACGAGCACGGCAATGCCGATCAATAACGCCGCCGCGACCGCTCGAGCGGCGCCGGTCATTTGGCGGTGCCACCAAGGGTGTTGAAGAAATTGACCACATGGGGCGCGGCCCCGATCAGCAGTGCCGCCGCGCCGGAGATGAGTACGCCCTTCCTCCCGCTGTAGGCCTGCTGGTAATTCTGCGAATGCTGACCGAAGGCCCAGGCCACGGCCCCGATCAACATGCCCACCAGGGCGAGGATCAAGGCCCAGCCGCCGATGCCATTGGTCAGTGACTGCAGGACGTTGCCACCCGGGAGCTGGGTGGGGTCCGGAGCCAGGTTTACCTGCCTGACGACGGGAAGTAGCCCGGTCATGATCATGCGCCCTCCTTTGATAAAGAATCAGCACCCTTAGTCTTTCATATCGTTTCATGATGTGCTAGTCATTTTTTTGTGGTCCCGATGGACGCCGCCTGAGGGCGCCGTGCTGGTTCTTCGTCCGATCTCCGGCGACCAGGCGCGTTACTACCTCGACGGTCCCGAACCCGGGCGCTGGGTGGGCGGCGGCGCGGGCGAGCTCGGGCTACGGGGCGAGGTCGATGCCGGCGGCCTACACGCCGTCCTCGCCGGGCGACAACCGGGAAGCCAACCGGGAAGCGATGTGCTCCTGGCGCGAGTCCCGAAGAACCGGCGCAGCGGATTCGACCTGATCCTGGCCGCGCCGAAGTCGGTCTCCCTGCTGACCGGACTCGGCGCTACCGAGGTGGCGTCAACGTTCGGCCGGGCCCACGACCAGGCCGTTCAATCGACCATCGGCTACCTGCAACGCGAGGCGTCATGGACCAAGCGGGCCTCGAGCACTCGGATCGCCACCTCCGGCCTGGTGGCGGCGGCCTACACCCATCATCAAAGTGCGAGCGGGGACCCCCACCTGCACAGTCACCTGGTCGTGGCCAACCTGGTCCGGGGCTGCGACGGTCGCTGGTCGACGCTCGACAGCCGATCGCTGTACCGCCACGCTCGTGCGGCGGGTGCGGTCTACCAGGCGGCGCTGCGCCATCACCTGGCCGAGCAGGGCCTGCGATTCGTCTGGACGGTTGATCGCCATGGACTGGGCACCATCGTCGGGGTGCCGCGGGCGGCCATCGAGGCCTCCTCCCTGCGGCGCCGCCAGGTGGTCCAGGAGCTGTCGTCGGGGCTGGCCGGCAAGGTCGGGCGGGCAACCGCCGCCGGCCGCACCCGACGCGGGACCGGCCGTCGTCCCGACGAGCCTTGGGAGCAACGAGTCGCCCGCGCCGGCCTCGATCGCGACCGGACGGCCCACCTGCTTGATGAGGCCGGGCGGCGCCCCGGACTGGGCGCCCCCACCCTTGATTCCACGGCCCGGGGCATCACGAACGTGTTGACCGAGCAACATTCACGCTTTCGTCGCGCCGACGTGGTGCGAGCGGCGGCCATCGTCGCCGTCAACGGGGCGGACGCGCCGGACCTGGAGAAAATGGCTGACCGTTTCCTCCAGAACGCGCTACCCGCCGGTCATGACATGTGGACCACGACCGGGCTGCGTCAACTGGAGGACCGCATCGTCCGCGCCGCCGGCCAGGATCGAGGGCAGATAGGCATCGTCCGATCGGAGCCGCCGGCTGCGTCGACCGACGCCGGCCAGCGCGCACTCGCCGCCTTAACGCGAGGCGGGGCGCCGGTCGACCTCCTCGGTGGCGATTTCATCAGCCAGGCTGCGGTCCTGGGCGCGGCCCGAACGGCGTGGGAGGCGAGCGGCCATCGAGTCGGTCTCATTACCCCGAGCGAGCGGGACCAGCATCGCTGGCAAGCTCTGGCCGGCGTCGAACCGCCACCTCCGAGCCCGTCGCATGCCACCGTCGTCCTGGTCGACGGCGCCGACCGATGGTCGACGCGCGACCTCCACGAGGTGATCACCGACGCCGAGGCTCGCCGAGCCAAGGTCGTGTTGATCGACGGAGGGTCGCATCCACGGCGCAGGCAAGCCGAAAGCCCGGCCATGGAGACCCTCCGAACGAACCTGACCACGATCGACCCTGGGCGGTGCGCCGCCACCCTCGAGGCCGTCGCGATCCCAAGCGGTCGGGAGGGCTCCGTCCGCCTCTCGCTCACGCCGACCTCGGCAGTCGACCACCTGATCGAGGACTGGGCAGCGCGTCGTCACGCCGGCGCGCCGGCGCGGATGGTGGCGCTCGGACCAGAGGAGGCCGAGTACCTCAACGCCGGGGCCCGGGCCGTGCTCAGCGCGTCCGGTGAGGTGCACGGGTCGGCGGTGGAGATCGGCGGGCGGATGTTCCAGGCGGGCGACGAGGTGGCGGCACTGCGACGGGACGCCCGGTTGGGCCCGGTGACGGGGGGAACGCTCGGCGTCGTCAGCTCGGTCGATCCCGAGCGGAGGCAGGTGAACATCCGGTGGAATGGTCGCGAGGATCTCGTCGCGGTCGACGCCCGCCAGAGGACGAGGTCATTGGCGCATGGCTACGCCACGACGGCTCCTTACCTGCGCTCGGGCCACGACGGTGCTCTCCTCAGCCTCGGAAACGTGGAGGCCGTCGCCGCGCACCTTCAACCGCAGCGGATCTACGAGGTGATGGCTCCGCCGGGTCTCGATCGGGCCCACGAGAGGCGTGACCCGATGGCGATCCTGCTGGCCGAGGCCGGAGCGGACCGGGCCAACCGCCCGCCGGCACCGAGCGACCTGAACCGGTCGCTGGCCGAGTTGGCCACCGAACGCGACCAGCTGGCGACCCACCTGCTCGCCACCGCGCCGCCCGATCCGCGGGCGGAGCTGCGACGCCTCGGTGAGGAACGGGAATGGCTCGCCCAATCCCACGGGACCGGTCACGTGACCACGCTCGACCGGCAGATCAACGACCTCACGGCGGCCGCCGGTACCCGCCGGCAATGGCTGGACGAGCACCGGGGCCAGTTGGCGCGCTACGTCGATCTGGGCCAGGCCATGGCCTGGCGGGAGGCAGCGCTCGGGCAAGGCGCCGAGATCCGCCCGACGGTCGCAGTCGCCACCGAGGTCGGACCACCGCCTCCCGATGCCGGGCGTCGGGTTATCTGGCGCCGGGCCGCCGAGGCCATCGAGGCGCACCGCGAACGTTGGGCCCTGGCTGACCAGCCCATTTTCCCCACCCGATCTTCATCGCCGGAGCCGAACCGGCGAGCCGGTGAGCTTCGGGTTCAGGCCGCGACCCAAGCGCTCACGAGGGCTCGCAGCGTCGACCGATCCCTTGCCCCAGGCGGTCCGTGAGGGATGCGATGATCATCACATCCCCACCGCGATCCCCACCGCGCCGAAATCCCGTCGCAAGCGGTTGTGGCAAATCGTCCGTTACCTGGTCAGCCTGGCCCTGGCCGGCTTCGCCCTCGATGTCGTCTACGGCCAACGGGGCGAGCTGTCGGGCGCGACCAGCTATCTGGAGCACATCCGCTGGCCGTTCCTGGCCGTTGCCGCCGTGGTGGAGCTGATCTCGATGGTGGCCTACGCCGCGTTGCAGCGACGCCTTTTCCAGTCCGGCCACGTCACGATCTCGTTGTCGATCATGTCGGTGATCACCTTCGCCGGAAACTCGATCCAGAACTCGTTGCCGGCCGGGCCGGTCTTCAGCGGCGTGTTCGCGTTCCGCCAGTTCCGCCACCGCGGGGCCGACGAGGTGTTGGCGGGATGGGTGCTGCTGGGCACCGCGGCCCTCGCCGACATCGCGCTGGTGGTCCTGGCCGCCGTGGGACTGGCAGGGGCGACCGGCACCGGCAGCGCCTTCGACCTGGTGTCGGTCATCCTCGGCCTCCTGGTGCTGGCCGCCCTCGTGGTCATCCTCTGGAGCCGCCGCACCTGGATCGTGCGTCACCTGCTTGGCCCACTTCGCTTCGCCCAGCGAGATCGGAAGAGCACACGT
>OBLV0100000463.1_pt1 | contig 12544 bp, 9 predicted proteins | sample 1520071 | NCBI WGS metagenome assembly OBLV01 (sample SAMEA3888446, study PRJEB22518) | metagenome | reverse complement strand
CGGCGCCTCCCGTGGTGCCGTTGATATTCATCATGGGCTTGGAGGCGTCTCGATAACCCATCCAGACGGCGGCGGTCAGTTTCGGGGTGAAGCCGATGAACCAGGCGTTGTCGAAGTCGCTGGTCGTGCCGGTCTTGCCGGCGATCGGGGTGCCGAAGTTGGCGGCGGCGCCGGTGCCTCCCTTCTGGACGACCTGCTCGAGGCAGTAGGTGAGGACGTTGTTCTGCGCCGTGTCCAGGATCTGGGTCGGGGCGGCGGTGGGCAGGGGCAGCACGGTGCCGTTGGCCGTGGTCACCTTGCTGATGACCTGAGGCTCCAGGTAGACGCCGCCACGGGCGAAGGTCGAGTAGGCGGCGGCCATCTCCAGCACCGACACCTGGGCGGTCCCCAAAACGAGCGAAGCGTTGGGGCTCATCCCGACGTCGGCGGGGTCGAGCCCGAACTCCTTGGCCATGGCCAGCAGCTTGGCCGGGCCGATGGCCTCTTCCAGCTGCACGTACACCGTGTTGAGCGACTGGGCGGTGGCATCGATCAGGCTCACCGACGGCCCGCCGTCTTCGTTGTCGAAGTTTTTCACCGGGTACGGGGTGCCGCCGGGGCCCGCGCCGAGGACGTCGACTTCGGGCGGAGCGGGGAATGTCGAGTTAACCGAGTAACCCTCCTTGAGGGCCTCGGCGAGGAGGAAGGCCTTGAACGTCGAGCCCGGCTGGCGACCCGAGCCGCCGCCGGCGGTGCCCGTCGCCAGGTTGACCTGGGAGGTGGCATAGCTCTGCCCCCCGACCATGGCCAACACGTTGCCGTTGTTGTCCACCGCTACCAGCGCGCCGGCCGGATCGCCGCTGTAGCGCAGGCCGCCGGAGCCGTAGATGGCGTCGTAGGCCTCGTTCTGCATCGTCAGGTTGATCGTCGTGGTGACGCGCAGTCCGAGGCCGACCTGGTAGTGCGCTTCGAGCTGCTGCTCCACGTAGTCCAGGTAGTACTGGGCGTGGTAGTTGTCGAGGGTCTGGGCCTCGGTGGCGCTGGGATTGGGGGGGTTGGTCGGCAACGGTGTGGCGTTGGCGGCATTCGCCTGGGCCTGGGTGATCTTGTGATATTTGACCATCGAGGCGAGGGTCTCGGACCGCCGGCCCATGGCGATCGCCGGGTAGCGGAACGGGTCGGCCAGCTCCGGACCGCGTATCAACCCGGCGAGGAGCGCGGCTTGGGGCAGCGTGAGCTGGCCGACCGATTCCTGGAAATACGCCTCCGACGCCGCCTGGATGCCGTAGGCGTCACGGCCGAAATAAATGGTGTTGAGGTAGCGCTCCAGGATCTGATTCTTGGTCAGGGTCCGCTGGAGGCGCACCGCCAGCGCCGCCTCCTTGATCTTGCGCAGCAGCGTCCGCTGCGACGTCAAATAGGCCTGTTTGATGTACTGCTGGGTGATGGTCGAGCCGCCCTGGAGGTTACCGTTGCCGCGGATGTCGCTGACGAGCGCCCGGAACACACCGACGACGTCGATGCCGCCGTGCTGGTAGAAGCCGTGGTCCTCGGTTGCCACCACGGCGTCGATGGCGACCTGGGGCACCTGGCTCAGGCTGACGTTGACCCGGTTCTCGCCGCTGTTGATGGTGGCCAACTGGGTCCCGTCGGCGGCGTAGATGAACGTGGTCTGCGTCTGCGGCTGGGCCGGGGGAAGCGGCACCCGCGACAGCAGGTAGAGCGCCCCGCCCACGCCGAAGAAGACGAACAACCACATCAGGAACAACACCCGCCGGTGGCGCCACAGCCAGCTGCGCCGCTCGACCTTGTTCTTCTTCCTGTTGTTGGAACGCTTCTTCGCTCGCGCCCTTGCCCGCTCCTCAGTCCGCGCTTGGGCCCGCGTCTTCGATTCGGTGGCGCTGGTGCGAGCGATTGTCGTGGTCCGGGCCATTTTGGTAACGGTTGCGACCAGTAGCTGCCGAGGTCGCGGCGCAGACCTTAGGTCGTCTAGGTCTGTTCGGCCCGGCGGGCGCTCACCGCGAAGGTCCGGGCCAGGTGGTTCCAAGAGCACACCGGGCACACCTCGACCACGTAGCACGCCAGGTCCCGGCCCGGCCGCGACAGCTTGGCCAGCTCGCCGCGGGTGGCGACCACTCGCCCGCTCGGTGGCAGGCGGCTGCCGAAGACGTACGACACCAGCACGACCTTGGTGTCGCCGCAGATCGGGCAGTCCTCGCGGGTCACCTGACCGCAGTTGGCGGCGGCCCGCAGCAACTCCGGTTGGGCATCACAGACGTCGAGCTTGGAGAGCCGGCCCTTCTGAAACTCGCTCACCACGGCGTTGCGGGCGAGGCGATAGTCGACCTGCCCGACCACCTGGTGCACGCTCGGTGCCCCCCGCATCGTCTCGGGCCGGAAACTCATCAAGCTGAGGCTACCGCCGTCGGCCACCTCGCGGTCGAGTGTGTCGTCTCTCGCGCGCTGGGGCCATTTCCTGGGGAAAAGGGGACCGCTCGCACCGCCAGTCCCGCCTGCCCGGCAACGGGGGTGGCTTTGTCGTCCGGTCCGCTATATACTGCCCTCGATATATCGAGCCGATACATCGAAGGGACATGTGTGCTGGAGTTAGCCATCCTCGGTCTCCTGAAGGAACAGGAGCTCCACGGCTATGAGCTCAAGAAACGATTGGCCGATACCGTCGGGTCCTCCGGCGCGGGCGTGTCGTTTGGTTCCCTCTACCCGGCGCTGAACCGGCTGGAGAAGACGGGGGCGGTGCGGGTTGCTCCCGTTGCGTTGGTCGCCGGCGCCTCTCGGGGCAAGAAGGTGTACGCCATCACCGATCGGGGCGAGCAGCTCTTCGAGGAGTTGCTGGCCGCCGACGCCGACTCGAGTGAGGACGAACGATCGTTCAACCTGCGGTTGGCCTTCGCCCGCCATCTGTCCCGTGACGCCCGCATCGGCATGCTCGAACGCCGCCGCGCATATCTGCTCGAGCGCCTAGCTCGCCGGCGCGGTGCGATCCGCCACGGCTGGGGCCGCTTCGACGCCTATACCCGCAGCATCATGGAACACGGCAACGAGACGACCGAGCGCGACATCTCGTGGCTCGAGCGCCTTATCGCGCGGGAGCGCTCTGACGCTGTTTCCTCCTCCTCCTCCTCGCCTTCCTCGCCTTTTGAGTTCCTTCCGGGCGCCGACCCGGATCCCGCTGTCAGTACCCCATGGGCCGCTTTGGCCCCGCCCACCATGCCGGTCCGACCGGTCGTTTCGTCCTCATCCCATCCACGCGGAGGCAACATTTCATGACTAGCAAGATCCGGGTTGCGATCGCCGGCGTAGGCAACTGCGCCTGCTCTCTCCTCCAAGGAGTTGAGTACTACCGCGACGCGGACCCGTCGGAGACGGTTCCCGGCTTGATGCACGTCAACCTGGGCGGCTACCACGTTCGTGACGTCGAGTTCGTAGCCGCCTTCGACGTCGACGCGGCCAAGGTTGGTCTCGACCTCGGCAAGGCGATCTTTGCCGGCCAGAACAACACCATTCGCTTCGCATCCGTCGGCGATATCGGCGTGCCGGTCCTCCGAGGCCCGACCTTCGACGGCCTGGGAAAGTACTACCGCCAGACCATCGAGGAGTCGCCGGCCGAGCCGTTCGACGTCGAGGCGGTGTTGCGTTCTTCGAACGCCGATGTCCTCGTCGCTTATCTCCCCGTCGGCTCCGAGGTGGCCCAGAAGCACTACGCCCAGTGCGCCCTCAATGCCGGCGTCGCCTTCGTCAACGCCATCCCGGTGTTCATCGCCAGCGACCCTTCGTGGGCGGCGCGTTTTGAAGCCGCTGGCGTGCCCATCATCGGCGATGACATCAAGAGCCAGGTCGGGGCGACCATCGTGCACCGGGTGCTGGCCCGCCTGTTCGAGGACCGGGGCCTGGTCCTCGACCGCACCTACCAGCTGAACGTCGGCGGCAACATGGACTTCAAGAACATGCTCGAACGCGAGCGGCTGGAGTCCAAGAAGATCTCCAAGACCCAGGCCGTCACGAGCCAGCTCGACAACGGCATCGCCGCCGACGACGTGCACATCGGACCCTCGGATCACGTGGCCTGGCTCGACGACCGCAAGTGGGCCTACATCCGGCTCGAAGGTCGCAATTTTGGCGATGTTCCCCTCAATATCGAGCTCAAGCTCGAGGTTTGGGACTCGCCCAACTCGGCCGGCGTCATCATCGACGCCATCCGCTGCGCCAAGCTGGCCTTGGACCGCGGACTCGGTGGCCCACTGATTGGCCCCTCGGCCTACTTCATGAAGTCGCCGCCGGTGCAGTACCACGACGACGTGGCCTTCCAAATGATCGAGGACTTCGCGGCTGGGATCGTCTAAGGCACGCCCGCGGTCGGCCCGGTCGGCCCGGCCCGCCTGTAGGCGCGGCCGGCTTGTGGGCCCCGGCTGGCTTGTCGGCCCGGCCCGCTGGTCGTCCCGGCCCCGGCCCAGACCCCGACTCATTGGGCGGCGGTGCGCTCGGCGTAGATCGCCGCGATCTGGATGGCGACCTTGTGTGGTTCGCGGCAGACCTGCCGCCAGTCGAAGACCTCGATGTGCCAGCCCTGCCGCCGCAGCACGCCCCTTCGTTCTTCGTCATACCGTTTGGACTCCGGAGAGGAGTGATACGTGAAGCCATCGACTTCGACGGCGAGGAAGATCTTGGCCCAGGCGACATCAAGTCGATAGCGCCCGCCCTGACCGACGCGTACCTCGACGGCCGGCAACGGTAGGCCCAGCGACACGATGATGCGGCGCATCTTGGACTCGAGGACACTCGGTGCCGGCTCGCCGATGAACCCACGTTCGAGCAGGTGGCGGCGCAGGGCCTCGATACCCAGCCGACCGGGGCGGGCCAGACGGCGGAGTTCGGCCTCGAGGCCGGCCGGGGTCACCAGGCGCCTTGCCACCCCCTTGTCCACCGCCTCGGTCAGTTCGGCCGGCGTCACACAACCGGCCAGGTCGACGAGTGTCCGAAGCGGATTGGTGACAGGGATATGGTGGCGTTCGCTCGGTTTGGACACGTTGAGATCGGTCGAGGTATGGATAACGACGCCCGCGAGCCGGACATCACGTTTGCCCCGTGGGACCGTGAGTTCGGGTTGGCGTGGTGGCTCGGGAATGAGTTCCCAGATCCAAGCGGCTGACCGATGCGACGCCACCGCACAGTGGCCTGACGCGACGATGGCGGCCTCTAACGCCTGGTAGTGCGTCGGCGGGATGGCAGTGTCGCGGTAGACGCCTCGGAAAACGAGCTCCCATTCCCCTCTGGCGACCTTTCTGCGGATGAGCCGCTCGGACGCCCCAAGGGCCAGGGCCTGGCGATAACCGATGACGCCGTAGTGGGCGCGCAGCCAGCGACGAAGCTCAGATTCAATCTCTCGTTGGGTGGTCATGCCCCTCTCTATGCCGCGAAATCGGCGACTCCTGTGGGCTTTGGCGACCCTTGTGGGCGAAGGGGCGCGCTATAGCGAATCTGCGCCCACAAGGGCGACAACTCCCACAAGAGTTCACCCGGCGCTGAGCGCCGGCCGGGTGCAGGACGGGTCGGGACACTGCCGCCGGCGCTGAGCGCCGGCCGGGTGCGGCAGGATAGGGAGATGCCCAATGACCGGGGGGCGGCCGACAAGGCGGACAATGCGGCGGCGTGGGATCGCCACGCCGCCGCCTACCAGGCGCGGGCGCAGTTGTCGACCTCGACGGCCCAGTACGGGCCGGAGATCCCGACGGAGGCCGGGTTGCGCCTCCTCGGCGATCTCAAGGGCAAGCGGGTCCTGGAGCTGGGCTGCGGTGGGGCGCAATGTTCGATCGCCTTTGCCAAGCAGGGGGCGACGGCCATCGGAGTCGACTTCTCGGCCCAGCAGTTGGCCTTCGCCCGCCGGCTGTGTGAACGCGAGGATGTGAAGGTCGAGCTGCGGTTGGGCGACCTGGCGGATCTGGCCTTCTTACGGGCCGACACGATCGATGTTGTTTTCTCGTCAAACGCCTTGGGCTACGTCGACGACCTCAATCGGGTGTTCCGCCAGGTGCACCGCGTGCTCAAGCCGGGTGCGCCGCTGGTCTTCTCGCTCCCCCACCCGGCGTCGGAGATGTTCGACATCGACGGTGCCGACCCGCTGGTGCTCCGCCGGTCCTATTTCGACCAGACGCCGGTGCGCCGCGACGTCGAGGGCGCGGCGTTCACCGACTACCACCACACCTTTGCCGACATCTATATGGGATTGGCGCGTTCGAGCTACCGGGTCGACATGGTCATCGAGCCCGAACCGGTCGGGGGTGGGCGCCGCAGCCCGGAATGGCGCGACGCCTACCTCTACGTCCCCCGCACCCTCATCGTCCGCGCCCGCAAGGAGGGTAACTAGCCGGAAGACGAGCGCAAAGCCCACCACGAGTCGAGCCGCTCGAACGCTGACTCCTTCGACAAAGGTCCCTCGTCGAGGCGGACGTCGAGCAGGAATTGAAGCGCGGCGCCGACATCCCGGCCTGGCTTGAGACCCAGATGGGCCATGACCTCGTTGCCGTCGAGGTCGGGTCGTAGGGCAGCGAGTGACTCGTGCTCGCGCAGCAAGGCGATGCGCGCCTCGAGGTCGTCCATCCGCTTGGCGAGCGCCCGGGCCTTGGTCGCGTTGCGGGTCGTGCAGTCGCAGCGGGTGAGTTCGTTGAGCCGGTCCAGCAACGGGCCGGCGTCGCGCACGTAGCGCCGGACCGCACTGTCGGTCCATCCCATCTTGTAGGTGTGAAACCGCAGGTGGAGCTCGACGAGTGCGCTGACCTGCTCAATATCCGCAACCGGATACTTGAGCGCCCGCATGCGGTCGCGCGTCATACGGGCGCCGACGACCTCATGGTGGTGGAACGACACCGTTCCCCCTGGCCCGAACGACCGTGTCTTGGGCTTTCCGACGTCGTGGAACAACGCAGCCAATCGCAGCAGCCGGTCGGGCCGGCACTTGCTGACCACGGCGATGGTGTGGGCCAGAACGTCCTTGTGCTGGTGGATCGGATCCTGTTCGACCGCCAGCGCCGGCAATTCGGGCAGGAACTCTTCGGCCAGCCCGGTGTCGACGAGGAACCAAAGGCCCTCGGTCGGCTCATCTGTCACCATCAGCTTGTCCAGCTCGTCGCGGATGCGCTCGTCGGAGACGATCTCCAGTCGACCGCGCAGTGCCGTAACGGCGGCCACCAGATCTTTGTCGGGCACCAGCTGGTAACCGGCGATGAAGCGCGCGGCGCGCAGCATCCGCAGCGGGTCGTCGGCGAAGGACACCTCGGGCGACAGCGGCGTGCGTAGCCGGCGCTGGCCGAGGTCGGCGATGCCGTCGAAGGGGTCGATCAGGCGCAGCCCGGGCAAGGCCAGGGCCATGGCGTTGATGGTGAAGTCCCGGCGCGACAGGTCGGCCTCGATGGCATCGGCGAAGGCGACGTCGGGTTTGCGGGAGTCGGGGTGGTAGGCCTCGGCGCGGTGGGTGGTGATCTCCATCCGCCGGCCGACCTTCGACAGGCCGATGGTCCCGAAGCGCTTGCCTTGCAGCCAAACCGTGTCGGCCCAATCGGCGACGAGGGCCTCGATGTCGTCGGGCCGGGCGTCGGTCGTGAAGTCGAGGTCGTAGTCGCCGACCAGGCGATCCAGCAGTGCGTCCCGGACCACCCCGCCGACCAGGAACAGCCGGAAACCGGCCCGCTCGAAGCGGGTCGCCAGCTCAGCGGTCTCAGCCAGCAACGGCTGAAGGCGCTCGGGGATCACGCCACGAGCGTACCGGCGGTCGGCCCGGAGGCCTGGTGATAAAGGCCCGGTGAGAGCCTGTTACTAAATGGGGGTCAGCCGGTGACGCTGACCAGGCCCGCGTTCTCGAGCGCCAGGCGGAAGTCGTGGGGCTGCGACGCCGACGCCATGGCCTGGCGGAGCGTGACCCGGCCGTCCTGGTAGAGATGGAACAGGCTCTGGTCGAAGGTCTGCATCCCGTACCACTCGCCGCCCGCGATCATTTCCTCGATCGTCTCGCCCTTGCCGCTGTGCGGCTCGACGATGCGGTCGGCGATACGGCCGGTCATGACCATGACCTCCACCGCCGGCACCCGGCCCAGCTCGTCGGCTCGCTCGAGCAGCCGCTGGCAGATGACGCCCTTCAGGCACGAAGCAAGGGTCAGGCGGACCTGCTGTTGCTGGAAGGGGGGAAAAAAGTCGACGATCCGGTTCACGGATTCGGTGGCGTTGGTGGTGTGCAGTGTCGACAGGACGAGGTGGCCGGTCTCGGCCGCCGACAGTGCGGCGGCGACGGTTTCGGCATCGCGCATCTCACCGATCAGGATCACATCAGGGTCCTGGCGGAGCACCCGGCGCATGGCCTGCATATAGTCGGTGGTGTCGGTGCCGACCTCGCGCTGGTTGATGAGCGCCATCTTGTCGGTGTGGACGATCTCGATCGGGTCCTCGATGGCGACGATGTTGCAGGCGCGGGTCTCGTTGATGTGCTCGATCATGGCGGCGAGGGTGGTGGTCTTGCCCGAACCGGTCGGACCGGTCACGAGCACCATGCCCCGAGCCTCGCTGGCCAGCGACCGCACGACCGGCGGCAAGCCCAGGTCCTCGATGGTGCCGACATTGGGCAGCACCCGCCGCAGTACGATCCCGATCTCTCCCCGCTGGCGGAAGGCGTTGCCGCGGAAGCGACCGAGGCCGCCGGCCGAGGTGGCGAAGTCAGCGTCGTTGGTGAGCTCAAATTCTTCGATCCGATTGGTCGGGAGGAGCTGGCCGACGAGGGTCTCCACCTCCTCCGAGGTCACCGGGTCGAATGGGGCCTCAATGAGTTGGCCGTCGACGCGCACCCGGGGCCGGCAGCCGGCCTTGAGGTGGAGGTCCGACGCGTCTTCGTCAATGACGTAATGAAGAAGATTGATGAGATCGAGCACCGATGCAGTATCGGCGCCTGCGGTCACCGACCTAAGGGTCCGTTTTGAAAAGGTGGAGCTGAGCCGCCTGCGCCACCACGTCGGCACCCGGACCGCCGGCGGTGGCTGCTTCGGGCCGGTAGTCGGCGCCGGCCAACCGGGCGACGCAAGCGCCCGCCGAGTGAGCCAACGCTTCCAGGTCGTATCCCCCCTCCAAGACGGCCAGGCGGTGCCCAGCGGGTACCAACCCGATCAATGCCGTTGTCAGGTCGGCGAAGTCACCCGCGGCCAGGCCCAGCTCGGTGAGCGGGTCGGACCGGTGGGCATCGAAGCCGGCCGAGATGATCAGCCATGTCGGTGCGAACCCATCGGCCGCCGGCGCCACGACCTCGTCGACGGCGCGGCGGTAGACATCACCGGTCGCGCCGGCCGGGAATGGGAAATTGATGGTGTACCCCGCCCCCGCCCCCTCGCCCGCCTCGGTCAACCCGCCCGTACCGGGATAGAAGGGGTACTGGTGCATCGAGACGTAGAGGACGCGTGGATCCTGGTAGAAGATGGCCTGGGTGCCATTGCCGTGGTGGGCGTCCCAATCCACGACGAGGACGCGTTCTCCCCGAGCGGCCAAGGCGGCGGCGGCGACGGCCACGTTGTTGACCAGGCAGAAGCCCATGGCGCGACCGGCTAGGGCGTGGTGCCCCGGCGGCCGCACGGCGATGAAGGCGGCGTCAGCCTCCCCTCGGTCCAGCCGCTCGATGGCGTCAACGCCGGCGCCGGCGGCCAGCACGGCGGCATGCCACGAACCGCTCGACACGGCGGTGTCCATGTCGAGCCAGCCGCCACCACGTTGGCAGAACGCCTCGACGGCGTCGAGGTAGGCCGGAGAATGAACCCGAGCCAACTCGGCCCGAGTCGCCGGGCGGGGCTCCACCGTGACAATGGCGTCGCCGACGGCGGCGTCGTCGATGCCGGCCAGCACCGCCGACAACCGGGCCGGGCGCTCGGGATGGCCACCGGTCGACAGGTGGTCACCGAAGGCCTCGTGGGTCTCGATCAGCACCGAAGCGTTGGCCATCGACCCTGATGGTATGCCGTTGTCTGGCCGAGCCCGCCGGGTGGTCGCGCCGGGGTCCCGCCGGGCCGTGCCGCCGGTAGCGCCACCGAGTGCGATGGACACTCCGCTATCCTGATGGTCCGCCGTGGGCGACAAACCGAGCGCACGAGTACGCACGCCGCCGCCGCCCCACATTTTTCAAGCGGCGGCCCACTCCCAGCCCGCGGAGTCGCAATCATGAGTTCTCCGTCGGTCGACACCATCCGTTGGGGCCGGGAACGGGCCCGAATCTGGCCGTGGAACGGCGATCAGCGCGTCGCCTTTCTAGCGCCGGTGCCCGACGCCCCGATCCCCTCGGCTGCCTTCATCCGGCGGTGCCTGGCGATCTTGGGCGAACGCGGCTTCGTCCGGGTGGTCACCTCCGCCCTCACGCCCCTGGAGCAATCAGGCTTCTTTGCCGCCGGTTTCGAGGTGGCGGAGGAGCTCCACCTCTTGGCGTTGGACGTCGACGGCTTGCCACCGCGCCCCCCTATCGCCGCCGTGCGAGTTCCGATGGCGGCGCGCCAGCAGGTGCTGGCGATCGACCGGGCCGCATTTTCCCCGTTTTGGCGCCTTGACAACCATGGTTTGGACGAGGCGCTGGCGGCGACGCCACGGACTCGTTTCCGGGGCGTGGCCGGCGAGTCAGGCCTGGTCGCCTACGCCATCAACGGGCGGTCGGGGACTCGGGGGTTCGTCCAGCGCCTGGCTGTGGCGCCCGAGGCGCAGCGACAGGGCCTGGGCCGGGCGCTTCTGCTCGACGGCCTGCACTGGATGCGCCGGCGGGGGGTGCACCGGGCCGTTGTGAATACCCAGGTCGGCAACTCCGCTGCTCTTGCCCTCTACCACGATGCCGGCTTTCGGGAGGAGCCGGCCGGTCTCTCGGTGATGGAAGCCGGTCTGCTGTGAGCCGGCCGGTCTCTCGGTGATGGAAGCCGGTCTGCTGTGAGCCGCCCGGCCCGGCTCGGCGCGGCCGTGGCCATGATGGCGCTTTCGGTCGCGGGCATGGTGGCCCTGCCGGCTCAGGCCGGGGCCCAGGCCGTGACCGGCAAGAGCGAGATCAGCCTGACCAGCCAGACCACCTGGGTCGGCGACAACCAGGCCTTCGAGGTGGGGTTCAGCGTAAACACGCCCGATCCAGCCAATTCCGTGGTTCAGGTGTCGGTCTTCGGAGCTCTCTCAACGCGGTCGGAGTTCATCGCTTCGCTCTCCGGCCAGATTCATACCCGGGCGATGAGGGTCTTCAACCCGATCAACCTCGACTCCCTCGGATCTTCACCGTCGGTGTCGATCGCGGTCAACCCGCGGTCGTTGGCTCATACGCCGATGTTCGTACCACTGTCCGTGTCCGGCGTCTACCCCGTCGCCATCGACCTCTACGACGGTTCGGGCAACCTGTTAACCCAGCTGACGACCCATCTTGTCTACACCGGGCCGGACGCGGCGAGCTTCGAGCGTCTCAATGTCGCGTTGGTGGTGCCGTTTCACGCCGCCCCGACCACCGGCGCCGGTTCAAGCTCGCCCGGGGTCGCCGGGAACCCCGCCGACCTGCTGACCCTCAGCAGCGCCCTGTCGGCCAACACGAGCGTCGCGCTCACCGTCGCGGCGACCCCCCAGACGGTCGAGGGGCTGGATAATGGCCCGCCGGCGGAGCGCACCGCCGTCGCCCAGCTGAGCCAGTCGTTGGCCGAGGGCAACCGGGAGTTGTTGGCCGCGCCGTACGTACAGCTTGACCTGCCGTCGATGCTGGCGGGAGGCTTGGATGGCGAGATCTCGGCCCAGCTGGCCGCCGGCACTGACGTCCTGGCCAGCGACCTGCATGCCAATCCGATCGGTGACACCTGGGTCGACACCGGTCCGCTGACCGCGGCCGTCGTCGACGCCCTGGCCACCCACGGCGTGCGCCAACTCGTCGTGGCCGACCAGAGCCTGTCCCCGCTCCCCGCCGTGGACACCGTCCGCACGCCGGCGCAGCCCTTCATCATCGACGGGAAGGTGTCGCACCTCGCCGGTGCGGCGGTCGATGAGGAGTTGGCGTCGCATTTCGAGAGCACGAGCAACGAGGTGCTGGCGGCGCACCAACTGCTCGCCGACCTGGCGATGGTGCAGCTCGAGCTTCCCAACCGCCGAGGCGGCCGAGGCGTCGTCATCGTGCCGCCGGCCGACTGGCGGCCCGACGCCACCTTCCTGTCGGCGTTCCTCGAGGGCCTGGCAACTGCTCCAATGCTGGCGCCGGTCACCGTCGACCAGCTGTTCTCCGCCGTGACCCCTTTCGAGACCGGGTCGAACCAGCTGGTCCGAGAGGTTGTTCCTTCCGCTGGCCAGCCCCGGGGGCAGACGATCGACGACGCCGCCGCCATCCGGGCCCTGCGCCAGCCGTTGGCTTCGCTGGCGGCGATCGTGCCGGCCAGCACGCCGGCGATCACGCAGGTCGAGCGGCGCATCTTGGTGAGCGAGTCGGCCGACATTTCGGAGAAGCAGCGGGCCACGGAGTTGGCGCCGGCCACCGGCCTCATCCAGCAGTTGAAGGACCTGGTGCGTTTGCCGGGCAACCAATCGATCA
>OBLV0100000462.1_pt1 | contig 12558 bp, 11 predicted proteins | sample 1520071 | NCBI WGS metagenome assembly OBLV01 (sample SAMEA3888446, study PRJEB22518) | metagenome | reverse complement strand
GATGTCGATATGATTGACGACCAAAAATGGGGCGCTTGCATGGCGCATAAGACGAAAGGGCCGACTTTAGAGAAACCAAAAATGCGACAGATAGAATGCGGGTTCGAAGTCGCTCCAAGGAATATAAGCGTGATCGTTTTGGATTATTATAGACCACCCAAAGAAGCCACTTTTGTGTATACGATCAGTCCCGGAAATGTTCAAACAGGATCCGGAGATAACTTGATCTACGACCATAAAAATAGTCAGCCTTTGGAATGGCCGTTCAATGTGAGAGATGAGTTTATTATAGAATTAGGAATCGCTTATTCGATATTCACGCGGGAGCAGTTTTTGACACAAGCTACTTTACAGAAAAAAGCAACGCCATGAACCCGACATTAGCTCAAATAATAGCATATATCAATCAGTACATTAACACCAATGGAGTTAATGCTATTACGGGTGCTGAGAATAATACAGCACTTGTCTATTTGGCAAATGCTATTTTGAATTATTCCGTAAACGGGTCTTTGGCTGGAATATCATCGAGTACCGGTGTTGTACCGTTGTCTAAGCCGATAACATTATTTTCGGTTGTTCCCGCTTCCATTAATTGGCCGGATAACTTTCAGTTTGAGTACTATATTATAAACGCAACAGGATCAAACATTCCGATTACGTCAGGATATTCTTTTGTAGATCAATACGGAGTGCCACAAACCATTATTCCTGCAAGGACATCGATACATATAGCTAAATCAACCAATGGACAATGGATTCAGGTTAATAATTTGGGTGCAGGTGGAGGAAGTGGAAATTTGCCACCAGAGACCGGACACGAAGGTCAATCCTTATTCACAAATGGAACAACTGCTTTTTGGTCTGACAGTGTACTGTTCATTCCGGCCGGAGACGCCAATTGGATTAACTCGACTACGTGGGTGAACGGCAGCTCATATAGTAACCCCTATTTTTCAAGTTCCAAATTCATGGTTTTTTGGAATGATCTTTCCCGGTTTCTTTTACAGACTAGCAGTCCAGTGGAATGGCAATATGTATCCAACGGTTTTCAGGCATTGATTGGTGGATTTGATTCGGCCACAGCAAATGTATTTTTGTTTTTCAAAGGAGTAAATTCATGAGAATGAAAAAAATAGTTGTAAGTATATTTTTATTAACATGCTGGTTGATGTCTTTCTCTCAGACATTTACTCCACCTAGATCGTCTCCTGTTATTACGGTTCAAGATTCTCGTTATAGGGCGCTTCTGAATTTCTACCAGACGCACACGCACGGAATCACCATGAACGGCGGTTTGGATTCATTGGGCATGACTTTTTATGAAGATAGTTCTGGGCACATCTGGTATAGAGATACCGTACTTTCAGGAGGGCATAAATGGTCAATGGTTTTGAAAACCGGAGACGCTGGACAAGGCACCGTAACGAGAATATTGACGGGGTATGGGTTTTTACCCTTGACCATAACTGATACTGGGACGCTCGTTTTAGATACAACAACTTTAAATAATTTATGGGTAAAAAGAAGAGATAGTACTACTATTTTTGTTACTCCTACCCAGATGAATTCTCAGGGTTTTTTAAAAAGTATAGCCGGCATATCGGCAGGAGGGGATTTGGCGGGGACTTATACGAGTCCTACAATTCAATTGAATGCTGTAACTTTTGCCAAAATCCAGCAATTACCAGCCTTTTCATTTATAGCAAATCCTCAAGCGTCGCCGGCAAATTCACAAGCGTCTTATTTTGGATACGGGTTACTATGGAATAATGATACTGTAAAAGTAGATACCACTAAGCTAAAGACTGTTTTTGGAAGCGCGAGTGGATCGTTCATTACCGGAGCCGGTAATCTTTCTCCCCTGTTTACAACGGGGGTAACATCGAACCAAATAACATTTACACTAAGCACTGCGGCCGCTGGGAGTGTATTTGGAAATCTAACCGGTTCAACGGCGGTCCCATCTTTTGGCGTACCCACTGCCCCGACTGTAAATGGATGGCTGGGATATACTGCACAGCAGGCATTAGTCAGCAGAGGGATAGGATACAGGGTACTGGATGCTTCTGGGTTTGGGATAAAATCCTTTACTTGCTCTGGATGTACGTTGGATACTACTACGTCTGGTCAAATAGGTATAACCGTTGTCGGCGGTGGTGGGGCCAGTCTCAGTAATAATGGGTCTGGATTTAGATTAGTTGAACCACTTTCTGGAAGCAACTACCCTATCAATACTCTAAAATGTTCTGGTTGCACCTTAGACTCTACTACAAATGCAGGTTCCATTACAATAAACGTATCTGGAAGTTCTTTTCCGGGATTAGTCAATAAAGCAAGTGGATATAGGTTAGCCATAGGAGGAACGGATACGGTCAAAACCGTGTATGGGGGAATTGATATTTTGATCGATTCAACCACTAATGCAGGAGGCATAACCTTTAATGCCGATACATTAGCAGGAAACCAAAACTTAGCCACTCAGGGATTTGTCCTAAGAAATAGCGGAGGTGGATCGGGAACCGTCACAACCGTATCCGTGCTGTCGGGTAATGGATTTGCCGGGACTGTAGCAAATGCCAGCACGACTCCTGCCATCACTTTAAGCACTTCTGTAACTGGCCTTATTTTTGGGAATGGGACGGCTATTTCTAATGCAACTGTAAATTCTCCGTTGACTTATGCGACGGGTGCTTTAGGAATACAGGCCGGTGGAACTTCACAGAATGGATATATTTCTAGTACGGACTGGAATACATTTAATGGGAAACAAGGAGCCATTACTTTAACCACAACGGGAACTTCAGGAGCAGCTACTTTAATCGGGAATACGTTGAATATTCCGCAGTATGCTGGCACGAGTTACACTTTTACCAACTCATTGGTAAATACAAGCGGGACAGTTACACTTGTTAACGATGTGTCTAGTCCGGGGAATAATTATGTGTACGGGACTAATGGAAGCGGAACGAGGAACTGGATTTTACCAACTTCGACTCTATTAAATACGTGGTTCGGGAGCACTATTCAGGGTTCTATAACGCTCACGACAACAGGATCTTCGGGATCAGCCACCTTAATTGGGAATACATTAAATATACCTGTCTATACAGGTGGAAGTGGCGGCGGTTCTCCTGCTGGAACTACTGGTCAGTTCCAGATAAATAAATTAGGGTCGTTCGCAGTTCCTTTGAATATGTCAGTAGATACGCTCACAAATATCTTCACTCCTGATCTTACAAACGCATTCGATACAATAAAATTAGCAAGGAATTGGGTGTTTACATTTACAGGAACGAGTATTGATCACGGAGATGTGACAAAAGTAGGAAGTCCGGGTACAGATTCTTCTATCGCTCTTAGATATAGTAAGATAGTGTGCGCTGAATTGGGAGCCACTGAAAATAACATTTCTGTTCCCGGGTCAATTCTTATAAACATGCCCGTTTATCAAGTACCGGCAGCAGATACGAATCATCCCTATGTGTTCATGCAATATGGAATCAATGAGTCTACGGATACAGCCACTTTCCGATCTCAGATTATTGTAAAAATAGATTCTCTTGAAGCACAAAAGGGATATACGGCTAATCAGATAGTTGTATTAACGGGAACACCGACAGGATCAACGAGGCCAAATGTGGGTACGTATTCATTGGTTATGAAGAGTCAGGCGACGGCCATGGGATGTAGAGTAATAGATGATTACAATATGATCATAAAGTATTACGCTAATACAACGATATATCAAGATAGCGTCCATCAACTTCAGGGGGGGCACAATGCAATTGCCAGATATATTGTAGGAAATATAAAAGATTCCACAGGTTTTCTTACAACTAATAGTCTAACGGCATGGAATACACTAACCACTTATGGGAAAAATAATTTTTATGATTCGGTAAATATTTGGTCATCGATATCTGTAAGCGGGAATGTTAGTGTCAGTGGTAATTTCTTGCTGCCTGCTAACTTTCTAAGTTCTATGCATGTAGTCGGTAATTCTGTTTTTTCCGATACAATGTATGGTTTTTACAATAATGGTGGACAGTATTTTGGGATGGGTATTGGGTCTGGATTCACCGGAAAAAACTGGGTAGACATAGGAAGTAATGCTACCGGAGGTAATGGAGTTCGTTTAGGACAGTACACGAGTGGCATACTTACGCCATACTTTAAAGTCACTAACACAGGCGATACGGCAGAAACAAGTCTTGTCGTACAAGGAACCATTACCGGAACGACCCTTGCTATAACAGGAGGGGCGACTATCGGGGGGAGCGCGACGTTTTCCCAAACCGAATGGATGCTATATAGTTCTGGGGGGAGCATGTACGGTTTTGGAGTTGGTAGTTATGGAGCATCTAGCAATTCTGTCGATATAGGATCGAATAATACAAGTGGAAACGGAGTTAGATTGGGGCAATTTAATACTTCCGGTGTTTTCACCCCATTATTAAAAATATCTAATCTATGGGATAGTATTACCCCCAATACAATAATTGCCGGAACTCTTTCATCTGGATCGTATACCGGAAGTGGATTTATAGAAGTTGCCGGTAATACTACCTTCCTACCGCAGCAAGTGGGGCTATATAAGTCAGGTAATATTTTCGCTGGTGATGGCATAGGAACTCCCGGCTCACCATATCCGACCAACACGCACGACGTTTTAGGGTCTACTTCTAATATTGGCGTGTCAGTAGCTCTCATCTCATCTACAGACGGAACGACTCGGATACCGATGATGACGTGGTATACAAATGAGATTTTGGCACCCACAAATATGTTACCAACGGGTACAACAACCGATTCGGTGGTTGTTGAAACGACTACTTCTGGGGTGATGCAATTCAAAAAGGTTGCTCAGTCGTCTATTAGCGGTGGTTTTACTTTTTCCAATGGACTTACCAATAGTAGCGGCTCTGTGACATGGGGTGGCGCAGAAACAGCAAACACGACTTTAACAGGAACCGGATTTTCTACGACTATTGCTTTGGGAGGCTCAGGTACTTGGAAATACACTGGCATGTCTGAGGATACGACTGGTTCTTTAGGTCTAATGGGGTGGATGCCGGATAGCTCTACACGAAGATTCACATGGGCTGCGTTGGCCGCTAAAATATCTCCCAATCTTCCAACATTTAATATCTATTTTGCCAATGGGTTAACAGCAGCAGCAGGAGATAGTGCTTATTGGGGCGGAACGCTGAATCAGAATACATCCATTACACAAGGAGCCTTTTCGGTTACATTTGGCGGCACAACGGGCAGTCAATTTAATGTCACCTCTGATCAAATTCAATTTACACAAAACACAAGTTCTGGATTTCCTATTTTGCTGAATGGATTAGTGGCTTCCGGCAGCAGTTCAACTATAACCAGCGGATCCTCTTCGGCGGCTGCCACAGATGCGAGTAACATATATATAAATCCAGCTTCAACTCTCGCGTCCTATACCTTGACTCTTCCATCCGTAAATACGGAAGGTTCTTTATGTAATATACATTTCGGTGGAACGCTGACTACCGGGACTGTCGTAACTTCCCTAACAATTAGTGCTCCGGCTGGAACCACTATTTTACAAACTGCCGCTCCAACTACGGCGGTGGCGGGAGCTTGTATAATATATAGGCTTCATGGGACTATTTGGTATAGGGAACAATAAAAATGGCAAAGCACATAATTATATTATGTCTCTTAGTACTAAAGATTGTGTATGCAAGTGCGCTCACTTTCGTACAGGTGATCCCTATGGAATATTGGTGTGGTTATGTCGGCACTGACGGCAATCTGTATTCTATGTATAACGGTTCTTTTACCCAAATGCCATTGCCTGGTTCCCGTACTGTAAAATATGCTGCTGGTTGTTTCAACCTTTTCAGAGTAATTGCAAATGATGGAACTCTATGGCAAAGTAACCAATATAATGTTGGGATGACTTGGACCCAGATTTCCACAGATAGTTCTAATGCCGCAATAAATGGAGCAGCATTTGCAGATGGGTATGCTGACAATTATATTATTTTGAATGCCGCTGATAGCTCTTTGTCGTTTGGTGGGGTCGATGATCCGGATGTTTTTCATTCTTCTGGAACGGTTTTTATGAGGCCCTATCGATTTACAGGGTCTGTGAAATTCAGAAATGGATTTATATGCGCCAGAGGGATATATGCGGTCACTTCGGATAGTTCTTCTTTGTACTTTTGGGGTCCGGGGGCTGGAACGACTCCTACTTCCATTTATACCTTCAGCGGGAATGGAACAGGAAAGATATTATGGGCGGATGGGTCCAATGGAAATGCGTTTACGAGTGCTACCTTTGTGGTTATTCAGCAAACGGCAGGGTCGTCTTATGGACACCCACTTGCATTAGGACAAGGGTATGGATTTTGGGGATCGGCTACGGCACAGAATTTTACATCTTTCACGGATTTGAATACCCAATGGAGTCTTGGTAGTCTGGTAAAACAGATATGCGTAAACTTCCAAACCACAACAGTGCTTGATTCGCTAGGGGAAATTTTTTCTACCGGCTGGAATGTGCAAGGCGAAGTCGGAATAGATACAGAATATGTAAATAGATACACCTATGTGAATTGGCCTAATTATGGATGGGATGGTAATCCAAATGAAAATGTAGTTTCCAGAATGGCTAAAATAAGTGGAGCAACAAAATTCGCTAATATAATATCTAATAAATTTTTTACGTACTATCACGTCGCCAGAGACATTAACGATAGTTGTTGGTATTGGGGAAGAGACAAAACACAAGTAATACCGCGTCCATATCTTCTAAATCCTACCGATAATGCAGCGCAGCCAAATGCCTTGGATGTTTTGCAGCCAACTATGTTTTCGCCGACTTCGGTTACAAGCTCAATAACATTAAATTGGACTGGGCCAACGTTGAGCGCAGGGTCCACTCAGAACATAACAACGTCGACTACCACCCTAACAGCTACGGGGCATCCGGCTCTTCTAATTAATGCATCGGTGAGCACGGATACTGTCCTTTATCAACCTTCAACGGTTCAATGGGCCAAGGTCTCAGGCCCTAGCACGCCGATTATAGGTTCGCCTGCTGCAATGAGCACATCAATATCGGGATTGGTTAATGGCAGTTATGTTTTTAGTGTTACGACTGTTGATAATAATCAAGGAACGAATCGCGCGACCGTAACGGTAAACGTCTCGGGAGTTGTACCTTACATAGGGCCCATTCCGGCCGGTTCTAAATTAGTAACTCATTAACTTAAAATCGTATATTCATGCCTACGAATAACCCTATAAAGATGGAAAAAGTTTTCACCAATATTATCCAATCTCTCGTGGTAGCCGGAATTATTTGCGTTGTTGCTGAACTAAATAAAATAGATAGCCGATTATCTGCGATGGAGGAAAGGACATCATCTTTGGAAGAAGTAAAACCGAAGATGAACGACATGCAATTGCGTATGCAGGATATAGGCGAAAGGCTTATTCGAGTAGAAGACAACCAACACAAAAAATTAAATTAATTCTTCATTATTTAAAAGCACATTTTATGGCAACAACTTCGCCTAAATTCTCATTACAGGCCATGGATTTTCTGAAAGGGTTAGCGGTAGCGGCACTCAGCCAGCCGTTACTGATCATTCTAACTACGATTGCAGCCGGCCATTTTACTATCAATTGGACAGAACAATGGCATTTGGCTGTATCATCTGGGGCCGCCTATCTCATTAAAAATTTTTTTAGCGGCGCTACGCCCCCCACATCTGGATCATCTTCGGTTGGAACAAAAGCAAGTATTATCATCTTACTCGTTTGTTTTGGAAGTGTATGCCATGCCCAAAGCATTTTCAAGCCATTGCCGCCGTATAAAGTGCCAGCTAAGGTTAATGCATTCGCTAGAATCGTAGGCCCAACCGATAGCCTGCCATCCTTGTCTACAGGCAAATGGGATGGCGTTCGGTTCGCTGGCCCAGATATCGTTTTCGCGGTTCCAGACTTCAGCATGTACACCGGCATAGGATTAGATTATTGCTGGGCCACGGCTGACGCAACGACTAGTAAGTGGAATTATGCCTTCACTATCGGCCCGCGTATATATGGAGGTGCTAATTTAGGAGTGCCTACAGTAAAGGCCATAGGAGCCATAGGCATACGAGCGACATTTTTAAACGGCTGGCTTGCCATAGGTGCTCTATACAATTTAACGACTAAGAAACCGCAAGCCGCAGTTGGTAATCCGGCCGCTTTGATCCCGGGGCTTAACTAAAAACCATCAATATGGGTATTCTTATTTTAGACGGCGTATTTGGCAATGCTCCAACAAATCCCGTTCTTTTTGCTATCGGTTTGGGCTCTGCCGCAGTTGGATACGGTATCCGACATCTTTTGGGGATTTTCAAAAAGAAGAAATAATGGGTAGTGTCTCAGTTTGAAAATTGGTCGATTTTTTGGTTTTCTACCAAATTTATTATATCATCCAGCGTCATAAACCGTTTTGTCAAACCAGCAGCCATAGCAGGTGTTATTCTCAACGTCTTGTGCTGCTTTACGAAGTTATAATAAACGAAGTGCAAAGCAATGGCATAGCAATGGTTTTCTAGCTTCTTGGAGAACGCATTGGTTAGGCGCGTGAACCTGCGCATGTGCATCCGCATGGTCAGGTTTTGCCTTTCCACGTAGCTTGTGGAGATATGATCGGGGTCAGGATCACCGATGAGAACCTTTTTCTTGATTCCTATGCATTCCGCTGGGCTGTATTTCTTTTCTGCGCTGCTGGTGCTCCCTGTTTTTCCGTATACCTTTTGAAGTTGGGCGAAGTCAATATATTGGCCGAAGGTATCCGACACCGCCCACGGATAGCTCACCCATGCGTCGCTAGTCAACTGGATACGGTTGGCGACGATCCGGGAGCGTAAGTCCTCCATAAAATCGGTGGCGCTATCCTGGCTGCGATCTCCCACGTACCAGGAGATAATGAGCTTGGTATCTGCGTCTATGGCTGTCCATGTCCAACAATCACCCGTTCCTTGCATTTCCTGCGACTTATTTTTCTCTTTGGCGTAGACGAACGACCATATTTCATCGCATTGAACACGCTTAGTATGAACGTTTTGTACAGCTTGATCATGGAACTTTTCGCAAGCCTTCCCCACCTCGACTAAGAGTTTGGTGACCGTATTGATGGAAACGCCAACGATACGCGAGGTAGCGCGTAGGCTGGAACCCTCAACTAACAAGTTGATTATTTGGGTTCGCTTCTGCAATGGGAGTTTGTTCATAAAACTAAAGTTAATACATTTTGCTTGACCGGTCAAGCAAAATGTTCAGTTTAAATGTTAATACTGCTACCTTTTTTCAGTTTTATGAGCGGAACGTCTTAACGGGGCGCGAAATTACGTTAAAGGACTCAAAAAAGGGTGTTTTAACGGTTTTTTGTAAAAATAATATTTCTACCTTTGTATTGCGTCTGGAATGAGTCGCCAAGCGTCTCAAATGAGAGGGTTTATCCTTCATCGCCAGTCGCTTTTTTATTTTATCTCCTTTATCGCCATATGTATTTATGCTATATTGATGAATCCGGCACTGCCGATATTCCTGGTACTACTTCACATTTCGTTCTTGCAGGCATTGCTATTCCAATTTATAAATGGAAAAATTGCGAAAATGAAATAAATCAGGTCAAACGAAAGTATGATTTATTACAAGCTGAAATACATACTGGCTGGCTGATTAGAAAATATAGAGAACAAGCGACAATTTCAGGTTTTGATTCACTGAATCGACTGCAACGAAGGACAGAAGTTGAACGCTTTCGTCGCGCTGAGTTGCTACGTTTGCAAAAGTCTCATACCACTCGCAAAGCTTATGATCAAGCGCGGAAAAATTACCGGCAAACCGAAGCCTACGTTCATTTAACGTATGATGAGCGAAAGGCGTTTGTGCTTGAAATTGCGCAAACGATTGGGAACTGGGGATTTGCACGTCTATTTGCTGAAAGTATTGATAAGGTGTTCTACGATCCTCATAGAGCCCCGAATAATATAGACGAGCAAGCTTTAGAACAGGTAGTTTCGCGTTTCGAACAGTACCTAAATACTAAGACGACAGAAAATATGAATTACGGATTATTGATTCACGACAATAATCCGACTGTCGCTCAACGCCATACTGCCCTAATGAAACAGTTTCATAATAAAGGAACCTTTTGGACCAGGATTTCAAATATTATTGAAACCCCACTATTCGTTGATTCCAGCCTCACAAGCATGGTACAAATCGCAGATGTTTGTGCCTACTCGATAAGAAGATACCTTGAAAATGGAGAAGATGAACTTTTTAATGAAGTAATTAAAAGAGCGGATAGAAGAGGGCCGATTGCCGTTGGCGTCCGCCACTTTACAAATCCTGTGTGTGCTTGTAAAGTCTGTGCAGCCCATAGATTATGATTTATGCCATCTCGCGGCCGCTGCCTTTTTCGCTATTTCGGATCGTTTTTTCGGCGATAGTTTTGCAGCCCTAGCCTTCCCTCCCTTCAGCCCACCAAGACGTCCCAATGCGGCCGCTGCAACTTTTAATTGATCAACGGCAGGATCTACTTTGTCCTCCTTTGCTTCGCCGGTGGCTATGTCTACAATAGACTTGGCTAGTTGGTTAGCATCTCTCGGGCGTGTAGGTTTCTTTGCCATGGCATAAAGATAGACATTTATGCTTAACCGGTTAAGAAAAACCGCCCCAAAAGAGGGCGGTCTGTTCCAACCAAACTTATTCGCCATGAAAGAGAAGGATGCTACTAATTAGATTTGCCCGTGGCGAAAGGATGGGCAAAAATTTCGGAACCTTAATCATTAAACCTTATCCTATTGAATGAAGCCATCGCTGGGGAACCAGGACGACTTTGTAGACTCTCACTGCGAGTCTGCTGTTCCAAAGATTTATTTAAAAAAAGAAAAAGGCGCGGGTCTCTGCTCACCCGTCTTAGAGGCCGTAGGAAGCCCGGAAACGAAGTAAGAGAGAGCCCGCGCCATGACGCGAGCCCTTCACTTCTTCATCCCGTTTCCTTCGAAATTTCCTACGTTTCTAAGACGAGAATCAAAAGCGAATAGCTTCAATTATGTTGAAGAATCGCAAATATCGTAAAAGCGGATCACCACCACTAATCGAAATCCTCATCACCTTAACCTGAGTCGAATATAGTCAAAAAAACGATACTGTAGTGATTTTGCACTACAAAATTCTGCGTGTTTTCTGGCACCTTGCCGCGTGGCCCGCAAGAATGACCATAAAATACTAACCATCTTCGGAAATAACCTTAAAAGGCACAGAAAGGCCAAGGGTTACAGCTTGCGGGAATTCGCTGCCATCGCGGATATTGATCACGCAATGATTGATAGATATGAACGCGGTGTAACCAATCCCTCACTCACCACCGTTGCACGATTAGCCGAAGCCTTGGAGATTGAACCCGCAGACCTCCTCCAAGACAAGAAAAAAGGGTAATTGGGGAAATGAGCAAAAAAGTCTACATAAATGGTGGTTATTGGCCATAATAAGTCGTTATTTATTAGTATCTTGTAAGAGGATATAAAAGGCCTTAAAATTGAATGCTATCATGTTATAGCAGTTTCAAGATGGCAACAGAACTAGTCAATCCTCAGAGCCAAGATTGGTACGAGCGTGTAATCGAAGAACCAGTCAGAGATGTGGTGAAGTTACTGCGTAACAATGGATGGAATACTGAATGTTCATGTGGACATCAGATGTATGTTCAGTGTGAGTATATTCCGGACGGAGATATAATGGAATTGCAAAAGCTGCTTACCGACTTCTTAGATCAAAAAGCATTACCCATCAAATACGACATTAATATTTTAATCAGAATAAGGGAGGGGCATTCCTACCCCTCCCTGGACATTCGATTTAACCCAGAACCTTAATGACACCCGGAATACTTCGTGCATTCACATTGGTATCCTGCCTTTTTCAAGGCTTTGTCTTTTGTGTCTTGGGAAAACGGCTCAGGCGATTTGCCCTGAACGCCATACGTCGAAGTGTTGACGTGGCATTCTTTACAAAGGACCTGAGCGTTACTGAGCGAATTGCCGCCATCGCGGCGAAGGTGGTGGACCTCTAAATTTCGGGTCCGGCTACATCTAGCCATAATGTTGTTTATTTATTGTTTAAAAATATGCCCCGCTCCATTCTTGGAGGGGGCAACTATTTTTACGCATCAGTCAGTTCTTTAACTACGAAAGACGCAGAGAATTAATAATCTGATAATATTGAAGCCTAATTAGACCAATTGCTAAAGCGCTCAAGCAAAATTTGGTTCAAACTGAGACACTACCAAATAATGAAGGATTCCGAAACTAAATCCGAACGCCAATGGCGCATTATAGGGTGTGTCTTCGCTCTGGTTGCATCATTGGCGCTTCTGTTTTATATCCTCTCACAAAATACACCTGAGTATGTCTACAATTCTTAATGGAGTAATTAAAACTGCTTCGTCCGGCGCTTTGGGAGATCGGAAGAGCACACGTCTGAACTCCAGTCACATCACGATCT
>OBLV0100000461.1_pt1 | contig 12581 bp, 13 predicted proteins | sample 1520071 | NCBI WGS metagenome assembly OBLV01 (sample SAMEA3888446, study PRJEB22518) | metagenome | reverse complement strand
AGGCCGGTGGGGCCCGGCATCGCCGCAGTGATCGCGACCAGATCCTCGCGCTCGCCGGCCAGCCTGATCAGTTCCTCGGTGAAAACGCTGGTCCAGAGCGTTCCGGCGGGCGCGATCGGGAAACCCGTCTCCGGGTTCATCACCTTCACCTGGTGCATCAGCTCGGCGGCGTCATTCTCCGCGGGCCGGTACCCATTGCCCTTGCGGGTCACCGCGTGCACGATCACCGGACCACCGAAATCTCTGGCGCGGCCCAGAGCTGTTTCCAGGGCCCGCAGATCGTGACCGTCGACCGGGCCCAGGTACTTGAGCCCGAGGTCTTCGAAGAGGACCTGGGGAGCCAGCGCGTCCTTCAAACCCCGTTTGGCCGCGTGCAGGCCGGCATAGATCGCCTGTCCCACTACCGGGGTGCGCCGCAGAGCCTGCTTGCCGGTTTGCAGGACGCGCTCGTAGCCCGGCTGCAACCGCAGCGTGGACAGGTGCTCGGCGAACCCCCCGATGGTCGGCGAGTAGGAGCGGCCATTGTCGTTGACCACGATGATCACCGAGCGGTTCCGGCCCGCGGCGATGTTGTTCAGCGCCTCCCAGCACATCCCACCGGTCAGCGCGCCGTCACCCACCACCGCCACGACGTGCCGGGCCGATCCGAGCCGCTCGAAGGCCTTGGCCAGCCCGTCGGCATAGGACAGCGCGGCCGAGGCGTGGCTGGATTCCACCCAGTCGTGCTCGCTCTCGGCCCGGCAGGGGTAACCGGACAGGCCACCTCGCTTGCGCAACCGGTCGAAACCGCCCGCCCGCCCGGTGACGATCTTATGGACGTAGGCCTGGTGGCCGGTGTCGAAGAGCACCGGATCGTGTGGTGAGTCAAACACCCGGTGCACGGCCAGGGTGAGCTCCACGGCACCGAGGTTGGGGCCGAGATGACCTCCGGTGCGGGACACCTTCTCGACCAGGAAGGCACGGATCTCGACGGCCAGCCGGGTCAGCGCGAGCGCATCGAGGCGCTTGATGTCCTGAGGGCTGTGCACCGACTGCAGCAGGGTCACCGGTCCTCCCCCTCGCTCGGCGGCAGCGGGGCCCGGGATGGCCGCTTCGCGATTTGCCACCGGGCGCCCAGTCTACGGCGGTGTCAGGGTCTTGAGGGGCGTGAGGAGGGCTACGCATTCGACGTGATGCGTCATCGGGAACGCGTCCAGCGCGCGCAGCTCCCGCAGCCGGTAGCCGCCGTGGAGGTAAGCGGCGAGGTCGCGGGCCAACGCCGCCGGATCGCAGGACAGGTGGACGATGCGGGCAGGACAGCGGCCGGCTACCGCCGTGGCCACCTCCCGGCCGGCGCCACGCCGCGGCGGATCGAGCACCACGACATCCGGGGTCCCGGGCAGCTCCGGGGTCCCGGGCGCAGCCAGCGCTCTCTCCACCCGGCCGGTGACGAATCTCACCTGTGACAGATCAGCCAGTGCGGCTCGACCATCGGCCACGGCACCGCGCGAGGTCTCCACCACGGTCACCGATCCGTCCGGGCCGACCTGGCCGGCCAGCACCGAGGCGAACAGGCCTACCCCGCCGTAAAGATCCCACGCCAGGCTCCCCTGCGGCGCCGCCGCCCAGTCCCCGACCAGCGCGGCCAGCGCGTCAGCGGCCGCGGGATGCACCTGCCAGAAGCCGAGCGAGGAGAGGTCCCAGCGGCGCCCGGCGGCGTGCCACACCGCGCGCCCGGTACCGCGCAGCTGGATCGGGGCCCGGTGCGGTCCCACCTGAGTCACGTGCACCTGCCCGGAGTCGTCGGCGACCACCTCCAACTCCACGCCGGGCTGCCAGCTGTGCGCCAGGACCGGGTCCAGCGAACCTGGCACGGCCAGTGGGCAGGCCGGCACCGGAAGGACCTCATGGCTGCGATGTACCCGGAAACCGGGCCTTCCCGTGGGGTCCACGGCGAGCCGGGTCCGGGTTCGCCATCCCAGCGGGCCCCCGGGAAGCTCGTGCACGATCACCTCGACGTCCAGCCCGGCGATCCGGCGTAGCTGCTCGGCCACCACCTGTGCCTTGAGCCGACGCTGCGCCTCGGGGTCGACATGCTGGAAATCGCAGCCACCGCAGCCACCGGCTCCCGCTACCGGGCAGCGCGAGGGCACCCGGCTGGTCGCGGGTTCCAGTACCGCCACCGCGTCGGCCCGGCAGTAGGAGCCGCCGCGATCCTCGGTCACCACGGCGCGGACGCGCTCCCCGGGGAGCGCGTGGCGGACGAACACCACCCGGCCCTCGTGGCGGGCTACGCAGAACCCGCCGTGGCCCACGGGCCCGGTGGTCAACTCCAGCACTGTCACGGTCGATCGACCGGCCGCGCCTGATCGGTCGGCTCCTGCCGGGAGCTGACCGGGGCGCCGTCGCCCGTGGGAGTGTTGTCCATGCCCCAGCGCACCGTGCCCGGGGTGACCTGCGGGCGCTGGGCGAGCCGGTCGGAGGAGCGCGCCTGCCAGGGCACGCTGGTCACCATCACGCCGGGCTCGAACAGCAGGCGGCCCTTGATGCGCAGCGCGCTCTGGTTGTGCAGGATCTGCTCCCACCAGTGGCCCACGACGTACTCGGGGATGAACACCGTCACCACGTTACGGGGGTTGTCCGAGCGCGCTCGCTTGACATAGTCGATCACTGGTCTGGTGATCTCCCGGTAGGGCGAGTCCACCACCTTGAGCGGGATGGGGATCTCCCGCGCCTGCCATTGGGCCACCAGGTCCTGGGTGCCCGCGTCGTCGACATTGACGGTGACCGCCTCGAGCAGGTCGGGGCGGGTGGCGCGGGCGTAGGCCAGCGCCCGCAAGGTCGGCAGATGCAGGGTGGAGACCAGCACGATCGCGTGGTTCCGGGAGGGCAGCACGGTGTCGGTCTCGCGGGGTACCAGCTCGGCGGAGACCCGATCGTAATGCCGCCGGATCGCCCGCATCAGGATGAAGATCGCGACCATCGCCGCGATCGCGATCCAGGCACCCTGGGTGAACTTGGTGGCCAGCACCACCACCAGCACCGAGCCGGTCATGACCAGTCCGAGCAGGTTGATCGCCTGGGATCGCCGCATCCGGCGACGCTGCGCCGGGTCCGGCTCGCTGACCAGCAGCCGGTTCCAGTGCCGGACCATGCCGGTCTGGCTCAGCGTGAACGAGACGAACACCCCGACGATGTAGAGCTGGATGAGTTTGGTGACCTCGGCACTGAAGGCGAATACCAGGATCATGGCCGAACCGGCCAGGAACACGATGCCGTTGGAGAAGGCCAGCCGGTCACCCCGGGTGTGCAACTGGCGGGGCAGGTAGCGGTCCAGCGCGAGGATCGAGCCCAGCACCGGGAAGCCGTTGAACGCGGTGTTGGCGGCCAGCACCAGGATCAGCGCGGTAACTACGGTGATGAAGTAGAACGCCACGGGGAAGCCGTCGAACACGACCTGCGCGACCTGGGCTACCAGGGTCTTCTGCTCGTAGCCGCGAGGGGCGCCGACCAGTTGCCGCACCGGATCCTCGGCGATCTTCACGCCGGTGATCTGGGCCAGCATGATCAGGCCCATCAGCATGATCACCGAGATGCTCCCGAGCAGCAGCAACGTCGTGGCGGCATTGCGGGACTTCGGCTTGCGGAACGCCGGTACCCCGTTGCTGATCGCCTCTACACCGGTGAGCGCGGCGCACCCGGAGGAGAAGGCTCGCAACACCAGGAACACCAGCGCGATGCCGACCAGCTGGCTGCCCTCGGCGCGCAGCTCGAACCCGGCGGACTCAGCACGCAGATGATCACCGAACAGCAGCACCCGGACGAATCCCCAGATCAGCATCACGATGATACCGATCATGAACGCGTAGGTGGGGATGGCGAATGCCGTCCCGGACTCACGGATTCCACGCAGGTTGGCCGCAGTGAGCACGACGATCGCGGCCACCGCGAAGGCAACCTTGTGGGTAGCGACGAAAGGCAGCGCCGAGCCGATGTTCGACGCCGCCGAGGAGATCGACACCGCGACCGTGAGCACGTAGTCGACCAGCAGCGCACTCGCCACCACCAGGCCGGCGGACCGGCCCAGGTTCACCGTGGCGACCTCGTAGTCCCCGCCCCCTGAGGGGTAAGCGCGCACGTTCTGCCGGTAACTGGCAACCACGACCAGCATCACTGCCGCGACCGTGAGCCCGATCCAGGGCGCGATCGAATAGGCCGACAGACCCGCGATCGAGAGCACGAGGAAGAGCTCTTCGGGGGCGTAGGCCACCGACGACAAGGCATCCGAGGCGAAAACCGGCAACGCGATGCGCTTGGAGAGGAGGGTGTGGCTCAGCCGCTCGCTGCGAAACGGCCTGCCGACGAGGATCCGCTTGACCGCAGTCGCGAACTTCGGCACGCGCAAAGAGTAAGGCCGAGTAGCCGCCCAGCGCCGGACGGTGGTGGCCGCGGACCGGGGCGGTACGGTTAACCCGCCAACCGTCGCAACCGTCGACCCGGGAGTGACCGCGTGCATATCGTGATCATGGGTTGTGGCCGGGTGGGTGCGGGTCTGGCGCTGGCACTGGAACGCCTGGACCACGATGTGGCGGTGATCGACCAGAACCCGCAGGCCTTCCGTCGGCTGGGTGCCGACTTCCACGGCCAGCAGGTTCGGGGCAGTGGCTTCGACCGCCAGGTGCTCATCGAGGCCGACATCGAGCGGGCCGGGGCGTTCGCGGCCGTGTCCAACGGCGACAATTCCAACATCATCTCCGCGCGGGTCGCCCGGGAGACCTTCGGGGTAGACCACGTCGTCGCCAGGATCTACGACCCCAAGCGGGCCGCGGTCTACGAACGCCTCGGCATCCCCACCGTGGCCACGGTGCCCTGGACCACAGATCGCTTCCTGCGGATGCTGCTGCCCAACGGTGTCGCAGCCGCGTGGCGGGACCCCTCCGGCACGATGGCGGTGCTGCAGCTCCCCCTGCACGAAGGGTGGGCCGGGCGCACTATGGGTGAGCTGGAAGACCAGATCGGTGCCCGGGTGGTGTTCATCGTCCGGTTCGGAACCGGGGTGTTGCCACATCGCGACACGCTGGTTCAGGCCGAGGACCAGGTGTATGCCGCCGCCGTGTCGGGCACCGTCACCGACGTCACCACCGCAGCCGCCACCATGCCTCCACCATGACCGGACCCATCAGTGACCCTGCCCCCGTGCGAACCCAAGAGTGAATCTCACCGACCGACCCGGGAGCTGCCATGCGCGTGACTATCGCTGGAGCAGGCGCAGTAGGCAGATCCATCGCGATCGAGTTGCTCGAGTTCGGGCACCAGGTGATGCTCATCGAGCGAGATCCGGATCAGCTCGACCCGCTGCAGGTCGAAAACGCCGAATGGATCCTCGCTGACGCCTGCGAAGTAGCCTCCCTGGAGGAAGCCGGGCTCGAGCATTCCGATGTCGTGATCGCGGCCACCGGCGATGACAAGGTCAACCTGGTGGTGTCGCTGCTGGCCAAAACCGAGTTCGCGGTGCGCCGGGTGGTGGCTCGGGTCAACAACCCCCGCAACGAATGGCTGTTCACCGAGGCGTGGGGAGTGGACGTCGCAGTGTCGACACCCCGGATTCTCGCCGCGATGGTGGAGGAAGCTGTCTCCGTCGGCGATCTGGTGCGCTTGATGACCCTGCGCCAGGGACAGGCGAACCTGGTGGAGGTCACGCTCCCCGCGGACACCCCGCTGGCCGGGCAGCCGGTGCGGCAGCTGCGACTGCCCCCCGACGCCGCGTTGGTCACCATCCTGCGGGGTGGCCGGGTGATCGTCCCGCAGGGTGACGACCCGCTCGAAGGGGGCGACGAGTTGCTCTTCGTCGCCGCCGCCGAGGTGGAACCCGAGGTCCGCGCAGCACTGGACACCCGCTCCAGTTAGCCCGGAAACTCAGACGGTCGCCCGTGCCGCACGGCGGATCGCCCAGAGGGTGACCAGCGCTGCCACCGCCGTCAACGGCAAGCCCATGGCGAGCCGGGCCACCCCGAGCCAGCCGGTCTCCTGCATGTTGTACAGGTAGTGCTGCACGGCGAACCGGGCCAGCAGGAACACCGCCCACACCACGGTCGCGATGTCGAAGCCCATCCTCGCCCGGCGATGGGCCCGCCAGCCGGAACCGGAACCGGTGAGTACCGACCACAGCACGCCGACCAGCGGTCGACGCACGACCACGGACGCCAGCATCACCAGCCCGGCCACCAGGCTGTACCAGATGCCGTACAGGAAAAACCCCCGCGCCTCGCCGGTGCGGTGGGCGATGAAAGCACACAGGGCCACCCCGAGTACCCCGGAGACAGCCGGTTGAAGCGGTTCTCGCCGGGCAAGCCGCCACCCGCCGAGCGCAACCGCCACACCCAGTGAGGTCCAGATCGCGACTTGCAGACCGGCCAGCGAGTTCGCCACCACGAAGACCACCACTGGTACGACCGAGAACACCAGTCCTCCGATGCCACCCATCTGTTCCAGCAAGGTGGGGGTGGGCTGCTCAGAGTGCTCGGCGGGAGCTGGGTGCTCGGCGGAGGCTGCGGGCTCGGTGTGGCGGGGCGTGAACTCGGTCATGAACTCCGCTGCAGCTCGTAATAGGGGTTGTAGAGGACCTTGCGGCCGTCCCGCACGGCAAGGCGACCCGATGCCCGTACCGTACGGCCTGGCTCGATACCGGGAATCCGGCGCCGCCCCAGCCACACCAGGGTAATGGCCTCGGAACCGTCGAACAGTTCGGCCTCCAAGGTGGCCACCGCTGCTCGCGGACAGTGCTCCACACTCCGCAGCCGCCCTATCACGGTGACAGGCTGACCGCAGCAGCACTCGCTGGCGCGCTGCGCTCCGGACTGCTCCACCCGGCGGGAGAGGTCTTCGGCGTCCAGCTCGGAGACATCGCTGGTGAGGTGGCGGACCAGCCGCCGCCAGTAGCCGGGGGCCGCATCGCTCATGTCGATCTCCGGACTGCGATCGCGGGTACCTCCACGGACCCACTCCCTGCCAGGGTAACCCGGCACGGTCCATGCTTGTTGCTCAATGACGACTGATGTCGGGTGTCCAGGCTGCGCGAGGGTGTTTCGGGACTCCGCTAACCCAGCCCGGCGCTGGAACTGTCACCGGCTGTCGCGTTGACGAGCTCGGCGGTGGCCTGCTCGAGCTGTTCAGCCAGTGCTCCGGGCAACTGGAGCGGCAGCGGGCTGCGCACCGGTAGCGGATCTGATCCTCGCACCACCACGGTCTGGCGGACGATGTCCCGTAGCACCACGGCGCGCGGCTGCGCGTGCTCGGGAGGGCCCGAAGCAACCCCGCGCAGCATCCACCGCGGCCCGTCCACCCCCAGAAACCGCAGCGCGCCCTGATTGGTGACCGCCTCGATCTCCTGGCCCCACTCGCCCGCCGCCAGCCCGACCCAAGCGCCCTCACCGCGCAGTTTGGTCGCCAGCTCTGGAATCACCTCGCGCCACAACCCACCGCTGCGGGGAGCGGCGAAGGCGGTGATCGTGAACTGCCCGAGACCGGTGATCAGGTGGAGTGCCCGCAGTGGACCGGACCGATCCACCTCGACCTGCAGTTGCGCGCCCTCGGGTATCGGCAGCCGCAGTGAGCCGAGATCCAGCCTGCTCCACCCGTCGTCGGGCTCGTCCTCGACGTCGTAGGGCCCGGTGGGAAACTCCGGCTTCGGCTCCTCGGGCTGCGGCCCTGCCGTCACGGACGTTTCTCGGCGGCGTCCGAACACTGTTACCACGCTCCCTGCTCTGTGATCCTGGTCTGCCCCGTTGCCGTGATCCCGGATGAGCCATGACCACGCCTGCCCCGGCACGAGTCGGGCAACACGCTCGCTTCGCGGAACGCCACGCGCTCGACCGGCTGCACGACCAGTTGCGCGATGCGGTCCATCCGGTGCAGCACCACGGGTTCGCGCAGATCGTGGTTGATCAGGCACACTTTCAACTCCCCGCGATAACCGGCATCGATCGTGCCGGGCGCGTTGACCATTCCCAGACCCCACTGCGCCGCCAACCCGGAACGTGGATGCACGAACGCCGCGTAACCAGCGGGCAACGCGATCGCGATCCCGGTGCCCACCACAGCCCGCTCCCCCGGCGCCAGCGCCAGGTCCCTGGTGGTGACCAGGTCCACACCAGCATCATCAGCGTGTGCGTATCCGGGTACCGGTACCTCGGGGTCCAACCTGGTGAGCAGGATCTCTACGGGGAGCTTCTCGGCGGGGCACACGCCGGGCGAGACTACCCTCGGCCCCACTACCCTCGACGCCGTGCCCGACCCTCACACCCCGGGACGCGGCCCTTCCGGCCGGGAACCGGTCTTCGACGAGCGGCTCTCCGTGCCGTTGTGGTGGTGGCCGGTGGGGTTCGGGGTAGCCATCCTGCTGGCCGCCGAGGTGCACCTGGGGTATCCCGGGGTGCGTGCCTGGCTGCCGTACCTGCTGACCGTGCCGCTGACCGTCGCGATCCTGGTCTTGATGGGCCGGCATCACGTCACGTTGCGCGCCGGCGAGCTGTGGGTGGGGCGAGCACACATCCCCACCCAGTATCTCGGACAGATCCAGCTGATTCACCCGAACGCCAAGCGATGCGCGTTGGGCCCGAACCTGGATCCCAGGGCGTTCGTGCTACACGCCGGATGGGTCGGGCCTGTGTTGCAGATCACAGTCACGGACCCGGCCGATCCCACCCCATACTGGATTTTCAGCGTCCGGCGTGCCGAGGAACTCGCCGCCTTGCTCAGCGGTCACACCGGCGGGATGCCGCAGGAGGATTCTGGCCCGCGCTCACCCAGCCGGTAGATCGTCTCGCATGGCGGCTACGCCCCGAGGCCGCCCTCAGGCCGCGCAGTCCCGGCACACCATCCGCCCGTTTCGCTGCTCCGCCAGCCTGCTGCGGTGATGGACCAGGAAGCAGCTAGAACAGGTGAATTCGTCTGCCTGCTTGGGTAATACGCGGACGATCAGCTCCTCGCCGGACAGATCGGCGCCAGGCAACTCGAAGTTCTCCGCTGACTCCGACTCGTCGACGTCAACCGAACCCGACTGCGCTTCGTTCCGTCGTGCCTTGAGCTCGTCCAGCGAGTCCTCGACAAGCTCATCCGCCTCGCTCCGCCGTGGAGCGTCGTAGTCGGTCGCCATGAATCCCACCCCATGAGTCGTACGGGTCGTGCCGCAGCACAAACGCACAGGCACGGTAATTTGTGCCCGAGACGTCGGTCACATTTCGAATGCTTCGGATACGGCTGGTGCGCCGCACCCAAGCCCTCTTGACGGCGCCAGAGCGGCGAGAGACTAGCTCGTCTACCGGCACCGGACCACGGATTTCCCCGGCGTGTCTTCCGCAGCGGTTGCCCGCCCGCAGCCAAGTGGGGGAACGAGGTCTCGAACAGGTCATTTCCGGCTGCGCTGTGCCCGCCACCGACCTACCCTTACCTGCAGGGGCTGGCCCGATGCGAGGCCAGGGAGGGCAGAGCCGCGATGACGGAGAACCCGGGGGCGTCGGCAAGCGTTCAGGTGCGCCGTTACCGCAACCGCAGGCCACTTCGTGCCCTCCTGCTGGCACTCGTCCTCGGCGCCACGGTAGCGCTGGTGTGGCTGCCCGTGCTCCGGCACACCGGCAGCGGATGCTCGGGCGCGGATCCGGGACCTCTGGGAGTCCCTGCCGGCTCAACCCAGCGGCTCCCCGCCAGCGGTCTGGACGCGGTACTGCCGGCGCCACCCCAGCTGACCCGGGTGCAGGTACTCAACGCCAACGGCATGAACGGCAAGGCCACCATGGTCGACGCCACACTGAGCGAGCTGGGGTTTGCTCCCACCACCACGCCGACGAACGACCCGCGCCATCCCGACTTCGACCTGCATTGCTACGGGGAGATCCGGTTCGGTGCAGCCGGGCAGTCCGCCGCTCGAACGCTGAGCCTGGCGGTACCGTGTGCCGAGCTCGTCCGCGACGTCCGTCCCGACGCGGTGGTCGATCTGGCACTGGGTACCAAGTTCCTGGCAGTAACGCCCAATGCGGCGGCCCGGCAGGCCCTGCTCGATCTGGCCGGCCTCGGGCAGCCGGTGTCTCCGGGGCGGGGTGGCCTGGCTGCCCAGGTGCAACCCGAGCCGCTGGCTGTGGTCAATCCGCAACTCCTGAGCCAGGCCCGGCAGGTGCGGTGCTGAGCCGATCAGACATCTGAGGCGCCGCACTGCACCGCCAGCGCCGCCAGTTGCTCGGCGATCCCCGGCGCGGCGGCCAGCAGGAAGTCCGATCCTGGCTGGGGCAACCGGACGATCGCGCCAGCCTCCTCCGCGATGAGCATCCCCGCTGCCCAGTCCCACCGGTGCAGTCCGTGCTCGACGAAACCATCCAGCCAGCCGGACGCGACCGAGCACAGGTCCAGGGCAGCCGCCCCGGCCCGGCGTAGATCCCTGATCTTCGGCAGCATGCCGGCCACCATCGCGGCCTGCCGGGCCCGCCGCTCAGGTCGGTAGGAGAACCCGGTGCCGATCAACGACAGCTCCAGCTGGGTCGCCTCGCTGACCCGCAGTGCGACCCCGTCGCAGTCCGCCCCACGGCCTTGCGCTGCACTCCACACCCGACCGGTGGCGGGTTGGCCCACCGCCGCCGCGAGCGAGTGCCCGTCCCGCTGGGCAGCCACCGACACCGCGTACCAGGGCAGCCCGTACAGGTAGTTCACCGTGCCGTCGATGGGGTCCACCACCCAGCACAGATTTCCCGAGGGCGATCCGGCGCCTCCCTCCTCCTCACCGAGGACTGGCTCGTCCGGCCGCCATTGCGCGAGCAACCGCCGGGCCAGCCGCTCGGCCGCGGTGTCAGCAGCCGTGACCACGTCAGTGGCACTGGATTTGGTGTCCACCTGCCCGGGGCCGGCGGCCCGCATCCGCACGACCAGATCACCCAACTGGTGCACCACCGCCACCGCGGTGGCACGTAGCTGCTCGGTCAGCTCATCGACCTCGTTCGTCCGCACGCTGGGCATAAGCCATCCGACCACAACCCGACGAGCTGGTTCGGACTAGGGTCGGAGCTGGCCGGAGGCCTTGTAGCGGCAGGTAGGGGCGATCGAGAGAGGACACGGATGGCCAAGACACCCGGGTTCGGGGTGGACATCGGCGGATCCGGCATCAAAGGCTGCATCGTCGATCTGCGTCACGGGTCGCTGGACGACCATCGGGTCCGGCTCCCGACTCCGGACCCTGCTACCCCGGTGGCAGTAGCGGAGCAGGTTGCGACCATCACCAGCGAGTTCGGCTGGCACGGCCCGATGGGTGTGACGCTGCCCAGCGTTCTCAAGCATGGCGTGGCATGCACCGCAGCGCACCTGGACCCGTCGTGGAAGGGCCAGGACGCCAACAGCCTGTTCTCCGAGTACTGCCGGGTCCCGGTCGTGGTGCTCAACGACGCCGATGCGGCTGGGTTGGCCGAGATGCGCTTCGGGGCGGGCCGGGACCAGGATGGCGTGGTGGTGCTCCTCACGTTCGGGACGGGCATCGGCAGTGCCCTGTTCGTTGACGGGGATCTGGTGCCGAACACCGAGCTGGGTCACCTGCCGGTGGATGGCACCGATGCCGAGATCCGCGCCGCGGCCGCAGCCAGGGACGACGAGGATCTGTCCTGGGCGGATTGGGCCACCCGGGTATCGCGTTACCTGCAGGTTCTCGAGGATCTGATCTGGCCGGATCTGATCATCGCAGGTGGCGGGGTCAGCAAGAAGGCCGGCAAGTGGCTGCCCCTGCTGGAGTGCCGGACCCCGGTGGTGGCGGCATCATTGCGCAACGATGCCGGTATCGTGGGCGCCGCTGCAGCCGCCGCCGAAGGACGCGTGCGGTAAGCGCTGCGGCCCCATATGCAATCAGCGTCGTTACAATGTCAGAGTCGTACACTGGAACGTGGCACCGTCCATGAGCATCCTGGATCGCCTCGTCGCAATCCGGCCCGGAGGCCGTGACTGTTGACACTGGCTCCAGCGGAGTGCTCGCCGGCGGGGACCGAATTCCACACCGCGCCCGAACACCGACTGTTCCGAAAGGCCGTCCGTGGCAGCCGCAGAATCCGCATCCCGTCGCGCCGCAGCCTCGAACACCGCTGCTTCCACCTCCGGGACCGAGAAAACGCCCTCATCGCGCAATGGCCTCAGTGACGCCGATCTGGCTGCCCTTGCTTCCGGTCCCACCGCCAAGAGCGGCACCCCCGCGACGACGACCCGCGCCAAGAGCGCCCGCAGCAGTACCGCGCAGGCGCGCGGCAAGGCTCAGAGCACCACCGCCAAGAAAGGCAGCACCAAGTCCGCTGCCGCAGCGAAAACTGCAGCCAATCCCGGGATCGACGATCCCGAGGGGGCTCTCGACAGCGGCCTCGAGGGTGTCGACCCGGGGGCCGACCCCGATCTTGATGTCGCGCTGGGCGAGAACCCAGACCTCGACAGCGACCCGGCTGCTGAAGACCTCGTCGAGGTCGAGGTTGAGGTCGAGGAGATCACCGTGGAGGCCGAGGAGGCGGAGACGCCCACCGGTCCCGGTGCGGAGGACTTCGTCTGGGACGAGGAGGAGTCCGAGGCGCTGCGGCAGGCCCGCAAGGACG
>OBLV0100000460.1_pt1 | contig 12588 bp, 11 predicted proteins | sample 1520071 | NCBI WGS metagenome assembly OBLV01 (sample SAMEA3888446, study PRJEB22518) | metagenome | reverse complement strand
GGCTGGTCGCCGTCCGTCCCATCGGAATCATGTTCGGACGGCGGGAAACCAGCCACAGGATCGGTCACGAACAGCCCAGAGCCGATCAATCCGACTCCGACCCCGAAGATCAACGCCGGAACCACGGAGGGGCCGACGGCCCGCCTCGGGCTGCGCGAAAGACCCTGCGCGGCGACGCAGTAGAGCGCGCCGACAAGCGTGAAGTTGGCACGCTGGGTCCAGCCGTCAGGACCGACCGCGAGCGAACTCACCGCGTGACGCTGCCAGTCATATCCGGCTCGCCTCGCGCCGATCATCGTGAACGCACCGACGAACGCAGGACCCGCGACGACGCCGCAAGCAGTCTTCGCCCCGACCACCAGACCTCTACCTCTCGTCACCGAATTCAGCGGCACGCACGCGTATTAGCAAATCAGAGAGTCTGCGCTCAGGCGAGGAGCAGGAGCCGGGAGCCGGGAGCGTACGGACGTACTGTCAAGTCAACACGGACATGGTGGCACGGCGCCGTCGCGTGTCTGGCCCGGATCGCGCAGGATCTCGATGTATCCGTCCGTTCCATGCACGCGGATCCGCTGCCCATCCCGGATGAGGTTCGTAGCGCGCTCAACCCCCACGACCGCCGGCAAGCCGTACTCGCGTGCGATTACCGCGCCGTGAGTCATCAGGCCCCCGACCTCCGTCACCAGTCCCCTGATCGCGAGGAACAGGGGTGTCCAGCTGGGATCGGTGTAGGTGGTGACGAGGATGTCGCCGGCTTCGATGTCGGCCTGCGCGATATCTCGGATGACGCGGGCGCGCCCTTCGACGGTCCCCGCGGAGACCGGTACGCCGATCAGCGCGCCTGTGGGGACATCGTCGCGTCGGTACGCCGCGGCGATGACCTCACCGTCTGAAGTGAGCACGCGAGGCGGCGTGAGCGCTTGGTAGGAGCGGAACGCGTCCCGGCGCTGACGGATCAGCTGCTGGTCCACTCGGCGGGTGCTCACGACGTCGTGGAGCTCGTGGAAGGTGAGATAAAAGATGTCTTCCTTGTCACGAAGCACGTCTGCGTGCGCGAGGCGCTCGGCTTCTCTCAGCAGCGCCTGCTTGTAGACGAAGTAGCGGCTGACGATGCCGTACTTGGGGTACTCGCGGTAGCCGCTGAAGGTCCGGAGGCGGTCGATCATCCGCTTGGCCTCTCTGCCCTTCCTCTCTCCGTCTGCCAAGGCGCGCAGGCGCTCGAGGAGCTCTTGTTCCTTGCGCCGGGCCGCTCGCCGCCCTTGTCCGACGCGCCGCTTGGCCTCGCCGGGCGTGAAGTTCCTGACGTTGTCGAGGATCATCGGCACGAGCGCGGTGGGGCGCTCGCTCCATCGTGGCCTGGTGATGTCGATCTCGCCGACGCAGCGCATGCCGTACTTCTCGAGGTAGACCCGGATCGCTTCCTGCGCTTCCCGCCCGCCCGCGAGCTTCGCCAGCTCGTCGAGGAAGGCCTCGCCCTTCAAACCCTCGTCCTCGACGTGTTGCAGGAATTTCACGACGTGCGGATGCGGGCGAATCACGTCCGCGACGTCCAGCAGCGCCAGCCCCATCTCGGACGTGACGTTGCCGGGTGCGGACAGCGCGAGCGTGTCGGCCGCGTTCTTCTCGCCCAGCCAAGCCTCCAGCGTCTCGTTGAGCCACCATGTGGCCTGCATCCCCGCCATGATCGCCCGATGGCTCAGCGGATCGCCGAGGACGCGCTTGTGCTCCTTGAAGGCCGCCAGCAAAAAGCCGAATAGCGCCGGCCCGGACTTGGTCCGGATCTCGCGCTTCAGGGCGGCGATCGAGACCTGGTTGCGTTCGATCAGCTCGGTGACGATCGCCGGATCGGTGTCGATCTCAGCGGGCATGCCCCCGACCGCCGGCCCGCCCGGGGTGGGCGGGCCCTGATCTGGGAGCGAGGGGAGGAAGTCGCCGCGTTCGAGGATGGTTTGCAGCGCGTCCCCGATCAGCGGATCGCCTCTCCCCATGACCTCTAGGAGACCTGCCCGAGTCTTCGGCGAAGCCAGTCGTTGGGTGACGTCGACGAACAGCCTGCCGCCGGCCTCGTGCATCGGCGCCATGGCCGTCAGCTGCCATACGGAGATCCCCAAGGGCCTCATCGCCTCGGTCATCATCTGCCCATGACCGACTGAGACGTACACATGGTTCTCTCGGTCGGCGGCCTCGGGGATGGGAAACAGCGTGGTGATCGGTCGGCTTTGGACGATCCAGAAGTCGCCCTCGGCGAGGCACCATTCGATGTCCTGGGGAAGGCCGAAATGCGCTTCGATCCGCCGACCCAATTGCACGAGCCGCACGACCTGCGCGTCCGTGAGCGCCGGCTGCTTGGTAGCGACCGCCCTGGCGACGACCTCGCCGTCTCGCACCTTGAAGCTGTCCGCGTTCACCAGGCCGGAGACCAGCGCCTCACCGAGACCGAAGGTCGCCTCCACCGAGGCAACCTTCCGGCTGAAGGTAACGGGGTCGGCTGTGAACAGGGTCCCGGCAGCCTGCGGGACGACCATCTGCTGCACGACCACGGCCATCTGGACCTTGCGGTGGTCGAAACCGTTCTGCAGACGGTAGGTCACGGCCCGCTCGGTGAAGAGCGAGGCCCAGCACCGGCTCACGTGCTGGAGGACGGCGCCCGGGCCCACGACGTTCAGGTAGCTGTCGTGCTGGCCGGCGAAGGACGCCGTCGGCAAGTCCTCAGCCGTCGCGCTGGACCGGACGGCGTACGCGGCTCGCTCGGTGACCCGAGCGAGCCGGTGCGTGATCGCCGATGCCAGATCCTCAGGGATGGCGGTCCCCTCAATGGCCCGGCGGATCTCCGCGCTGATGGCGCGTATCGCTTCTCGGTCGTCCGCCTTCAGGTGCGCCAGCCGATCGATCCGATCGTCGATCGACGGCGCTCTCGCGAGGATCAGCCGGAACGCGTCCGTCGTCACGCACAATCCAGGCGGCACGAGGATGCCTTCGATCCGCGAAAGCTGCCCCAGGAGTGCGCCCTTGCCGCCAACGACTGCAACGTGGGTGTGGTCGATCTCTGGGAAATCCAATACGTAGCCCATCCGCTCACCTTCGTCGGAGTTGACCTTGTCAACTGCGGTCCTGTTCATTGGTTTCATCGTGGGGCGGGCGATTATGCGGCATCAATCAGGGCCTCATGAGAGCGCTCTGCCTGGTATAAATTTGAAGTGGGGAGGCAGGGGATGGCACCGGCGGACAGCAGGCCACGAAAGAGCGGCTGGGGGCCGAACCTTGGCGATGCGGTCACGCATATGTCAACTAAATCGCCACAGTTCAGGGCGGCGCTTCGCGGAATCGCCGAGATGGGAATCGCAGGCGTCGGCGCGGCCGTCGCCAACGCCGTCTACGACGCGACCCGTCTCGACGGTCTGCAATCGCCCCCGTTGCCGACGACGCGGGCGACCTCAAGGAGCCTCTGGTCCGGGACCACGACCGTGAGACGCGACGGATTCGAATACGGCCACCTTCTGGCCGAAACTTCGCTCCGCTTTGACGGTGACTTCGGGCCCAAGTGACCCCTGGTACAAGAGCTATTTGACTATTGTCCATCGCCGGCCCGGGAGCCGGCGTCGTCACCGCATCGTTCACGCTGAATAACACCGGCGGTCACGCGCGTGGACATCGTTCCGGTCTACGTGAGCGTCCGGTGCACACCGGCGAAGTCCTCACGCGGACGAACGGGACCTCGTCGGCTGGGCACGAGTGGACCTGGCGGCGGGCTTCGCAGCAGGCGTTTGTCGGTTCCGGGTCTCGCAACTCGGGGGTGCCACTCGATCCGAGCAGCGGACTTATGAGTAGCGGACCCGTGGGTCGAGGAATGCGTAGGCGACATCCACGATGAGATTTGCGACCACGATAAAGAAGGCTCCCAATTGCACCGTACCCTGGATGATCGGCAAATCCGCCTGGTTGATGCCCTCGTAGGCCAAGCGGCCAACCCCGGGGATATTGAACACCGTCTCCACCACGACGGCGCCGCCCAGCAGGAAGCCGATATCCATGCCGAGAATGGTGACGACCGGCGTGATCGCGGCGCGCATGCCGTGACGCCAGATCACCTGCCGCTCGCGCACGCCCTTGGCGCGCGCCGTCCGGATGTAGTCCTGCGACATCGTCTCGATCAGCTGCGATCGCAGAAGCCGAGCGTAGAAGGCCGCGAGCATGGCCGCGAGCACGAGCCAGGGTAGGATCAGCGAGCCGAACCAGCGGCCAGGGTTGGCGGTGACACCGACGTACGTTCCGGCGCCGTCGAAGATGTGGATCACGCCGATGTCCGTTGAGAACAGGAACAGCGCCATGAGACCCAGCCAGAAGGTCGGGGCGGAGATCGCCAGGAGCGACCCAATCATGGTGAGCCGATCCAGCAGGCTGCGGGGGCAGACGGCTGAAATCGCTCCCGCCGTCATGCCAATGGTCACCCAGATCGCCACTGCACCGACGGTGAGGGAGATGGTCGCTGGCAAGTCGTCGACGATCATCGCCGTGACCGGTTGGGAGAACTGATAGCTGTAGCCCAGGTTGAAGTGCAGGATGATGCCCCTGATGTAGATCCAGTACTGCACCCAGAACGGCTTGTCCACGCCGAGCACGTGGCGAATATGGGCGAGTATCGCCGGATTTGGGAAGTGGCCGGCGCGCAGCACCGCTGGGTCGCCCGGGGGAAGCACGTAGAAGATGAGGAAGGTCAGGAAGCTGAGGATGATCAGCGTCACGACGGCCCAGAGAAGACGGCGGATGATGTAGCGGACCATCACGGTTTCGGGCGACCCGCTGGGGCCCACCGGAGCGTGGTCCCCGGATCAAGGTCTTGTGCTAGGCGCTGAGGAGCCGTGGTGTGCGGTCCGGCCTTGGCACCCAAGCGCGGATTCACGCTACCGCCAGGGGCGAAGGAGAGCAAGAGCCGCAGCGGGTGCGAGAGTCCGGGCTTTCCACCCCGCTCCACGTGCCACGGGCACGAAGCCCGGGGCCGTCCGCGCTACTTCTGCCGGCCCCGCCCGAACCGCGACATCAGACGGCCCAGCCTGCTCCGCGCCTCCTGGCTCGCGTCGGCTGCGATCCTGCCCACCGTGTCGTCAGTCTTGATGATCCCCAACTCCTCGTCTGTCGGCCGCACGGGACCCCCTCGGGCGACTGTCTCGGCCGCCTCCGCGCGATAGCCCGCGCGGCGGGCCTTAGCGGCGTCGATCTGCGCCTGCAGGCGGGCGACGTGGTCGTCGGGATCAGGCGTGGCAGGGGTTGCGTCGGCGTCGTCGGTCATAGGAAGCATTCCAGCACTTATCTGGAGGCCTCGCCCCGGCGCTCTGCATCATCATCGACTCGAGCAGCTCGTGCCATCGATCCCGGGAAGGAAGCAGCGCATGGCCTCACTGGTCCTGAAGATGTCCGTCTCGCTGGACTGGTACCTCGCACCGAGTGACGGGAGCGTCGGCTGGATCGCTGCGGGACGCTCCGATGTCGGTCTCAGTTGGACTGTCGAGACCGTGAGCAACGCCGGCGCGCACCTCATGGGTGCGGTGTAACCCGGGGTAGTTGAGACCGGGTGGCATGACGGATGCCAGGGCCCGGGCTGCGGGCGCTCAATCGTTGAGGGCGACGAACCGCTTGAGCTTGCCCGTCGAAGCGTGGCGCTCGATCCTGGGGACCTGCGTCACGGTGATCTCGGCGTCGGGTAGTCCCTGGCGACGAAGTGCCGCGACGAGCGAAGCCCTGAGCACCGCTGGGTCTGGGCTCCCGACGACCAATACCCGCGCGCCGGAGGCGGTCTGGTGGACCTGGTACTCGGAGATGCGCGGGTCGGTGCCAAGAACGTGGCGGAATGCGCTCGCCGGGATCGTCCCTTCCCCGTACCGGAAGTCGTCGTCGCGTCGACCGGCGATGTCGGTGACGCGTGCGAGCGAGCTTCCACACGCGCAGCGCCCGGGCAGCAGGGTCACCTCGTCCCCGAGGTCGTAGCGGATGAACGGGAATGCCCGGTTTGCGAGACCCGTCGCCAGCGTTCGGGCTGCGGGTTCATCCGCCGCGACCGGATCGCCCGATTCGTCGACGCGCTCAAGCACAACCTCGTCCTCGCATATGTGGAGTCCGTCGCCGTGCCCGCATCCCACCGCCTGAACGCCAATTTCGGTGGACCCCCACAGGTTGTGGACCGTTGCGCCCCACGCCGCGCGTATGGCCTCGCGATCCTCCTCACTGAGCGGCTCGGAATTCGTGCTCACGCGAACGGGATGAATATCGAGCTCACCAGCGATCGTTGCGCGCGCGAGGCGGCCGACCACGGACGCGTAGCCGACAAGGTGTGTCGGTCCTACGGCGGCCACACCGTCTCGCACTTCCTCGAACGGAGCAGCCGCTGGGATGACCACCGTCTGCATCCGGGGGTCGGAGGCCACATCGAACAGCGGAGTACTCGCGTGCGGCGGCTCGCCGGCCTCGATCACGGCAAGACGCATCGGGCCGCGCGGCTCAGCCCGGTCGCGTTGGCTACGTTCGTCGCGCACCTGCATCCGCCAGGCCAGACACGCCAGCGTCACAAACAGCTCCCAGGACCATACGTACAGCCCACGAACGCCGCTGGATCCACCGGAGCTGAACACCTGGCAACCGGATGGCGTGTATGAGAACCACATTTGCTCACCCACGATCCGCTCAGCTTCGGCCCGATCAAGTCCGGGCTCGGTCACGATCGCGTCCCACTCGTCCTGCGCCTCCTGCTTGACCATCGGAGGGAGCCGCGCGAGATCCGCGACCGTGGCAGAGGCCGGATCGAAGCCCTTCATCCGAGCTGCATGAAACGGCGAGCGCGAGCGCGCGTAACTCAGCAGCGCCCGCAGCCGCTCGGTCCGGTAGCGCTCGATCCGATCGACGGGCCAGTCGACGCGCGCGACGTGATCTTCCAACGCCGCGCGCACCGCATGAACATGCGCCGCACGCAGCGCCAGGTACGAAGTCTTCTCATCCATACCTCGCGCGCCCACCCGTATACCGTACTGCCGACGGAGCCCACACAGGGCGAGTCGCGACGCCGCTTTCCCCGCCCGGACCTGGCGAGTCCGGCTCGCTTGCCCGCATGATCGTCCGCTCCTGTGTCGGGTGCTGCTTGCTCGAGGCCGGCGTGGCCGGGACACCGAAGCCAGGTTAGGCTTTTCGGGTGTCCGCTATGGCAGCGAGCTCTCGCGCCTCGGTTGGGGTGTCGGCGGTTGATCGTCGTGCGATCAATCTCGTGTTCGCGACGGTCGCGCTGGGGATCCTTTTGGCCGCGCTCGATCAAACGATCGTGTCGACGGCGCTGCCGACGATCGTCGGGGACCTCGGTGGCGCGGGGCACCAGTCGTGGGTGGTGACGTCGTATCTGCTGGCCGACACGATCGCCGTGGTCATCGTCGGTCGCTTCGGGGACCTGTTCGGGCGAAAGCGGGTTTTCCAGGTTGGGGTCGTCGTGTTCGTAGCCGGGTCGGCGCTTAGCGGGGCGGCGCAGAGCATGGAGTGGTTGATCGCCGCGCGCGCGATTCAGGGCCTCGGCGCCGGCGCGATCACGGTCACGGCAACCGCGCTGATCGCGGACGTGATCCCTCTGGCGGAGCGGGGCCCGTATCAGGGGGCGCTGGGTGCGGTGTTCGGTGTTATGACCGTCGCCGGACCGCTGCTCGGAGGGCTTTTCACCGATCACCTCTCGTGGCGGTGGGCGTTCTACATCAACGTGCCGATCGCGGTGATCGTGGTCGCGATGGCCGCGGTGACGATCCCGGCAACGCGCTCGACCGCTCGCCCGATTATCGACTGGGCGGGGATCCTGTTCGTCGCGATCGGCGCGGGCGCCCTGACGTTCGCGACGAGTTGGGGTGGGACGACCTACCCGTGGATCTCGGCGGAGATCCTCGGGCTGTTCGCGCTTGGGATCGTGGCCCTGGGTATTTTCGTCGTGGTCGAGCGGCGCGCCGCAGAGCCGATTCTGCCGATGCGGCTATTCCGCAGCTCGGTGTTCTCGGTGTGCAGCACGCTGGCGTTCATCGTCGGGTTCGCGATGCTCGGCGCATTGACGTTTCTGCCGACGTTCCTTCAGTACGTCGATGGCGTGTCGGCCACGAGCTCCGGGATCAGGATGCTCCCGCTCGTGTTGGGCCTACTGGTGACGTCGATCCTCGCCGGGACGGTCGTCGGGAAGACCGGGCGCTACAAGATCTTCCCGGTCGTCGGGTGCGGGCTCATGGCCGTCGGTCTGTTCCTGCTGTCCAACGCCAGCGAGCACACCTCGACTGCCCTCTCCAGCTTGTACATGGTGGTGCTCGGAGCCGGGATCGGGCTCTCTATGCAGACGCTGACGCTGATCGTCCAGAACACCTCGCGCTACGAAGACCTGGGCGTGGCCACCTCCGGCGTGACGTTCCTGCGCACGTTGGGGTCGTCGTTCGGAGCCGCGGTGTTCGGTTCGCTGTTCGCGAACTTCCTGGCCCACCCGCTCGCCGATGCCCTGCGCGCGAGCCATGGCGTCAACCCGGCCGTCATCCGTACCCCCAAGGCGCTGCACGCGCTCCCTGCCGACCAGATCGCCTCGATCGTGCACGCCTACGCCCAAGCGCTCGACAAGGTGTTCCTATGGGCGGCACCGGTGGCACTCGTCGGGTTCGTGCTGGCGCTCACACTGAAGGAGGTCCCGCTGCGCGGGAGCTCGCGCGCGAGTGCTCCAGACCTCGGCGACGGGTTCGGGATGGCAACCGACCAGAACGCCGACGAGCGTCTGCAACGGGCCATCGCGGCGATCATCCGCACCCGTGCGAAGGCTCAGCTCCCGCAGCTCCTCGACGCGTCCGGCACTACTCTCGGCACGGCGGGGAGGTGGGGCGTGCTTCAGGTCGCGCGCTATCAGGCGGTTATCGGGCATGCCGAGGTCGAGCGGATCGCCGATTACCACCGCCTACCTGCCGCGGTGCTCGAGCCGACTTTCGACGAGCTCGCGGCCGACGGCATGATCACCCGAGCAAACGGCACGCTCACGCTTACGAGCGCCGGACAAGCCGAAGCTGAAGGACTGGCAGCCGCCGTCCGCGCCTGGCTGCACGAACAGCTCGCGGACTGGGACCAGGACCCCGACGAGCAGCAGCTGACCGAGGCGCTGCGGCGGATCGCCCGGCGGATCCTCACCGACGAAAGCGACCAGCCCGACGCGGGCGTTCAACCGCGCGTCCACGCCGCCAACACCGTCTAAGCGTCACAAGGGTTTGTATCTCGCGCGGACGCTCGATTGGCTTCTCGCCGTGTGACAAGAATGACACCCTGCACAGTCAACGGTGAGGTCCCAATGACACTGCTGCTTCGCGCGGCGGGTCGTCGACGCTGGAGTCTGACCCCGCCCCTAACGACTGTGTGGCTGCGGCCGGCTCGCGTTGAACGCCTGGATCCTGTTCAATGGGGTCGTGCGGGCGCTGGTGATCTCGGACACTCACTTCGGCGCCTGGACCGGCCAGGACATCCTGCGCGAGCCGGACAACCTGGCACTGCTTGCGCCCCACCTCGACGTCGACGAGGTCATCTTGCTCGGGGACCTGTTTGATCTGCTGTTCGCCTCCTCGCGGGATGCCTTCGCGGCGGCGGAGGGCCTGTTCGACCTACTCCGCGAGCGCCTTCAGGGCAAACGGTTCGTGTTCTTGGCGGGCAACCACGATCACTACTTCATCGAGCGCCGTCGAGAAGAGCTGGTGGAGCTCGAGGCAGCCGAGGGGCGGGCCGCCGACTCGCGATCGCGCCTTGGTGCTGATGCATTTCGCTGGTTCCTCGAGCGCCGGCTCGAGGGAGTGGAGATCGACGTGCGTTACCCGACCTACATGTTCGGCGGGGTGCTCTGCACCCATGGCCACTACCTCGACTTCTACGCCTCGCGCCGTGGCGCCGTCCCGGGAAGGATGCTTGCGCGACTGATGTGGTCGATCGCCGTGGGGCAATCCGATCAAGAGCCGACCAGCGACGATCTGGAGGCGACAACGGAGATCCTGACGGGCCTGCTGTTCACGATCGCGCAGCTGCCAAACGGCACTCGCGCGCAACGCAAGACATTCGCGGACTTGCAGGCGCTGGAGCGGGCGTTCCGGCTATGCACGGCACCGGTTCGGGAGCTCGAGCGCGCCGCAGCGCGGCTCGCCGGGCGTCTAGGCGAGTCGAGAGCTCAAGCCGGACCGGTGCGTCGTCGGGCGGCAAGCGTCCGCCGGGCGCAGTCAGCCGCATATGAAACCGCGATGGCCTCCGAGATGGAGCGAAGACGACGCACCGGCGCCCCCGGCGGCGGAGAGCTGGCGCGCCAGGCGCTTGGTCAAGTACTACGACCGCGGGATCCCTACCGTCCGGCGGTCGCTGCGTTCGAGCAGGTCGTCACGCGCCTCGGCTGGGACCGTGAAACCGACAAGATCGTCTTCGCCCACACCCACCAGCCGCTGGAGGACGTCCGCGGACCAAGCGGCGCCGTCCGCTACTGGAACACGGGCTCCTGGATCTACGAACCCGACTTCGCGACGCACGAAGCGTATATCCGCTACCTCCAAAACGCCTGGCCAGGCAGCGCAGTACTGATCGACACCGATGAGCCACTCCCGCAGCTGCTGCGATTGCGCGAGCACCTTAACCCGCTGCACGCGGGGGAGCCACAGTGACCGATGCCTGACCGCGCTACCCCGGGAGAGTGCTTTGCAGGTACGCGACGGTCGACCGCCGCGTAGCCGACGTCACATGCCCGCAGGATGGAACGGTTGGTACTCGCCGCTGTTCAGGTACTGGTTGACTTCGCTCGGGTCCATTTGATGAACCCCGCCGCTGCCCGACGATTCGAAGTATTGGCCGAGAATCTCGATCCAGACATGGCCGGCGTTGCCGGGGTTCGGGTTGTTCCAGATCGTGACGTAGGAACCCTTGCCGGGCTCAATGCCCGGCGCCGTCGGGATGCCCGGGGTGGCGTAGCTCTGCGACCAATCACCGATGCCGTTCGGTCCCATCAGATAGGAGACGAATCCGGAGCAGTCGGTTCCTTGCTGCTGGATCTGGCTCGCGCTGTCGGACACCGCATCGTGATTTCCCTGGTTGTAAGCGCCGCCGAGCGCCGCCTGCGCGGCCGCCAACATCCTGGCCGCTCCTGACAATCCAGTGTTGCCGCCCACGTCCGCCACGTCGAAGGACGTGGGCAGGGCACCCGTTGGCGACAGGACGCCCGCGGACATCGCATCGCCTCCGTCAAGCGTCGAGCTGGAGAATTGTGCGTCTTGCGCCGAGGACAGCTGCGCGGCGAAGCCGGAGGATGTCGACGTCGACGATGAAGCGGCAAGCGACCCAGGATCCAGCAGGGCTTGCTGGTACTGGAGTATCTGATCGACGCGTCCGACGACGGCCTCGAGGCTCATCTCCTCTCGAATCGGCCTGGCGGACCGGAACTTGACCGTCTTCCCGGTCCGGTGAAGCCGGAAGCCAGATCAGCCCGCACGTTCCAACACGAACACCGGGATCTCCCGGTCGGTCTTCGTCTGGTACTCAGCGTAGTCCGGCCAGACCGCCAGCGCGCGCTCCCACCATGTCGCGCGCTCGGCGCCGGAGACCTCGCGCGCGGTGTAGTCACCCTTGGCGCTTTCGTCCTGAAGTTCAACGAGCGGATGCTCTACGAAATTGCGATACCACGCCGGATGCTGGGGTGCCCCGCCCTTCGAGGCGACCGCCGCATACGCGCCATCGTGCTCGACCCGCATGACGGGGTTCTTGCGCAATTTGCCGGAGTTGGCGCCCAGCGACGTGATCACGACCACCGGAACCCCGCGCAGCTTCGTCCCCTTGGTTCCGCCGGAGCCCTCGTACTCCGCAACCTGGTCTCGGACCCACTTCGAAGAGCTCGGCTCATATTCGCCCTGTAGCGGCATCGTTTCTCCTTTGAGATGGTTCACCAAGGAGGTTAGAAGCCGGCCTCCGTGTTCGCCGGCCGATCGACGAGCGGCCGCCGATGCGGCGATCCGGCGAGGCCGGTAGTTTTGACGGCATGAAAACCACAAGGGGCAGTTTCATCCTGCTGGCCACCGCGCTGCTCGTGATGGCCGCGTTCGCGGCTGCGGCTAGTGGTTCCACTAGCAAGCCGAGGTACCCGCCGTGCACCAAGAAGGCGCTCAGCGCTGGTCTCAAGCGCGGATCGGCGCAGCCGAAGAACGCAAAATTCCAGGGATCCTTCGGGTGCGCCGGCGGCTGGGCCTACTCCGGCATCGTTGTCGGCGGCAAGAACGGGTTCGACGCGATCGCCGTCTACAAGGCCAAGAACGGCGTGTGGGTTACCGTCGATCGTGCCAAGCCCTGCCAAACCCACGCGATCCCCAAGAAGATCTACAAGGGCGCTTGCACCACCAGTTGACGGGGGCACAAGTCCGCCGTTGACTCAGCAGGAGGGCCACGGATGGCCCACTCGCCCCCCAGGGGCTGACGTCCGGTCGGCCGCAATGCCCTCGGCGTCAGCTGCGCGAGGTGCGTGTGCCGACGGATGCAGGGCTGGACATCGGCGAGTCAATCCTGCCCCTTGCGTAACGCCGATTCTCGCGGGAGCACGGA
>OBLV0100000459.1_pt1 | contig 12612 bp, 13 predicted proteins | sample 1520071 | NCBI WGS metagenome assembly OBLV01 (sample SAMEA3888446, study PRJEB22518) | metagenome | reverse complement strand
TCGACCTCCCCTTCATCGCCCTCTGCCTGGGAGCGCTGCTGGTCGAGGCGAAGCGACCGCGCGCCGGCTGGCCGGTGCTGGCGCTGCTCGTCCCGGCGGGCCTGCTGCGCCCCGAGGCCTGGCTCTTTGCCGGCGTGTACTGGCTGTACCTCACCCTGGCGATCGGCCAGGGTGATCGGTCGGTCACTTCTGCACCTATAGGGCGCAAAATTGACCAACCGATTCTCGCTCTGGGCGGCTGGGAGCTGCGCTGGCGCCGCGAGCGCCCACCCCGGGAGCTCGCCTGGCTCGCTCTGCTGGCGCTCGCCGGGCCGATCCTCTGGGTCCTCTTCGACACGATCACCACCGGCGAACCGCTCTACTCATGGACCGGCACGCAGAAGACGGTGGAAACGCTGGAACGGAAGACCGGGCCGGTCGACCTCGTCCTCTACGGGCCGCGGGCGCTCGGCGAAGTGATGCAGTGGCCGGGGATGGTCGGGGCGCTCGGCGGCCTCGTGCTCGGCTTCCTCTACCTGCGGCGGCGGGCGGCGCTCGGGATCGCCGCGGCCCTGCTGGCGCTCGGCGCCTTCGCCCTGCTCGCGCTCGGCGGCCTCGCGATCATCGCCCGCTACACGATGCTCTCGGCGGCGATCCTCTCGATCTTCGTCGCCCTCGCCCTGCTCGGCTGGCGCCTCCTCCCCGGCGGCCATCGCGGCCGTCGCCCCTGGCAGATCCTCGCCGCGGTGGTGGCGCTGATGTTCGTGATCTGGCTGCCGAACCAGTGGGACCTCGACTCGCGCGTCAACACCGACCTCACCAACCAGGCACGGATCGAGAACGACCTCACCGACCTGGTCGAAGCCGGCGCCTTCGATCCCCTCTGCGGCAAGATCGCCGTTCCCAACCACCGCGCCGTGCCGCGGCTCGCCTACGGGCTCGAAATCAAGCCGACTCAAATTGTCAGCGCCAGCGAGGAAGGGGTTCCCCGCCACGGCTACTTCGTCGCCGCCGCCGACCCCTTCGTGATCCACAACTTCATCCTCGACCCCAACGACACGACGAAGCTCTCGCTGCCGGTCCCGCCCGGCTTTCGCGAAGTCGCCCGCAACGAGTCCTGGATCGTCTACCGCCGCTGCTGAGCTAACCGTGCTCGACCGCGGCGACGGCCGCGTGGGTCGAGGCGGCGAGGTCGGGGTCGGCGAGGTCGATCCCCGGTGGCAGCTCGACGTGGAGGTCGTCGCTTGGATCCAGCCGGGCCCGGACGCCCGCCGTCCGCGAGTCGAGCACGTGGCCGCCGCGGCGGCGCTCGGCGTCGATGAAGTGCAGGTGGTAGCCGGCGACCTCGATCCCCTCGACGTAGGCGGGGAAACGGAAGCCCAACATCGTGCCCTCGACCTCTCGCAGCTCGAAGACGCGCTGGTCGGCGACGACCTCGGTCAATGGCCGGTATGGCGGGGACTGTGCCGGGACCGAGCGGGCCTGGACGCGGTCGAAGCGACCGTCGATCCGGATTGCGCAGGAGGAGGCCGCTTCCTCGCCTTCGTCCAGCGCCAGGGCGCCGAGCCGTGCCAGCAGCTCTTCGTGCGAGAGCCGACCCTCGATCCGCTCGTCGATCTCCGCCTCGAAGCGGGTGACGACGGCGAACGGCGTCCTCGCCTGAGGCGGCACCGGGTGAATCCCGCCGTCGACGTCGGCGCGGTAGAAGCGACCGTCGAGGGCGATCATCTCGCCGTCGAGCCGGTTCAGCGTCCCCAGCCCGAGGTCGCCGTGCCGCGCCAGCTCGGCGAAGCTGAGATCGCCGTCGTAGGCGCCCTCGAGCAGCGCCCCGATCGTCGAAGCCTGGAAGAGGACGTGGTCGTCGCGGTCCTCGTGCAGGTCGGCGCACCGCAGGGTCTCGACGTGCAGCGACCGGATCCAGCGCTCGTCGAGCATCGCGGCAGTCTGGCAGCATCGCCCCTCATGGCCGCGATCGAACTCAGCGGGGTCGTCAAGCGGTTCGGCCCGATCACCGCCGTCGACGGGCTCGACCTCGAGGTCCCGGAGGGGATCTGTCTCGGCCTGCTCGGCCCCAACGGCGCCGGCAAGTCGACGACGATGCGGCTGCTGACCGGCCAGGCGATCGCCACCGCCGGCAGCCTGCGGGTGCTCGGCTACGAGCTGCCGGGCGAATCGAAGGCGGCGCGGGCGGAGATGGGCGTGGTGCCGCAGCTCGACAACCTCGACGTCGACGTCACCGTCGAGGACAACCTCGCCGTCTACGCCCGTCTCTACCGGGTCAAGGACGTCGGCGCCGCGGTCGACCGGGCGCTCGACCTGGCCCGCCTGCGCGACCGTCGCCGCGATGAGGTCGACAAGCTCTCCGGAGGGATGCGGCGACGGCTGCTGCTTGCCCGCGGCCTCGTCCACGAACCGAGGCTGGTCCTGCTCGACGAGCCGACGGTCGGTCTCGACCCGCAGATCCGGACCGAGCTCTGGACCCTGATCGGCGACCTCAAAGCGCGCGGCGCGACGATCCTGATGTCGACCCACTACATCGAGGAGGCCGAGCGCCTCTCCGGCGAAGTGGCGGTGATGCACCAGGGAAAAGTGATCGCCCGCGGCCGCCCGGCCGACCTGATCTCCGAGCACGCAGGCGAGCAGACCGCCGAGGTCTACGCGGCGCCGCAGCGCCTGACCGAGCTGCGCTCCTCGATTGAGGAGGCGGGACTGCGGGTGCGCCCGGCCGGGCCGGCGATCGCGATCGTCGGCGCCGAGGCCGCCGCGGATGGGGTCGTGCCGGTCGACGCGGTGACGCGGGCGGCGACGCTCGAGGACGTCTTCGTGCTGCTGACCGGCGAGGAGGCGGAGTGAGGCGCCTGGAACCGGCGGCGATCGCCGGCGTGATGAGCCGCGAGGTGGCCAACTTCCGCACCTACTGGCGCGGCACCACCTTCTCCAGCGTGCTGGAACCGATCGTCTACCTGCTCGCCTTCGGCCTCGGCCTCGGCGCCACCCTGGTCGACGAAGTCGAAGGCGTCCCCTACATCCAGTTCGTCGGCACCGGCATGGTGGCGACGGCGGTGATCTTCTCCAGCGCCCTGCCGGCGATGTTCGGCACCTTCGTCAAGCACCGCTTCCAGAACACCTACGAAGCGATCCTGGCGGCGCCAGTCGACGTCGAGGAGCTGGTCACGGCGGAGATGCTCTGGATCGCCGCCCGCTCGGCCGTCTACGGCTGCGTGCCGCTGATCGTCACCTTCTTCTGGGGCCTGGAACCGGCGCCGGGGATGCTGCTGGTGCCGATCTTCTGCTTCGTCACCGCCCTCAGCTTCGCCGGCTTCGGGATCACGATGGCGGCGACCGTCGCCAAGATCGACCAGTTCAACTACGTCACCGCGCTGTTCGTGACGCCGCTGTTCCTCGTCGCCGGCACCTTCTTCCCGATCAGCGGCCTGCCCGAGGGGATCCAGGTCGTCGCCCAGTTCAACCCCCTGCACCAGCTGGTCGAACTGGTCCGCGGCGGCGCCTTCGGCTTCGAAACGGTCGACGTCCTCCGCTTCCTCGGCCTCACCCTCTTCGCCTTCGCGATGTGGCGGCTGGCGATCTCGCGCATGGCGAAGCGGCTGATCGACTAGCGCTGCTCGCTTTTTCCATACCGGGGCATGGAAAATCCATGCAGCGCGAAGCAAATGGACCGTGCACCCGCCTTCGAAGCGAGGTCACCGGGCGTGTCCGTCGTTTTAGGCTCTTGCCGGGCTCACCTGCGGCACCCGCGGCATCCGCTTAAGGCTGCTTCCTTCCGGACCTGACCTGATTCGCGTGCCCACGTCGCGCAGGACCCGACCGTCAACGCCGCCGCGACGCACTGACCCCGACGGCCAGCCCCTCGGAACGGGATTCGGCCCCGCTAAGCGGATTTCGGGTGACAGGGCACCGCTGATTCCCCACCTAGCACGGTCCGCTGGCGATCCTACCGGGACCGCCCTAGGATCACCTCCTTGACCTTGCTGCCGACAGCCGCGATCGAGGTCGACACCGGCTCCTTCTTCGCGATCGTCGTCGTCGCCGCGCTGGCGGCGATCACCGTTGCCCTGCTGCCGAAGCGATTCGCGCCCCCGGTGGTGGTGCTCGAGCTGATGGCCGGGATCGTCATCGGCCCCGATGTCCTGAAGCTCGCCCACTCCGACGAGTTCATCGAATTCTTCTCCAACCTCGGCCTCGGCATGCTCTTCTTCTTCGCCGGCTACGAGATCGACTTCGAGCGGATCCGCGGCAGGCCGTTGGAGCTGGGCTCCTGGGGATGGGTGCTCTCGGTCGGGCTCGCCTTCGGGATCGGCGGCATCCTCGCCGGGGCCGGGGTGATCGTCTCCTTCCTCTACACCGGCGCCGCGATGGCGACGACGGCGATCGGCACCCTGATCCCGATCCTGCGCGACAACGGCGAGCTGAAAACCCGCTTCGGGACCTACCTGCTGGCGGCCGGCGGCGCCGGCGAGTTCGGGCCGATCCTTCTCGTCACGCTCTTCTTCTCGACCGAGAGCCCGCTGCGCGAGGGCGCGATCCTGATCGCCTTCGTGCTGCTGGCGATCGCGATCGCCCTGCTCTCGGTGCGGCTCGCCTGGCGCGGCTGGCCGGCTCTGGAAAGGACCTTCGAGGCGAGCAGCCAGCTCGCCGTGCGGGTCACCGTCGTCCTCGTCTTCGGCCTCGTCCTGCTCGCCAGCCACCTCGGCCTCGACGTCCTGCTCGGCGGCTTCGTCGCCGGCCTGATCACGCGGATGGCGCTGAAGGGGCACGAGCTGCAGATCTTCGAGTCGAAGCTGACCGCGGTCGGGTTCGGCTTCTTCGTCCCCTTCTTCTTCGTCACCAGCGGCATCGAGTTCAACCTCACCGCGCTCGGCTCGGCGGAAGCGATTGCCAAGCTGGCGATGTTCTTCGTCCTCTTCCTGGTCGTGCGCGGGGCGCCGGCGCTGCTGCTCTACCGCAATGCCCTCAGCCTCCGCGACCGCGCCGCGCTCGCCTTCTATTCGGCGACCGAGCTGCCGCTGGTGGTGGCGATCACGACGATCGCGGTCGAGGACGGGCACATGCGCAGCTCCACCGCGGCCGGGCTGGTCGGAGCGGCGATGCTCTCGACCCTGGTCTTCCCCTTCGCCGGCGCCGCGCTGCGATCGCATGCGGAGGCGGACGCCGAGCGGGAGGCGGAGCCGCCAGACGAAGGGCCCTCCCCGCTCGGAGAGGGCCCCGTCGCCCAGCCGGGCCTGGCGGGCTAGCGCCGGATCAGCTTGCGGCTGCGGTAGACGGTTGCGTGCGCCGGACCGGCGTGGACCGCTTCCCGCAGGAGCAGGCGCCTGCGCTTGGCGACTCTGCCCTGCGCCTTCGGCTTGACCCGAAGAGCGACCTGCTTGCTGGCACCCCTTGGCACCTTGACCATCCGCCTCAGGGTCGCCGCCCTGCCTTTGCTGAGCAGGCCCTGAGCGGCGATCCGACAGGCGTGGCCGATCTTCGCCGGGCAGCTGACCTTGGCGAAGAGACGGTTGCCCTTGAGCACCGCCGGGGTCGTCGTCGCCCCGCGCAGCAGCGAGAGCAGGCGCGAGTCGCTGAGGTTGGCGAACCTGCCGCCGCCGGAGCCGCCGTTTTCGCCCCTGCCGCCATTGCCGCGGGTTGCGGCGCCGCCCGCCGTTTCGACCCGCAGGCCGACGTTGTCGAAGCGCAGGTTGGCGGTGCCACTGCTCGGGGTGAGCGCGACGGTGCTCTGCGCGGTCGTGCCTTCGATCGAGAGCTGGTAGGCGTGGCCGCCGACGACGCTGGCGCTGGCCGTCCGGGGAGCGAAGCCGCCGTCGCCTTTGCCGACTTCTTCGCTCAGCAGCGTCGCCGAGGTACCGGATGAGAGGTCGCGCAGGGTCACGACGTAGCTCCCTTTTGCCCCTACTTCGACCAGGCCGCCGGCTTCGAAGGCACGTTCGAGCCGCAGGCTCGCCCCGGTCACGGCCCCGACCGGGACCGTGAACTGCGGCGAATCCCAGATCTCGGTCCCTTTGAAGAGGCTGATCAGGTTGAGCGTGACCGTGGTCCGTGCCGCGATCGATCCGGGCGGATTGCCGGCGCTGCCGTCGTAGGCCGCTTCCGGGGTGCAGAGGAGAGTCAGCGGCGAGCAGGATGCCCCGCCCGGGCTCCAGCCTTCGGCACCGCCGGTGAAGCCGCTGCCCCCGGCCGGATAGGTGGTCGTCGCCGCCTGGGACCGGCCGGCGAATAGCAGTGCCAGCACGGCCGCGGCGGCGAAAGCCGCAGTCCAGAGCCGCTTCCTATGTTCCACTAGCTGATTCACAGTCTTCCTTTCCGACGGGTCCCTTTTGGATGGGTTTCTCTCGCCGGATAGAACTCGCAGTACTTAAAATTGTCAATCCTCCTACCTACTTTTATGGCCCATCGTTTGAGGAATAGATACTCAAACCGTTTCTACCAACGCCCGAACCGCCGATTTCCGGCAGCCCCTAAAATCCCCGAACCCGGGCGCGTAGCTCAGTGGGAGAGCGCTCGCTTCACACGCGAGAGGTCGCTGGTTCGAAACCAGCCGTGCCCATGTCCAGGTACAGACTGTTGACGACTTCGGTACGCTGCCAACCTCTTGGCAGCCGACCTGGGGAGCGGTGGTCCAACCGGGCCAGAGGAAAGTGAGGGCGCGCCCGTCCGCGTCTGCCCTCATTGCGCCGCGCAGTCGCAAACTTTCTCCGACACCTGCCCTCATTGCGGCGGGTCCTTCATTCGCAGCCGTCGCAAACGGACCCGACGACGGATCGAAGGGTGGTCAGCACGAAAGAAAGGTGCCGCTCTGGTGAGGATCGCCGTGCTGGTTGGCGCAGGAGGCGCCGCAGCGGTGATCGCCAAGGTGAATCACGACGACGCAGTCGCCAAGCACAACCAGGAAGAACACGAACGACAGGAACAAGCTCAGAAGAAGCGGGCCCACGAAGCAGAGCTTGCCCGGGAAGAACTTGAAACCGAAGAAGAACTCGAACGGATCGAAGCCAAGTACGGACACGAAAGCATCGGTGAACTAGAGGAAGCGATCACCAACGACGCAAACGGAGAAGCGGAAGAAGGCATTTCGGAATATGTCTCCGAAACTTCCTGCGAAGCCGAAGGCGGTCGAGTCGATACGAGCCTCACCGCCCAGAATTTCTCTTGCCTCGCGATCACCAGCGAAGAAGGCGGATTGCAGGAAGGCTACCGCTACTCGGGCACGATCAACTACGCGAAGGGGACCCTTAGCTGGCGCCTCGGGGGCCTTAGTCCAGCGCGACCTGCGCCCTTGCCGCCGCTGGAGGGGCATCGTGGCGAGCGCGAACCGCCATCGCCAGAGCGGGGATGAAGGCGAGGGCGAGCAGGGCCAGCGCCCAGACGAAGGTCGAGGCGAAGGCGTCGGCGAGCTGCGGGTTGATCGCCGCCTGCTGAGCCGGCGAGAGGCCGTGCAGGGCTTCGAAGCCGGACGCGCCGCTGGGCGAGGCGCCGCCGGCGAGGCGGTCGGTGATCTGGCCCGCGAGGATGACCGAGAGGATCGCGGTGCCGATCGAGGCGCCGGACTGGCGGATGATGTTCATCGCCGTGCTAGTGCGGGCGATCGCCGCCGCCGGCACCGCCTGCATCGCCGCGGTCATCGCCGGCATCATCGAGAGGCCCATGCCGAGGCCGAGCACGAAGCTGAAGCTGCATAGCAGCAGGTAGGAAGTGTGGTCGGTGACGAAGGCGAACGGCGCCAGCCCGATCACCAGCAGCGGGATGCCGAAGGCGGGCCATCTGGCCGGCCCGTATCGATCGGTAAGGCGCCCGGCGAGCGGCATCGTGATCATCGCCCCGATGCCCTGCGGCGCCAGCAGCAGGCCCGATTCCAGCGCCGAGGCGCCGCGCACCGACTGGTAGTAGAGCGGCACCAGCAGCAGCGCGCCGAAGAAGGCGACGGAGAAGAGCATGAACATCGCCGCCGAAGCGCCGGCGCGGGTGTGGGTGAAGGTGCGGATGTCGATCAACGGCGCTTCGCTGCGCCAGCTGTGCCAGAAGAAAGCGGCGATCAGCGCCACCCCGGCGACGATTGGCAGCCAGCACTTGACGGACCCGAAGCCGTCCGGGCCGTTCGACTCGGCGAGGCCGAAGATCAGGGCCGTCAGCCCCGGCGACAGCAGCGCCATGCCCAGCCAGTCGAGCCGGTGCGAGGGCTGCGGTGTGTCGCGCTCGAGCACGATCGCCGCCAGGGCGATCGCGACCATCCCGATCGGGACGTTGATGAAGAAGATCCAGCGCCAGGAGACGTCGTCGACGAGCCAACCCCCAAGGATCGGCCCGAGGATCGGCGCCACCAGCATCGGCACCCCGAGCGCGCCCATCACCCGACCCATCCGCTGCGGCCCCGCCTTCTTGGTCATGATCGTCATCACCGCGGGCATGATCATGCCGCCGCCGATCCCCTGCAGGACCCGGAAGCCGATCAGCGACTCAGCGCTCCAGGCGAGCCCGGAGAGGATCGACCCGAGCATGAACAGGCCCAGCGACCAGAGGTAGATGCGCTTCGTGCCGAAGCGGTCGGCGGCCCAGCCGGTCAGCGGGATCACCGCCGCCAGCGCCAGCGTGTACCCGGTGACGACCCACTGGATCGTCGTCAGCGAGGCGTTGAAGTCGATCGCCAGGCGGTCGATTGCGACGTTGACCACGGTCGTGTCGAGGATCGACATGATCGCCCCGAGCATCACCACCCCGGCGACGATCCAGGTCTCGCGATCGAGCCCCTCGGGCTCCGCGGCGGCTGGTTGAGGGGTGGCGCTGGCCAAGACCTCGATGCTAGGGAACCGCGGTGGCCGACCGAATGACCTTCGTCACGCGCGCCGCCAGGCGGCTGGAATCCCAGCGACCGCTACGGCGCGACCACCTGGGCACCGCGACAGTCGCTGCCCCAGCTCGCCTTCGGCCTGTGCTCGGGGACGATCTTGACGTCCATGTAACGGCGCTGGCTGCCGCAGTTGCGCACCTTGAAGAGGGTGACGCGGCCCCTGTAGGCCTTGAAGTTGCCGGCGGCGCAGTAGGGACGGCAGGTGTTGAGGTGGAGGACGCCCTCGGCGGTGGCGCGGGCGGTGCCCCAGCCTTCCCACTCGGTCAGGTGGTCGGCCCAGGCGGCGCCGGTGCCGTAGTCGATGTCGATCCGTGCCGGTTCGACCACGACCGGCTTGCCGAAGCTCTTCCAGAAGATCGGCTTCGGCTTGGTCGCGGCGGCTGGCGCCGCGAATGCGCCGAGGACGACGAGCAGAGCCAGGGCGGCGGCCCTGAGAGCTCGGCGACGCTTCGCTCGTCCTTTCCCGGGCTCCATCGTCCGAGCGTAGCGCGCAAAGGAGCCGGCAGCCACTAATCCTCCGCCGATGGCCGACGCCGGCCGCGCTTGCGCTCTCCCAGCTGCCGCTTCTGCTGCAGACGCCGCCGGCGCGAGGCCGCCGTCGGCTTGGTCGGGCGCCGCCGTCGCGGCACCGCCAGCGCCGTCGCCAGCTTCGCGGCGAGGCGTTCGAGCGCCCGCTCGCGGTTGCGGGACTGGCTGCGGGCGTCCTGGGCCACGGCGGTCACGACCGGCCCGGCGCGCTCCAGCAGCCGCGCCCGCTGGCGCTCGTCGAGAGCGCTCGAGGCGGCGACGTCGAAGACCGCTTCCACCCGCGAGGCGGTGACGTTGGCGTGCTGCCCGCCCGGCCCGGAGGAGCGGCTCGTGCGCAGCTCGATCTCCGCCAGCGGCAGCGCCAGCCCGGCGTTGACCCGCAGCTCCTCGGCCATCAGCCGGCGAGCTCGGGGATGTACCGCTCGAGGTGGGCGTCGATCGTCTGCCGCACCCAGCGTTGGGTCTCCGCGTCCGCCATCCGGTAGCGGCCGAGCAGCATCTTCTGCTCGGTCAGGGGCAGGCCGGCAATCTCCCACCGCACCGCGAGCCGCTCGAAGAGCAGCTCGGAGCGCCGCCGCCAGGCGTCCTCGAAGGTCGTCGCGCTGCCCGCGGGCGGCTCGCCGATCTTGGCGACCGTCCCGGGGCTGAGCGACTCGCGCAGGCTGAGCACGTTGCCCTCGGCATCGGTGTAATCGATCGCGACCGCTTTTTCCCGTGGCCGCCGCTGCTTCTTGCCCTTCGCCATTCGCCCGCCTCAGGCGAGCGCGTCGATCTTCGACGCCAGCTCGAAGTCGGCGCCGGTGAGGCCGCCTTCGGAGTGGGTGGAGATCCGCACCGTCACCGTGTCCCAGGAGACCTCCAGGTCCGGGTGGTGGCCCATCCCCTCGGCCGGCGCGACGAGCGCCTCGACGAACTCGACCGAGCCGACGAAATCCCCGCGCTGGAAGCGCTTGACGATCTCGCCGCCATCCCGCTCCCAGCCGGAGAGGTCGGCCAGCCGTGCCTCGATCTCGGAATCGTCAAGCAGCGCCATCGCCCTTATGCTGGCAGACGGCGGCCCCGTTATGAGCGATTCGAACCTCACCCTCTGGCACCTGCCGGTCTCGCACTACAGCGAGAAGGCCCGCTGGGCGCTCGATCACAAGGGGATCGACCACCGCCGCAGGGCGCCACTGCCCGGCAACCACATGGTCTTCGCGCTCGCCCTCACCCGCGGCAGGCACAAGACCTTCCCGGTCGTGCAGATCGACGGGCGGACGATCGGCGACTCGACCGCGGTGCTCGCCGCGATCGAGGAGCGCTACCCGGAGCCGCCGCTCTACCCGGCCGACCCGGAGCTGCGCCGCCGCGCCCTCGAGCTGGAGGACTTCTTCGACGAGGAGCTCGGGCCCTACGCCCGCCATGCGGTCTTCTACGAGCTGATCAACGACCCCGCCACCTTCGGCGAAGTCGCCGCCCGCGCCGTCCCGGGCCCGTTGGGCCAATCCGAGCGCCTGGTTGGGACCTATGCGCGGATCTACACCAGCCTCCGCTTCGGCGCCAACAGCAGCGAAGGCGCCGCCGAGGCGCGGGCCAAGATCCTCGCCGCCTTCGACCGCCTCGAGGCGGAGCTGGAGGCGAACGGGGGCGAGTATCTCGTTGGCGACGAGTTCAGCGTCGCCGACCTCACCGCGGCCTCGCTCTTCTACCCGGTGGTCGGCCCCGAGGGTGGGCCGGTGCCGCACGGCCAGCCGATGCCGGCGGCCTTCGACGAGTTCCGCGAGCCGCTGCGCCAGCGCCCCGGCTACCTCTGGGTCGAAGAGACCTACCGCCGCCACCGCAAACCGAGCCGCCAGCCAGCGGCCGCGGCCGGCTGAAGGCGCACCACTCCCTCCGCTCAGCCGCCGATCGGCGCCCTCGGGTTCGACCCCCAGAAGATCAGCGTCCCGAGCATGCCGACGATATGCACGAGGATGATGTTGACCACCATCGATTTCGCCGTCGCCGTCCCCACCCCGATCGGCCCGCCCGACGCCGTATAGCCGTAGTAACAGCCGACCAGCACGATGATCGTCGCCATCACCATCCCCTTGATCAGGCTGAAGAAGAGGTCGGGTGGGCTCTGGAACTTCCAGAAGATCAATAAGTAACCGCCGGAGGAGACGTCGCCGACCTGCTGGACGACGGCGATGTAGCTGGCCAGGTAGGCGACGCCGATCCCGACCAGATAGAGGAAGGGAAGGGCGATCCAGGCGCCGAGCAGGCGGGTCGCGGCGAGGAAGGTGACCGGTTCGATCCCCATCACTTCGAGTGCGTCGATCTCGTCGGAGATCCGCATCGCCCCCAACTCGGCGACGATCCCGGTCCCGACCTTGGCCGCGAGGATGTAGCCGAAGGCGTAGGGGACCGCCTCGCGCAGGTCGCAGTAGGAGGAGAAGAGGCCGGCCAGCGAGGGCGCGCCGACGGAGCGGTTGAAGTAGGCGCCCTGGACCCCGCACTGGAGGCCGATGATGAAGACGAAGGCCCAGATGATCAGGGCCGAGCCGAAGATCAGGATGCCGGCCTGGCGCAGGCCCTCGCCGAAGTAGCGAAAGCCACGACCGGTGAGGACGATGCTCCCGACCCGCGAGCCGAAGCGGGCGATCTCGCCGAAGGCGTCGAGCCATTCGCGCGGGGCGTCGAGCCAGCCGATCATCGGGCGTTCGGGGTTCACCGGATCGCCTGCAGCTGCGGGTTGGTGGCGAGGACGACCGAGCTGACGACGAACTGGAAGAAGAAGACCGAGACGAGCGCGATCACGACCGCCTGGTTGACGGCGCGCCCGACTCCCTCGGCGCCGCCGGAGGCGGTCATCCCCTTGTAGCAGCAGATCACCGCGATGATCGCCCCGAACATCGTGCAGATCAGGACCGAGACGGCGATATCGGTCACGGTCGCGTTGCTGAACAGAGTCGCGAAGAAGCCGCCAAGCGACTGCCGGTAGATCAGCTCGGCCGCGATACCGCCGCTGATCCCGAAGACGATCGCGAAGACGTCGAGCAGCGCCGTGACGACCATCAGCGAGAGGAAGCGCGGCACGACCAGGTTCTTGATCGGGTCGACGCCGAGCACCTGCAGGGCGTCGAGCTCCTCGCGGATCTTGCGGGCGCCGAGGTCGGCGGTGATCGCGGTGCCGGCGACGCCGGCGACGACGACCGCGGTGACGAAGGGGGCGAACTCGCGGAAGATCGGAAGAGCACACGTCTGAACTCCAGTCACATCACGAT
>OBLV0100000458.1_pt1 | contig 12625 bp, 12 predicted proteins | sample 1520071 | NCBI WGS metagenome assembly OBLV01 (sample SAMEA3888446, study PRJEB22518) | metagenome | reverse complement strand
CGGACCCGCCCGATGCGACCCTCCTCGACCGCATGGCCGGCGCCGGCGCCCTTGGCCTCGTGACACCGGCCGGAGCGTGGTTGCTTCGCGCCACCCCCGAAACTGCCGACGCCGCCGATCAAGACCTCGATTCCAGCCGCCTGGAGGTGGTACTGGCGTCGCTCCCCGACCATGAGGTTGTGTACCAGCACGGTTGGGATCTGGCGGTCGAGGCGGTGTCGCGAGGTGACGCCCAGGCCGCAGTGTTGCTTCGGCCGGTGACCGTCGACCAGATCGCGGCGACGGGTCAGGGCGGCGAGCGGATGCCACCCAAGACCACGTTCTTCTGGCCGAAACCACGGACGGGCTTGGTGTTCCGCGAGGTCCCCGACTGACCCGACCCGGTGCGGACGGACCACCGGACCGGGCGGAGCGGTACGAGTGGGAATGCCGCCACGTTCTCCAACGGACCGATCAGGACCTCGGCTTTTGGGTCGACCTTGCCATCCGAGCGGGCCGAACGGGACCGGCATCTCGAGGGTGGATCCTCGAACTGGCCTGCGGAAGCGGTCGCCTCACCTTCGCCCTGGCCGACGCCGTCGCCCGGGCCGATGCAGACCTCGCCGTTGTCGGCCTCGACAACGACTTGGTGATGCTGGCGGCGGCGTGCCGGCGCGCCCGGCAGCGGGACCGGGACGTGGAGCACGGCCCTTTCTTCGTCGCCGCAGACATGCGCCACTTCGCCCTGGCGACACGCTTCCAGCTCGTCTTCGTCGGTTACAACAGCCTGCAACTGCTGGCCGGAACCAGCGAGATGACCGCATGCCTGGATCTAGCCCGACAACACCTGGCGCCCGGCGGGGTGGTCGGGGTCGAGGTCACCGACTTCCAGGCCGGCGGCGCCGACGGCCCGGCGGGCACGGCCGGCGGAGCGGGCGAGGATGGCGGAGCGGGCGAGACCGGTGGAGCGGGCGAGGCCGGAGAGGTCGGCGAGGACGGCGAGGACGGCGAGGACGGCGAGGACAGAGAGGACGGCGAGGACAGAGAGGACGGCGAGGACAGAGAGGACGGCGTGGCCTTGGGGGAGTCGGACGGCATCCGCCTGTCGGGCAGCCTCGTCCACGACATGGCCTCCCGAACGTCGCGCTACCGAAGGCACTTCGCGGGCGACGGCTGGACGGTCGATGACGAGGTGGTCGTGCGATCACTCGATCGGACCGAGCTCGAGGCGATCCTCGCCGGCGCCGGCCTGGTCCCCTTGCAATGGTGGGAACACGGACCAACGCTGCGAACGATGGCTACGCCATCGGGCGGGAGGTGCCGATAGAAGGACCATGCGCGCGGCCCAAACGAAGGCCCGGGGAACGAGATGGATGGCCGGCGGCGCCGGTGTACTCGTGGCCCTGGCCTCGATCGGCATCACGCTCGCCCCGCCTGCGGCCGCGACGGCGACCGGGCCGAAAGCAACGGCGGTAGGTAGCGCACCCCGCCTTCCCGCCGACGCCACGGAGCGGGACGCGGTCGCCGCCTCGACGCCCCTCCACCTCACAGTGGTGCTCCAACCGAGGGATCCCGCTGGCCTCGCCGCCATGGCCGAAAGCGTCTCGACACCCGGCTCGCCGAACTACCACCAGTACCTCGCACCGGGCGAGTTCGCCGGCCGGTATGGTCCGACCGCGGCAACGATCGCCAACGTCGATCAGGCGTTGACCGGCCTGGGCCTGAATCCCGGCACCGTTTCCGGCAACGGGTTGGCCATCGGGGTGACCACCACAGCGGGAGCGGCCGCTTCGGCCTTCGCCGTCCATCTGAACCATGTGCACCTGTCCACCGGCCGGATCGCCTATGCCAACGACAAGGCGCCCAGCCTGCCCTCGACGGTCGCGCCGGACGTTACCGAGATCCTCGGCCTCGACGACCTGGCCCAGGCCCGCCCGGCATGGGAGGCCACAACCACGACGGCCACGGCGGCGGCGGCGACGGCCACCGCGGCGGCGACGACCACGGCGGCCAAGACGGCCACCGCGGCGGCGGCGACCACGGCGGCCAAGACGGCCACGGCGGCGGCGGCGACCACCGCGGCCACGAAGGCCACCGCCACCGGACCGCAACCGTGTTCGGCGGCGACCAACGCGGCCACTCGTAGCGGTGGCTACACCGCCAACCAGATCACACAGGCCTACAGCTTCGGCGGTCTCTATGCCCAGAACACCCTCGGCGCCGGCGAGACCGTGGCCGTCTACGAACTGGCGTCGTACCACCCGAGCGACATCGCCGCCTTCCAATCCTGCTACGGCACGTCGGCCACTGTGACCAACATCTCGGTCGACGGCGGGCCCAACCCGACCGACCCCGGCGCCATCGAGGTCGAGCTCGATATCGAAGGCGTCATCAGCATGGCGCCCAAGGCCAACATCGAGGTGTACCTCGGCCCCAACGGGTCCAATACCTATGACGTCTACAACCAGATCGTGAGCGACGACACCGCCAAGGTGGTCACCACCAGCTGGGGAAACTGCGAGGCCGCCGAGTCCCTGGCCGAGGCCCAGCAGGAGAACACGCTGTTCGAGGAGGCGGCGGTCCAGGGCCAGACCATCTTGGCCGCAGCCGGCGACAGCGGTTCGGAGGACTGCTACGGCGAGACCAGCGGCAGCACGGCCAAGGCCCTCGAAGTCGACGACCCCGGTACGCAGCCCTTCGTCACCGATGTCGGTGGCACCAGCCTGACTGCCATTGGAGCGTCGCCGACCGAGACGGTATGGAACGACCAGCAGGACGGCTCCGGCGGTGGCGGCATCTCGCAGTTCTGGCCAATGCCGACGGCCCAGCACGGCCCCGGCGTCGTCAACGCCTACTCGACCAGGAGCACCTGCGGGGCCGCCGCCGGCACCTACTGCCGGGAGGTTCCCGACGTCTCGGCCGCCGCCGACCCAGCGTTCGGCTACGTCATCTACTACACCGGCTCGGAAACCGGCGTCACCGGCTGGCAGGCCATCGGCGGCACCAGCGCGGCGGCGCCGCTGTGGGCCGCCCTCGTCGCCCTCGCCAACCAGGGCTGCGCCTGCGACCTCGGGTTCCTCAACACGGCCCTGTACAACGTGGCCGCGGCGCAAAGCTCCGGCGGAGCGAAAGCCCTCAACGACATCATCACCGGCAACAACGACTATCTGGGTAATCACGCCGGCACCTACCCCGCCACCGCCGGCTACGACATGGCCTCGGGGCTGGGCACGCCGATCGCGACCAACCTGGTGGCCCAGCTCGACGCCCGGCCGGCGAAGCCGGCGTTCACCTCCGACGGCCCGCCGGCGGGCAACGTCGGCACCCCCTACAGCTACACCTACGCCGCCACGGGCACACCGGCTCCCACCTTCGCGGTGTCGGGCCCGCTGCCGCCGGGTCTCGCCCTCAATGCCACGAGCGGCGTGCTGTCCGGCACACCCACCCAGACGACGACGGCCACCTTCACCGTCACGGCCACGAACAGCGGCGGCAGCGCGTCGATCGTCAATCAGATCACCATCGACCCGGCCCCCGCGGCGCCGGCGTTCACCAGCCCAGCCGCCACGACCGACACCGTCGGCATCGCCGGCTCGTTCCAGATAAGCGCCACCGGGTATCCCACCCCCACGGTGACCGAGTCCGGGACCCTCCCCAGCGGCGTCACCTTCAACCAGGCCAGCGCCAGCCTCACCGGCACGCCGACCCAGGGGACCGCAGGCACCTACCCGGTCACCTTCAGCGCCGCCAACGCCGTCAGCACCGCCAACCAGGCGTTCACCCTCACGGTCAACCAGGCCACCTTCACCTACCCGACCAACGGCCAGGCCGGCGTCGACACCACCAAGCCCTTCACCTGGTCGACCATCGCCCAGGCCCAGGCCTACGACCTGATCGTCGGCACCACCCAATACGGCGCCAATCTGGTCAGCTCGGGCGTGCTGCAAGCATCGAAGGGGAGCTACAACGTGCCGGCGCTGCCGACTGGATCGACGCTCTACGCGACCCTTTACACCGAGGTCAGCGGCGCCTGGACCTACCAGGCCATCACCTTCACCGCGGCAGCGGGCGAAGCGACGCTCACGTTCCCGCTCAACGGCCAGACGAGCGTCGACCCGACCCGGGCGTTCACGTGGTCGACCATTCCCCAGGCCCAGGGCTACGACCTGGCGGTCGGCACCAGCCAGTACGGCTCCAACGTGGTCAACTCGGGCGTCCTCCCGTCCACCCAATCCAGCTACGCCGGCCCGACCTTGCCCACCGGCGAGACCCTTTACGCCACCTTGCTGACCGAGACCAACGGCGCGTGGACCCGGTTCCAGGCCGTCACCTTCACCGCGGGCCCGGCCATGGCCACCTTCACCACGCCGCTCCGTGGCCAGGCCGTCACGACACCGACCACGTTCGCCTGGACGACCCTCGCGGCAGCCCAGAACTACGACCTGGTAGTCGGCACGACCCAATACGGCTCGAACCTGGTCAGCTCTGGCCTCCTCTCCCCCACCACGTCGAGCTTCAGCGTGCCGGCCCTGCCGGCGGGCCAAACCCTCTTCGCCACCCTCCTGACCGAGGTCAACGGCACCTGGACGTTCCGGGCCCTCACCTTCACGTCGATGTGATTCGGGCAGCCGCGTCGGCGAACGCGGCGGCCACCCTTTTCCCCTGGGTGGGTGGCAGCACCACCTCGGCGACCACCTCCGTTCGGCTCGCCGTCGCCCCGAACCACACCACCGGGATGGTTTGCGCACCTCCGTTCCCCTCTTAATGCCGCGGGGAAAACCATCTGGGGAAAATTGCAGCCCCCTTTTCCCGAGCGCGCCGCCCGCTACCCCCGTCTTCTTGGTGGGAGAAGGGAGGGGCTGTGCCATCAATCCTCAGGAACGACGACGCCGAGGCGCTGATCCTCGACATCCGTGGGGCCCGGACGGCGGCGATCCAGCCGATCGGCAGCGAGGCCGGGGCGTTCCTCGTCTTTCCCACGTCGGTGTTCCTGCCCGGCTCGGCCCGAGGGCAACTGGTCTTCCCGCTGTTTTGCGATACCGAGCCTGGCACGCTCGTGGCCGGGACCGGCCGGGTGGCCGTCACCGGGGTCGTGAGCGGCGTGTCGGTCGAGGGCGGGTTTTGCTGGTCGGTCGGCGCCGATGCGCCACCTCCCGCCGGATACGTGTTTCGCCGCCGCGGCCGCGAGGTGGCGGTACCACCGTGGGCTTCGCAGCTTCCCGGGTCGCACGCCCTAGCCTCGCAGTCACCCAAGCGGTTGGCTCGCGAGCAACTGCGCCTCGTACGCCAGGGCCGCAACGCCGAGCACTGCCTGCTGAGCCTGACCGAGCGTCTCCTCCAGCACACCTGCCGGGGCCCGGTGCGGCGGGCCCTTCGCTACCGGCCACCCATCGACGAGGACGACTTGGTGCAGCGCAGCCTCCAGGTGGCATCGCGCCTGCTCCCCCTTTACGCGTCGAAGGATCGGCCACCGTGTTCTTGGCTCGGCATGTTGCGCCTCGACGGCCACCGCGACCTGCACCGTGAGGTCACCAGCCTCGACTGGTTGCCGGCCGATGCCGTCGCCGCCCTCATGCTGGCCGACGCGTACGGGATCGATCGCCATCGCGACCCGACAGCGGCCTGGAATGCGCTGGTAGAGGCGTCTTCCCGGGACGGCCAGGCGTTGCCGCGCATCGGCCCGACCCGATTCGAGGCGGCGGTCCGGGCTCCGTTCCTCCTGACCCAAGCGCTGGCCGCGGCCACGACCTACTGCGACGACGGCGACGACGGCGACGACGGCGATGCCGGGCAGCTGGCGGCGGCGGTGGCGGCGTTGATCACGACCGACTCCCGCCTCATCGCCTTGGCCGGCGCCGGTGACCCCGAGGCGCTCAGACGGGTTGGCGACCAGGTCGTCCGCCGCCTCAGCCCGACGCACGAGCGGGACGTGCTGTGGGACGAATTCCGGCACTCCGGGCAGCTCTTCACGACGCCGATCGGACGGCGCCGCTTCGGCAGCGTGGCCGATCCGTCCACGCTGGCCACGATCGACCAGTGCCTCCTGCGCGTCGCCGGGATACGGCCGGTGGCCGCCCCGGCGTGAAGGTCCTCGGAATCGTGGCCAGCGTCACCGCCGGCGGTGTCCTGGCTCTCTTTCTCCTGCCGCTGGCGGTGGTGGTCGTCGTCACCGGGCAGGTGCAAGCGACCTCGCAGGTGCTCGCCGCCTGGAACATCCCACCAACGCTCGTACCCGTCCTGGAGGAGGCGGCCCAGCCGGCCGGCATCCCCTGGTTCCTGCTGGCCGCCGTGGCGTCGGTGGCGACGGACTTTGCTCAAAACGCCCCCGACGGCGTGGCCCGAGGTCAGGCTCCGGGCACCGCCATTTTTCCGATCGTGATGCCGCCCATCACGACCGGCGGCGGCGCCGGCATGTTCCTCGTCGATGTCGCCCAGTCCTCGGGGACCTTGGCCGACCCGCAAGATGTGCGGTCGGCGGCGTCGTGGCTGGCGCAGCGATTGGCCGCACTCGCGCAGGGCAGCTCGATGGCCGACGGTGACCTGTCCCAGCCGGCCGTGAGTTCGTATTGGGAGGCACTCATGGCGGGCGCTCCGGTCGCGATTTCGACGATTGCGCCCTCCGTCGGCACCGGCTCCTCCGACACCGCGCCGGGCAATCCGGGCGCCAACCCGATCCAGCAGTTCGGCTCCGCCGTTCTCACGAGGATCGGGGCACCGATCACGGCGGCCAATCTCGGTGCCTTCTCGGCCTGGGCCGCGGGCGAAGGCACGTGCGCCCAGTTCAACCCGCTCGCCACGACGCAACCCGAACCGGGCGCCACGCCCTTCAACACGCTGCACGACGGAGGCCATGTCTGGAACTACCCGTCGATGGCCCTCGGCGTTCAAGCCACCGTCACGGCGCTTACCAATGGCCTCTATCAGCGGGTCATCGAGGCCTTTGTGGCCAGCGGCGGCGTCGCCGCCGTGGCTGGCGCGGTGGAGCAATCACCGTGGGGCACGAGCACCTTCGGCAGCCCTACCTACGCCGGTAAGGCGTGCGCCGACGACGGCGGGTCAGGCACGCCGACACCGACCTTGCCCACCGTGACCGGGACCGACTCGATCGCGGCCACGATCGTGGCGCGGGCCGCTGAGTATCAGTTCATCTGGTCGCAGACGGCCGGGCAGGGGTCGACGGCGCTGACGCCTTCGCCGTGAGGAGGTCGTGGATCTCGCCGACCATCGTCGTCCTCGTGGCGCTCATCCCCGCCGCCGTCCGCCGCCAACCTGCCCCGCCGGCTGCGTCGGCCGCCGCACCTGGCATGGTCATGCCTGGCAAGGACATGTTTGGCAAGGTCATGTCTGGTTGCCCGCGCTCTGTCGTGCTGACCGATCCGCAGTCGGTGGCGCGCTCAGTCGTCGCCTGGTTGTTGTGCGGCAGCGGCCCCCCCGGTGTGCTGTCTTTCCACGCCGAGCAGGTACTCGGCCGGTGGTCCTCCCTCGCCCGGCCCGCACCGATGTTCGCGATCACCGATCTCGGCCTGGTCGACCCCCGTTCCGCCCCGGTGACCGTCCGGGCCGAAGTCGAGCGGCCCGCGGGCAACCTCTCGATCGTGCTGATGCTCTTCCGATCGCCCGACGGAGCCTGGTTCGCCGACGACCTGTTCGTCGCCTCCGCGCCCTAGATCCCGGTTAGCCCTGCGGTATGCCCCAGCCCTTTGACTCGGCGATCTCCTTGCAGGTGCCGCAAAGGGGGAAACGGCGGGGGTCCCGGCCCGGGACCCAGACCTTGCCGCACAACGCCCGTACCGCCGTGCCATTGATGATGCCCTCGACGACGCTCGGGCCGACGGAAACGAACTCGCCGTCGTCGGTCTTTACCCCTTCGAGGACGATGTGGGCCATGCGTTCGTGGTCGCCGTCAAGGAGGGGGTCGGTCCGAGCCGGCGATGTCGTGCTGGTCTCCGTCACAGTCTCAGGGTAGCGTCGCGGCACCAATGAAGACGCGTGCGGGAATCCGGGGGGTTCTTGGCGCCCTCGCAGCCAGTTCGGTGGCGACGGTGGCGGTCGTCGCGTTCACCGTCACCCCGGCTCGGGCCGACACCAGCGCCACCGTATGCACCCTGCTTCCGATCCTGTGCCCGCCGACGACGAAACCGAAGCCCCCGCCCACCACCGCCCCGCCGCCGACGACCGCTCCGGCGGCCACGACGGCGCCTACGGCGGCCGCAACGCACGCGTCGACGGCACGGACGACGGCAAAATCAGTCAGCGCCGCCCCGGCGAAGAAGGCGGCCCCGGCCTCGGTCGGTACCCCCGGCCTGCTCCTGCCGGCGTCGGGGGCGCTCGACCTGCCCGCCGACAACGCCACCGCACCCCAGTTGGCGACCGTGGCCGTGCCGGCGACGGCGGTACCGACGACGGCTGTCCCCGCGCTGCTGGGCACGCTGCCGCTGTCGGGCCTGGTGGGAGCGACGCAGAACCCCGTCAGCGGGTTGCCGAGCGACCACGGACCGGTCAGGGTCGCCCTCAGCCTCTTGGTGCTGGTGATCGCGGCCGTCGCCGCGGCCCAATTGCCGCAGTCGCGACGCCACCCGCGGCCCGACGAACCACTCCTCTGACCCGCCCCCCATTTTCCCCGCACGAACCACCTCGGTAGGCTGATCGGCGTGGCCGCCAAGGACCCTCGAGGAACCCCAACGATCCCCGTCACCCACCCGGGATTCCTGCTTTCGTGCGGTTTCGGCGCCATCGGCCTGCTGCTCATCATCACCGGGTTGATCATCGGCGGCACCGTGATCTTCGAGGTCGGGGTCCTGTTCGGCTCCCTGTCGCTCATCGCGGCGTTGGCGTGGCGGTCCGACCTGATCACCTCGTGGAAGAAGCAGCACGGCGGCAAGTAGCACCTCCGGGTGCGTTGCGCCGTTTCGCCGAAGGGTCCTAGGTTGGACCCGTGAGTGAACGGGACGAACCGGCCATCGACGGCGACCGGCGGGTCTACAGCAGCCGGCGCCGGCAACTACAGCTCGCGTTCGGCATGCTCGGGTTTTTTCTTGTCACCGCCAGCTTGGTCTTCACGCCCGATCCCGAGAACGGGAAGTTGCTCACGCCGAGCGACTACCTGCCGGTCGTGATCCCCGGGGCGATCCTGGTGGTCTGGCTGATCTGGAGGGCCATGAAGGCCCACGTGGCCACCGACGCCGGCGGCATCGACCTCGTCCGCACCGTCGGCCACGAATACATCCCGTGGTCCAACGTCCGCAGCCTTGAGGTGCACCCCACGCCGGGCCGGTGGGGTTTCGCCGTCATGGTCCGGCGCAAGGACGAGGTCCTGCTGGCGGTACGAAACGAGATCAACGTCCGGCCCCTTCGCGACCGGGCTGAGGCGCGGCGAACGGCCCGGGTGAAGGCCGACCTGTTTCACGACCAGTTGCAGGCCGACTGGGAGTCGCGAATGGCGGGCGTGGCGGCATCCACCTAGAAGACCAGGCAGACCAAGCAGACCAAGCAGACCAAGCGGACCCAGCCGGGCGAGGAGTGGGCTACGACGCCATCATCGTGGTCTCCTTCGGCGGCCCCGAGGGACCCGACGATGTGGAACCGTTCCTCGATAACGTCTTACAGGGCCGCCCGATACCATCGCCGCGGCGGGCGGCGGTGGCCGCCCACTACCTCCGCTTCGGGGGCCGCAGCCCCATCAACGATCGCAACCGGGAGCTGGTAGCCGCCCTCAAGGTGGAGTTGGCCAGGCACGGTTCCGAGTTGGCGGTGTACTGGGGGAACCGTAACTGGCACCCCTTGCTGGCCGACACGGTGAGGGAGATGCGAGACGCCGGCGTGGGCCGGGCGTTGGCCTTTGTGACCTCGGCCTACGCCTCCTACAGCGGCTGCCACCAGTACCTCGACGACATCGCCCGGGCCCGGGCGGCGCTCGGGCCAGGGGCGCCGGCGATCGACAAGTTGCGGGTCTTCTACAACCACCCCGGATTCGTCGCGGCCAACGCCGATGCCCTGGTCGCGGCCCTGGCGGAGACCGGGCAACCGGCCCGGGTGGCGTTCACCGCCCACAGCATCCCGCTGTCCATGGCCGCGACCTGCGACTACCAGGCGCAGCTGGCCGAGACGGCCCGGCTCGTGATGGCCGCCGCCGATCCCCAGGGGCAGTTGCCGTGGTCGCTCGCGTTCCAGAGCCGCAGCGGCCCGCCCGCGGTGCCCTGGCTCGGGCCCGACATCGGCGATCACCTGCGGCGGTTGGCGGCCGAGGGGCCCGAGCCGGTCGTGGTCGCTCCGATCGGCTTCGTCGCCGACCATATGGAGGTGGTGTACGACCTCGATATCGAGGCCGCCCAGGTGGCGGAGGAGGTGGGCGTGACGATGGTCCGGGCTGCGACCGCCGGCACCCATCCGGCGTTCGTGGCGATGATCCGCGAGCTGATCGACGAGCGCCTCGATCCGTCGGCGCCAAAGCTGGCGGTCGGTCCCGACGGCCCCTACCACGACATCTGTCGAGCGGCGTGTTGCCCCGCCCCGATCGGCAGGCCAACGACCCGCTAGCTTCGCTCAGGTGGCCGACCACGACGCAGGCGTAGAGGTGGTGTGCGCGGGCTGCGGCCTGACGGTGCTGCAGAAGGCCATGATCCCGGTGGTCGCGAGCGAGGGGTCGGGCCACACCTACCTCTGCCAGGCGTGCGCTCGTGGCTTTGCCCTCCCCGCCCTCGCGCCAAAAGACGAGGGTGAAGCGAGCGACACCACCGAGCACTAGCCTCGACCAAGATCCAGACGTTGCTGATCGGGGGTTCGGGGGAACAATGGCGCGGAAATGGATAGTCCTGGTGGCCACGGCGATCGTCGGTTTGGTACTGACGTCGTGCGGGTCGTCAAGCCCTAGCCGTACCGGTGGCGGAACGACGCCCACGACCGGCGGCGGGACCGCGGTGCGCGGTGGCACGCTCACCATGCTCGGCACCGGCGACGTCGACTACATGGACCCGAACATCTCGTATTACACGACCGGGTACCTCGCCCTGCGCATGTGGAGCCGCCAGCTGCTCACCTACCCGGCCGTAACCGGCCAGACCACCGACGTGGTCCCCGACCTGGCGACCGCGATCCCGACCGTGGCCAACGGCGGCATCAGCGCCGACGGGCTCACCTACAAGCTCACGATCAAGACCGGCGCCATGTGGAACACCACCCCACCCCGCCAGGTCACCGGGGCCGACGCAGTGCTGGGCCTCGAGCGGACGTGCAACCCGGCCCAGCCCTTTGGCGGCCTCCCCGACTTCGAATCGCTGATCGCGGGCATGGAGACGTTCTGCGGCGCCTTCGCCAAGGTCGACCAGACGGTCCCGGCGATCCAGGCCTTCCTCCAGTCGAACTCGATCTCGGGCGTCTCGGTCGATCCGAGCAATCCGCTGACCGTCGTCTACACCCTGACCCATCCGGCCACCTACTTCCTCGACCAGCTGGCGTTGCCGGCGTTGTCGCCCGCGCCCAAGGAGTTTCTCAACTACCTGCCCGCCAGCGCCGACCTGGCGCAACACACCGTTTCCGACGGGCCGTACGAGATCCAGAGCTACACGCCGGCCCAGACGATCACCTTCGTCCGCAACCCGGCCTGGAATGCCAGCACCGACCCGATCCGCAAGGCGTATGTCAACCAGATCGACGTCAATGAGACCGGCAACCAGAACGGCATCCAGCAGCAGATCCAGACCAACACCTCCGCCGCCGACATGGGCTGGGACGCCGCCGTGCCGACGTCGGCGGTTCCCGCCCTGCTCAGCTCCAAGGACGCGCGGCTCAACATCGGCCCGACCTTCGGGACCAGCCCCTACGTCCTGTTCAACATCGACTCGCCCAACAACAGCGCTGCCCTGGGCAACGTCAAGGTGCGCCAGGCACTCGAGTCGGCCATCAACCGCACCGACCTGGTCCAAGACGACGGCGGCCCGATGGTGGCTCCCCCGCTCACCCACATTCTGCCGCCGGGCATCCTCGGGTCGGACAACATCGACCCCTACCCGTACGACACGCAGAAGGCCATGACGGAACTATCGGCGGCCATCCCCGGCGTCCACCTGACCCTCAAGGTGCTGTACCAGAGCGCATTCGGCTATGAGGTCAGCATGTTCCAGACCCTGCAGGCCGATCTCGGCAAGGTGGGGATCTCGGTGGTCGGGGTGCCCACCCCCTCGGCCGACTTCTACACCAAGTACCTCGAGGTCCCGACGGTGGCACAGAGCGGGGTGTGGGACCTGGCCCTGGCCAACTGGTTCCCCGACTGGTACGGCAACGGGGCGCTTTCCTTCTTCGAGCCGCTCTTCGGAGGGACGTCATCCTTCCCGCCCAATGGCAGCGACTTCGGGTTCTACAACAGCACCGTGACCAACAACCTGATCCAGCAGGCCTCGACCGCGACGACCGCCACCCAGGCGGCGTCGCTGTGGGCTCAGGCCGACAAGCAGGTGATGGCCGACGCCGCCATCTTCCCCATCACGTCGCCGACGTCGGCCAACTTCCACGGCTCGCAGGTGCACAACGCCATCTACGTGCCCCAGCTGTTCCAGTTCGATCCCACCAACGTCTGGCTGTCAAGCTAGGGCGACCGGCGACCGGCGACCGGCGACCGGCGACCGGCGACCGGCGACCGGCGACCGGCGAC
>OBLV0100000457.1_pt1 | contig 12633 bp, 11 predicted proteins | sample 1520071 | NCBI WGS metagenome assembly OBLV01 (sample SAMEA3888446, study PRJEB22518) | metagenome | reverse complement strand
CCGAGATCTACACTCTTTCCCTACACGACGCTCTTCCGATCTGGCGCCTCGCGCACCTCCCAGCCGTGGCAGTACGGGCAGTGCAGCACGCCGCGGCCCCACCGCCACGCCAGGCCGGGGATGTCGGGCAGCTCGTCGACAATGCCGGTGGTGACCAGCAGCCGCCGCGCGGTCAGCTCCGCGCCGTCCAGAGTGCGCACGGTGAAGCCGGTTCCGTTGCAGCGCACCGACCCGGCCTCGGCCCGGCGGATCGTGCCGCCGTAGCGGGTGACCTCCTCGATGCCCAGCGAGACGAGCTCGTGCGGGGCGATGCCGTCCCGGGACAGGAAGCCGTGCACCCCTTCGGCGGAGGCGTTGCGCGGCTGGCCGGCATCCAGCACCAGTACCGAGCGGCGGGCCCTTGCCAGGGTCAACGCGCCGCTCAGACCGGCGGCGCCGCCGCCGATCACGACGACATCGAAACTGTTCTCGTTCATGGCACCACAGTGCGACGGCTGTCCCAGACTTGACAAGAAACCTTGCCAAGGTGGCAAATATCAGGGTGGACGATGCCCCGCCCGACCTGGACGACGTGCTGCATGCCGTCGGCCCCCGGTTGCGCGCGCTGCGCCAGCGCCGCGGCGCCACCCTGGCCCAGCTCTCCGAGACCACCGGCATCTCGGTGAGCACCCTGTCCCGGCTGGAGTCCGGCCAGCGCCGGCCCACTCTGGAGCTGCTGCTGCCGCTGGCCAGGGCACACCAGGTGCAGCTGGACGAACTGGCCGGCGCGCCGGCTACCGGCGACCCCCGGGTGCATGCCCGGCCGGTCACCCGGCACGGCTCGACCTACATCCCGCTCACCCGGCGCCCTGGCGGCTTGCAGGCCTTCAAACAGATCATCCCGCCGGACCCGCCGGGGCGGCGGCCGGACCCGAGGACCCACGAGGGCTACGACTGGTTCTACGTGCTCTCCGGCCGGGTGCGCCTGCTGCTCGGCGAGCACGACATGATCATCAAGGCCGGCGAGGCGGCCGAGTTCGACACCCGGACACCGCACTGGTTCGGCAACCCCGGCCCGGAGCCGGCGGAGGTGCTCTCCTTATACGGGCCGCAGGGCGAACGGCTGCACGTGCGCGCCCGCCCGGCCACCGGATAGCCGGCAGTTACCACCCCCCGAGGTCGGCCGAGACCCAGTGCTCCGGCCGCATGTAGACGGCGAAGTGCTCGACCAGCTGCGCCTTGGCGAACGCCAGGTACCCGGCGGCCTTGTCCGGCGGCAGGTAGCGCTGCGCCATCTCGCGGGCCAGCTCCTCGGAGCCCGGCGCGGTGCGGGTGACCGGCCCCTCGGCCGAGACGTAGCGGACGCTCGGCTCCAGCCGCTGCACCAGCAGGGTGAACCGCCCGGCGGCCTCGATGAGCCGAGCCTTGCGTGACCCGACACCGGTCAGCACCCACGCCTCGCCGCCGGGCGTGTACTGGTACCAGATCGGCACGGTGAGCGGCCCCCGCCCCGGCTCGCCCGCGATCGAGATCGCCGCGACGTGCGGCTCGGCCAGGAATCCTTCGCGTTCGTCGTTGCGCAGTGGCATGCCCGGGACGGTACCGACGGGCACCGACAGTTCTGCCCGTACAGGTCTCACCGGTCGAGACTTGCCGGCAAAGTGACTAAGTGATTTAGTCAATCGTGTGCCATCCATCGATGCGCGCCGGGACAGCGGCGGCCAGCCCGGACTGTCCGAGCGGCTCACCCAGGGCCTGATCGACCTGATCGCCGAGCAACGGCTGGCGCCCGGGGACGCGCTGCCCACCGTGCGCGAGCTGGCGGTCCGGTTCTCGGTCACCGCGCCCACCGTGCGCGAGGCGCTGCGCCGGCTGCAGGCCACCGACGCGGTGCGGATGCGTCACGGTTCGGGCATCTACGTCGGCCCTGGCATCCACCGCACCGTGCTGGCCAACCCCAACCCGGCGCCGATGCGCGACGAGGCGGTGCTGGAGCTGGTCGCGGCGCGCCTGGCCATCGAGCCGGGTGTCGCGGCGCTGGCCGCCCTGCACCGCCGCGAGGCCGAGTTGGCCCGGCTCGGGCTCGCGCTGGACACCGCACTGCGCGAGAAGGGGGACGCGCGGCCCGCGCTGAACTTCCACCGCGAGCTGGCCGGCTGCTCGGGCAACCAGGTGTTGTTCGAGGTGATCGACTCGCTGCTCGTGGTCCGGAGCCGGGAGCAGCGCGCGGTGCGGCTGCTGGTCGACGACCGCACCCGCGACTACCGGGAGCACAGCGCGATCTTCGGCGCGGTGCGCGACCAGGATCCTGACCAGGCCGAACGTCTCACCCGCGAACACCTGCACCGGCTGTGCGGCGGGATCGCCGTCCAGCTCGGCTCCGCCCAAACCTCCGGCCAAACCTCCGCCGACCAGAAGGACGCGTGAGATGCACACCGACACCGGGCCACGGTCGTTCCGGCTCGCCGACCTGGCCTGGCCGGAGATCGCCGAGCTGCCGGTCCGCGCACCGGTCGCGGTCATCCCGCTCGGTGCCTGCGAGCAGCACGGCCCCGTCCTGGCCCAGCGTACCGACACCACCCGCGCCGAGGTGGTCGCCGACCTGGTGGCCCAGCGGCTGCGGCCCCGGGTGGTGGTGACCCCGGCCATCCCGGTCGGCGTGTCCGAACACCACATGGATTTCCCCGGCACGCTCACCCTGACCCCGGACACCCTGCGCCGGGTGATCCACGAGCTGGGCTTCAGCCTGTACCGGCACGGCTGGCGGAAGATCTTCGTGCTCACCGGGCACGGCGGCAACAACGCCACCGTCGAGGTCGCACTGACCGGGTTGCGCGCCGAGCTCACCGACCTGCACATCGGGTGGAGCGGGATCACCCCGATCCTGCGCCGCACCGCGCCCGGGGTGCTGGTCAAGGAGTTCCCGAACATCGCGTCCAGCGCCAACGCGCTGACCGCCGGCCAGGTCGACGGCCTGTTCACCGGCTCGGGCACCGCGCTGGACCTGCTCGCCAAGCATCCCGACTTCACCGCCTCGCAGTCGGTGGGCAGCGGCGCGACGGCACTTCCGGTCGCCAAGGACCGCCCTGAACTGCGCAGACAGCTCGACGGAACACTCAACGCAGTGATCGCGGACGGCACCTACACCGCGGTGTTCGACCAGTGGAACCCACCAGGCGTGCGCATCCCGGACGAGATGCTGGCCCGCTACCCCGGCCTGGCGCAACGCAGCCACACCGACCCCGCCTCTGGCCCCTCGCCGGTCCCCGGCGCGCGCACCGAGACCGGGCCGGGCCGCTTCTGGCACACGTTCTTCGACCTCGGGCCGATCCGGGCCACCCTGCCGTCGCTGGTGCGCGAGGGACTGCTGAACACGTTGCTCCTTGCCGCGCTGGCCAGCCTGTTCGGGCTGGTGGCCCGGGGTGTTCCTTGCGGCCGGCCTGATGTCACGGCTGCGTCTGGTGCGGCTGCCGTGCCGGGTGTACGTCGACGTGCTGCGCGGCCTGCCGCACATCCTGAGCATCTACCTGATCGGGCAGGGCCTGCCGCTGGCCGGGCTGACCCTGTTCGGTGGCTGGACCTACGGGTACGCCGCGCTGGCGATCGGCCTGATGGAGGGCTCCTACCTGGCGGAGATCTTCCGCTCCGGCTTCCAGAGCGCGGACCGGGGCCTCGTGGAGGCGGCGCGCAACCTCGGGATGACCGGAAGGGCGACGATGCGGCTGATCGTGGTCCCGATCGGCATCCGGCGGGTGCTGCCCGCGTTGGCCGGCCAGTTCATCCTGGTCATCAAGAGCACCGCGCTGGTCTACCTGCTGGGGCTGGCGACCGGTCAGCGGGAGATGTTCGCCATCGCACAGGACAGCTCGGTGAACAACGCCGCGCTGTCCCCGCTGGTCGCGGCCGGGCTGGTCTACCTGGCGCTGACCGTGCCGCTCACCTACGCGGTCAACGCCTGGGACCGGCGGTTGCGCGAAGGGCGCCCGGCACCGCGAAGCGCCCCGCCGGTGCCCGCCGAGGAGGCTGTCGCATGAACGTCCCGATCTCGACCACCCCGGTGCCCCCGCCGGCCGACACCCCGCCCACCGAGCCCACCGGGGTGCGCTACCAGCGGGTGAGCAAGAGTTTCGGCGCCACCCCGGTGCTGCGCGAGGTCACCCCTGCCGTGCCAGGCGGCGCGACGACCTGCATCGTCGGCCCGTCCGGCTCGGGCAAGTCCACCCTGCTGCGCTGCGCGAACCTGCTGGAGCAGCCGGACTCCGGGCAGGTGCTGCTCGGCAAGGAGACGATCAACGTCCCTGGCGTCGACGTGGACCGGGTGCGTACCCGGATCGGCATGGTGTTCCAGCGCTTCCACCTGTTCCCGCACCGCAGCGTGCTGGAGAACGTGACCCTGGCGCCGCGTCAGGTGCTGCGCCTCGGCGGCGACGAGGCGGTGGCCGCCGCGCGCGTGCACCTGGCGTCGGTCGGGCTGTCCGGCCTTGAGGACCGGCGGCCCGACCAGCTCTCCGGCGGGCAGCAGCAGCGGGTGGCGATCGCCCGGATGCTGGCGATGCGGCCCGAGGTCATGCTGTTCGACGAGGCGACATCCGCGCTGGACCCGGAGCTGGTCAAGGGGGTGCTCGCGGTGATGCGTGACCTCGGTTCGCTCGGCCTGACGATGATCGTGGTGACCCACGAGATGGGGTTCGCCAGGGAGGTCGCCCAGCGGGTCGTGTTCCTGGACGGCGGCCGGCTGGTGGAGGTCGCGCCACCGGCGGAGTTCTTCGACGACCCGCGCAGCGAGCGGCTGAGTACCTTCCTCGGCCAGGTGCTGTAGATGCGCACGACACTGGCTGCGCTCGCGGCATTACTGCTGGTTACAGCATGCGGGTCGATGCCAACGCAGCGCCAACCCGTACCGGGCTCGACCCCGACGGTGCCGAGCGGCTGCGGGCGGCCGCCCGGTGTGGCGGTCGGAGCAACCAGCACACAGAGCCTGACCTCCGGCGGCTACCGGCGCAGCTACCTGGTCCACCTGCCCGCCGGCTACCAGCAGGGGCGACCCACGCCGGTGGTGCTGGTCTTCCACGGCCGCAAGGGCACCGGGGACGACATCGAGAAGTACTCCGGGCTCGACGGCTTGGACGCGGTCGCGGTGTACCCGAGGGGCCTGCCGGCCAGCGACGGCGAGACGGCCTGGCAGGGCGCGCCGGGCGCCGCGCCGGCCGACGACGTGCGGTTCGTCGCCGACCTGCTGGACCGGCTGGGTCAGACGCTGTGTGTGGACCGGACCCGGGTGTACGCGACCGGGAAGTCGGAGGGCGCCGGATTCACCGCGTTGCTGGCCTGCCGGCTGCCGGACCGGATCGCCGCGTTCGCCACCGTGTCCGGGGCGTTCTACCCGGCCACCGGGCAGGGCTGCGCCGGGAGCCCGCCGGTGCCGCTGCTGGACCTGCACGGCACCGCCGACTCAGTGATCCACTACGACGGCGGGGTCAGCCACCGGCTGGCCTACCCCGCGATGCCCGACTGGCTGCGCGGCTGGGCCGGGCACAACCACTGCGCCGGGTCCGGCGACACCGCCATCGGCACCGACGTCACCCGGATCACCTGGAGCGGCTGTGCGCCCGGCTCGGCCCTGGTGCACTACCGGATCGCCGGCGGCGGGCACACCTGGCCGGGCGCAAGCGCGCCGAGCGGACCGGGTGGGGTGACGCGCACCGTCTCGGCCACCTCGGTCATCTGGTCCTTCTTCACCGGGCACCCTCGCGCGGGGTGACCCCGGAGCCGTCGCCGTGCGCGGTCCGGCGCTCTAGCATCGGTGCGGAACCCGTGTGCCGGCGGCGGAGGGCGGAGGCGATGACCGAAGTAAACCTGGTGTCGGTGCTGGACGAGCCGGGCACCGTGCGGGTCGAGGAACGGCGGCGGCAAGTGCCAGGGCCGGGCGAGGTGCTGGTCCAGGTCGCCGCCGTCGGGGTGTGCGGGTCGGACGTGCACTTCTACCGGCACGGCCGGATCGGTGAGTTCGTGGTGCGCGCGCCGCTGGTGCTCGGCCACGAGGCCTCCGGGGTGATCGTCGAGCGCGGCGAGGGTGCACATCGGCACGAGATGGGCCAGCGGGTGGCGCTGGAACCCGGGGTGCCGTGCGGGCGGTGCGCCCGCTGCCGGGCGGGCGGCTACAACCTGTGCCCCGAGGTGCGGTTCTTCGCCACCCCGCCGGTCGACGGCGCGTTCGCCCGGTACGTGGTGATCAACGAGAACTTCGCCTACCCGATCCCGGACGCGCTGACCGACGAACAGGCCGCGCTGATGGAGCCGTTCTCCGTCGGGCTGTGGGCGGTGCGCCGGGCCGGGGTGCGCGCCGGGGACACCGTGCTGGTCACCGGGGCCGGCCCGATCGGGCTGCTGGCCGCGTAGGCCGCCCGGGTGGCGGGCGCGGCGCGCGTGGTGGTCACCGACCTGAGCGCCGGGCGGCGCGACCTGGCATTGCGGTTGGGCGCGGACCAAGCGCTGGATGCCCGTGAGGGCGACCTGAGCGCGCTGGGCGCTGACGTGGTGTTGGAGTGCTCCGGTGCGCAATCCGCGGTGACCTCGGGGCTCGCGGCGGTGCGCCCCGGCGGCACGGCGGTGCTGGTCGGCATGGGCGCCGACGAGGTGGCGCTGCCGATGTCCGCGCTTCAGGTCAGGGAGATCACCGTGACCGGCACGTTCCGCTACGCCAACACCTACCCGGCCGCGATCGCCCTGGCCGCCGCCGGCCGCATCCAACTGGACCCGCTGGTCACCGGCCATTACGGGCTGAACCAGGTGGAGGCGGCCCTGACCACCGGCTCCTCGGGCGAAGGAGCCGTCAAAGCGGTCGTACATCCCCAGCACGACAACCTCTGAGGAGCGCGTTACTCGGTGAGCAACTCGTGCCCGTTCCACACGAACCGGGTGGTGGTCACGGCGTTGTCGCCGTCGGTGCTGGTCTGGCCGGTGTGCAACCAGTGGATGGCTATCCCGCTCAGCTCCCGGTACGTGCACCACTCGTGGTCCGAGGTCAGCACCAGGTCCAGCTCCAGCCCGGCCAGCAGCTCGAACACCTGGCCCCGGTTGTTGCTGTCCACACCGACGAACACCTCGTCAAGCAAGATCACCCTCGGTGCCTGCGGAACCGTCTGGTAGTGCGCGGCGACCGCCGCGAACAGCGGTAGGTGCAACGCGATTGCCTTCTCCCCGCCGGACAGCGCGCCGTGCAGCTTCTTCGTGAGCTGCTGCGGCCCCGCACCGTTGGACCGGTCGATCTTGACGATGAACTCGTGCCAGGCGGTGTAGTCGAACACCTTCGTGAGCTGCTGCTCCCAGGTGGCCAGTGTCTCGTCCGACTTGGCCTGCTCGACCCGGTCCCGGAAGAACCGGTGCAACGACTCCCGATCGGCATCGGTGAGCCGGACCGGGTCCTTGAGCAGCAGGTCCCGCGCCGCCCTCGTGCCGGCGGGCAGGTTTGTGGCGACCTGCCACACCAGCGTGACTGCCATCTTGGAGGCCGTCCGCACCCGTTCGAGCCGCGCATTCATCGCCTCGACGAGTTCGCCGGCCTCCCGGATCCGGGCGGCCAGGTGCCTGCGGGTGTCGCCGGTCAGCGTCTGGTCGAACAGTTCGCGTTCCCGCTCTGTGATGTCGTGGCGGCTCTGCTCGGCCTCGGTGTGCAGAATCTCCCGCAGCTCGGCGGCGCCGACCCGGATGCCGTCCACCGTCGCGGTGAAGACCTGAACGTCCTCGTCGATCTCCAGTTCGAGGTCGGCACGGTCGCTGAGCGTCGCGCGGCAGGCGTGCACCGCCTCGGCCAGCCGGTGCAGCGCGTCGCCGAGGTTCTTCGGTGCGTAGGGGACCGACGGCCAGGCGGCGGCGAGCATCCGAGCGGCGTCCAGCGCGGCGCGGACGCCTTCTGAACCGGACAGCGTCGCACGGAACGCGGCGAGATCGGCGATCCCCGCGTCCGCCGCGAGGCCGACGGCGGCCAGGTGCCGAAATCTGCGCGCGGCGCCGTCGCGGGTCTCGGTGGCCAGGTCCCTGGCCGTGGCGTCGGTGCTGCACTGCGAGCTCAGCGAACCCATCCGCTCGGACAGCTCGGAAACTCCGCGAGTGGATCGACCCAGTTCGGCCTTGACCTCGCGCAGTCGGGTGCGCAGCGCATCCAACCTGGCCAGCATGTCCCGATAGGAGGCGCCGATCGTGTCCTGCACCACGTGCAGCCTGGCGGCGAGCCCCCGGTGCTCCGTCTCGGCCTCCTTGGCCTCGGCTTCCCGCTGCTCGGCGAGGAACGTGGCACGGTGTAGCCGAGTGGCGAGGCTGGCCTCGGTCGCTTGTGCCGAGCGCAGCTGCCCGTGCCGGTCCAGCCAGGACTGGCCGGTCTCGCTGAACGCATCGATGGCTCGGGACAGCCCGTCCAACGCGGCACGCTCGGTCGGCAGGCCGTGCTCGGCGCCCAGCCGGGTCAGCCCGTGCAGCGCGGTGCTGACCTCGCGTTCGCGCTGGGTCAGCGTGTGAACCTGGTGTCGTACCGCGGCGTCGGCGGCGGCGACGTCGGACTCGGCGCGGGTCAGAGCGGCGGCGGCCGCGATCAGGTCGTGGCGGTCGGGCAGGCCGGCGCGCTCACCGCGCACCGCCGCGACGCGCGCGGCCAGCGCGGCGAGCCTGGCGTCGAGCGCCGCGATGGCCAGCTCGACCTGTTCGATCTCCTCGCGCAGCTCGGCCATCCGGCGGTCCCTGGCCCGCTGCCGGGCCAGTGCACCGATGTAGGCGGGATGGTCCTTGGCCCAGCTACCGGTGAGGTTGCCCATCCGCCAGCTACCGTCCGCGCCGATCGCGGCCGGGTGACCGGTGGGCAGCCGCTGGTCGTAGCTGATCTCGCGCAGCAGCCGCAGCACGGCGCCCTCGGGGACGTCGTCGCCGCGCTCCGGGGTCAGCACATCGGCGAGCGAACGGCCCGGCGATGGGGGCAGGGCGTCGGGCTCGGCGAAGATGTCGTGGCCCTCGACGACCCCGGACGGGGTCACCCAGGCATCCAGCAGCCCGGAGGCCTGCAGCGCGGCCTCGACGGGCGCGTGGGTTTCCTCCGCGACCCCGTCGGCAAAGCGGACCAGCCGCCACAACGGGGCGCCGGGTGCGGCGGTCCGGTCTCGGCCTCGCGTCGGCGGGGCGGGCGGCGGCAGCTCTCGCGCGGTGGCCAACCGGTGAAGCTCGGCGGTCAGCTCGTCGTGCCGCGCCCGGGTGGTCTCCAGCTCGGCCTTAGCAGTGGTCTCCGCTGAGGTCAACACCCGCAGCGCGGACTCGGCGGCCTCAGCCACCATGGTGAGCAGGGCGGTCTCCGAGTCGATCGAACCGAGCAGCGTGTCGACATCGGGGAACGCCAGCTCCTGGCAGGCGCCCGCCCAGGCCTCGACGCGCGCGGCCAGCGCCTCGCGCTCCTGTTCGTGGTTGCCGGCGGCCTGGGTGTGCCGTCGGGTCGCCGCCGCGAGGCGGTCCCTGGTCCCCTCGAGATCGGCTTCGGCGGTCTGGCGGCGGTCCACCGCCCGCTCGTGCGCGGCGAGTGCGCCGCGCACGTCGGCCAGCTGATCGCGGCGGCCGCGCACCGCGGCGCGCAGCAGCGAGCGGGCCCTGGCGAGCTCGGTCTCCAGCTGGGTGGCCACCTCGGCGTGCGCGGTCGCCAGGCCGGCGCGGGTCGCCGCGTTCAGCGCGTCCGCCCGCTGGGACCGGACCGACTCGGCGCAGCGCGCGGCGGCGTCGGCGGCGTCCTGGTGGTCGGCCACGTCCTGGTCGGCCTGTGCGCGCGTCCGGTCGGCCTCGGCCCGTCGCACGGTGGCATGCCGCGCTGCCTCGGCGGTGCTGCTGCGCAGCTCGTCCAGCGCGCGGCCGGCCTTGTACTCGTCGGTGTCGTGTATCCCGGCGATGCCGGCCTCGGCGCGCTGCTGCTCGTGGGTGAGGGTCTCGACGCGCTGCTCCGCTTCGGCGCGCTCGGCGCGCACCTGGTCGTACTGCTCCGAAGAACGGCGCGCCACCTTGGTCACGTCGTCGAGCCTGGTGGTCGCGGAGATCAGCGCGGCCGCCCCGGAGCGCAGCACCCGCTGCGCGTAGCCGCGCTGCTGGTTCGCCAGCCCGGTTGCCGCCGCGACCTCGGCATCGAGCACCTTGAGCCGATCGCGCTGCCGATCCAGCCGCTCGAAGCCCTCGGCAAGGTCGGTGATCTCTTGCTGGTCCAGCGGTGGCAGGGCCTTGGACAGCAGGTTGGACAGCACCGAAGGGTCCAGCCGTTGGGACAGTTTCGGTGTTCGCAGCTGCAGCAGTGCGAGGATCAACGCGTCGTAGCGCTGCTCGCTCATCCCTGGGAACAACGCGGCCCGCAGCGCCGCCCGGTAGTCGGCGGCGTTCTCGTGCAGCACACCGTGCCCACCGAGCCCCTGGTGCAGCGCCGCCCTGGTCAGCGGTTGACCTGTCTCGGTGACCAGGCACAGCCCGCCCGGGGTGCCGATCCGCTGGCCGGTGGCGAAGAAGTCCGCATGCACCGTGGTGGTGTGCTTGCTGGCCTGCAGCCGCGCGCCGCAGCTGAACCACCGTTGCGGCTCGCCGGGCAGGACGAACTCCAGCCACACATAGCCGACCCGGGTCGCACCGGTCGCACCGTCGCCCATCAGGTTCCAGTGCATGGTGCGCTCGCTGGTACCGAAGGTGGACAGCCGGTTGGCGCGCAGGTTGGCGTCGAAGAGGAAGGGCAGCAACAGCTCCAACGCCTTCGACTTGCCGCTGCCGTTCTCGCCGCGCAACAGCAGCCGGCCCTGGTGGAACTCGAAGACTTCGTCGAAGTAGCGCCAGACGTTGAGGATGCCCGCCCTGGACGGCATCCACCTCGGGCCCGGCGGATCGGTGCGAGGCGCGTTGTGTCGGGGCAGTTCGGTGACGGTCATGGTGCGAGCTCCTCGGTGCCGGACTCGTCAGGGAGTTGCCGCTCCGCTACGTCGTCAGAGGTGCGGGTGGCGCTGAGCAGATAGCGCGCGGCGGCGGGCAGCGGGCGAACAACGGCACCCTCGCGGCGAACCAGCCCGAAGCCGACCAGTACCGCGACCGCATCCGACACGAGCGCCGCCGCGCCGTCCTCGCCCTGGTAGCTCTTGGCCCAGCGCGGGAAGCTGGCCAGTAGGTCGCCGCCGTGCCGGTTGAGCTGCTCGACGGTCGCGGGCGAGCCGGCCATCCGGTCCAGCAGGGTCAACGCGGCGACCTTGGCGTTGCTGGAGTCGTCCGGGAACCGGGTGTCGGTGGCCAGCGCGTCCGGATCGACGAGCATCACGCCCTCGGCCCGTTCCTCCAGCCCGAACCCGCCCTGCTCGGCGGCTCGGCGCAGCAGCTGGCGGCCGGTGGGGGAGGCGAGGTAGCCGCGTTCGTCCTCGGTCAGCTCGTCGAAGTAGACCACCGGGTCGTCGGCGAGCCGACGGAAGATCGAATGGCGCAGCCACAGGTTGCGCTGGGCGTCGGACACCGGCACGGCGGAGTGTTCCGACGCGCCTCGGTAGCGGCGTTCCCTGGTGGCCGACACCAGCAGCTCCTCCAGGCGCGGTGGCACCTCCTCCAGCGGGATCGCGAGCCGGGAGATGCCGACCGGCGCCGCGAGCAGCCGCATCAGCAACGTGCTGTCCACCTGGTAGAGCACCTTGGCCTTGTCCGAGTCGACGTAGCTCTCCGTCGTGCCGTCGACCACCTCGACGGCGCCGTAGCTCTCCAACAGCCGCAGCACGTCCACGAAGGCCATCCGCTCGCCGCGGCTGGACGTGTCGAAATCGGTGATCGCGGGGTCGGCCGAGGTGGCCCTGGCGACCCGGTCCGCCAGTAGCCCGACGGTGGTGACCGGGACGGCGAGCAGCTCGGCCGCGCCGACACACAGCAGCACGTACCGCCGGCGGTCGAACGGTGCCCGCCCGGAGCGCAACCGGCGGGCCGGGCGACTCGCGTCGTAGGCCGGGCGGACCTTGGCCAGCCGGACGTAACCGAGGCGGGGTTCGACGAGCACGGACCACCCGCAGTAGTAGTCGAACCACCTGCGGATCGGCTCCGCGCGCCGCCGGATCAGGTCGAACGTCTCCGGCGCGGTGTTCTCGCTGATCAAGGGGCTGGCCAGCAGGGTGCGGATGCCTCGGGAGACGTCATCACGCTCCGCGACCGCCAGCTGGTTGTCGAGGTTGCTCACCCGACCGCCCCCCGGCCGCGGCCGCTGCGTTGCGCACCGGCGTGCCCGAGCCGCCGAATGTCGACCTCGTAGTCCGGCCCGGTGAACCGGCCGAGCGGAGTCCACAGCCGCGCGGTCGCGCCGTCGGCCGGCGCCCGGAGCACGATCTCGACCTTTCCGTCGGCGGTGCCGCCCCGCCGGGAGCCGTCCGCGCCGGGAGCGACCGCCAGTGCCCGGCCGAAGAGCTCCAGCAGGCGTTCGAACACCGAGTGCTCGAGCCGGCCGACGCTGCTCAGCCGAACCGGGCCGTCGGTGTGCAACATGTCCCAGGCGGCTTCCAGCTCCGCGCGTTCGGCCCGGGCCTGCTCGGCCCGCGCGGCCCTGATCGCCGCCACGTCGCGGACCCGCCCGGTGCGGCTGAAGCAGATCGGAAGAGCGTCGGGTAGGGAAAGAGTGTAGATCTCGGTGGTCGC
>OBLV0100000456.1_pt1 | contig 12635 bp, 14 predicted proteins | sample 1520071 | NCBI WGS metagenome assembly OBLV01 (sample SAMEA3888446, study PRJEB22518) | metagenome | reverse complement strand
CACCGCGTCCAGCAGCGCCTGCCACACCCGCCGCACCGCAGCGGCGTCGAGCTGCGCCGGGGCCGCAGGTGTCTCCGGTGCCGGCGGCTGGGCAGCCGGGGGCTGGGCAGCCGGGGGCGGGGTAGGTCGGGCGGGCCGGTTCGGTGGAGCCGGGCGCCGGGCGGGCTGGGTCGGTGCGGGGTCCGCAGCCCCGGCCGGAGGCGGCGTCTCGGCCGCTTCTGGTGGGGCGATGGTGAGCCGGCGCTCCAATCGCTCCAGGCGGTGCAGCATCGCGCCGTCCCCGTCTGCGGCGGCCGGGAGCAACATCCGGGCGCACAGCAGTTCCAGCAGCAGCCGGGGTGCGGTGGCCCCACGCATCTCGATCAGCGCATTGTGCGTGATCTCGGCGAAGCGGGTGAGGCTACCTGCGCCCAGAGCTTCGGCCTGGGTGGCCATCGTCCTGAGCTGATCCTCGGGGGCGTCGATCAGGCCCTGGCAGGCCTGCTCGGGAGCGACCCGCAGCAGCACCAGGTCACGGAAGCGCTGCAGGAGGTCAGAGGCGAAACGGCGGGGGTCATGTCCCGCCTCGACCAACCGGTCGATGGTGGCGAACACCGCGGCCCCGTCCTGCGCGGCCAAGGCAGAGACCACGTCATCGATCAGTGCGACGTCGGTGACCCCGAGCAAGGCCACGGCGCGGGCGTAGGTGACCCCGTCCGCTCCGGCGCCGGCCAGCAGCTGGTCCAGCACGGACAGCGAGTCCCGGGCTGAGCCACCCCCGGCGCGGATCACCAGCGGGTAAACCGCCGGCTCGATGGGCATCTCTTCGCCCTCACACACCTTCTCCAGCAACTCGCGCATGGTGCGCGGCGGGAGCAACCGGAACGGGTAGTGATGGGTGCGCGAGCGGATGGTCGCCAGCACCTTCTCCGGCTCGGTGGTGGCGAAGACGAACACCAGGTGTTCCGGTGGCTCTTCCACGATCTTGAGCAGGGCATTGAAGCCCTGCGTGGTGACCATGTGGGCCTCGTCGATGATGAACACCCGGTACCGGGACTCGGCCGGAGCGTAGAACGCGCGATCCCGCAGGTCGCGGGCATCGTCCACGCCACCGTGGCTGGCCGCGTCGAGCTCGACGACGTCGATCGAGCCGGGGCCCTCCGGGGCCAGCGCAACACAGGACGGGCAGGTCCCGCAGGGGTCCGCCGTCGGGCCCTGCGCGCAGTTCAGCGAGCGGGCCAGGATGCGTGCACTGGAAGTCTTCCCGCAGCCTCGCGGGCCGGAGAACAGGTACGCGTGGTTGATGCGCCCGGCCGCCAGCGCCGTGCGCAGCGGCTCGGTGACGTGCTCCTGACCGATCACTTCGGCGAAGGCCGACGGGCGGTACTTACGGTAGAGGGCCAGTGCCACGGTCGCGAGGCTACCGGTCGGCCCCGACGGTGCTCATGGCACGACGGCAGCCGGCAGGTGCAGGCATCTGCTGACGTCGATGAACTCGACGCCAGCAACCTCGGATCAGCCCGCGACGTAGCTGGTGTCGAGCTCACGAACCGTGGGCACGGTGCTAGGGATGGCGGTCCCAGAAGCCCCTGGCGTAGATGGCGCGGCGGTCGATGCCGGGGTGGGCGAGGAGCGTGGCGCGGATGCGGCGGACCGTCGGGGTGTGACCCGCAAGCCAGATCCGGCCCTGCCCCGATGGCAGCCGGAACTCGCGCAGGGCGTCCTCCAGCACCGTGGAGGTCCCCGGTAGCCGGTCGCCACGATGCAGCCAGCGCACCACCGGGTGAGCCGCGCCCGGTACCGGCTGCTGCTCGGCCTCGTCGGCGACCTCGAGGTAGAGGGCAGCGCAGGCACCCGCCGGCAGCATCGCCACATAGGCCTGAATCGCTGGCAGGGCAGTCTCGTCGCCGGCGAACAGGTGCCAGTCCGCCTCGGGATCGGGCCGGTAACGTCCACTCGGACCGACGAATTCCAGGCACTGACCAGGCTGAACCTGCCGCGCCCAGTCCGCCGCCGGTCCCTCGCCGTGCAGCACGAAGTCGATGTCCACGCTGGAGGTCGCGGCATCAACGGCACGAACCGTGTAGTCGCGGGAGGCAGGCTGCCCGCTCCGATCCGGCACGTAGATCCTGAGCGTCTGCCCGGGCATGGCAACCAGACCGTCAACGGCGAGGCGGACGCCGACCATCCGGGGAGTCACCTGCCGCGCCCTCGCCACCGTGCCGGCGAGTCGGCCGCGCGTCAGGGTATGGGGCCGCATCGGATTCCTCCTCGACTCGGCCAGATCTGCATCGGGCCAGATCCGCATCGGCCCAGACCCGGCCGAGCACGCAGAGCGGCGGAAACCGTCCTCCGTGCTACGTGGCCTAACCGCTGCCGGAATCGGCGGCCAGCGCGGCCTCGGCATCCCGGACGCGATTCTGCAGCTTGCGGTACTCGTCGTTGCCCGTCAGCCTGGCTTTCACCTTGAGGTCGAACACGTCCGAGGTCCGGTAAGCCGAGCCCCACTTCTCGTCCACCTCAGCAACGGCTTGCTGTTTGATCTCGGCCATCCGCTCGCGCCATTGCGTCACCTCTTCCCGCAGGGAATCCCCGCCACCTGCGGCCTGCGCACCCTGTTCGCTCACGTTCCGACCCGCCTTCCGCCGCGCTGCTCCGGCATGAGGGGACCCCGCGCACCCGTCAGAGCATGCTGACCCTTGCTGCCTTCCGACCCTGGGGGAGTTCGCAAGATGGACGCCGCGCGGGGTCCACCACTCAGTGTAGGGGCTGCAGCTCGCCAGAGCACGACACCCTACTGACCCCGCCGTCGCCGGACCGATCAGGCCCGCCGGTCAGCGCCCACTACCAGCCGCTTTGGCCGGCGGCGCGCACTGGCGGTAACCTCCTCGGCGGAGGATTCGCCTAGTGGCCTAGGGCGCACGATTGGAAATCGTGTTGGGTGTTACAACCCTCGCGGGTTCAAATCCCGCATCCTCCGCCACCTACCAGTACAAACGATGATCGTCATGATCCTCTGGCAACCCGCGTCGCATCGTAGGGTCTCAGTTTGGGTCTCAATTGACGCACGAGACCATGAGGGTGCCACACGGAAGCGGGCTTCGGCCGGTGATCAGCGCGCCAACGACTTGATGCCAAGGCGAGGACGACGCAACGACGTGGATCCGGTATCGACCTGGCAACGACTCATAGTTGACAGCACTGCATACAGTCCACAGGTTGCCGAATAAGCCTTTTAATATTTCTTCAAGATGTGCATGTGGGTCGAGGTGTCCACCTCGCCCAGCTTGTTCGTCAGGGCGAGCAGTCCAGCCCTGAGCTCGTGCGGGAGCTGATACGCGATCTCGACCTGGTCTCCTGCCAGCCCAGGCCGTGGCGGCCGACCACCACTGTGCCCGGCGATCACGGCCCGGAGGGCTATTCACAAGCAGCAAAGAAGTAGAGTCCGATGACGACTTTGAGCATGCTTTGGTATTTTCGATCGGTGCCCTGTACCGGCCGCCTTCCTCGCTGAGCATGCGCCATGTCTTGAGGTGCGCGATCGCATGTTCGACGGCGGCGCGGATTTTGCTGAAGGCGGTATTGAACTCGGCTTGGCTGGGGGTGAGATCGCCACCGGGAACTCGTTTGACCGGGACGATCTCGATGCTCTCGACACCGACATAGCCCAAGTCCGCCGCAGCGCAGAGGTCGGCGAGCAGGGTGGCTAAGCCCGAGGCGGCGAAGGCGTGGGCGTCGTGGCGGGCTCCGTGGACCGGGATCAGACCCACAGCGGCCAGCCGCCCACCCTGCGTGGCGGCGACCTGGAGGTTCATCCCGGGATATCCGGCCTTGGACGAGTACAGATCGGGAATGTGCCGCCAGTCCCAGGTGGGACAGACCGTGCCGTCGACCAGCACGGTTCCCGCTCCCACCACCTCGGCCGGGTCGGGCTCGAACTCAGCGGGAACCTGCCTGATCAGCGGGCGCAACAGATCCCAGCGCCGGCTCACCGTGGACTGGCTCACACCGAAGATCGCAACCTGCGAAGGCCTGAGTGAGGTTCGTGCGCATCCCACACACCACCAGCGCCACCGAGCCGCGCATACGAGCGACCACGAGAGGCGAACCCACCACCACGAGCAGCGTGCACCCGGCTCACCAACTCGGTGAGTTGCTCATGGTTAAACCCTGCCATAGAGTAATACCGCAACGGCTCCTCCGTGTTGATTTCGCTGTCTAGCCGACAACGAAACAAAACGATAGGAGCCGTTGCCCTTCAAGGACGACACACACCATTCACAGATTGTGCAACAATTGCGATCCGGCTCCGATCAAAGAACTGCCAGACTCACTCGACCACTCTTCTCGGAAGGCTTATGAATTAGCCTCCAGACACGAAATGATCTGGTTGCATCGTGCGGGTCTACCAGGTCGCAGGATCCCGGAAGGGGAGGAACGCACCGTTTAGAGTGATCTTTACCCGTGGCCCCTGGTCGGTGTTTTCGCGATCCACGGATAAACTGAAATTAACGGCGCTCATGATCCCGTCGCCGAACTCCTCATGGATGAGCGCCTTGATGGTCGTGCCGTAGACCTGCAGCACCTCATAGATACGATACATCGTCGGATCCGTCGGAGGCGTCGATTCCAAACAGCCCCGCGTGGGACTCTCTTGAAGCACTGCCACCGCCTGGGTGGGCAAATCGAGGAGCCGCTGAACCTGTTGGGCTCGTTCGGCAGTGAACGGATGCTGACCGAGCAGCGCCGCTGTGGTCCACGTCTTGTCGACGCCAAGTTTGCGAGCGATGTCCCCAAACTTCAGACCCTTCTCACGCATTTTTTCGATGATGTGCGTCGTCACCTGCGTGCGGTCCACTACGCCTCCTCTTGAACACCCGATTCCAGTCCAGCCACCTGGCTGTGCTTGATTATGCACCGATCCCCAGCGTCGAGCGCGGTACTGGCGCTCAGTACTGCTGACGTCGCGGGTCGCGGTCCCAGCAGCATGGGCAGGGTGTGCCCTTCGGACGTAATGGAGCGCCCCGTTCCTGGCGAGCGGGGGGCGTGGAGGGCGGATGAACTCCACGACCTCCGGGTGCAACCTCACCGGGCCGAGTCGGCCCCCGCCGCTCATCGAGCAGCCCGACCATGTCCCAACTGCTTGAACGACGGCGACACAAGATAAACGCCGCCCGCGAGTAGCCATGCGCCGCCCTGTGCGTCTACGACCAACGCGATCATCACCTGGAGCCAGACACGCAATCGGGCACGGAAAAGAACATGGCACGGTTGATCCGGTTATCGCCCGCATGTCTGGACCGACACAAGGCATCGCACATACTAAGGTCAGACACTTGTCCGCTAGCCCGGTTTACGCCCCCACGCCTGAAAAAACAGGCTATAGATGACGAAGGTGTCGGGGCGCCTTAGGTGCTCGTGCAGTTCTGCGGTGAGGCGGTCCAACTGGTCAGCGCCGAGGAGGCCACCGCTGATGATCCGGTCGCGGAAAATGCCGATGAACGTCAGCAGCAGCCCCTGGTAGTGGTCGTCGCAGCGCCAGATGCGGGCGTGCGCGTCGACGGAGATGTCGATCAGGCCCGCATCACGCAGCAGGGCGGGCATGCGGCGGCCAATGAACGGGTCCAATCCGGCGGCCTGCCACGCGGCGATCAGTGCGTTGAATAGGGTCGTCCACGCTGGGTGGGAAGGTTCACAGATCCACCCCGTCATGTCAACGTTTTCCACGGCGATCCAGCCGCCGGGGCGCACCACGCGGATCATCTCCGCCACGACCGCGCGTGGCCTCGGCACATTGATGAGCACCAGGCGCTCGTGGGCCAGGTCGAAGTCGTTGGCGGGCAATCCTGTCGATGAAGCATCGCCCCGGACCAGGGTGACATTGGTAAGACCGCGCTCCGCGATGGTGCGCTCGGCGAACTCGATCATGCGGGGTTCGTTGTCCAGTCCCACGACCTCGCCGGTGGATCCCACCCGAGCGCTGAGCAGATCCAGCACGCCCAGCGGGCCGCAGCCCACATCAAGCGCCCGCTGCCCTACGCCGATACCGACTCGTTCGAACAGACGCTTGGCATAGGGACGACATATTTCGCACTGCGCTAGCAGGCGCGCGTGTTCGCTGTCGTCGGCTCCCAGGATGTACTGGTGGGCTGCCCGCTTCTCCATTGTGGTCACGCTGGTGTCACCTGCTTTCACGATTCTGATCTCCAGGGACGTCGGCTAGGCATTGATAACGGTGCAGTGCTTGAGCACCCCACACTGGGAGCGCCCGCTTCGCCTCCGAGATACGTCAGCTTCCTGCCCCGATCGTGTGGAACAGCGCGGCAAGGGGCAGACCGGCTACAGGACCACCTCGTCGCGTCGCTCCGTGCGACTGTGATCGTCCGACAGGCGCAAACCCTTGATCAAGCACCTCCACGCGCGGGTAGAGAGGTCAGGCGCCGGAGCCGACTGAGAAAGCTCCGGTGATCGCCAAGGTGGTGCCCTGGGCCAGTGCCCGGGCGGTGCGCACCGCGTTTCTGGCCGCGGTGGCCGAGTACGGAATTCCCAAGGAAGTTCTCGATGACAATGGTCGCCACTTCACCGGTCTCTTCGGCGCTCCTCGCCCGGCCGAGGCCGCCACTCGCTGAACTCGTGCTCTTCGACCTCACACGTCAGGACAGGCCCGCACGCCGAGCACCACAACCGGCCACCCGGACCGACCAGCCAACCCCCGGCGGCGGCGCCGTCCAATGCGGCGTCCTCGGTCGGGTACTGCACCTCGTGCCAGGGGCTGCCCACGGCACCCCCGCATTGATCACAGTGGACGCTCACACAGGTTTGCACCTGTACCATTCCGCTCTCCTCGATTGCTTCAGCAGGTGATTCAGGAGCTCCGGCCCGGTGGGCACGTTCTTGGCGGTTCGGGCCGCCGGGTCGGGTGTTGTGAACCTCGGTGGGGTTCTCGTCGTCGTCTCCGGTGAGCGGCGAGCGCGAGGCGGGAACGTCGTGGATCACGCGACCCACCGCCCACCTGCGTCCAGAGCACTTCCATGCATTGGGAGCGCGCGTCTCAGCTCAGCCAACGCCCGGCGTTCCATCCGGCGCCTGCGCTGCTCAGCCGCACTCCCATTCAGCAGTGCCGAGGTGGGCCCAGGCGCGTCAGCTACCTCGGCATACGCTCGCTCGATCAGTTCATCCAGCACCTCACCGGCCAGCCCGTCAGGGGCGTAGCAGTGGGCTCTATGCGGTTCGCCGTACACCGGCATGACCTCCATGACTCATTGACTATACAATCAGTACGATGCAGAGAGTGACATGCTGTTGACGACGTGTCAAGGGCATAGTTCGGATTGACTAGACAATGATCCGTGAGCAGGGCAGACTGGGCGTCATGTCGCCACGCATCGCAGACAGCCCCCGGCCCGTGTACCAGCAACTGGCAGACGCGCTCCGCACCAAGATCGCTACCGGTGAGCTAGCCCCCGGTGCTCAAGTACCTACCGAGAAGGCCCTGGTCGAAGAGTTCGGCGCGTCTCGCGCCACGATCAGGCAGGGACTCATGGTGCTGGTGAACGAGGGCCTAATCGCGCCGTCCCGGCCGCAGGGTTATTTCGTCCGGCGTCACGAGTTGTGCTACTTCCGACCGCAGGCCGAGTGGCAGGAGCAACCAGCGAGCCCGGAGATGGACCGCTGGATGACGGAGCAGACCACCCTCGGTCGCGCACCGTCCCAGCGCATCAACGTAGAGATCATCCAGCCACCTGACCGCGTCGCGGACCGGCTGGCGTTGAGCGCCGATGACCTGGTGGTCGTACGGCGGCGTGTCCGCTACTTGAACGACGAGCCATTCAACCTCAACGACACCTTCTATCCGTTCGACCTAGCCCAGGGCACAGAGCTGGTCAATCCGGCTGATATCGCTCGCGGCGCGAACCAGGTGCTTACCGAACTGGGCTACGAGCAGGTACGCACTATCGATGAGATCGAGGCACGGATGCCGCTTCCGGACGAAGCAACCCGGCTCGACCTGGGGCCGGGTACACCGGTCGCAGTCCACCGGCACACGGGCTACACCAAGGACGACCAACCGGTACGGCACACCGTGAACGTTCTCGTCGGATCCAAACACGTGATCCTCTTTGAACGGACCAAGCCCGCCGGGCAGCAGAGTGCCTAAGCCGTATGTCATGCACCGGGCCGGTCCGGCCGATCTGGGCGAAGTGATGACCCTGCTCAATGAGCGGACACGATGGCTTCGCGAACGAGGAAGCGAACAGTGGAATACCGGCCGAAATTTCGAGACCGGGATAGCCGATTCCATCGATCGACAGAACACCTGGCTCCTCCAAGACGATGACGCTTTTATCGGCACGCTGACCCTGACTCCTGAAGGAGATCCGGATTTCTGGACTCCAGAGGAGCTGAAGGACCGGGCGCTGTACGTCGGGAAGATGGCGAGCGCAGTGCGCAGACGCGGCGAGGGCCTCGGCCGTCTCATGCTCGTGTGGGCGCAGGACCGGGCAGCACGATCCGGTTTTGACTTGCTGAGATGGGACGTGTGGAGGACCAACGAGCAGCTGCAGAACTACTACAGATCTATCGGCGGACAGTACATCCGCACCGTTCACCCTGCACATCGCTGGTCGGGGGCACTCTTTCAGATCCCAGCAACCCGAATTACCAATCTATCCGACGACGTAGTCGCCAATCCAGGACCCCTGGCCACAACTCCCCCTAAAGCGGCCGATCACCGGAACGAATACCCAGACGGAATCCCCCACCGGAAGGAAGAACATGAAAATTCGATTTCTGGGCAAATCCTCAGAGCACGGGGACTCCCCGACCTTGTACGCGACAGATCGAGCAACATACCTCGTCCAGGGATGGAAGGTAACCGACTCTGACCTCCTGGCGAAGCTAGACGTGCCAGAGGACGAGACGGTCGTGGAGATCTACGCTCGTCTCATGAATCACCTCGTCAACGACGGGAAGACCGGAATCGTGGCGCGCTGGATCCCGCCAATTGTTCACATCCGGGAGAACGGTAACCTGACCATCCAGGGCAAGCAGGTAACAGACCCCGAAGCCCTCGCGCAGATGAACATCCCTGACCATGAAGGCGTAGTAGAGGTGGATAAAGCAGCCGTTGAAGCACTCCTCCACGAAGGGGAAGAGGCTTGAAACTGATCTCAGGTGAGGAGCGAGACGAGCTCCTCGCGAGCTTTCAGCACGAGGCGTTGCATCTGGAGATGCGGGACGAATACGCCCTCGAAGACGAGGAAGAGCGGTTAGCACGGTTCCTGAAGAGAGGATCCAGAGATCACAACGCCGAAGCCGAGGAGAGACAGCCCTGGATGACGCTGGTCCAGGATGCGATCACGTCTGGAAAAACCTTCAGACGTGTACGAATTATTTCGGAGCCTGTGACTGATTACATCCGATATGAATGGGCGGGAACGGGAGCCAACATCGAGGCCGGAGAGAAGATCAAGTGGTTACCCCGCCGACTGGCATCAGCCATCGCCCTACCGGGCAATGACTTCTGGCTCTTCGATGACTCAACCGTAGTCTTCACCGTCTTCGGCGGAAAGGGCCACGTGTTGGAACGCCAACTGACAACCGACCCAGCCGCCATCCAACTCTGCCGCTCAGCATTCGACGCCACCTGGGCGATGGCGGTCCCCCACAGCGAGTACCGACCTTCCTGACCGTGTCCACAGCCACCAAGCGAGCACGCGAAGCTCTCGGAGCCCGCCTCCGCGAGATTCGCCAGGACGCCCACCTGACCGGACGGGCACTAGCCAGCCGCTGCGGCTGGCACTTCACCAAGGTCAGCAAGCTGGAACACGGAACCCAAAATCCCTCAGAAGACGACCTCCAGCAATGGTGCCGAGTCTGCAACGCGGTAGACCAACTCCCCGATCTCATCGCGACCGTCCGCACCATCGAGTCCATGTATGTCGAATGGCGCCGATCCTTGCACTCCGGCATGAAACACGGCCAGAAGGCAAGAATACCGCTCTACGAGCGAACCAAGCTCTTTCGAGTCTATGAACCCGGCCTCATACCAGGACTGTTTCAGACAGCGGAATACGCGTCGGCCATCATCGCTCACGTCATCGAGCTAGTACTCCAGCCGTAGTTCGTGATCATGTGAGTTGGGCTTGTTGGCGTCGGTAGTGGCTGGCGCGGGCGTGGTGTTGATGGTGGCGTCGCCAGTGTGACCAGGCCAGTGTGTTGGTGAGCTGGCGGGTGGATTCGGTGATCAGGCTGGTGAACAGGTGTCGGATCTCGTTGCAGGTCAGGGGTATCAGCTCGCCTGGTGGTGGGTGTTCGGTGGCGGCGATGACTGCGAGGAGGGCGTGGGCGAGCATCGCGAGCAGGGTCCAGCGTCGCCAGGCCAGCCAGCGGCGGAGTTGGTGTTCATCGAGCCCGGCCAGGCCTTTGGCGGCTTGGAAACTCTCCTCGATGGTCCATCGGCGTCCGGCGACACGGACCAGCTCACCGAGCGGGACGGGAACCGGGGAGTAGCAGCGGTAGGAGGCGAGTTCGCCGCGGCGGGGGTGGCGGCGGATGAGTAGCCAGTGGTGTCCGGCCTGGGCGGCCAGGGTGAGCAGAGCCCAGTCGTAGTAGCGCCGGCCCTTGGCACCCGGACCGGCCGAGAGCCGCTGCCACACGCCTTTGGGCAGGCTGGCGGCCAGGGTGTCGGGGCGCGTCGGGCCGGCTGCGGTGGGCAGGCGAGGGTCGCAGCCGATGGCCAGCACATATCCCACCTGGCGGGTTTCCAGGTCGATGCGCAGCTCCGGGTCGGCGCCGTACACCTCGTCGGCGGCCACCCACCGCGCCGGGACCCCGGCATCGAGCGCGCGGGTCAGCATCGCCCGGGCCAGCGCCGGTTTGGTGGCGAACTCGACCTCGGCGGGTACTCCGGCGCCAGCACACCGGGCCGGGTCACTACTCCAGGATTTCGGCAGGTACAGCTCACGATCGATCATCGCGTGCCCGGCCCGCCCGGCGTAGGCCAAATACACCGCCACCTGGGCGTTCTCGACCCGCCCGGCGGTACCGGTGTACTGACGCTGGGTCCCGACCGTCGCGGTTCCCTTCTTTACATCACCGGTCTCATCGACCACCAGCACCGCGGCCGAATCACCCAGGTGTTCCACGACAAACTCCCGCAGGTCATCACGCACCCCGTCGGTGTCCCACACCGCGCGAGCCAGGAGGTACTGCATCCCATCCGGGGTCGCGTCACCGGCGTGCTCGGCGATCGACCAGCAGTTCTTCCGCGGCAAGTCCGCCAACAACCCGAGCACAAACGCTCGGACCCGTCGCCGCGGCTCCACCCGCCCGAACCGACCAGCCACCCGCCCCAAAAGCTCATCCAACATCGCCTGCCACCGGCCGGGCTCTACGCTATGACCCGCGGCCACCGCAAGATCGTCTGAAGTCGACACAACCGAGGATGATCACGCGGTGGCCGCCCTGCGCCAGGGACTCGCACGCCGCAAGATCACGAACTACGGCTGGAGTACTAGGAGCTGGAGTACTGCCCTAACACTGTGCAGTGGTGAAGCATCCCACGGCCGCGCGCAGCCACGTCGCGCACCTGCGAAGTTAGTTGCGCGCTGACCAGCAAGGGATGAGAGCATGGTTTACGTGCTTCTGGAGTCAAAGCACTCCCCATCTTGATCATTTGTGGTGGATAGGTTGCCCGCGCATGACCGCAGTTTTGACCGCAACGAGCAGCACGCTGCCGCACTCGAACACCACCCAGCAAACACCGGATGCTCACGTAGCGCGATCCGAACACGCGTCCGCCTGTATCTGTTAATCGTAGGATCAGCAGAACCCAGCCAAGATCTGGCCGTGGCCAGGGCGTCAAAAGTCAAGCCTTGCCGGGACGCAACGGGACACAACGAGACCAAACCAGCGGGTCGTGGCCGGAGCTATCGCCGGCTACCGCTGACCCGCTCACCAGGCTACGAAAAGTTGGGCATCTCGCTCTCGTCTGCGGGCCAGCCCTGTGTCCGTAGGCCGAACGCCGCAGCGAGGCTGCCTGCGTCCCGTTGCTTCGCTCTATATCGGACGGTCAATGACACCATTTCGGTGATCATCTCCACCCGTTACCTACCTGAAACAACCGTCAACGTTCGGTACCAGTACATACTGTTGATAAGTGTCTGCGCTGGCCAGATGAACTGGTCGGTCGTAACCGGCACCGTTCGGTAGTGGTTCCTGATAATCGCTAGCTCGCAGGTTTGTGTGCTGCACTGATTTGGACACCCGTTGGGTAAAGATGGTGCTGCCGGGCGGCGCGTGGTCAGGCCGCGTCGATGGGATGCCAGGCCCTTTTGCTAAGCACTGCCTGATTGCCACCTGTCCATGCAATAGTTCCCACCTTAGCTGTTTTCGTGCCACCTTTCGGAGTTACTCCGTAGATCCAAACGTCGAACGTGTCGAACGTAGGTGCGCTTTTTAGCTCCAGTTCAAAGGTTGCCAGCGGTTTGAAAGCATCCATCCACCTGTCACTGGGCGGTTTGAAGTCGAACTTGTCGATCTCCCAGCCACCCCGCAGATCATTGACGTCTGGATAGTTGCGGGTGATCTCGGCAAAAACTTCAGCCTTGCTGCGGAGTTGAGCAAATTTCAGCATGCGCTTTCCTCTCTGGTGA
>OBLV0100000455.1_pt1 | contig 12645 bp, 14 predicted proteins | sample 1520071 | NCBI WGS metagenome assembly OBLV01 (sample SAMEA3888446, study PRJEB22518) | metagenome | reverse complement strand
TGGAAGCGGACCTTGTCGCCGGCGAGCACAGCCTGCGTGTCGTAGGAGATCGTCGGCATCCACGCGAGGCCCAGCGTCTCGAGGTCCTTGGCGGTCACGACCGCGGCGACACCAGGATGGGCGAGCGCTGCCGACGTGTCGATCGAGACGATGCGCGCATGGGCGTAGGGGCTGCGGAGCATCACGCCGTGCACCATCCCGGGGAGGCGAATATCGTCGAGGTAGGTCCCCTTGCCGCGGATGAACCGCGCGTCCTCCTTACGCCGCAGCCGCCCGAAGCCAATCGGGCGGTCGGTCGTGGTTTCGATCGTGGCCATCCTCACGCCTCCTGTTTCATAGCGGCTTCCTGCTCTGCCGCCCAGCGCACCGCGCTGACGATGTTCTTGTAGCCCGTACAGCGACAGATCGCGCCCGAGATCGCGGTGCGTATCTCTGCCTCGGTCGGGTTCGGGTTCGAGTCCAGCAGCGCGCGGGTCGTCATCAGCATGCCCGGCGTGCAGAAGCCGCAGTGCAGCCCATGCTTCTCGTGGAAGCCCATCTGAATCGGGTCGAGCCGTCCGTTTTGCTCGAGCGATTCGACGGTTCGGATCTCGTGGCCGACGCACATCGCCGCCAGCGTCGTGCACGACTTGACGGGCTTGCCGTCCATGAGCACCACGCACGCGCCGCAGTTGGACGTGTCACAGCCCCAGTGGGTGCCCGTCAACCCCGGCGTGTCGCGGATGAAGTGCACGAGCAGCGTGCGTGGTTCGACGTCGCGCGAGACCTCCTGCCCGTTGATCGTGATCCTCACTTCCATGTCACTAGGCCTCCTGTTGCAGGGCGCGGGCGGTCGCGTGCCGCAGCGCGCGGACTGAGAGGACGCTCGCGAGATGGCGCTTGTAGTCGACCGGTCCGCGGCCGTCGGGTACCGGCGCGCAGTCCTCCTTGGCGATGTCGCCCGCCTGCGCGAACAGCTCCTCCGAGGGCGGCTTGCCCTTCAGGGCCTCCTCGGCGCGTGTGGCGATGATCGTCGTCGGCCCGAGCGCGCCGAGCGCCAGCCCGGCATCCGCGATCACGCCGCCCTCGATCCACACTGCGGCCGACACCGCGGCGATCGCGAAGTCGCCGGCGCGCCGCTCAACCTTCTCGTGCGCGCTGCCGGAGCCCGCGCGCAGCGGGATCCGTACCTCGGTCAGCATCTCGTCGGCGCCGACCGCGGTCGTGAACGGACCGATGTAGAACCCGTCCATGCCGACGACGCGCTCGCCGTCCGGTCCGCGCAGGACGATGTTCGCCTTCAGCGCGGCGCACACCGCCGACAGGTCCTCGGCGGCGTCCGCCTGGCACAGCGATCCCCCGATCGTGCCGCGATTGCGGACGACCGGATCGGCGATGACCTCCTCGGCGTCGCGGAACACCGGCAGGCGCTCCGCGAGCAACTCCGACTCGAGCAGCTCGGCGTGGCGCGTCAGTGCACCGATGCGGATCTCGGTAATGCGCTCCTCGACGTAGGACAGCTCCTCGAGGTCGTTGATGTCGATCAGGTACTCGGGGTTCGCGAGCCGGAGCTTCATCATCGGCAGCAAGCTGTGGCCGCCGGCGATCAGCCGTGCGTCGGGTCCGATTCTCTGGAGCGTCGCGATCGCGCTTTCGACGCTGGTCGCACGCTCATACTCAAACGGCGCTGGGGTCTGCACCAGATCTCCTTATCGGTCGTCGCTCTTGAAGCGGCGCAGGAAGGCGAGGCCGGACTTCACGACTCCGCCCTCGGTTGCCTCGGGCTGTGCGGTCGCGGGCGCGCCAACCGCCACCGGCATCCGCTTGCGAACCCCGGGCGACTCGCTCGGCTCGTACTGGACGGGCGAGTCGGTGCCGATGATCGGCGAGCGCGGCATCGCCTGGGGCCGCGTCTGCCGCACCTCGGGGTAGAGACCGCGGGCGGCTGTGCTGCCGTAGGCCGGGTTGCGGAGCGCCGGGCCCTTCGGGCTGGCGGCGGCGATCGGGGCCTCCCGACCGAGCCGGGCCAGCGTCAGGGTCCCCTTCGTGTACACCTCGCTGATCCGCGGGGCCTTGGTCGTCTTGCTCTCGGGGAAGTTGCGGAACCCCTCGCCCGCGGCACCGGGATAGAGCCCCTCGACCAGCCCCACCGCATCCGACATGCCCGCCTTCTTGACGAGCAGGCCCTCGAGCAGGTCGACCCCGGCGTCGAGGTTCGTGTTGATCGAGGTGACCACATCGTCGACCGGTGCGCTCTTCTCGATGATCCCGACGACCCCGGTGATCGCCTCGTCCAACGCGTTCGTGATCCGCTGGAGCGCGACGATCGTCGAGACCAAGTAGTAGACGAGCGCCAACACGATCAGCAGGACCGCGATGATCATGACTACACCAGCTGCTGGCATTCTTGCCTCCTATCGCGCGTCGTCGAGGATCACGTCGAGCGAGCCGCCGTAGTCCGCGGCTACCTCGATCGTCTTCTGTACCTGGTCCTGCGTGGTGAGCAACAGCGCGGTCGCGTCGAGGTCCTTCGAGCCCGCTGTCGCGGCAGTCGCGATCTGGCGGGCGCTCGGGACGATGCTGTTCGCGGCGTTCAGCACTCCGCGCAGCAGATAGACGACGACCGGCAGGACGACGAGCAGCAGAATGGCGTCACCGATCCATTCGAGCGTCATCGAGGCCTCCTCTCCGCCACGATCTTGGCCTTGCGAGCGATTCCCGGGAACGCGCCGATGATCACGTCAAACTGGCCGTTGATGGCCTTGACGGCCGGCTCGAGCGGCTTCAAGTGCTCTGATTCGACCATCTGGAGTGCGCCCGCGAGCGTCGCGAGATCCGCTGAGGTCGCTTCCAGGTCCTGACGGACTTTGATCAGCGCGGCCGCGACGACCGCGATGACAACCACCGCGAGAACGACGCTGAGGATGATGAGCGTGGTCATCGATCACCGTTCCCGTTGCCGAATCCATCGGTGAGCGCGTTCATGTAGCCGTCCTGGATCACGGCCTCCTCCACGATCAATCCCAGCACGGGCGCCGTCGCCTCGAGCTGAGGGATGTTTTGAGTATTGCCGGCCACCTTGCCGGCCACCTCGAGCAGGGCGGCTACCGAGCTCCTGATGTCGCCCACGGTCCTGACGAGCACGACCAGCAGCCCCGCGACCGCGAGCGCGACGACGAGGGCGATCACGAGCGCGACCACCCAGGCGTCATGGTTGGTAAACACGGCGAACGCGATCATTTGCCCACCGCCACCTTGCGGAGCGCTCGCGCCGAGTGCAGGATCCTGACGCCGGAGTCGTTGATTCGCCCGATCCCGGCGAGCCCGTCGGTCTGCGCGCGTACCTTCTCGACACCGTCGACGGCCGTCCGCGCCTGGGCGGCGATCTTCCTCGCCAACATCACGATCGTGATCACGATCGCCGCCGCGACCGCCGCCACGACGATCCCGAGCACGATCCCGATGTACCAACCGGTGGAAGCACCGATCAACAACGGCAAGTCACACCTCCTGTGCTTTTTGAATTGGCGCCTGTCCCGGTAGCGCCCGAGTTGCGGCGCGCACCAGCGCGCGCTCTACCAACACACCCGCGACGTGCCGCTTGTATTCCGCCGATCCCCGCTGGTCGCTGACCGGACGGCAGGCCGCGGCGGCCTCCGCGGCCGCGCGCTTGAACAAATCCTCTGACGGCGGCTGGCCCGCGAGCGTCTCCTCCGCCTCCCGGGACGTGACCTCCGAGCCGACCGCGGCCAGCGCGATGCCGGCGCAGGCGATGCTTCCGTTCTGGGACAGCGCGATCGACGCCCCGGCTGCAACCACCGCCCAGTCGCCGACGCGGCGGTCGACCTTCTCGTACGCGCTCCCGGAAGCATCGCGCAGCGGTACCCGGATCTCGACGAGCATTTCGGCCGATCCGACCGCGGTTTGGTAAGGGCCGCGGTGGAACCCTCCCATGCCGAGTACCCGCTCCCCGGCGGTGCCCCGGATCACCATCTCGGCGCCGATCGCGGCACACACCGCGCTCAGATCCTCCGAGGGGTCCGCCTGGCACAGCGCCCCGCCGATCGTGCCGCGGTTCCGGACCACTGGATCGGCGATCACGCGCTCGGCGTCGGTGAAGATCGCGAGCCGCGCCGCCAGCAGGCCTGATTCGAGCAGAGCCCGATGGCGCGTCATCGCCCCGATCCGCACCTCGCCGTCGTGCTCGGTGATGTACCCGAGTTCGTCCGCGAGCGGATCGATGTCGATCAGGTAGGCGGGCGACGCCAGGCGGAGCTTCATCATCGGGAGCAGCGAGTGCCCGCCGGCGAGCAGCCGTGCGTCAGGTCCCAGTTGGGTCAGCAACTCGAGCGCCTCGTCGACGCTGGTCGCTCGCTCGTACTCAAACGGGGCCGGGACTTGCAATGCGCTCCTTCGCGTACCAACAACGGAGAGCGGTGGCCGTACCGTTTGAGCCTCTCTCTCCTTACCGAAACTTTGACGTTGTTATTGTGGCTCGTCAAATTTGGGTTAAGTGATCGCTTAGGAGCCACGGTTGACTCTCGCCCAGCTGCAGTCGTTCGTGCTGGTCGCCCGGCTGGGTTCGGTCAAGGCGGCGGCCGCCGAGCTGGAGGTCACCGAACCCGCGGTGTCGGTTGCGGTGGCGGCGCTTCGGAGGGAACTCGGCGACGAGCTGTTCGTCCGCGAGGGCAGGGGGATCGCGCTGACCGCCGGCGGCCGGCGCCTGGCAGCACTGGCGAGCGAGATCCTCGGCCTGGCCGAGCAGGCCCGCCGTTCGGTCCAGGACTCGGGGAGCCAGACTCGCCGTCTGCAGGTCGTCGCCACGAACGTCGTCGCCGAGCACATCGGACCGCTGATCGATGCGTTCACCGCTCGCGACGACGGGCTCGAGATCTCGATCGAATCGGCTCCCGGCGCGTCGTTCGCCGACCGCTTGGAGCATCGCCAGGCGGACATCGCGCTCGGCCCCCATCCGGGCCCCGAGCGCGCAAACACGATCGCCACCGTGCCGTTCCTGCGGTGCCGCCTGATCATCGTGGCGGCGCCGGATCACCCGCTGTCGGGGCGGCCCGACGTCGCGCCCGCCGAGCTCGCAACCGAGCGCTGGCTCGTAGGCCCGCCCGACATCGATCCGACGACGGCAACAGGGCTGTTCTTCGAACGCAACGACCTTGCCCCGTCGGACATCTCCGCCTATTCGAGCCACGCCGCGGCGATCGCGGCGGCGGCCGGCGGTGAGGGCATCGTGCTCTCGCTCGCGCATTCTGTGCTCGACGAGGTCCGCCGGCGGGCGCTTACGCGAATCGACGTCCGCGGTACCCCAATCGTCGAGATGTGGCACGCCAGCACGCTCGGCCTCGAGCGCGCCGTGCCCGCGGCGCTGGCGCTGCAGCGCTTCGCCACCACCTCGGACGCCACCCAGGCAATCTCGACGGGTCGCGCAGGCACCGTCTCGGCACGGGTGCGGCCGAAGGTGCACGTCACGCTGTGGAGCTCGGTCGCGGACGAGATCGACGCCGCCTCGACGCGCTGATCAGCCGGGCGCGTCGGCCAGCACTGCCTCGTAGTCCTCCCAGGTGTCGACGTCGCGGGGCACGGGTCCGCTCACGGGCACATCGACCACCCGGTCGCCGGCGCGATCGAGCAGCTTCCAGACGCCCTTGTCGCCGTGGAGCTCGGCGAGCTGATCGAACGCGCTGCGCGCGAATGCGAGCGGATGGCCGCGTCCGTCGTCGTACCCGCACGCCGCCAGCGCGCTGTCGCCGCGGCCGGCCAGCAGCTTGCCGACCGTTGCGGCGCTGACCCCGGGCTGGTCGCCGAGCATCAGCACCAGCACCTGGCAGCATGGGTCGACCGCGGCGAGGGCGGCGGCGATCGAGGATGAGCAACCCTCGCCGAATTGATCGTTCTCGACGACCTGGACGCCGTCGAGTTCGGCTGCGGCCGCGATCTCGGGCGCGCCCCCGACGACCACGCAGATCAGCTGGTCGAACGCGCATGCCCGAGCGGTGTTGAGGACGTGGTCGAGCAGCGTGGCCGAGCCGTATTCGAGCAGTTGCTTCGGCTGGCCGAGACGCTTCGATCCCCCGGCGGCGAGCACGAGACCCGTGGTGAACTCGCGGCTCATGCTCCTCCCTGCATCGCGTGCCAGACCCTCGACGGAGTGCATGGCATGTCGACGTGCCGCACGCCGTACGGTCGCAGCGCGTCGCAGACCGCGTTGACGATCGTCGGCGGGGAGCCGACCGTCGCCGACTCGCCGATGCCCTTTGCTCCGATCGGATGATGGGGCGACGGCGTGACCGTGAAGTCGGTCTCCCAGTCGGGCACCTCGAGCGCGGTCGGGATCAGGTAGTCCATCAGCGAGCCCCCCAGGCAGTTGCCGTCCTCGTCGAACGCGATCTGCTCCATCAGGGCTATCCCGACCCCGTCGGTGAGCCCCCCGTGAACTTGGCCCTCGATGATCATCGGGTTGATCCGGGTACCGCAGTCGTCGACGGCGACGAACCGGCTGATCCGCACCTTTGCGGTACCAGGATCGATTTCGACCACGCAGATGTACGCGCCGTAGGGGAACGTCAGGTTGGGGGGGTCGTACACGATCTCCGCGTCGAGGCCGGCTTCGATGCCCGGCGGCAGCTCGACCGATCCGCGGGCCGCCATCGCTATCTCCTGGATCGTCGCGCCCTTCTCGGGGTCGCCCTTGACCATCCAGCGGCCCTTCTCCCACTCCAGGTCGTCGGGCGAGGCCTCGAGCATCGCCGCCGCGACGATCCGCGCGCGGTCGCGGACCTTGCGCGCGACGAGCGCCGTGGCGGCGCCGCTCACGGGCGTCGAACGCGATCCATACGTCCCGAGCCCGTACGGCGTGACGTCCGTGTCGCCGTGGACGACGTCGATGTCCCCGGGCGGGATTCCCAACTCCTCGGCGACGATCTGCGCGAACGTCGTCTCGTGGCCCTGCCCCTGCGTCTGCACGCTGATGCTGAGCTGCGCCTTGCCCGTCGGGTGAACGCGCAACGCCGCCCCGTCGTTCATGCCAAGACCGAGGATGTTCATGTGCTTGCGAGGGCCCGCGCCCACGGCCTCGGTGAAGAAGCCGACGCCGATTCCCATCAGCTCGCCACGTGCTCGAGCGGCTGTCTGCTCGCGGCGGAGCCCGTCGTAGTCGGCGATCTCGAGCGCTTTGCGCAGCGTCCGCTCGTAGTCGCCTGAGTCGTAAACCCACCCGGTCTTGCACTCGTACGGGAACTGGTCGGCACTGATCAGGTTTGCCAGCCGCAGTTCGGCGGGGTCGACTTCAAGCTCGTAGGCAAGGCAGTCGACCAGTCGCTCGACCAGGTACACGGCCTCGGCGATCCGGAACGAGCAGGCATAGGCCACGCCTCCGGGCGCCTTGGTCGTGTAGACGCCGGTGACGCGACAGTGGGCCGCCTCGATGTCATAGGAGCCGGTGAACACGTGAAAGAACCCGGCCGGGTAGTTGGTGGGCTGGGCGGTCGCGTTGAACGCGCCGTGGTCGGCGATCACGTCCACCCGGACGCCGAGGATCTTGCCCTCCGCGGTGGCGGCGATCGCGCCCCGCATCGCGTAGTCGCGAGCGAACGCGGTCGACATCAGGTTCTCCGAGCGGTCCTCCATCCACTTGACCGGTCTCCGGGTGTCGATCGCGGCGATGATCGCGCACAGGTAGCCCGGATACACGGGGACCTTGTTGCCGAACCCGCCGCCGACGTCCGGAGAGACCACGCGGATCTTGTGCTCGGGCAGTCCGGTGAGCAGCGCATACACGGTGCGGTGGGCGTGTGGCGCCTGGGTCGTGCACCACACAGTGAGCTTGCCCGACACCTGGTCGAACTGCGCCACCGCGCCGCACGTCTCCATCGGCGCCGGGTGCGAGCGCGGGAACACGAGGTCCTGCTCGACGACGACGTCGGCGTGCGCGAACACCCGGTCGGTCGCCGTCTGGTCGCCCGACTCCCAATCGAAGATCCGGTTGTCCGTCTGCCCGGGCTTGTCGTCGCGGATCCGCGGTGCGCCGGGCTCGAGCGCGCGGCGCGGGTCGACCACCGGCGGCAGCAACTCGTAGTCGACGTCGATCAACTCGAGCGCGTCCCGAGCCGAGTAGCGGTCGTCCGCCACCACGAACGCGACCTCCTGACCCTGAAAGCGAACCTTGTCGGTGGCGAGCACCGCCTGCGTGTCGGCCGAGATCGTCTGCATCCATGCGAGTCCCCGCGCCTCGAGATCCCGGCCGGTGATCACGGCGTGGACCTGCGGGTGCGCGAGCGCGGCCGACGCGTCGATCGAGAGGATGCGGGCGTGCGCGACCGGGCTCCGCAGGACCGCGCCGTGGAGCATGCCCGGCAGTTGTACGTCGTCGACGAAGTGACCCTGGCCGCGAATGAAACGCGGATCCTCTTTACGGCGCATGCGGCCGAAGCCGATCGGCTGCCCGTCGGTGGCGCTCATGAGCCGGCCCGATGCTCGGCCGCCCAGCGGACCGAGCGGACGATCGTCGCGTAACCGGTACAGCGACAGATCTGGCCCGAGATGGCCTCCCGTATCTCGGCCTCGCTCGGATCGGCGTTGCGCTCGAGTAGCGCGCGCGCAGTCAGCATCATGCCGGGCGTGCAAAACCCGCATTGGAGGCCGTGCATTTCTGTGAATCCCTCCTGCACCGGGTCGAGCACGCCGTCGACCTCGAGCCCCTCCACGGTGAGGATCTCGTGGCCCTCGGCGGTGGCGGCCAGCATCGTGCACGACTTCACGGGCTCGCCGTCCATCAGCACCACGCACGTGCCGCAGTTCGAGGTGTCACATCCCCAGTGCGTGCCGGTGAGGCCAAGCTCGTCACGTAGGAAATGGACGAGCAGCATGCGCGGTTCCACGTCGCGCTTGTACTCGCGGTCGTTGACCGAGGTGGTGACGAGCATCGTGGCCAATGATGACGACCGCGCCTGCACGGCGGCGGGTAAGCGGCGGCGTCTTAGGCGGCGCGGCGGGCGGGTGTTCTGGCTGCCGGGAGCGCGCGCCGGGTGAGCTCGAGCTCGTCGGCCGGCTTCGGCTTCGAGATCACGTACCCCTGGACGAGGTCGCACCGCAGCCCCGTGAGCAGCCCGAGGCAATGGTTGTCCTCGACGCCCTCGGCGACGACCCGCAGCCCGAGCGCATGCGCGAGCTCGACCGTCGCCCTTACGAGCGCGAGGTCGCGGCCGTCGCCGGCCTCGGCGAGGCGCGTGATGAAGCTGCGGTCGAGCTTGAGCTCGCCGACGGCGAGGCTGCCCAGATACGCCAGCGACGTGAAGCCGGCGCCGAAGTCGTCCACCGAGACGACGAGCCCAAGGTCGTGCAGCTTCTGGATCGCCAGCTGCGATCGCTCGAAGTCGGCGATCGCGGTCGTCTCGGTCATTTCGAGGACGAGCGCATCCGAGGTGAGCTCGTGCTTCTTCAGCAGCTGCTCGACGAGGCTAGGGAAGCCCGGGTCGAGCAGGTCGGAGGCTGAGATGTTGACCGACACCGCGAGCTGCTTGCCGGCGGCGTGCCAGGCGGCGCACTGCGCGAGCGCTTCGTCGAGGACGAACGAGGTGAGCGCGCCCATCAGCCCGGCGTCCTCGGCCAGCGCGATGAACTCGAGCGGCGGCACGAATCCGAGGCGCGGGTGAATCCAGCGGACGAGGGCCTCGACCGAGCCGATCTCGCCGGTCGAGAGGTCCACCTGAGGCTGGTAGTGGAGCGCGAGGCGGCGCTCTTCGATCGCGACCCGGAGCTCCTCGACCAGCTGCACGCGGTTGGCGGCGCCGTCCAGATCCTCCTGGTAAATCGCGAAGCGCTTGCCGGCGACCTTGGCGCGGTACATCGCGAGGTCGGCGCAGCGCACAAGATCCGCCGCGTTGGTGGCGTCGTCGGGAAGGACCGCGATTCCGGTCGCGGCGCCGATCTGTGCGCGGACCGCGTCGAGCGTGAACGGCTGCTCGAGCTCGGCCGCGAGCCGTCCGGCCACGGTCGCCGCGTAGTCGGCGTCGGCGTCCATCAGGGCGACCGCGAACTCGTCACCGCCGAAGCGAACGACCAGGTCGGTGCTCCGCAGCGAGTCCTTGAACCGGGCGCCTAGCTGCCTGAGCAGCTCGTCGCCGGTGGGGTGGCCGAAGGAGTCGTTGATCTCCTTGAAGCGATTGAGGTCGACAAACATGAACGCGACGCTGCGAGCCTCGGCGTCGGGGTCCGAGTGCTCGGCGGCGACCGAGTCGAGCAGCTCAAAGAGGAGTCGGCGGTTCCCGAGGCCGGTCAGCTGGTCAGTGATCGACTCGCGCCGGCGCTGCTCGGTCAGGTTGCGCAGGCCGACGAGCGAGAGCGCCGAGCGAACGCCGGCGATGAGGAGCGTGGCGACGGCCAGTCCGAGCGACACGCCGCTCACGGGGTGGAGCGACCCGACGAACAGAATCAGGAGCGCCGACGCGGCGGCGAGCGCCGGGAGGGCAAACCCCGGAGGCTCTTCGCTGGCGAGCGGCCGCCTCGCGGGCGTCCTGACCCAGACCGCGATCGACACGAGCAGGATCGCCACCGGCCAGGCGATGTCGTTCAGCACTGTGCCGATGTGCGACGTGGTGCCCAGTACGTTGAAGATGTCGCCGACCGTGTTGAGCGCATAGCCGGCGGCCAGCAGCAGCCACGGGAGCTTGCGCTTGCCGGGCACGATCGCGGCGCCGCCGACGACGAGCCCGAGCAGCAGCACGTCGCCGACCGGGTAGGCCAGGTTGACCGCAACACCCGCGGCGCTGCCGCCGGCGTGGTGGAGCACATCCTTGAAGGCGAATGTGGCGCACACGGCCGCGGCGCCAAAGCCCGCCACGGCGCCGTCGAGCCAGGTCGAGAGGCTGAACCTGCGGACGTTGGCTCGCAGCATCAGCATCAGCGCGACGTAGGTGACCGGATAGAAGATCACGTAGAAGCCGTCGGCGACCGCCGGCGAGACCGGTGCCGCGTCTCCGAACTGGATCGTGTTGGCGATGTCGCCGGCTCCCCAGCACAGCAGGCCGATCCCGAGCAGGATGGGCACGGCGCGGCCGCGCTTGAGGTCGGCCGCCTTCAGGACGCAAAGCGCGCCGGTGACGAGCTCGAAAGCGTTGACGCCCCAGCCGTCGAGCCACGACCAGTCGATGCCGAGCGCGTCAACCACGACGTACCCGACCACCAATACTGCGAGGACGGCGTACGCGGCCCAGATGCGAGTGTGCGCGCCGTCGATCGCACGGCGACGCGGGTGCCGGGCAGCGCGAAGCGTGGCGCCTGTGTGGTCGCCGGTCACTGCGTGCCGTTCTCGCGATGTCTCAGTCATCAGGCTCTCCAAACATGGCCCTAGGTCTGGTGTTCGGCCGGCCGGCTCGAAACTTGTGCGAATCGGGTCTTTTGAGGTCAGATGGCCAGGCGGGCCGCGCTTCGAAAGGCGGGCACCTGAGGGTGTGCCGGGACCGACCGGCCGGCGCGCGGCGGGTCGGTCGCCGGTCACGGCCGGGAGTGGGACCGAACGACCTGCATGGTGCGCCATTTGATGCGCTGGGGCGGGACCTTGGCGTGTCGCGCATGCCCCACATGCGTGGTGCGCCACGGTCGGTCGACGGCGGCCCGATTGGCTTGTTTTGCAGGTCTTCAGGCTCGGTGGACGGCCGCGAGCAGCCCCGCGTAGGAGCGAACGAGCGCCGCCCGCTCCTCCTCGATCAGGGGGCTGGCGAGATCACAGCCCTCGCGTACCCACTGGTCGGAGTAACGCATCGCCAGCGCGCGCTGCTCGGCGGCGACGGCCACGCGGGTCTCGTTGACGCCGTACACGTACGAGTACAGCGCGGACAGCGCCGCGATCAGCGGCCCCTCGCCATCCTCCCCGACGCGGGAGCAGTCGTGCTGATGCTCGCGGTGGACCCGCCACCACTCGACCTCGAGCTCGGATGCGCGGCGGGGATCGAACCCATCGTCGTGGCGCTCGGCCACGAGTCGGTAGAAGCGCTCCATCGCGCGCCGCGCGCCCTCGGGGTCGTTGTCCGGATACGGCGCCCACAGCTGGTTGGCGCGGAGCACGAGCCAGGCGCCGTAGACCGTGGACGGCCAGGGGAGCCCAAACGTATGGCGCGTCAGCGTGACCGCGCCCCGTAGGAACGAGAGCCATTCGTGCCGGTAGTAGGCGACCCACACGCCCGCCTCGAGCCCGCCGACCCGGCGGGGATCGAACGACCGGTGCGGCTTGACGGGATTGGCAGTGGCGGATCCGGTCCGGCGTGTCCGGCGCCTGCGGACGGCGGTCGGCATGTGTGCTGCCGACCGTAACCGATCCGTCCGCGGAGGGGTGTCGGCACGCTCGATCTGGCGCCCCCGCGGCAAGGTGTGCGGATCTTCACCCATGGGTGGGTTTTCAGACCGGGCGCGGGGGCATAGCTTGTCTGTTGATCCTGCGGGGGCCGCCCGGCGACGCTCATGCGAGCGAGGCCGACTCTCTCGCGTACACAGGCGAGAGTGAGCCTGCTCGCGACTGAGCCCGTTCGCGGACTGCGGCGAAGACCCCGGGGAGGCGCATCCGGATGTGCGCCTCCCCGTTGCGGGGCCTTAACGCCATCGCTCGCCATTGCTCGACATACCTCGTCGAGTTCGGGTCACGGCCGGGCCAGAGGTGTC
>OBLV0100000454.1_pt1 | contig 12658 bp, 12 predicted proteins | sample 1520071 | NCBI WGS metagenome assembly OBLV01 (sample SAMEA3888446, study PRJEB22518) | metagenome | reverse complement strand
CTCGTGAGTGCGTAACAGTGTTCGAACACTGTTACGCACTCACGAGCCGGTAGGCTCGGCCAACGTGCAGTTGCGAACGGATGCCCAGGCCCCCGCCGAGCACTCGGTAGAGATCGTCGCCAGGTGCGCGCGGCAGGCGGAGCAAGCCGCTCCCAGCCTGGCCACCGCCTCCGGCGAGGCCCTCGACGCCGCGCTCGATGCCATGGCGGAGCTGCTGAACACCAGCGCTAGCAAGGTACTCGCGGCGAACTCTGCGGACATCGCCGCCGCCGAGCGGTCCGGCATGACCCAGGCGTTGGTCGACCGGCTGCGGTTGAGCGAGGCTCGGCTGGCTGACATGGCCGGCCAGCTCGCCCTGCTCGCCCGGGTCCCGCACCCGCCGCGGGACCGCGTGCTGGAAGATCGTCCGGACGGGCTCCGGCTGATCGAGCGCCGGCGGCCCATCGGGGTGGTGGGTGCCACCTTCGAGGCCCGCCCCAACGTCACCGTCGACGTGGCATCGCAGCTGGTGAAGTCCCGCAACGCCGGGGTGTTGCGGACCGGTGCGGCCGCGTTGCGCTCCGCGCTGGCACTGCGCGATGAGGTCATCGCCCCGGCCCTGGCCGGGGCTGGGCTGGATCCCGGGGCCGTGCAGCTGGTGCCTGACCCGCGCCGGGACAGTGCCCTTGCCCTCGTGCAGCAACCTGACCTGATTCCGCTGGTCATCGTGCGGGGGAGCGGGGAGACGACCCGGAGGTTGGCGACCGAAGGTGCTCGCCACGGGGTCCGTGTGCTGGCCCACGCCGACGGTGGTGGAGTGCTCTATGTCGACACCGCCGCCGACCCTGCGCTGGCCGTCGAGCTGCTCGTGGCGGGGTTGGATCGGCTGGGGGTCTGCAACCGGGTCAACCTGCTGCTGCTGGCCGGCACCGTCCCCGACCAGGTACGCGAGGCGTTGCTGGACGCGGCCCGCGAGTGTGGGGTCACGCTGTCGCTGCCCCCGCACGAGCACCCGCTGGGGCACGAATGGGCCCTGGATACCGGCCGGGAGGCGACGCTCACGGTGAGCCGGGTGGACGGTCCCGCGCACGCCGCTCAGCTCGCCAACCAGGAGACCTCTGGGCTGGCCGCCACAATCGTCACCGACGACGAGGCGGCGGCGCAGGAGTTCCTGGATGGTTATGCCGGGACCGGGGCGTTCTGGAATGCCAGCACCCGGCTGCTGGACGGGTTCAAATTACGGCGGGTTCCGGAGACCGGGATCAATGTGGATCGGGTGCCGGGGCCGCGCGGGCCGGTCACCTTCGCGGATCTGTACCTGCGGCAGTTCGTGATCATCCCGATGAGCTGATCTTCTGGATGAGGCCGAGGTAACCGGCGATGGCGAGCACGATCAGCGTCCAGACCAGCGCTTGCAGCAACCAGGTGACCACGGTGTACACCTGGCCGGCCGGGCTGGATGTGTCGAAATCGCAGCGGTCGCCGATGTTGGCCGGGGTCAGCGGCAGGCTCCGGTCGATGCCCACTCCGATCTGCTCGACCACCGAGCACGGCGAGTTGGGACGTTGAGTTTGGATGGTGTGCACGGCGACGTAGCGCTCTGGTCCGACCGGGGTGTGCCCGGCGGCCAGGCCGAGTCCCGCCGCCATCACCAGGACGGCGACCAGGGCGAGGATGGCGCGGCTACTGCGGTACCCGTACCCGGCGAGCGTCCCCCACAGCCAGTGCGCGGTCTTGATCAGCAGGCCACCCAGCTCACCCCGGTGGTAGCGGTCCTGTTGTTGGGCGATGAGAACTTCCCGCGCGGTGAACTCGTGACCGCTGGCCTGCAGCACCGTGGCGAGCTGCTGGTAAGGCTGGGGCCGGTAAGCGCGGGTGTGGTGGGCGATCAGGTGCAGCCACCCGTCCCAGTCGACCGCGTGTAGCGAGGTGTAGGTCAGGCCGGCCAGGGTGAGCCGGTGGGCCGGCGCAGCGCAGCTCGACCGCCCGGCGTCACTGTGCGGGCAGATCACCTGGGCGGGCAGGAACAGGTGCTTGGCGGTGGCATCCTCCAGATCGAGGACAGGCCCGGCCGGGTTGGTCAGCTTTGCCAGGCTCAGGTTGAGCTGGCCGCCGATGTGGGCGTCGGCCAGCCGGATGGCTCCGTCCTGGCAGTGGCCGGTGGCGATGAGGCCCTCGGCGAACATGTCGCTGTCCACCCGGAGGTGATCGCCGATGAGCGCCCGGCCGGTCTGGTTGGTCAGCTTTGCCAGGCTCAGGTTGAGCTGGCCGCCGATGTGGGCGTCGGCCAGCCGGATGGCTCCGTCCTGGCAGTGGCCGGTGGCGATGAGGCCCTCGGCGAACATGTCGCTGTCCACCCGGAGGTGATCGCCGATGAGCGCCCGGCCGGTCTGGTTGGTCAGCTTTGCCAGGCTCAGGTTGAGCTGGCCGCCGATGTGGGCGTCGGCCAGCCGGATGGCTCCGTCCTGGCAGTGGCCGGTGGCCATGAGGCCCTCGGCGAACATGTCGGCCTCGACCCGGAGGTGATCACCGATGAGTGCGGGTCCGGCGGAGTTGGTCAGCTCCGCGCGGTCGAGGTTGAGCTGGCCGCTGATGTGAGCATCCGGTAGCCGCACGACACCGTCTTCGCCATACCCGGTGGCGGTGAACTCGTCGAGGAACACACCCCCGCTGACGTCGAGGTGGTCAGCGATGAGGGCGGGCCCGGCTGGGTTGATCAGGGTGGCGCCGTCCAGGTTGAGCTGGCCGCCGATGTGGGCACCGGGCAGCCGCAACGCACGGCGCTCGTAGGTGCCGCTTCCGGTGAAACCCTCGGCGAGCACCAGCCCGCCGTCGACTCGGAGCCCATCACCGATGAGGGCAGGTCCGTTCTGGTTGGCCAGTTCGGCTCCGTTGAAGTTGAGTTGCCCGACGATGTGAGCTCCCGGTAACCGCACCGCGCCGAGCTCGCCGTCCCCGGTGGCGATGAAACCCCCGCCGAAGACGTCCCCGTCCACGTGCAGCCCATCGGCGATGAGGGCCGGTCCCGAGTCATTGGTCAACCTCGCACCGTTGAAGTTGAGCTGGCCCCGGATGTGCGCGCCGTGCAGGCGCACCGCGCCGTATTCACCGTGTCCGGTGGCGGTGAACCCGTCGCCGAGCAGGACGTCACCATCGACGAGCAGACCGTCACAGTCCAGTGCGGGGAGCTGAGAGCCCGCCAGGGTCAGCCACGGTAGCCGGGTGCTGACCAGCAGAACCGGGTGCTCGAAGAAACATCCGCGCAGCTCTATCCCCACCCCGGCCGGAACATGGGTCAGATCGAGAGTGCCGGTGATCCGGGCGCCGTGGACCCGCACCCCCAACGGATCGAGATGTTCGACGCTGCGTCCCAGCACCAGGTCGCGGAGCAGCTCGGCGCGGATGGTGTATCGGGGATTCTCGGTGGCGGCCAGCTGCTCGCCGGTGAGGTTGCTGCACTCGACCACGCTGCCGGATGACAGGGTGTCGATGAGCATGCGTTCCCGTGAGGGGGTCTCTCTGAGACTCTTACTCGCCACGACCGTCCCGCCACCGGTTGCTATTGGGGTCCCAGCTTATCGTCGCTGGAGCCGGCTCCGGACGGCTCGCCTAGGCTGCGCCCATGTCGGGCTGGCGACTCGGGGTCATGGGCGGGACTTTCGATCCGATCCACCATGGTCACCTCGTGGCGGCCAGTGAGGTGCAGGCCCGCTTCGGGTTGGACGAGGTCGTGTTCGTACCCACCGGGATCCCGTGGCAGAAGCAGGGGCGTACGGTCAGCCCGGCCGAGGACCGCTACCTCATGACGGTCATCGCCACCGCGTCCAACCCCCGGTTCTCCACCAGCCGGGTCGACATCGAGCGCCAGACCCCCACTGTCACCGTCGACACCCTCACCGACCTGCGGGCCCAGTTTCCCTACCATGAGATGTACTTCATCACCGGTGCGGACGCGCTGGCGCAGATCCTGTCCTGGAAACGGGTCGACGAGCTGTTCGACCTGGCTCATCTGGTCGGGGTGACCCGACCAGGGTTCCAGCTCGACGGTGAGCACCTGGCCGGTCGCGCCGTGAGCCTGGTCGAGGTGCCCGCGATGGCAATCTCCTCGACGGACTGCCGGCAGCGCGTCGAGCGCGGCCACCCCGTCTGGTACCTGGTCCCGGACGGGGTCGTGCAATACATCAGCAAGCGCGGGCTCTACCGGGCGCATTCGGGCTGATCAGGTCGCTCCACTGCGCATGATCGCTGTTTATGTGCCTGGGGCGACATGTCGTGTCGTTGACGGCACACAAACAGCGATCATGCAGTGGTGGTTTCTAGTACCAGCAGTGGCGCCGGTTGTCCCAGCGCCAGTAGTGCCTGCGGTGCCCTGCGTCGTAGCCCCACCAGCCGCGGCCCCTGTCCCGGTCATGGAAATGCTTGGGGTCGGGATCGTAAGGCCTACGTCCAGGCCTGCCGAAAGCGAACACTTCGCTGACGTTCATAGTCCCATCCTCTCTTTTCCCGGGGCCTCTACTCCCGGAAAAAATGATTAATGTATTCCGCTGCCAGCAATAGCGGTCGACACAACCGCAAGACGGTCTCAGAAAAGCGGGGACTCGTCTTGCAACGTGGTGCAGTGGCTCCTGCGCGTCGGGCGTTCGGAGTCCGCTAGGTCGCCTTCATCACCAAACAACTGGAGATGCTGGATTCGCTGAGGTCTGGTGACCGCTCGATCATGGGAACCTCCTTGGATGGTTCTGACCGTGCTGTGGCTTCACCCGCCGGGATTCAGGACTTGCTCACCCACCGGGTGCATGCAGTAGACGCCCGGTGGGGTTGGAGGTTGTCACTGGTTTCGTGGAAGTTGAGGTGTTGGCTCTCACCAGGGGTTTCGCGGCGCATAGCCACACCGGGATTTAACAGGACGGGCGTCGGGAACTTCCCAGGAAATACCCAGGAGTTGTTCAGGAAAGGAGGTGTCCGGTGCGATTCCGTGGGTATCCGTCTGGCGGGCCGCCCGGGTGCCGGCGTGGCGGTCGGTCAGCACCGCCATCACGTCCTGGTAGGCGTGCGGGCAGGCATGAGGTGAGTGCACCGGTGGGTCCGTAGCGTGCACTCCCGAGCACGTACGCTCACCTGTGGTGCGCGCCGGCTGCCGATGCCGGGGGACAAGGAGTGATGTGTCAGCCTCTGATCACGCGCGGTCGCTCGCGCTGACCGCGGCAAGCGCGGCGGCGGGCAAGAAAGCGCACAACATCACAGTGCTCGATGTGTCCGACCAGTTGGTGATCACGGACTGTTTCGTCATCGCCTCGGCACCCAACGAGCGCCAGGTTCAGGCCATCGTGGATGCCGTCGAGGAGAAGATGGCAGCCGCCGGTACCAAGCCGGTACGCCGCGAGGGTGCTCGTGAGGGTCGCTGGGTGCTGCTGGATTTCGTCGATGTCGTGGTCCACGTGCAGCACGCTGAGGAGCGTTCCTTCTACGGCCTGGAACGGCTGTGGAAGGACTGCCCGGCGATCCCGTTCGACGCCGACCCCTCCGAGGTGGACGAATCAGGGTGAGCCTGGAACGGCTGGTGCTCTGGCGTCATGGCGAGAGCGACTACAACGCGACGCAGCGGATGCAGGGTCAGCTCGACTCCCAGCTGACCCCGACCGGCCACAGCCAGGCCCGCCGGGCGGCCCGCTCGCTGGCCGTACTGCAGCCAGAAGTCCTGCTGAGCTCTGATCTGTCCCGAGCCGGGGACACCGCCGCCGCGCTCGCGGCGGAGACGGGGATGCCGTTGCGAGTCGACAAGCGGCTCCGGGAAACCCATCTCGGGAGCTGGCAGGGACTGACCCATGCGGAGGTGGAGAACCTCTGTCCTGGTGGCATCCAGACCTGGCGGGCCAGCCCGACCTGGGCGCCGCCGGGTGGTGAGACCAGGGTGGAGGTGGCCGGACGGGCGTCGCACGTCGTCGCCGAGCTCGACGCGGCCGGGCACAGCAGCGCGGTGCTGTGCACCCACGGTGGGCTGATCGCAGGGCTGACACCACTGCTACTGGGCCTGCAGGTCAGCGACTGGTCGGCGTTCGGTGGGATCAGCAATTGCCACTGGACTGTCCTGCTGCGCCGGGGCACCGACTGGCGCTTGCTGTCCTACAACACGGCCGTCCCTGTGTGAGTTGGTCGTCGTGTCCATCGCCGTCGTCACCGACTCCACCGCTTACTTCCCGGACGGGGTGGCTGAGCGCCACGGTATCCGGCGAGTTCCGCTGCATGTCCTGGTCGATGATCGCCACCGGTTGGACGGGGTGCAGTTCGGGTCTGCTGAGCTGGTGGCCGCCCTGACCCGGCGAGTCTCGGTGACGACCTCCCGGCCGACGCCGGGGGAGTTCGCGGCGGTGTATGAGGAGGCGATGCGGGCCGGCATCGAGGCAGTGGTGTCGGTGCACCTGTCCCGCGCCCTGTCCGGTACCTGGGACTCCGCCCGGCTGGCCGCTGACCATCTAGGCGGCGAACGGGTGCGGGTGGTCGACTCTCGCTCGACCGGCATGGGCTTGGGCTTCGCCGCGCTTGCCGCGGCCAGGGTGGCCGCAGGCGGGGGTGATCTGGACACCGTGTGCGCCGCCGCCGCCCGGGTGGGCGCCCGGGCACGGGTGTTCTTCTCCGTGGAGACCCTTGACTACCTGCGCCGGGGCGGCAGGCTCAGCGCGGCGGCGGCGGTGCTGGGAACCGCCCTGGCCGTCAAGCCGCTCCTGCACGTCGAGTCGGGACGGGTGGTGCCGCTGGAGAAGGTGCGCACCGCGACCCGTGCGCGCGCCCGTTTGGTCGAGTTGGCGACGCTGGCCGCCGGGTCGGCCCCGGTAGATCTTGCGGTGCATCACCTCGACGCTGCGGATCGCGCTGCGGATCTGGTCGAGCAGTTGCATCGGCAGGTCTCGATGCCTGCCGGGTGCCTGATCTCGGAGGTGGGGGCGGCGATCGGCGCGCACTCCGGGCCGGGGATGCTCGGTGTGGTCGTCCTTCCCGGTGGGCTGGGCGCGCATCTCGGTTCCCGTTGAGATCCTCGCACCCGGGTGTCACCTGTGCCGGTGGTGACCGGCTTGCCGAGCGGCGATCAGTTGGGCGATATGTGCGGCATCCCGGTCGACGCCGTGAATCATGGACGAGGACAGTGCGTAGAGAAAGAGCAGGCCGACGAAATACAGCCCAGGATGGTCGGCGATGACCCCGCGATCCCGCCATGGATCGTGCGATCCGAATCCTGGAAGGTCGATCCAGGAGAAGTCCGGTTTGAATCCCGTGCACCAGACGAGGTTGGAGACCGGGAGAACTCGCTGATCCGCCAGCATCGGTTGCCCGGCGACCGCACCGACGACCCTGGGAACACGTTCGATCCCGGCAGCGGCAAGGTCGCGAGGTTGGACGCGGATGAGTGGCCCACCGCGGGAGCGGGCCAGCTGTTGAGCTATCCGACCGACAGGGTTCGTCACAATCAGCACCCGGTGGAAACATAACCTGAGCACCAACCGCACGAGTAACCTTGCGGTGGGTTTCTCGATGCGGATGGGGAGGTGCCCGACATGGCGGCCCGATATCCATACGTGATGGGTGCCCGCGATATCCAGGGCGATATCGACTCCCGAGTTTCCCGCGCCCACGACCAGCACACCACCGTCCCGCAGCTGGGTCGGATTGCGGTAATCGGCGGAATGCAATTGGACGATACCGGGGTCGAGCTCCGCGGCGAACTCGGGTACGACGGGACGCTGGTAGCTGCCCATCGCCACTACCACGTTGTCGGCTTCGAACCTGTCAGTGCCCGAGAGCAGGACATACCGGTTTCCCTCCGTGCGGAGCCGGTCGACGTGAACGCCGGATCGGATCGGAAGGCCGAATCGGGCGGCGTAGGCCTGCAGGTAGTCAGCCATCTCATCCTTGGCGGGAAATGACCAGGAATCCCCCGGGAACGGGCAGTCAGGCAAACCGTTGTAGCGGGCCGGCGTGAACAGGCGCAATGAGTCCCAGCGCTGGCGCCACGAGTCCCCGATCCGTTCGTTCGCATCCAGGATCACGAACGATTGATCTCGGCGCGCCAGGTGATATCCGACCGTGAGGCCGGTCTGCCCGCCCCCGACGACCACCGTGTCGACGTGCTCGGTGCGGGGAGGGCAGTGCGGGCCGCGGGCTGTGCCGCCCCCGGTCATCGTGCCTCCCCACCGACGTCGCCCAACCACCCAGCTTCGCATGGTTCCCTGACAATCGCGCCTGGGCGGGATGCGCAGGGGCCCCGAGTTGTCCCCAGCGACCCGGCTATCCACAGCCGGGAGGCGCGATCGACGAGCAGCGCCGCATATCGTTCTAGCGTCGCCCCGTGGCTTTGCTCTCCAACTTCCTGACCGCTGACACCGGCGCTTCCCAGCAAGTCCGAGCGCGGCTCGTGGCGTTGCGGGGTGCGCCCGTGGCGCCTGCTCCGGGTGGAGGTCCGGGTGGGGCCCTCCAGGAGGAACAGGATGACGACGAACCTCTCACCCCGTCGCGGGAAGGTCGCCTGGTCCGCAGGTGGGTGCCGGCGCCGCTGCGGGATGCCCGGTGGGAACCCGGACGATCGGGCGCCGTCATGCTCTCCTCGGTGGCAGCGCTCGCTGCGCTGATTGCTGCGATCGGGGTGTGGTGGGAGCGCCCGGTGCCCGAAGCGGCCCCGGTATTACCTCTGGTCACTGCCACTGCGGCGGGGGTCCCGCCGGCCCCGGCGACGCATACCGGGCCGGGTGGGTCTGGGACCACCCACGAGGTGGTGGTCAGTGTGGTGGGCCGGGTGGTGCGTCCTGGTCTGGTCCGGTTACCCGAGGGCACCCGGGTGGCGGACGCCCTGGCCGCGGCGGGCGGCGCGTTGCCGCACACCGATGTGATGGCTCTCAACCTCGCCCGGCGCTTGTCCGACGGTGAGCAGTTGCTGGTCGGGGTGGCGCCACCGCCCGGGCAGCCCGCGCTGCCGGTCGGGGGTGCGGCGGCCTCAACCGGCTCCGGGCCGCCCCCGGCGCTCGATCTGAATACGGCGACCCTGGAGCAGCTCGACGGGCTACCGGGGGTGGGTGAGGTGACCGCCCAGCGGATCCTCGACTGGCGAGCCGCCCACGGCCGGTTCAGCTCAGTTGATCAGCTTCGCGAGGTGAGCGGCATCGGGCAGGCCCGCTTTACCAAGCTCCGGAATCTGGTGCGGGTGTGACGGCGCCGGATGTGACGGCGCTCGCTCCGGAACGGCATGACCTGCGCCTGGTTCCTGCTGCCCTCGCGGGCTGGGGCGTGGTTCTCGCCGGGCTGTTCATCGGGTCTCTCACCGCCTTCAGTCTGGGCACCGGGGGGCTGCTCGCCGCCGGGGTAGCTGCGCGCCGCGCCGGCTCGGCGGTGGTTCTCGCGCTGGGCGGGGTGGCCGCCGCGCTGTCGTTGGTGGTCGGGACCCAGGCATGGCAAGCCGAGCACCATCCGCTGCGTGCCTTGGCTGAACGCGGGTCGGCCGCGACCGTGGTGGTCCAGCTGCGTGATGATCCCCGCCCGATCGCCTCACCTGGTTTCGGTGGCCGCTCACCCCAGCCGCAGCGAGTGGTGATTCGTGCGGAGCTTGAAGCAGTCGGAGCGGCCGGGAGCCGGTGGCGGGCAGGTGGCCGGGTGGTGCTGCTGGCCCCGGCACGGAGCTGGACTGGTCTGTTGCCTGGTCAGCGGGTGCTGGCCACCGGCCTGCTTGCGGTACCCGATCGAGCTGACCTGACGGTGGCGGTATTGCGGGTGCGGGGTGGGCCGCAGGTGCTCTCGGCCCCCAGCTCCGTCCAGCAGGTCGCTGAGCGGTTCCGGTCCGGGTTGCGGCAGGCCGCCAAGGTCCTCGATCCGGAGCCGGCCGGTCTGCTCCCGGCACTGGTCGTCGGGGACACCTCGGCACTGGTGCCCTCGGTCCGGGCTGAGTTCCAGGCCTCCGGGCTGACCCACCTGCTGGCTGTGTCCGGGGCCAACGTGGTGATCATATGTGGGGCAGTGCTGGGACTGGCCCGGCTGGCCCGGCTGGGACCACGAACCGCCGCGGTGCTGGCCGGGCTGGCCCTCGCCGGTTTCGTGGTGCTGTGCCGCCCGTCGCCCAGCGTGCTGCGCGCTGCCGCGATGGGTTCGGTCGTCCTGCTGGCCCTGGTCCTGGGCCGTGGCCGTTCGGCGATCCCCGCGCTGTGTGCTGCGGTCCTCGTGCTGTTGATGATCGATCCGGCGCTCGGCGGTGATCCTGGATTCACGCTCTCCGTGCTGGCGACAGCGGCGCTGGTGTTGCTGGCGCCCAGCTGGGTGGCGGCGTTGCGCCGCCGTGGTGCGCCACCGGGTGTCGCGGAGGCGCTCGCGGTGCCGGCCGCGGCGCATGTGATCACCGCGCCGGTGGTCGCAGGGCTGTCTGGTCAGGTGAGTGTGGTGGCGGTGCTGACCAACCTGCTGGCGGCTCCAGCAGTGGCACCGGCAACGGTCCTCGGAGTGCTCACCGCGGTGGCGGCACCGATGTATCCCGGCGCCGCCACCGCGGTGGTGCATCTGGCCGGGCCCGCAGTGGGCTGGCTGGTCGCTGTCGGCCACTACGGGGCCGAGGTACCTGGTGCCGTGGTGCCCTGGCCGGCGGCCACCCCCGGAGCATTGCTGCTGGCTGCGGTCGTCGTGGTGGGGTTGCTCGCGTTGCGGGCCCGCCGGCTACGGATTCTCGCCGCGGCCGCGCTGGTCGGTGTCCTGCTCGTGCTGGTGCCCGCCAGGTTCGTCGCCCCGGGTTGGCCCGCGGCCGGTTGGGCCATGGTCGCCTGCGATGTCGGTCAGGGCGACGCGGAAGTGCTCGCCACCTCAGAGCCTGATCGAGCGGTGCTCGTTGACACCGGACCCGACCCGGGACCGGTGTCAACGTGCCTGGACCACCTCGGTATCCGGCGCCTCGCCCTGATCGTGATCAGCCACCTCCATGCGGACCACATCGGGGGGCTGGCCGGCGTGCTGCGGGGGCGGGCGATCGGGGCCGTCGCGCTCGGTCCTGGACGCAGCCCACCGTGGGCATTCGCCCAGGTCTTGCGGGTTGCGGCAGCGGCCCAGGTACCGGTGGTCCAGCTGGCTCCCGAGCAGCGGCTGTCCTGGCCGGGGTTGACCCTCGATGTGCTCGCCCCGTTACGGGACCCACCGCCGGTCGGGGACCGCCAAGCCGAAGTGGACGGCACCACTGTGAACAACACATCGGTCGTGCTCCGAGCCACTACTCACGCAGGACGGATTCTGCTCACCGGGGATGTGGAACTTGATGCGCAGGCGGACCTGCTGGCTGCGGGAGCCGATCTGCGGGCTGATGTGCTGAAGGTTCCGCATCACGGTTCACGGTTCAGTGCCGACACATTTCTCGCCGCGGTACGCCCACAGGTGGCGATCGTCAGTGTGGGAGCACACAACACCTACGGCCATCCCAGCCGGCACCTGATCGACGTGCTCACCAGAGCCGGCACCCGGGTCATGCGCACCGACCTGAATGGTGATGTGGCGGTAGGAGGTGGTTCTAGCCTCACCGTGGTCGCGCGGGGAAGCGACGGTCGCCGGTCCTGAACCGGAGACTGGGCTCGCGGGTGTGGCTGGCCGATCAGCGCGGGATTCCCTGCGTGAGAGGGAGCACGTTGTTCAGCAACCCGCCGAATGGCCCGCTCTGGGGATCGGACTTGCGTGGTGCGGCGCCGAACGGGGTGTCACCGGTTCCTGCTCCCTCGGCTTTCGCTGGGGCGACCGCGCGAGATGTGGCGGGCGCCACGGAGTGGGCTGACGTGGCGGCGGTGGCTGGACTGGAAACCGTTGCAGCCGGAACCGTGTGGTGTGGTGCCTGTTGCACTGGTGCTCGCCGCACCGGGAGGTCTTTCAACGATGAGCCCCACTGCGGGGCGGCTCCGGGGCTCCACGGAGCCGCCTGACCTGGCCCCGGGGGCGAGGCCGCAGTGCTCGCCGTGGGCGTCTGCTCCGGTGCTACGCGGTCTGACGCAATCCCTCCGCCGGGGGCGAGCCCGGCGGAGGGACCCGCCTCGTCGCCGGTCAGTACCAGCGGGCTTCCATGCATCAGGGTGGCGGACAAGGTGACGGCAGACCCGGCGAACAGCGCCCCGAGGGTTCGCGTCGTTGGTCTCCAGGAGTGTGGTGAGGCGGACGAATGGGCGACCATTCAAGCACGCTCCCTCTGTGCGGTTCATAACTGTGCAGTTCCAACCGGGGATTGAGACGGCGGAACTTCGATGGCCTACTACCACATGTCAGCAGAACTGTACCGTGCGTTACCGTCCTGCGGTGGGAGATTTTCCAGACTTTCGGCGGGGAGTGCGGAGAGTGACACGGATCAGCTCTCGAGAGCCTCACGGACGGCCTTGGTGTTCGGCGCTACCGTGGCCCGCGGGCTCAGGTGGTCTTCCACAGCGTCCAGGGTCTTGAGCCCATCCCCGGTGATGAGCAGCACAGTTTCGGCGGAGGGATCCAGCTTCCCCTGATCGACCAGCTTCTTGGCGCAGGCCACCGTGACCCCGCCGGCGGTTTCCGCGAAGATCCCTTCAGTGCGGGCCAGCAGCCGGATGCCCTCGACAATCTCGTCGTCGGTCACGTCCTCGATCGCCCCGTTGGTGCGGTGGACGGTATCCAGCGCGTAGGGGCCGTCTGCGGGTGCGCCGATCGCCAGCGAGCG